>Ga0105248_10005837_pt1 | contig 13531 bp, 10 predicted proteins | sample KBSS34metaG_FD_81524 | JGI IMG/M metagenome (GOLD analysis project Ga0105248, IMG submission 81524) | Switchgrass rhizosphere microbial communities from Kellogg Biological Station, Michigan, USA - KBS S3-4 metaG | ecosystem: Host-associated > Plants > Roots > Rhizosphere > Soil | place... | reverse complement strand
GAAATCTACCAGTGGAACCTGGGAGTGCAGCACCTGTTGCCGGGACAAATCGTGGTTGCGGCGGACTATGTCGCGAACCGCGCCACGCACCTTCCCTGGGCAGGCGCTTCAGTTTCCACGCGGGAGCGTAACTTCCTGCCCTCGAGCATTCGCGAGGCGCTGGTGGAGCAACTGAATCCCACGCACGATCCGGACAATACGGCGGTGAGCGACTTCCTCGGCAGCTCAGTTCCAAATCCTTTTCAGTGCTTCTTTGCAACCGTGGCATCGCCGGCATCGTACTGTCCACCGACGCCAATCTTCAACGCCCCCGATGTGGCCGATTCGCTGTACGTGCAGGATCAGATCCCGCAGGGCCTCCTCTTGCACCCGTTTCCGCAGTTCGCGGGAGGCTTTGCCGGTCTGCCGCGCCTGATTGCAACCTCGTGGTATCACTCGCTACAGATTCGATTCCAGAAGCGAGCGAGCCACTACATCAGCTTCGAGGGGAACTACACGCTCTCGAAGGCGACCGACGATTCCTCCTCGGGACGAAATGCGTGGCTGACGAATCTGGAGTTCGACAATCCCCAACTGCTGGACAATCTGCGGGCCGAGCATGGGATCGGTTCGAACGACGCCACTCACCGCCTCACCACGGCTTTCATCATCGACCTTCCGGTCGGCAAAGGCCGCTGGATTGGGCGTGGCATGAACAACCTGGCCGATGCAATCGTGGGTGGCTGGTCGTTGAATACTTTCCTGACCATACAGACCGGGCAGCCGATTGCAATCATTGACAGCAACTCCCGGCTAACGGACGGAAATCAACGACCGGACGTGGTGTGCTCGCAGCTGAGGACCGGAATCAGCTATCACGAGGCGGCCCGGACAGGAGACCCATATCTGAACCAGGACTGCTTCGCCGACCCGGGGGACAACATTCCGGGCAACGCGCCACGGCATTTTTCGAATTTACGCGGGGACGGGGTTCGCAACGTCGATCTTTCGCTTTCCAAGGAATTCACCTTCAAGGAAGGCATGCTGCTGCAGGTCCGCGCCGAAATGTTCAATGCGGCCAATCATCAGCGCTTTGCGTTTCCGGATGTGGGATCGGGAGACGGCAGTTTCGGGACTGTGACTTCCACCACCAACAACTACCGCAGAATGCAATTCGGAGCGCGCTTCCAATTTTGAGGGGGGAGATCCCGGCGGCTGTATAGAAGCTGCCGGGGACTCAATCCCAGACCACACGAAATACCCAGGAGCGTGGCGTGGATCGTAGGACCTTTCTCCGCTCAGCGGGCGCAGCCGCGTCCCAGCTATGCGCCAACCTCCCTGTCCATAACTTCGACAAGTATGATTTCGGCGCCGGGCCGGTCATCACCGACCTGGACGATCCAATCGGCGGTGTTCCGACGGCTTGATATCTGAATAAAGGACAAACCCTTGCTCACACTCAAAGGCACTGCTCGAATTGCGTTCTTGCTGTTGTCGATCGTCTTCATGACTTCCTCAGTTTTTAGCCAGGACGACTGGACGCACTACGTCCGCATCGGCGGCTATGGCCTCAAGTCCGACAACGCCGAAGAAATTGTGCGCAAGGCGCAGGAAAGTAATGTCTTCGGGATTGAAGTAGACAACGATATTCCTGGGCGCTACGAAAGCTTCGTCAACCCGGAAGAAAAGCTCCAAGCCATTCGCGCGGTGGCTGAAAAAGCACACCAGGCAGGCAATTACGCCTACGTTTATATCGCGGGCACGGAATGCATTACCGCCAAGGCAGATTCCACGCCGCACACGCTGGCCAAGGAGCATCCCGACTGGCTGCAGCGAAAGATTACCGGTGAGCCGGCAATTTTCGGCGGAGGCTCGGCTTTTTGGATCGCGAAAGGTGACGAGGACGTGTGGGTTAGCCCGTACGCGAGTGAATGGCGGAAGATCTACATGGAGCGGGTTCGTCAGATTGCGGGCACGGGCATTGATGGTATCTACGTCGACATTCCTTACTGGATGACCCACTTCGATAAATGGGAGGACAGTTGGGCAAGCTTCGATGATTACACCGTAGCTGAGTTCAAGAAGCAGACCGGGCTCAACGCTCGCAAAGACTTAAAGCTGGGAAACTTTGACGATCCTAACTTCCGCAAGTGGACCGACTTCCGCATCCAGACATTCACCGATTTCATGCATGAGATTGACGTGAATGCCAAATCAGTCAACCCTAAGATCAAAACGATCCCTGAAATTTATCCCGGCATCGAACAGGAATCTGTGCGAGTGGGGGCGGATGTGTACAGCCTCTATCCAGTGGTTGACGCTATCGCGCACGAGTACGAATTTGGTAACGGCGATCACATGGCGTCGTCGCGGACTCCGATGGATTGGTTCGCCTACCAGGTGGGGATGCACTCCTTCCGTGCCTTTTCGGAGGGAAAACCTACTTGGATCCTCAACTATTCCTGGGATGGCGACAAGAAAGTCGACCGGCGCGAAGCCATGATGAATCTCGCCATGTCCCAGATCATGACCGGAGCCAACTTCTGGGACGCGCCCGGGCATTCAATGGGCGGATCAAATGATCTGCCTACTCGGGAGAAGATCTTTACTTGGATCAAAGCGCACGAGAAAACGTTCTATTTACCCCGTACTCCCATTTATCCGGTCGGCGTCTACTTTTCTCCAGACACCCGCAATTACCATGCGGAAGATTTCATCAATTCCTACCGGGGCATCCTCATATTGTTGATGCAGAAACACCTCGAATTCCAGATCCTGACACCGCGTACCTTGGCCAACTTCAAGGGCGAGACTCTCATTCTTCCTAATGTTTCCATCCTGAACGCAACCGAGAAAGATTGGTTGAGGAAATACGCCACGGGCGGGAAAACACTGGTTGTCACGGGCACCGACGCTACCCAGTTGGGCGATGTCGCAGGAGTCGTCCGGTTTGAGAATTGCCCGGGAAAAGCCTACATAACTGCATTGCAGCTAGACTTCGACAATACCCTTCCTGACTCGCAAGCCCGATTCCTGAGGAGCCTCAAGAGGGGGGACACCATTAACATTTTGGCCTCTCCCATGATGGCCACTTCCATCTCCCAAGTCGATGGTAATCCTCACGTCTATTTCGCGAACTTTGCTGGATTGAAAGGCGGAGTGAATCCGGTACAGACTCCGCAGACCGGAGTGCGAATAGCAGTCCCTGCAACCGTCAAGGGCAAAGCATTCTTCCTTCCTTTTATGGGGGATGTCCAGGAAATCGAGGGCGCATTGAGCGCCGGCTATGTGTCCTACCGGCTTCCTCCAATTTCCAAAGGTGCAGTCTTCTGGTATCAGCCTAGGCCTCAGAATTAGGAGATCCTTATCAGCCTCAGCCTATCGGGCACTACCCTGCCCCTGGGGTGCCATGCCTGCTGCACTTGCCATGCAGTAAATTTAGAGACGCATGCTTTTATTCATTTCGCGGGTCCAATGTGTTCTATCGAGGTAAGACCATGGCCAAACAACTATCCGGGTCCAGGCCCAAGCGAAAGATTAGGCCGAAGCCCGAGCCAAAACCCAGTTCTGACTCTGGTAGTTTGCAAGGTTGGAATGCCATCGCAAAATTCCTTGGGCAGACGCCGGCAGTGGCCCAACGCTGGCACGAGTCCGGAATGCCGGTCGAGAACCGCGGCAGGCGAGTGTCTGCGGCGCCGGAAGAGTTGACACGATGGGTGGGCACTGACGCAGGAAAGAGCAAGCCAGTCCACATCGCAAGGGAGCAGGAAAACCTGCTTGCCGATCTCAAGGAAGGATTGGCTTATGTGCGGCGACGGGGCAAGGACGACAACAAATAGATACTGCGGCCGGCAAGAGGCTAACTCTCCAACGCCAGAACCGTATTCGGCTCCAAAAAGAACGGCGGCACAATCGCGCAGGTATTCGAGAGAGGCAAGACCTCCTCCGGTAAATCAATCCCCAGCACCTCGCCCATGAATACTCGCCTTTTCTGGCATCTCTCGAAGCAGTCCGGCGCGAATTCCTTTAGTTGCTCTCTTAGCTCCGCGTCGGCGATCACGATTCCGTCTTCCATTCGTGTAGAAAAATATTGCGTGGACTGAGGGATTACGTCGACCTGGATTGCCATGCCCGAGGCGACTGGAATCTCTGATCCCGAATAAAACGGCGAACTCATCCATTCATCCAGATGGATAAGGTGGCCCGGATTCAGGTAGATGCCGAACTTCTCAAACGGCAGCCGCCTCTGAATCAGACCGAAAATCTGGCCGCCAGGAGTTCCTGGCCGCATCAATCCAAACCAATCTCCCATGGCCTCGAAGTAAGGACCGGCAAAGGACGCAACATAGTCCGATGCGCTCTTCGGCAGGGCCGCGGCGGACTGGGCAATCCAGCCAGCGCGGCAAATGTTGCTTCCCCAATAGGCAACGTTGAAAGCGAGCGGCTGCCCGCGGCGAATCAGTTCCCCGCTCGGCCCGCATAAGCCATATTTCGAATGGAGACCGGTGCCAAACGTGACGTGACAGCTTAGCGGATCTCCGTTGAGTTGGCCCAACTGAACTACGGAATGGTCTGTCAGGCCCTCTCGTAGCCCGAAGATCATCCGCTTGACCGCCTCAGCCGCCTGACCGTTGCTGTATTCGAAATAGGCAACTTCGGCTGCGGTGCATCGCGCACGCAGACCGTGACCAGGGTGCATGAAGATATCCGTGTCATTCGTAACATTTTGGTGACCTGCCAGCTCCCGCAACGTGTCCGCGATATAAGACGGGACATCCAAGGCATGGCCGGCGTCTGCACATTCGGCCGGCGAGAAGTATTTGTATCCCACCGCGCCTACGCGGCAATGGGTAGAAACTCCCTCTTCAGCAAGAATCTCGCGTAGGGAACGGCTTCGTTCTCGCGGTTGATCTAATAGCGAAAACAATTGGAATCGCTCCTGCCGCATTTGACCGCTGGCATGGAGCGGGCTGATGCCCAGATAGGCTTCGCACTCATTTCCCACCAGAATTACAGGGCTAGCCTTTAGGCCGACGATCAGCAGAGCTTCTTCAAACCGTGGATCGAACCCGGTGAGATAGGCAAGGTTGGCGAAATGCTCGCGATCGGCGTAGACGATGGTATGCGTAAGTTTGCGCTCTTCCATGCGCGCACGCAGAGCCGCAATTCTGGCCTCGAACTCTGATAGCGAAGAAGGCGGCGGACAGGCCGCGACACCAAACTCCGGCCAGTCGATTTTGATCAACCGATGTCTTTTCGAAGCACGGGCCATGTAGAGGCAATCCTCGCTTTGCTTCGTCAAGTATAAAGACGTCGCGGCAGTATTCGCGAGAACCCGGTCAGACGCTTCTCCACTCTTCTGTGAAGTTCGTTTTCTCTATGGTCGGGTGTTTTTTGGGTCCAGGCAACAGAGAACACGAAAGTTCACCGAGGAAATCGGTCCGCCCTGACCTTCGCCCTCACCTCGCGCGCTTGGATGGGAACAGCCGACGGCTTTGGACTAGAATCGGTCTCATGTTCAAGCGTGCCATCCTTTTCTTGCTGCTTGCCGTTCTTGTCCAGGCCCAGGCATCCCAGACTCAAGCGCCTCCAACCCTGCAAACCCAGACGGAGCGAAAGACCAGCGAACCCTACACCGGCGATCTTTCAATATTCGAAACCCCGGGACGCGACGAAAAGCTGCAGATAAACCGCGTGATGGACATCCTGGGCATCGGCCCAGGAAAGAACGTAGCGGACATCGGCGCAGCCTCGGGATGGTTTAGCGTTCGAGCAGCACGGCGCATCGGTAACGGTACAGTCTATGCCGTGGATATTAATCCGGAAGCCATCCGGTATATCGATGCGCGGGCTAAGAAAGAACACCTTGCAAACATCACAACTATCCTGGCAAAGCCCGATGATCCACACCTGCCGTCCAAGGTGAACGCTGTCCTGGTGCTGAAGACGTATCACGAAATCGCTGCCCCCGTCTCTCTGCTGCGTAGTTTGCGGCCTTCGCTCACACCTGATGCCAGGTTGGGAGTCATTGATCGCAACGGAAATGGCGCAGACCATGGAATCGCCAAAGAAGTCGTGATTCAGGAGGCGGATGAGGCTGGCTACCGCCTGCTGGAACAGTACGATTTCGTTAAAGACGGCATGGATTATTTCTTAGTCTTCGGCTTGAAGTAGAGGGTCCAGCAACGTTTAACGTACCGTCAACTAAGGACCGGTCAACATGGTTGCCAGTGCATCTCCGTAGCTGGTTCCATCTTCGACGGTAGGCAACAGATGATTTCCTTCCCCCATTTCGTTCCATGACGTGATCAGGACCAGCGGCGGCGCGGTCGAAGGTTTTGGCCGCAGCTGAGGGTTCGAGTTTGCCCAATCGATGGCGTCGCTGACGAAGTTCGCTACGTCTTGAGGAGTGCGGCTGTACCACGTCAACTGACCTGTCGAGGAGCGTTCATCCCAGGGGCGAGGGTCCCAACCATCCATAGCAGTGGGAATGAACGGAAGCGCGCTGTGCAGTCTTGCCTGGTCCCAAACCCAGAGCCCGGCATCGGAAAGAGCCGAGAAAGGTAACATGCCGTTGATGGGCGGGGGCGCGAAAGGATAGCCGAACAGTTGCACTGCATCGTAACCATCATTCTGCGCGATGGTAAATCCGTCGGAAAGCGAATTCGTTCCGATGGTGCCATCGGGCACCCCGAAACCACCGACTATGTAGACACCCGGGAGACCTTGCGTCTGGGCGGCGGTACGTAGTTCGTTCAAGGCATTTGTAACGGCGGCTGACGATCCGAAAACAGGTTCCATTTCGCCGACATTAATAACTATGAACAGCGGGCTGCCATTCACTCGTAGATAGGCAGAATCGTTCATGTATCCCACCCACTCATTGACCGCTGACGTCCAATCGGCGGGCCCAACATTGAACGGGGCGCCATTGACATACATGACAGCGAATTGCATCCCGTGGCGGTCGGCAAGGCGGGAGGTGATCTGGAGGGCGGAGTTAAGGTTTTCCCCAGCCGCGTTGTCCGTGGTATTGAAGTACCACTCATAGACGAAGAAATCGATTCCAAAATTGTGTGCCAGTGCTAATTGCTTTTCTACCGCGCAGTCATTGTTGTCCTGCCAGCCGGTAAGTGGCTCTCGCTGCTGATAGGGCCCTCGAGGCAATCCATCGAAATGGAAATTTGTGAGCGGCCCAGTCCAGCCGTCGAAATAGAAGGCCCCCAGGCGCGCGCGAGTCTGTGCGGCGCCGGGCGCCGGTGGAGGAATCTCACAGGGAACAGCGAAGGTTTTGGAGTTGGAAATGCCGCCTCCGGGAGAAGGATTAGAGACAGTTATAGAGTTTGCCGCCAGCGTAGAGATATCGGCGGCGGAAATTTGCGCGGTCAACAGGGTGTTGTCGACAAAAGTTGTCGGCCGAGTGCTGCCGTTCCACTGCAGGGTTGAGCTGGAAATAAAGTTCGTACCGACAACGCTCAACACGAAATCGTCTCCCCCTGGCTTGCTGCTGTTAGGGGATACGGTGACGATCGAAGGAACAGCGTTCGAAGCAGGGGGAGGATTGGAGGAGTCGCCACCGCTTGTGCTTCCGGCACCACCTCCGCAGCCAAGGCTAGTGCCCAGGAGACCGCAAACTAGAGTGCAAAACAATCGCACGGCATGTGCCTCTTGGGGGCAGCAGCACTATCTCCCTTTCTATTCAGACCGTCAACCATATTGTGGCTTTGAGTCCCGAGGGTCACCCATTGATCTGGTGGTAAGCTTAGGCTTGGTGTTCGCTCGATTAAACCTCGGAGGAGAAACCGTTTCATGCGCATTTTACTAACAGCAATCGTATCCCTTGGCCTTGCCCTTCCTGCGGCCGCCGAAACCCAAAGCTGGAACATCGATGGCGCCCACTCATCGGCTCAATTCTCGGTTCGGCATATGGGTATTTCAACTGTGCGAGGTGCATTTACGAAAGTGAGCGGCACAGTTCAGTATGATCCGGGGGATCTGGCCAAAACCGTGATTGATGCCACCATCGAAACGGCTTCGGTCGACACTCGCGTGGAAATGCGCGACAACGATTTACGCAGCCCCCACTTCTTCGACGCCAGCAAGTACCCGACTCTGACCTTTAAATCGAAGAAGGTAGCAGAGGCAGGCCCGGGTAAGTTAAAGGTTACAGGCGATCTCACCATCCACGGCGTCACCAAGGAAGTTACGCTCGATGTCGAAGGCCCTAGCGCTCCGGTCAAAGACCCGCGCGGCAACCTCCGCGTCGGTGCGTCCGCCAGCACCACCATCAACCGGAAAGATTTCGGAGTGGATGGCGCTGCAGCCGTGGTTGGCGATGATGTTCCCATTACCATCGACATGGAACTGACCCGGTCCGGGAGTGGATCCTAGCGGACAACATCTTCGTAGCGCCGGATGGTTAGGATTCGCGAAGGTCAATTCCGAGGGTCGTAGTTAACCGGTTCGCTTCGTTGAGAACTTTTGCGGGACAGCCGGGAAATGAGGTTCTGCAACACCAGACGATCGCCACGGCGAATTTCGGTGAAGTCCACCAAGCTCCGGCCGTTGGAGGCTTCCCTTGCAATTCCTTTTACGGTCATTTGGGTGTCTTCCGTATATACCTGAAGGAGCAGGGGGCCCTGAAAGCTTGTGGCGCTCTTGAACTCACAAAAAGACGGCCCGATCGCCTGCAACTCAGCCTCGAAACCTCCCCTGTCTTCCCGTTGGGACCATATCAAGACCCTCCCCTCGCAACTATAACGGGGTGGTTGTTTTTCGCCCGGTTTCTGGCTAGTTGAAAGCGGCTCAAAATCCTCGTGAACCTTGGCGAAATCGACATCCCAGATGACTTTATCGGTATCGACGCACTCCACCCCGACCTGCCCTTCGTGCGGAGTTTGCGGTTTTCCGATCCATATCACCCGGAATTGCGCCTCGCTTGCTTTCCGCCTTATTGCGATCAGTTCTCCTGGGGCCTTTACACCTGCCAAGCCTATCAAACGAGCGCCTTTCTGGCTCACATCGATTGTGCAGGCGTTGAGGCTGGTAGTCCTTCCGGCGTCAGCCAAAGTTACCCGCACGGGGAGCGCAGTATGAATCCGTTGTTCACGCATGGCTTGCTCTATGTTCTGGTTTCGTAACAGGCGAAACACTGAAGTTACTAATTTATAGTCGTAAACGTCAGATAACGCAATGCCTGTACGATTATCGTAACAGTCTATGCGGTCGGGGCAATGTTTCGCTAGGGACAAAATCGCAGCTTTGTTTCGATAAGGCAGCGCGGAAAGGGAACCCCTCAGTTGTCACTGGACAATAGACCTTTTTCGACCAGCACAGGAGGCCTGCGATGTCGAGTAGCCTGCTCGTATGCGTACGCCCAACCCAGCAAATCGCCATCTTCCCAAGGCCGGGCCGAGAGCTCCAATCCAAACGGTAGCCCATTGCGGTAGAATCCACCCGGAACGACGATTGCGGGAACCCCGATCACGTTGACCCATCCAGTGATGCTGTGTGGACCTTCACTGACCTTTCCATCTTGCGGCATAGTCTCGTCCGGCGGAGGCATCTGGATCGCCGGGTAGACAAATCCATCTAGGTGTAGGCGATCCAAGGTCTGTTGATACTCCTCGAGCGCGCTCTGTCGTGGACCAAGGAAATTAACCTTCGCTCGTGGGTCGCCTTCCAGCGTGGCCTGGATCACAAGCGGCCGATCCTTTCGCGTACTCTCATCGACTCCACCGATGATGATGGCAGGCAGGGGATACCCAACGGCCCTCTGATAATCCTCAACCGACCGATACTGCGCCGGACCATATTCGGCCAGAAACTTTTCCGTTCCTTCGCGTGCGTAGGAGAAGGTGCTGGCGCGGGCCACAATCGCAGCAAAGCTGTCAGGCAGTATGGAATCGTCGAAGATCACGCTCGCGCCCGCGGCGCGCAGTCCGTCCAGAGCATTCATAAATGCCTCGCGGGTCTCGGCCTGGAGCGGAACGCGAGCATCGTTGGTATCGGCTGCAATCTCACTCGCCGATTCCGATGCCGGAATGCCTTGAAACGGAATGCCGGCTCCATCCAGGATGAAGGCGGGAACGCCGAAGCGTTTTCCCTTGAGCGAATCCGTCTTCAAGTATTGGATATATGGACTGGGCTGGGCCTTTCCAGCCGACCCAACGGTACGTGAGTCCAAAGCATCTTCACCAACCATAGCGTCGAGTGCAATCGCCGCATCGGTCACGTCACGGGCAATTGGCCCGGTGTTGTCGAGCAGCCAGTTAAGCGGAGCGATGCCCGACATACTCACCAGGCCAGGGGTTGGAAAAACACCGACGACCGAGCTCGTAGCCGAAGGCATCCGGATTGAGTTGGCGGTATCGGTTCCGTTGCCGAGCACCGCAAAGTTCGCAGTCACAGCGGTGACCGTTCCGCCGGACGACCCTCCCGGACTGAAGCGCACGTCATAGGCATTTCCCGTCCGGCCGAAGGCCGTGCTGCGATTGGTGTCGCTTGCCGCAAAGTCCGGCATGTTGGTCTGCCCGAGAATCACGGCTCCAGCCGCGCGAAGCTTCGCAATGATCGTTGCATCCTTTGGTGCGACCAACTCATGGCCCGGGATTATGTAGCCTTTCCATCCATCGGTCGTGATCAGACCTCTTAGGCTGGTATTTGCTTTCACCACAATTGGAACGCCCCACATCGGCCCGCGGAAAAAATTATTTCCTCCCGCCTTAGCGTCCGCGTCCTCTCGGTCAGCGACGGCAAGGGCTCCAGCCGTGTCAACTGTCTGCACTGCCCGGTAAATTCCGTTGTACTTTTCTATGCGTCCTAGGTACCAGCGCACGACTTCCGTGACGGTGTATTTGTGGCTGCGGTAAAGCTGTTCCAATTGCGGGATCGTGATCTCAAGCAGGTCTCGATCCATTGACTCCTGTCCTGTGCTTGTCGTCGATGAAGCCTTGGTCTGCGCTGGCAAGCATTCGGGCGGGAAGACCGTGAGCAGTATCAGCAGGTGGCAAAGGATGGCTTGTGGCTTCATGAGTTCCTCAAAAGCGCCGACTGGCAACGACCACAGGTGGGCAATGATAGCAGCGCAAACCTGCAGCCATTCTCAGAACAAGGCACAACCAGATTTTTCAAGTAAGAAGTATAGCTACGCCTACAATGAGCGGATGCGTCTCGCTACCTGGTGGTTTTGCTTCGTATCGTTGCTGTCTGGGGTGGGGCTGGCTCAGCCCGCGCCTAGAGTGACCGAGATCCACATCGATGCCGGCAAGCCCAGCCCTGCTACGATTCCGCGCACCATTTTCGGATCGTTTCTCGAACCGATTGGCAACTCGACCTATAACGGGCTTTGGGCGGAGATATTGCAAAATCCCAGCTTCGAAGAGAACCTCTGGGACGTAAAGCACGTCGCAGAAATGGTGAAGGCCGATCCGCAACTGGCACGAGCTTCGGAAATGGCCTTGCCGCTACCCTGGGAGCCTCTGCAATATGCGCAAGGCTCTCGCTATGCTCCCCAATGGAACGACGCAGCCAATAGCTATCGGTCCCTCTTGCTGATGGCTTTACCCGAGGGCCAGACAGGAGTGCGGCAGAAAGTCTATCTGCCGGTTCGGCGCACATCGCACTACGTCGGCAGTGTTTATTTGAAGCACCTGAGCGGTCCGGCGAAGGTGGAGGTCTCACTGAGAGCGCGAGGTGACGCAGGGCTTGGATTCAGCCGCAAGACAATCGATCTGAACGGCAAAGGCTGGCAGCGCTACGAATTTGCCCTGGATGTGCCCCCACGTTCGTTTCAACCCCTTGACCCCGCGGACTTCGTCATCGCCGCGAGCGGCGAGACTCGCGTGCTAATTGATCAAGCATCGCTGATCCCGGGCGACCACATCGACGGCATGGATCCGGAGATGATCGCGATGGCGCGGGCGATGAAGTCGCCTGTCGTTCGCTTCGGTGGAAACTTCACTTCGGCATATCACTGGCGCGACGGCATCGGTCCACGGGACAAGCGCATTAGCATGTTAAATACGGCCTGGGGCATTCCAGAGTACAACCAGTTGGGCACCGATGAGTTCTTGCGCTTCTGCGAATTGGTTGGGGCTCAGCCGCAGATCGCTTTGAACCTGGGCACTGGCACTCCCCAGGAGGCGGCGGAATGGGTGGAGTACGTGAACGCACATTGGGGCGACCATTCCGGCGGACTGCTGTGGGAGTTGGGCAATGAGTTATGGGGAGATTTCCAGATCGGGTATCCGACGCTCGGGCGGGTAGCCGAGCGTACCAAGGCATTCAGCGACGCGGTGCACAAGGTTGATCCGAAGGCACGTTTGATTGGGACGGGCGGCGATCCGGATTCTGACGGCAAGTGGAATGCGACGCAGTTGGGCAATCCGGTGGGAACGTTTGATTATCTTTCCACGCATTTTGTGGTTACTACGACATCGGTAAAAAGGCCAAATGCATCGCCTGACTTCCTGGCAGCGGCTACGTTCGCATTGCCGATCGAATTGGAGCGGCGGTTACAGGCGATGCATCAGCAGTTTGTGGATTCTCCGGCGCATGCCAACGTGAAGACGGCGTTTACGGAATGGCTCTATTGGGCGCCCGATGATTTGCACTCTCCTCGCTATGACAATATGGGCGGAGCCATTGGCACCGGGGGCTTTTTGAACATGCTGCTGCGCAATTCCAACGTCGTGCCAATCTCAGACATGACTGGCAACATCGAGTTCGGCGGCATCTGGAAGAAGCGTGGCGGGGTGTATGGAGTGCCGGCGTATTGGGTATTTCGCATGTATTCGAACGCTGATGCGACGCGGCTGGTAGAGGTCCGCAACAACAGTGATACCTACAATGTCGAGGATGGGTTGACTCGCCTCCCAAAGATCGAGAATGTACCTTACCTCGAGTTGGTGGCAGCGCTGAATCAGTCCGGAACAAAGCTGACGCTCTTTTGCGTAAACCGGCACCTTACCCGGGACCTTGAAACGAAAATCCAGGTGAATGAGTTTCGAGCCAAAAAGGCAACAGCTCATTCCATCTTCGCAGAAAGCATTTTTGAAAAGAACGATGAGAATGAACCCAACCATGTCATTCCGCGAGATGAGGCAATAGCCGTCTCCGGGGCGGGCCTCAACTACGCTTTCCGGCACGAAAGCGTGACGGTGATTGAGATGGAAAGGTGAGCCAGATTCAGTTGCGGTAGGTTCTGGGAAGTCTCTTCTCAGCTCCCGAAGGTCATTTACAGGCTCTGCGCGATGCAGGCTCGAAGTGATCCAACTGTGCTTCGATTTGTCTCGCAAATCGGCCGTTGGGGTGTCGCGCATATTGAGGTTCGCCGGGACAGTAGTTCAAAGCAGTTCGTAAGTCGATCCATACTCTGGCATCGGGGTTGCCGGCAGAGGCCCGGGAGGATGCTGCCTTAAGCCCAAAAGACAAGAGCGGGTAATCAACCAGTCTTGCGCCCATGACATAAATTGCGGCCATTAGGAGCATCCCGGCGATTGCCACTGCAACCAGCTTGGAACGGGGAGTACGGCGAACTCCTCGATTGTGG
>Ga0105248_10005832_pt1 | contig 13537 bp, 9 predicted proteins | sample KBSS34metaG_FD_81524 | JGI IMG/M metagenome (GOLD analysis project Ga0105248, IMG submission 81524) | Switchgrass rhizosphere microbial communities from Kellogg Biological Station, Michigan, USA - KBS S3-4 metaG | ecosystem: Host-associated > Plants > Roots > Rhizosphere > Soil | place... | reverse complement strand
GTTTTCGAGGTTGTCGCCGCAGGTTCGAATGGTCAATGGAGCTCTGCACCCGCGCAATTTAGGTTCATCGTAAAACCTCCCTGGTGGCTCACCTGGTGGTTTCTTGGAGCCTGTCTCGTTGTCATGGTTGTTCTTGCTCGCGCTATCTGGCGGTTCAGAGTACGTACTCTCTTAGCGCAAAAGAAGTTACTGGAGCAGCAAGTCATCGACCGTACCGCAGAGTTGCGTGAGAGCCATCGTCAGCTCGAAGAAATTGCCTATCTCGATTCACTCACATCCCTGCCAAATCGGCGTCTGTTTACCGAAGAGTTTCGCAACCGAGTGGCTCTCTCCCGCCGCCATGGCCTTTCCTTTGCACTGTTAGTGATCGACCTTGATACATTCAAGCAAATCAATGATACGCATGGGCATGATGCTGGAGACGTGGTACTGATTGAGAGCGCGAAGCTGCTCTCTTCCGCAGTGCGAGAATCAGATTGCACCGCGCGCCTGGGCGGTGACGAATTTGCTATTTTGCTGGCAAGTCCAACAGATCCGGAAGGTTTCTCGATCGTCTGCAAACGGATCGTCGAGCGATGTGCCGCCGGAATTCCATTCCAGGACACGCTCCTTAAAGTGAGTTGCAGCATCGGTATCGCGGTCTTTCCCGCGGATGGCGATACGATGGAGAGCTTATATAAGTCTGCGGATATCGCGCTTTACCAGGCAAAACGCGCTGGAGGCAATACTGCCTGCCGTTATTCGCCACAGGCCGCTGTTTCCACGAACCGATAAACAGGGCCCTAACGAAGTACCGTTCGAGCGGCGCGCTTCCTGGTAGCGGTGGTGAGCCTGCTGAGGCCATCCCGGCTGATGGCGTACTTTCGCCGCTCGATCGGTGTAGAGAGCACGATACTGGTTACGGGGTTTCCATAGGGCAAAAGCGCTTCGATGAGAGCTTCGAGACCAGACATTGATGTGGTGGTCACTTTAAGCAGAAAGGCATCTCCGCCGGTCAGGTGATGGCACTCGCGCACCTCTTCAAGCGTCTGCACAAACTCCATCATGCGGAAGTAGTGTTGCCCGTCGCAGGTCATGCGAATAAAGGCCAGCACGTCCAGGCCGAGTGCTTCGCGGTCCATTTCGATGGTGTATCCCCGCACAATGCCCACCTCTTCCATCTGCTTCATGCGTTCTGCGGTGGCTGTGGGGGAGAGCCCTACGCGCCGCGCCAGTTCTGCGACGGAGAGTCGCGCATTGTCCTGCAGCTCCTGGAGCAGGCATCGCCCGAAACTGTCCATCAAGGAAGTGGAATCCATTGCCATAGGAATTTAGCATAGTGGATTTCTTGGTTTAAGCCAATTTCTACCTCGTGATTCCCCTGTACGGTCCTTTGTGATCGGCCTAGCATGAAAGGCTATGGAAACACTTCTCCCCCTTCAACTCGACGGACGCCAGCTCACACTCGCAGAAATCGAATCCGTTTCGGTCCATAACCGGCCAGTTGCTGTCACTCCAGAGGCTCTTGTTCGCGTAGCTGCCAGCCGTCAAGTCATCGAGCAAATCCTGGCCACGAGCCAAACCGTCTACGGCGTGAACACTGGCTTTGGCAAGCTGGCAGATGTCGGCATCCCCGCCGATAAGCTGGCTCAGTTGCAGACCAATCTCGTTCGCAGCCACGCTTGCGGGCTTGGCGAATCGCTCTCAGAGCCGGAATCTCGCGCCATGCTGCTGCTGAGAGCCAATGTTCTGGCGAAGGGTCTCAGCGGAGTCCGTACGGAGCTCCTGCATCTGCTTGTGGATATGCTCAACCACGGCGTACACCCGGTTATCCCTGCCAAGGGCTCTGTGGGAGCCAGCGGCGACCTTGCTCCGCTTGCGCATCTTGCCCTGGTTGTCATTGGCGAAGGCGAAGCTATGCACAAGGGCCAGTGCATGCCTGGAGCACAAGCCTTAGCAGAGGCCAATCTGAGGCCCCTGCAACTGGTGGCGAAAGAAGGTCTCGCGCTACTCAACGGCACCCAGGCCATGACCGCCGTTGGGGTGCTTTCCATCCAGCACGCCCGCCGCCTTGCACAAGCTGCAGACCTTGCCGGAGCCATGAGCCTCGAAGCGCTGAAGGGCACTCCCGTTGCGTTCGATCAACGCATTCACGATGCACGCCCTCACGCCGGGCAGATCGCCGCTGCCGCCAATTTGTCTCATCTTTTGGAAGACAGTGAAATCCGCCAGTCCCACGTTGCCAACGATCCACGTGTGCAGGATGCATACTGCCTCCGCTGCATGCCACAGGTCCACGGAGCCGTGCGCGGCGTACTCGCGCATGTCGCGCAGATTCTCGAAACGGAGTCCGGCTCAGCCACCGACAATCCGCTGGTTTTTCCGGCAGGGGAGGAAAGCAGCGCAGAGGTGCTTTCCGGGGGCAATTTCCACGGAGCGCCGCTGGCCTATGCCTTCGACTATGCGGCTATTGCTCTCACTGATCTTGCCAGCATCAGTGAGCGGCGCATCGATCGCTTGATCAATCCCGACATCAACGAGGGGCTTCCGGCCTTCCTCTGTTCCGATGCCGGCCTCAGCAGCGGATACATGATTGCCCACGTTACTGCGGCTGCTTTGTTAAATGAATGCAAAGTCCTATCGCATCCCTCAAGCGTCGACTCTGTGCCCACCTCAGGTGGCAAAGAGGACCATGTCTCGATGGGCATGACAGGCGCACTCAAGCTCCGGCAGGTGGCTCAGAACCTCGAATATATCCTCGCAATCGAGTTGCTCTGTGCTGCCCAAGGGCTCGACTACCGCTTGCCGCTGAAACCGAGTCGGTCCGTTGAGGCGGCTTATCAAGCAATTCGCACTGTCGTTCCTCATCTCGGCGAAGATCGCTCTCCTGCCCCGGATATCAAGGCCATTGCGCAGCTCTTGCGAGGCAGGCTTGCCAAATACTGATTGCCTCCCATCGTCAATGCATCTCCGCTATTCGGCGCGCAGAGTCTCTACCGGATTGACGGAGGCTGCTCGGTGGGCAGGGATCAGGCTGGCGCAGAGTGCAGCCGTGGCAAGAAGAACCGAAACGGATGCGAGCGTGGTGACATCCCAAGGCTCCACGGAGAAGAGCAGTTTTCTCATGAGTGAGGTCGCAGCGATCGAACCGAGAAGACCTGACGCAATTCCGAGGAGAATCAACCCGCCTGCGTCCCGCAGTATTAGGTTATAGACAGCGCTTCGCTGTGCTCCCAGAGCGATGCGGACGCCGATTTCTCGGCTACGCTGGCCTACCGAGTAAGCAATGATTCCGTAAAGCCCGACGGCGCTCAGCAGAACTGCGATAGCAGCAAATCCTCCCACGAGTGTTGCCGAAGCGCGATGGAGGTAAGCAGGTTGAGAGTTTTGGATGAGCTCATTCATGGTTGCGGCGTCGCTGACCGATAGTCGGGAATCCAGTTGATGGATCGCAGCGGCCATGGTTGGTAGTAGGGCCGACTCTGCCTGAGAAGTACGCACGATCAAGTCGAAAGAGGCCCACATCGCCTGGTTGAATGGCCGGTACAGGATGGGGCGATTCGCGGAGTCGAGTTCGCCCTGCTTGATGTCTTCAGTCAGACCGACAATTTCGACCGTGTCTTTGGAGAGCGCGTAGGAGATCTTGCGTCCAATAGGGTCTTCACCGGGAAAATACACCTTTGCGAATGCCTGATTGATGATGGCGACAGCCGGTTTAGACGGGTCATTTTCTGCGTCGGTGAAGTAGCGTCCGCGGGCAAGTGTTGCGCCAAGTGTCGTGAAGTAGCTTGGACTGACGTCGCGCTCGGGAACTTCATTGCGTTCGCCATTCCAGGGGCGTCCCGCGACTTTGATCCGTGTCGACATATCCCAACTGCGGACGGGGAGTTCATTGGCGATTGCCACAGACTGCACGCCAGGAATGCTCTGCATCCGCGCAGCAATCACCCGTTCGAGAGCCATTTCCTTCGCGTCTTCGGAGTAGGCCTTGGATGTTGTGACGTGCACCGTGGCCAGATGGTCGGAGTTCATGCCGATCTCGACATGCAGGAGACGATAGAGACTTTTACCGAGCAGCCCCGCTCCGGTGAGAAGAATCATCGCGATGCCAAGTTCGACGACGACCAGATTGGAGCCGAAGCGCCGCCACAGGTTTCCGGAGGAGCCGCGGCTGCCTTCAGAGAGGTCTTTTTGCAGATTGCCCTTCGAAAGTCGCAGAGCCGGCGTTAGCGAGAACAGGATTGCGGCGATCAGTGACAGTATGGCTGCGAATGCAAGCACCCGGGGGTTCAAGCTCAGTTGCTGCAGGTAAGGCATGCCGCCCAGCATTCGAGCGGGGATGAGTTTCAGCAGAAGCTGCATCGTCCCGTATGCCGTAGCGAGGCCAAATACACTGCCGACGGCAACGAGAAGCAGGCCCTCAGTAAGGAACTGACGGAGGATGCGGAATCTCGATGCGCCTAACGCGCTGCGAACAGCCATCTCGCGCCTACGGCTCTCCGCGCGGACTAACAGCAAACTTGAGATGTTGACGCAGGCAATGAGCAGCAAAAGTCCGGCGCCGCCCAGCAGCATCAGCAGGATGGGCCGAATTTCTCCGGAGATGGATTCGCTGAGCGGCAAGATGAGCGAAGATTCGTCTCGGTTGGTGTCGGGATATTGGAGTGCGAGCTGACTGACGATTGCGCTGACATCCACGGCTGCAGTCTGCAGAGAAACACCATCCCGCAGGCGTGCCAGGCCAAAGAGGTTGTGGCAGGTGCGGCGGACTTCGCAGGAGTTTGGATCGTGGAGAGTCGCCCAGAACTCAGCTGTGCCGCGCGGGGCAAACTGGAACTCTGGCGGCAATACACCGATGATCGTGTAGCTCGTATCGCTGAGCGTCACCGGTTTGCCTAGGATGTTTGGATCTCCGTTGAAACGGGTCTTCCATGTGGAATAGGCGATGAGCACAGTATGCGGAGCGGAAGGAGTGCTTTCGCCCGAGTAGAAATCGCGCCCAAGAATGGGTGTAACACCAAGGGTGCGAAAGAATCCATCCGTGACGCGAACTCCGGGAACAGGTTGCACTCCCGCGGGAGTGCTGAGTTGATAGCTGCTGTAACCCCAGGCTTCAAGGGCGCTGAAGACTTTGTTGGACTTCTTCCAATCGAGAAAGTTCTGGTAAGAGACATTGCAGCGCGGGCAGGTAGGCATGGATTCGTAGACGCTGACCAGCGTAGCCGGATTGGCATAGGGCAGGGGCTTGATGAGCGCGGCATCTACGAAGGCAAAGATGGCAATAGCAGCTCCGAAACCCAGGCTGAGGACTGCAATGACGGTAACTGTAAAGCCAGGATTTCGAGCAAGTTGACGGAGAGCAAAGCGCAGATCCTGAAGGATCTCTTCGAGACGGGGAAGCGTACTACGTTCCCGATATGCCTGGCTGGTCTGTTCCACGCCGCCAAGTTGCAGCAGGGCCTGGCGGCGCGCCTCCGCAGAACTCATGCCCTGGCGGAGGTTGTCGTCGATATGAAGCTGAAGATGACTTTCGAGTTCATCGGCGAGGTCCTGCTCACGGCTGGTGCTGCCAAATAAGCCGGTAACGCGTTGGAATAAGGCACGGAGTTGCTTCATGAGGGCTCCTCCGTCGGCGCGAGGAATCGGGCAAGGATTGCGGTAGTCTGCTGCCAGTTTTGCGCTTCCTTTTCTAACTGTTTCCGGCCCGCGCGGGTCAGGCTATAAAACTTGGCGCGGCGGTTGTTCTCGGAGAGTCCCCACTCGGATGCGATGGCGCCTTCCTGCTCGAGCTTCAGGAGCGCCGGGTAAAGTGTGCCGTAATTTAGCGAGAGCAGGTTGCCGCTGGTTTGTTCGATGCGACGCGCGATCCCGTAACCGTGAAGAGGGCCCATGGACTCAATGGTCTTGAGGACCATCAGGGCCAGGGTGCCTTGCCACACGTCTGATTTTTCAGCCATTTCGCCACCTCTATTGGAAAGCCATAGGAATAATGGCACAGCTTCTATTGGATTGCAATAGGAGTCTTGAGTTTCGTTACAGCCTCGATTGCCGCAACGCTCGTCTAAGCTTGGGAGGTGGATTGTTTGGGAGATCTTTTGCAAATGGCTGGATTTGGGTTGCATCGGAGTAAAGGCCTTCTAGATGGCTGGGTGTTGTTCCTGGGACGACTGGGGTTTGTAGGCATGTTGGCTGTCAGTGCCGGGGCGCAGCAAATGCCTGCTCCCGAGCCGCCTCAGTCAGCGCCGCAGAGCGAAACCACGCTGCGAGTCACGACCAATGAAGTGATTGTGCCCACGCTGGTGGAGAAGGGACACGGCGAGGTCATCTACGGGCTGAAAGCTGCGGATTTTGCGCTGACCGACAACGGCGTCCCCCAGAAGCTGCGGGTCGAGGAAGATATGGATACCGCTCCCGTCGCACTGGTGGTGGCAGTAGAGCAGGGAAGGATGAGCGGCCTCGAGTTCGACAAGATTGCCAAGCTGGGCCCGCTGCTGGATCTGTTTCTGGGCGACGGTCGTAGCCAGGTAGCGTTGGTGGGCTTTGATAGCACTCCGCAACTGATGCGGGACTTCACGCGCTCCAATGAGGATCTGTCGAGCGATCTGCGGCACCTGCAAGCTGGAGATGGTGGCGCTGCGCTGCTCGATACCGTGGATTATGCCGTCGATCTGCTGCAGTCTCAGCCTAAGGAATATCGCCGGGTGTTGTTGCTGGTTTCTGAGCAGCGCGACCATGGCAGCAAGCATGTGAAACCGGAACGGCTTGTGGAGCGTATCGGACTGAGCGATGTATTGGTGCTGAGCCTGACGTTTTCGCCGGGGAAGGCGGAGTTCCTCCATGACTTGAAAGATAATGGCGACAATCGCGTGATGAGTCCAATCAGCGCCCTGATGGGTGCGGTGCAGGGGCTGAAAAAGAACGTGGCCAAACAAATCGCTCAGATGAGCGGCGGCGAATATGCCCCGTTTACCCGCGACAAGGGCTTTCAGGAGGACGTTGCGGAGGTCGCCAAACACGCCCGCAACCGTTATCTATTAAGCTTCAAGCCAAGCGATCCAACGCCGGGCTTACACACGCTGCGGGTGCGGTTGACGCAGGATTACGGTGCTCACGTAGTGGCCCGGGCAAACTACTGGGCCGTCGCGGAAAAATAGCCCGGAATGAGAGCCTGTCCGGTTTGCCGCTGATCGATGCCCGACATGGGTATTGGTCGGGCCGGTTTGTGGCAGGGAAAGTGCAATCCGTGGTAATCTCATTGGAGACATTGAGATTGCATTGATGATCTGAATTCTGAAGATCTTAGGAGTAACAAGAACGCTGTGTTGGCATCTGCTACCAAAACCGACCTGATTGAACGCTTCCGTACCCATGACTCCGACACCGGTTCGCCGGAGGTCCAGATTGCGATTCTGAGTACGCGTATCGGCGAATTGACTGAGCATTTCAAGACCCACAAGAAGGATCATGCCTCGCGGCGTGGTCTCCTGATGCTCGTCAGCAAGCGCCGCCGCCTGCTCGACTACCTGAAGACGCATGACACGGACCGCTACCGCGACGTTATCGGCAAGCTGGGTATCCGCAAGTAAGCGACCCCGACCCTTGAACAGGAATCGCCTAGACCGAGAGCTGGTCGAGGCTGCCACCTTGCATAGGTATAGCAGCCAAGGTGTACTTGTCGATGGACGACGGACATTTCGCAGCAAATCTGAACCCGCAATGAGCGACTGGCTCGCTGCGGGTTCTTTGCGTGTCCAGGACCAAATCCCTGTTTACGCGATGTTCTATAGCTGCGTCCTCGCATCGACCGTTCCTGGTCCCCAAGTTTCCCAAAGTGAAAAAACGAAAAGAGGAACCTATGAAGCATGAAGTAGCCGTTGAGCTGACTGGCGGAAAGCGTCTGGTGTTTGAAACCGGCCGCATCGCCAAGCAGGCTTCTGGCGCAGCATTTGTAACGCTCGGTGAGAGCGTTGTGCTGGCCACCGCCGTCGCCTCTCCCGATCCCAAAGAGGGCATCGATTTCTTCCCGTTGACTGTCGATTATCGCGAATACTTCTACGCTGGCGGACGCATCCCCGGCGGCTTCATCAAGCGTGAAGGCCGCCCCAGCGAGAAGGAAATTCTCACCTGCCGCCAGATTGACCGCCCCATCCGTCCTCTCTTCCCCGAGGGCTTTCGCAACGAGACACAGATCATCGCCCTGGTGATGTCTGCGGACAAGGAAAACGATCCCGATATCGTCGGCATCAACGCTGCCGGCGCAGCTCTGGCGCTTTCCGACATTCCCTTTGGCGCAACCGTTGGCGCAGTCCGCATCGGCCGCATCGATGGCGAGTTCATCGTCAACCCGACCTATGCCGAACGCAAAGACAGCACCATGAACATCATCGTCGTCGGCCACAAGGACGGCATCACGATGATTGAGAGCGGCGCAAAGGAAGAGTCGGAAGAGAATATCCTCGCCGCCATCGAATTTGCCCACGAAGAGATCAAGAAGATCGCCGCCGCCATCGACGAACTGGTCGCTCTTGCCGGCAAGCCCAAGCGCGCATTCACCGCTCCCGCAGTCGACGAAGAGTACTACCAGGCCCTTTATGCCAAGGTCAGCGACCGCCTCAAGGATGCGCTCGACACAGCGAAGTATTCCAAGACCGACAGCTACGCCCTCATCAAGACCATCAAGGGTGAACTGGCTGCCGAACTGCCCGCCGACGACCCGGCCGCCAAGAAGAAGCTCAGCACTTACTACGAGCTGATGCGCGAGCGCATCTTCCGCGAGCAGGTCACCACCGACCGTATCCGCCCCGACCGCCGCGCCTTCGATCAGATCCGCGAAATCAGCATCGAGACCAGCGTTCTGCCCCGCACCCATGGCTCGGCCCTGTTTACCCGCGGTGAAACCCAGGCACTCGTCACCGCCACCCTTGGCACCACCGACGACGGGCAGCGGCTCGAAGGCTACGAAGGCGAGCAGAAGAAGCCCTTCATGCTGCACTACAACTTCCCGCCTTTCTCGGTCGGTGAAGTAGGCCGTATGACCGGCACTGGCCGCCGCGAAGTAGGTCACGGAGCCCTGGCGGAACGCGCCATTGCCGCCGTCCTGCCAAGCCCCGACGAGTCCCCCTATACCATCCGCATCGTTTCGGACATCCTCGAGTCCAACGGCTCTTCTTCGATGGCCTCGGTATGCGGCGCGAGCCTTGCTCTCTATGACTCTGGCATCGCGCTCAAGGGCTCTGTTGCCGGCGTGGCCATGGGCCTCGTGAAGGAAGGCGACAACTACGCCATCCTGACCGATATCGCAGGTGCCGAAGACCACTACGGCGACATGGACTTCAAGGTAGCCGGTACCCGCAAGGGCATCACCGCTCTCCAGATGGACATCAAGATCGGTGGCCTCACCCGCCAGATTCTCCAGGAAGCGATGGAGCAGGCGCGCGTTGGCCGGCTCTTCCTGTTGGACAAGATGGATGCCCACATCGATGGACCGAAGCAGGAGCGCTCCAAGTACGCGCCCCAGATCCGCACCGTCCACATCCCGACCGACAAGATTCGCGATCTCATCGGACCGGGCGGCAAGACCATCCGCGGCATCATCGAGCAGACGGGCGTCAAGATCGATGTCGACGATACCGGCCGCGTCAATGTTGCTTCGAGCGATGCGGAGGGTCTAACTCAGGCTCTAGCCATCATCAACAACCTCACTGCCACCCCCGAGATCGGCAAGACTTATCTCGGCAAGGTTGTCCGGTTGGCCGAGTTCGGCGCGTTCGTCGAACTCTTCCCCGGAACCGACGGCCTCCTCCACATCTCCGAGATCGCAGAGCATCGCGTCAAGGAAGTGAAGGATGAGCTTCGCGAAGGCGATCAGATCATGGTCAAGGTTCTGGCCATCGAAGGCAATCGCATCAAGCTCAGCCGCAAGGCGCTCATCAAGGAGCAGAAGGCTAAGCTCGGCATTGCTGACGCTCCGGTTGCCGTCGAGGCCTCCGAAGCAGCTCCAGTCCGCTCAGTACCGCCTCCGCCCCGGCCTCGCAACGAGTTCGACGAGCGTCAGCCAACCTCAAATCAGAGCACGATTCTGATTGAGGGAGGAGACGACACTGAGGATGAAGGCGAGGAGTTTGACGAGGAGAATGAGCCAAACTTCAACGTAGCTGACGATGCACCGCAGCCTGTGGGTGGCCCCGCCGCTCCTGGTGCTGGCGGTAGCCGTCCCGGTGGACCAGGTGGCCCAGGCGGAAACAACAACCGCCGTCGTCGTCGCCGTGGCCGTCCGGGCCCCGGTGGTGGTGGTGGGCGCGGACCAAACTTCGGCAATAACTAAGTCCTGCTGAGCACAAGTAAAAAGGCCGTCCCGATTGGGGCGGCCGTTTTGCGTCTGAATACCTGCCATCAATTCACGAGGATACGAGCTTCCTGAATTTGCAGGGCCTTGCGGCGGATCGGCTCATTGATCTCCCTATTGGTCTGCTTGACGTTGTACATGCGCATATCCGCCTCGATGCACAGGGATTCTAGGTTGTCTGCGTCGTCGGGAAACAGAGCGTAGCCGATGCTGGCGCCAATGAGGATCGCAGTTCCGGCAAGTTCAATGCTTTCTGAGAGTTTTTCGCAGAGAGCCTGCGCAACGAACTCTGCATCTTCGCGGCTGGATGGCTCTTCCAAGATGAGGGAGAATTCATCGCCGCCAGTGCGGGCTACTGTATCGGAGCGGCGAACCCGGCCCTCGAGCAGACGTGCGACATGCTGGAGGAGAAGATCGCCAATGTGATGTCCGTAGCTGTCGTTGACGTCTTTGAAGCCATCCAGATCAATCTGCAGCAGGGCAATGGACGTGTTGGACCGTTTGGCGCGCTCAATCGCTCCTGCGAGCCGGTCTTTGAAGAGTCGCCGGTTGGCAAGTTTTGTCAGATCATCGTGCAGGGCAAGGTATTGAGTACGTTGAATCTGCTTCTCGAGTAGAAGGAGCAACATACCGACGGCCACAACATATTTAGGAAGATTCCATACCTCATCTTCGATCTGTATGTTGGGAAAGTATTTTGACTGAATCGGAGCGATGACGAAGACGAAAGCCCATGCGAGGAAGCCTGCAATCGTAATGATTGAACCGGTAGTTCCGCGCTTGTAGGTATTCCAGAAGTGGACGCAGCAGCCGAGATAGACCGTAAAGAGGATTGCGTTCAGCGCGGTATCGGAATCGATGCCAAACCGGTTACGGCCCACCAGCAGAAGAAGACCCAGGCAGAAAAGCAGGCTCACCGTAATCCAGCGAAGCCGGTGCTGGCTGTAGTTGCGGTAATAGACCGCCACAGAGATTGGGCCCACGGCAATCAAGACTCCGGCGAGATCAAATGCCCACGAAGGTGCCGATGGCAGACTCAGGAGCCCTACATAGAGCGATACCGAAAGGAGTGCGACAGAGGCCATGCGGCGGCTGCTGAGGCCTGACTGGGTGGGGACTGTAGCCCACATGAAGAAGATGCCTGCCGCTGCAAGTGAGGTAAGCCCGACAATTGAACCGATCGTGCCGTAGATTCCAGGAAGGCCGATGATGAGAAAACCAAAGAAATGCAGCAGAATGAGAAACCAGCCCCAAAGCCAGAGACGATGCTCTGAGGTGGGATTGCGGCGCAAAATGGAGGCGAAAGCGCAGGCCAGGCAGGCGATGGCCAGAATGTCCGGAATTTTTGCCCAATCCATCCTGGTCCCTCTCCTAAGCGTTGACAGAGTTTTCTACAGGTTTCAGCATGCAACAATTATGCGCAATTGATTATCCCGAATTGGTGTTAGTTATCTAACTTTTGCGTATACCCGGGTAATCACCATTGTAGGTTACTCGTATTCGTGGCTGTTCAGTCCTGGGTTTTTGGACGAGATTCCGATGGAATTTGTGAGAAATTGAAGTAAACTCAACCCGATGAGTGCAAGTTTGTACATCGTCGTAGAGGGGGAAGACCCCGGCTTCAATATCTTCGTCAACGGACACGCACTTGCGCGTAACGAGGATGCTCTGGAGCGGCTCGCCGAGCGGTTGAGTGTGCGGCCCTTGCTGGATTACTTTTCTGCCGACCGTAACTCGATGGCGCTCTTGCTGGAGCATGGAACCGGAAATCCAGAGTGGACGGAAAATCTGCCGCAAGCACAATGGTTTGCGCCGGAGGATGCACTACGGACGGTGCGGGCCTTGCTGGATTTTCTGGCGATGAGTCCCGTCGCCCTGGGATCGGATACCGAGTTGGTCGCCAGAGAACTGCATGAATATGAAGTCGTGCTGGCGAAGACCGCTTTGCACGGTCTCCGCTGGCATCTGGCCGTCAGCTGGCGCTGATAGCTCTTCAGTTGTTCGTCAATAAAATCAACAAGCTAGCCTACTTCGATGGACTCTTCGCGGGGAGCAAAAACGTTCCCCATGCGGCGAATCTGCGCCCCGACCCCGCGCAGCTTCTCTTCCATGCGCTCATAGCCTCGGTCCATGTGGTAAACGCGGTCGAGGATTGATTCGCCATCAGCGACCAGAGCCGCCAGGACTAGCGCAGCAGAGGCCCGCAGGTCTGAGCACATCACGGCGGCAGACGATAGAGGGGACTTTCCGCGGACAGTGGCAGTGCGGCCATCAACAGTAATGTTGGCGCCCATGCGATTGAGCTCCTGGACGTGCATAAAGCGGTTCTCGAAGATGTTTTCTTTGACCTGGGAAACGCCTTCAGACTGCGTGCAAAGCGCCATGTACTGAGCTTGCATATCCGTGGGAAAGCCGGGGTATTCCAGTGTCGAGATGTCGGTGGCCTTTAGATCGCCATCGGCGCGGACACGGATGGTGTCGTTTCCGAGGATATCGATGCGCGCACCCGCTTCCTTCAGCTTGCCGATCACCGCGCCTAGATGGGCTGGGTTGCAGTTGGCGACGATCAGATCACCCTTGGTGATGGCTCCGGCGACGAGAAAGGTGCCAGCCTCGATTCGGTCCGGATTGATGCGGTGACGGGCGCCGTGAAGCTTGGCGACACCCTGAACTCGAATCGTTGGAGTGCCTGCGCCTTCGATCTGAGCGCCCATTGCGGTAAGCATGGCGGCAAGATCGGTGACCTCAGGCTCTCTCGCGCAGTTTTCAAAGACGGTTTCGCCGTCAGCCAGGACGGCTGCCATCAATAAGTCTTCCGTGCCGGTTACGGTGATTTTGTCGAAGACGATGTGTGCGCCCTTCAGGCGTGCGGCGCGTGCTTCAAGATAGCCGTGCTCCTGGGTAATGACCGCGCCCATCATTTCCAGCCCTTTAAGGTGCAGGTCAATCGGACGACCACCGATGGCGCATCCACCGGGCATGGCTACACGGGCCATGCCACAACGGGCAACCAGGGGTCCGAGCACGAGGGAACTGGCGCGCATAGTCTTGACGATTTCGTACTTGGCTACCGGATCGGAAAGGTTGCGGCAGCTGATGATGGTGCGGTGCTGGGCACGGCCATAGCCGAGTTCGACCTCAGCGCCCATTGAGGCGAGAAGCTTGCGCTCGGTTTCGATGTCCTGGACCTGGGGGATGTTTTCGAGGGTGACT
>Ga0105248_10005829_pt1 | contig 13543 bp, 6 predicted proteins | sample KBSS34metaG_FD_81524 | JGI IMG/M metagenome (GOLD analysis project Ga0105248, IMG submission 81524) | Switchgrass rhizosphere microbial communities from Kellogg Biological Station, Michigan, USA - KBS S3-4 metaG | ecosystem: Host-associated > Plants > Roots > Rhizosphere > Soil | place... | reverse complement strand
GACCGCTCGAAACCCAAAGATCGCCGTGCGGATCAAAGGCCACAGTGCACATCAGGTTTCTCATCTGAACCGTCTTCACGAACTTGCCGTCGCCGGTATAGACAACCAGCCGATATTGCTCGCGATCGCACAGCCAGACGTTGCCGTTCTTGGGATCGACGGCAATGCCGTGGACCATGCTGAATCTTCCGGGCCCGACACTGTTGCCATACCACTGATTGATGAACTTGCCGGTCTTGTCGAGATGAATCACCCGCGCGGCCCCAAGGTTGTTGGCTGGGTCGCCTGAATCGGTGTCATTGGGACTTTCGTTCGCATGACCTTCGCCGATATAGATATCGCCATTCGGAGCAAAAGCCAGATCCAGCGGCTGCCACAGAAGTCTCTGCCCCTTGGCTTCATTCCAATCGCCTCTTTTCCCCTTCACGCCGAGCGTCATCAGAAGTTTTCCCTGCGGACTGAGTTTCATCACAGTCGCACCGTTTGCGTCGCAGATCCACACGTTGTCCTGGGCGTCGATTGCCATGCCGTGTGCCTTCTCCTGGTGGCCGATCACGTCATCGCCGACGCTGCGGATAAGATTGCGGTCCGGGCCGAACTCAAACAGTTGCGGTTTTCCCACCGCGTTGCGCTGAAAGACCCACATGTTTCCCTTCGAATCGATTTGGACCGCCGAGGCGCCGCCTCCGCCCTGCGGCAAATCAACCGGATAAACGTAGGTGTAACCCATGGTCTGTTTCCATTGGACGCGCTGCAATGCCACGCGCGTGCCGCCCAGCGGATTATCGCAAACCGGCGAGCGGTAGCAGCTGTCGGCTAACGGCGGAAGCGCCTCGACTGCTGCCTTGCACCCCGCCGAAAGCTTGCCGGCATTCTGCTCGAGGCACGCCCGCGCCCCCAAACCGGTTTGGCCGTTGCAGAATTTCGCGGAGTCCTCCGCGCAGGCGGCGAGTATCCCACCGCGATTTCCAAGAACGGCTGGAATAACTCGTCCACCGGGGCCGACGGCCAAACGTCCCCCTGGGTCGGGAGCGGTTCCCTGCATAAACCAGCCTGGTGATTGCGGCGCCGCGGCGGGAGCCTGCGAGAATACCAGCGCCACGGAGCAAACCATTCCGAGCACCAACGCGACCGCGCCAGTGAATATGCGCCTGTTCATTTCACCCTCCCTTCGTCGAAACCCGGTTTCCAGTAATCATATACCCGGACGGCCTCCCGCACACGCGGGGCTATCTTGCGATCCGCGCGAGAAGAGCCATTATGTTAAGGTTGACCTTTGAAATCCAACATCACGGAGGTTTCTTCCATGTTGAAGCGCAGCTTGACGGCCACGGCAATTCTCGCCGTCCTCCTCCTCGGTTCGTGCAACCGGACAACGCCCCTCGACGACGCGCGACTTCGAGACAGCGATCAGGACGCAAACAATTGGCTGATGTATGGGCGGACTTACGACGACCACCGGTTCAGTCCGCTGAAACAGATCAACGAGGAAACCATCGGCAAGCTGGGCCTGGCCTGGAGCCGCGATCTAGGCACCACTCGCGGACTGGAAGCCACGCCCCTGGTGGAAGACGGCATCATTTACACAACCGGATCCTGGAGCGTGGTCTACGCCATGGACGCGAAGACCGGTGAGATCCGCTGGACCTACGATCCCAAAGTCCCTCGCGATCGCGCTTTCTTCATATGCTGCGACGTTGTGAATCGCGGCGTGGCCCTCTATCGCGGCAAAGTGTACGTCGGCACGCTCGATGGCCGCCTGATCGCCCTCGATGAGCATTCCGGCGCTCCGGTGTGGTCGGTATCGACGGCGGACACCGCCCAGCCCTACGCGATCAGCAGCGCTCCCCGCATTGCAAAGGGAATGGTGGTCATCGGCAACGCCGGCTCGGAATACGGCGTGCGCGGCTACATCTCAGCCTATGACGCGGAAACCGGGAAAATGGCCTGGCGCTCGTACACGGTGCCCGGCGATCCATCCAAGGGATTTGAATCGAAAGCCATGGAAAGCGCCGCCAAAACCTGGACCGGCGAATGGTGGAAGACCGGCGGAGGCGGCACCGTCTGGGAAGGGATTGTCTACGACCCCGCCCTAGACCTGCTGTACTTCGGTTCGGGCAACCCCACCGCTTGGTACCGCGCCCTCCGCGGCGGCGGCGATAATTTATACGTTGCGTCGATCATCGCGGTGCATGCCAGCAGCGGCGAAATCGCGTGGCACTTTCAAACCACGCCCGGCGACAACTGGGATTACGACGCCACGCAGCCTTTGATGCAGGCCGACTTAACCATCGGCGGCCGCGTCCGCAAAGTGATCATGCAGGCCAATAAGAACGGGTTCTTCTACGTTCTGGATCGCGAGACCGGAGAGTTCCTCTCCGGCACACCCTTCGTCGGCGGCATCACGTGGGCCACCGGACTTGATCCCAAGACCGGCCGTCCCATCGAAGCGCAGACCGCGTATGCAGGCCTGAAGCCGGTTATCGTTTCGCCCGAGCCCGATGGCGCGCATAACTGGAATCCGATGGCGTTCAGCCCGGCGACCGGCCTGGTCTATTTGCCAGCGAAAGAGGGTACCCAGAAATTGCATGCGCCAGACGCAAAATGGAAATACAATCCGGGAGCAAACAATATAGGTGGAGACGACCGGTACGATGGTCCTCTCAATGCCAAGTTTGCTTCCCTGCCTCCACCAATCGGGAAACTCCTGGCCTGGGATCCCGTGCTGCAGAAGGAAGCCTGGAGCGCGAAGTATCCGGTAGCCGAAGGTGGCGGCGTGCTGGCCACGGGTGGCAACCTGGTGATTCAAGGACGCGCGGATGGCGTGCTGGCCGCCTATCGCGCCACCGACGGCAAACAGCTCTGGACCTTCGATGCAGGCACCGGCATCATGGCGCCCCCGGTCACATACCAAATCGATGGCGTTCAGTATGTGTCCGTACTCGCGGGTTGGGGCGGACCTGTTGGATTGTACAACGACCCTAGCTGGGGTCCTGCGAAGCCTGGCTATGGGCGAATCCTTACGTTCATGATCGGCGGCACGGCGACTGTCAAAGCCCTTCCGTTCGGCCACAAAGATCCGCCGCCCGCTCCTGCCATCACTACCAATGCTTCGCCGCAGGTTGTGCGCGAAGGGAAGCGGCTCTACGACGTAAACTGCCCGTTCTGTCATGGCATGAACGCCGTGGCCGGCCCGCTGCCCGATCTCCGCTACTTGAGCAAAGAGAAATTAGAAGGGATTGAGGACATTGTTTTGGGCGGTAGCCGCGCCGCAGCCGGGATGCCATCGTTCGCAAAAATCCTGAACTCCCAGCAGGTGCATGCAATCCAGGCTTACCTCATCGCGCGCACTCGCGAATCGGCCAAACCGGCGGCTAGCCAGGGCAAGTGAGGGAGGCGATTGTGAACAAATATTTGTTCGCGCTTATTACGCTCGCGGGGCCCGTGCTCGCTCAGAAGAGCGTGCCCGCGATCCCTTTCAGATCCGTTCCAGACTATCCCAACCTTCCGGAGGGAATGAATTTCGGAGAGGTGGCCGGCGTCGCTGTGAATTCCACAGGTCACGTCTTTGTGTTCTCGCGCTCGAACAGCGCCGCCGGCCCGGCATTTGGCGCGGCGGCGGCGCAGCTGTTCGAGTTCGATCAGCGCGGCAATTTTGTGCGCGAAATCGGCAAGGGCCTGTATGCCTGGTCGGAAGCGCACAGTGTCCGCATCGATAAGAACGATAACATCTGGGCCATCGACAAAGGCTCGAACATGATTGTCAAGTTCAACCCGCAAGGCCGCGTCGTGTGGGTGTTCGGCCGAAAGCAGGAGGCCGCGGACGGCGCCGAGCCCCTTGGGCATCCCGATCCCCCGCTGCCGCCGGTGGACGGCCTCTTCCGCCAGCCGACCGATGTCGCCTGGGACTCGCAGGGCAACATCTATATCACGGATGGTTACGTCAATTCGCGAGTCGCCAAAATCGACAAGAATGGCGAATGGGTGAAGTCCTGGGGATCGAAAGGCGCCGGCCCCGGGCAGTTTATTATTCCCCACTCGATCGCCATCGACCGCCAAGATAACGTCTACATTGGCGATCGCACGAACCATCGCATCCAGGTGTTCGATACGGACGGGAATTTTAAGCGCATGTTCTCGATCGATGTCCCGCCCGATCCCACGTCTCATGCCACGAATGGCGCCACACCCACTGGCGAAGGGCTCAAGCGGGTGATCGGAGCGCCCAACGCGATGTGCATCACTCCTGGCACTAATCAAGTGCTGTTCGTCGGAGAGTCGACCTACCCGGGGCGCGTTTTCAAAGTTGCTCTCGACGGTAAAGTCCTTGGAGTGATCGGCCGGTCGGGGCGCAACCTCGGCGAGTTCTCGGGTGCGCACGCGCTCGCGTGCCCTTCAGAGTCTGAAATCTATGTGGCCGAAACCTCGAATTGGCGAGTACAAAAGCTGCTGCTGCACTAAAAAGTAGGAGATCCGTATCAGTTCTTCGCCCGCATCGGCTGCATGCCAGTTGCCTGCAAGGCCGGGACGGCTTCTGCGCTGACCAACTACGCAACCAGCTTGCTGGCTCCTTCGGCATCCTTGGCGTGCGCCGCGATGCCGGCGGTCATCACCACAGGCTTCTGAAACTCGGGCGGGAATTTCCCGAGGACTTCAACGCCCTTGACGGTCTGGATTTCACTGACCGGCGCGAACATCAGTTCATTCTCTCCCTGGGCGATGCTCTCAGCAGGCCGGCCCGGCGTCTTTTGAAGAACGCTTTTCGGCTTCATCTGCTCCGCGATCCCCAGGGCCTGGAACATCGCCACCACCGCAGGCGCCGACGCTCCCCCGTCCGTCCACGTAACCGTCTTCGCCACCAGCAGCCGTCTCTTCATTCCACCCGGAGTACTAACATCGGCCTTCGCGGAACCTGCTTTGATACCAACTGCGAGATCGGAGCTGGCGATTTCGGTTTTCGAGCCGCGTGCGAGCGTGCCAGCTTTCACGAGATCGTCAATAATCCCCGGCGTGACGATAACCAGATCGAAAGGCTTGCCCGCATCGATTTCTTTCTTGAGCAACGTGGACGCTGAAAATTCGACCACCACCTTGCGGCCGATCGCTTTCTCCGCGGCCGGCAGCAGCTGCTGTATTGCCGCCCGAATGCCGTTGGAGCAGAGCACGCGGATCTGCCCACTCTGGGCGAATGTGCACGTCAAGCCGCCCGCCAGGCTCGCGATAAAAAGCGTTCGTATCCATCTCATGGCATTCCCTCCACAAAGCTTAGCCGACCTCTCCGCCGCTGGCGAGCCCGATCTTTCAGTGCTTGGCGACGAACGCCAGAACGGTTTGATTGAACTTGTCGGGAGCCTCCCACCAGACCGAATGCCCTGCATCCGGGAAAACGATAAACTGGGCGCCCTTGATACGATCCGCCATACGACGCATGAGGGCCGACGGCGCGTAAAGATCCGCGTCTCCAGCGACCACTAGCGTTGGAATCTTGATTGATTCCAATAGCGCCATCGTGACCCGATTCTTGGTGGGCTGAACGGGACCTCGCACGGCTTCGGGAGCACGATTCCTACTTTGAAATGCGGCCCAGCGCTCCACACCCTTTGGATTTGAAACACGATAAGACGGGGAGAGTTCGCGAAAACTCTCCGGCATTTTATCAAAGCCTTCCGGAGTCAGCCGCTTGATTGCCGCCCGATAATCCTCGTCTTGAACACCCCCCTGCGAGCAGAGCAGCGTAAAACTACGTACACGTTGCGGATAAGAAATCACGAAATCCAGTGCAACAAATCCGCCGCCCGCAGTACCAACCAGGTGAAACGTGTCGATCTTCAGATGATCGATCAGAGCGAGCAAATCGTCAGGACCGGTGGAGGCAGGGCCATTCGCATCGGCCACCGTGCGGCCGAAACCACGACGCTCGTACGCGATAAACCGGTAGCCCGCCCTCGTAAAAGCGGGGACCTGCTGCTCCCACACCTCAGTGCTCCCGGTGAAAGCGTGGAGAAAAATAACCGGTACTCCGCGACCGCCCGAATCCTGGTAATAGATCTTCGCCCCGGGAACATCGACGAATCCGTCATGCAGCGTTGCTGACCCTGCTTGTCCCCGCACCATACAGCCGACGAGGACAGCAATCGCGGCGATCGGGACAGACCGGCCAGTAAATCCGCTTTTCATACTCCACAAGAGTAGCGAATCAGCAACCATCTCACCGACAGCCCATCCGGGAAAAGCGGCGCCCTTAGAGATCGGACAAATATCCCAGTTTCCCGTTGCTATCGGCGAATTTCTCGGCGGGAACGCCGAGCTGATTCATCATCGCGACGTGAAGATTCGCGAGCGGCGTTTCGTTCGGATATTTAATGTTGCGGCCCAGGTTGAATAAACCGTTGCCGCGGCCGGTGAGGATCAGCGGCAGGTTGTCGTGATCGTGATCTTTGCCGAGACCGCCGCCATAGGTCACCATCGCTCGATCAAACAGCGTGCCGTCGCCGTCTTTAGTGGCCTTGAGCTTGCCGATGAAATAAGCGAACTGCTCCACCTGATAGCGATTGATGCGGATGCATTTCTCGATCTTCTCTCTGTCCCCGCCGTGATGGGTCAGGCCGTGGTGAGAGTCGGCGATCCCGATCTCGCGGTACGCGCGATTGCTTTGCTCAATCGCCATCATGAAGGTGATGATCCGCGTGGCGTCGGATTGGAACGCCAGCGTTATCAGGTCGAACATCAGCCGCGTGTGTTCGTTGTAATTTTCGGGAACGCTGGCGGAAGGCTTGTCGATGGTCGGAACCTGGACGTTCTGTTGTTCAGTCTTCTGAATGCGGGTCTCGATATCACGGACCGCGTACATATATTCGTCCATCTTCTTGCGGTCGGTGGCGCCCAGGACTCCATCCAGGCGCTTGGCGTCTCCCAGCACGGAATCGAGTACGCTCTTCTCATACTTTTCCTGGCGGGCGCGGACCACAGGATCGCGCTCCACTTCGCCGCTGCCGAAAAGGCGCTCGAACACCGCGCGCGGCCGCACTTCGGGAGGATTGGGCGTCGACGGCGTCCGCCACGAGATGCTGTTACTGTAGGCGCAGCTATACCCGTTGTCACAGTTGCCGCCCTGGATACCTTCCTCGCATCCCAGTTCCAGCGACGCGAACCGAGTGGCTCCGCCCACCGCGCGAGCCGCGTACTGATCCATCGACACGCCGGCTTGCAGATCTTTGCCGAAGGTCTTCTTGGGATGCGCGCCGGTCAGATAGCTGGCCCCGGCGCGGCCATGATCGCCGGGCCCATCGCCCAGCTCGCGGCCGCCGTTCACCGTCAGTCCCCCGATCAACGAAACATCCTGGCGATACGCTTCGAGCGGCTCCAGCGTGCGCGGCAGCTTCTCCGGCAGCGGGATGATGTTGCTGTCGGTCTTGAGATACCACGAGTCCACTTGAACGCCATTCGGGAAATAAACCACCGCCATGCGAGCGGGCCCTTTGGTGGCGTCGGCGCGGCCGAGCGCCGGAATCATCGCATCCAATAAAGGAAGGGCTATCACGCCGCCGGCGCCGCGCAGAAAAGTACGCCGCGGGAGCTGCCTCTTGAAAATCACATTCATGGTTTGTCGACCTCCGCGCCTCTCATCTGAAATGGCTTGCTCTTCACTACTTCCATGACCAACGCCGAAAACCGGTAGTCATTCGCCGCCACCTGTTTTGCGATGGCATCGACCGTGGGCCGGTCAAAGCGTTCTAGACCGCGTCCCAGACTATAGGTCAGCATTTTCTCAGTCACATTGTGCACGAACGCATCCGACTGGCTTTTGAGGACCTCTTTAAGCCCCTTGGACCCGTCAAAAGTCTTGCCGCCGGGCAGTTTACCCGCGGTCTCGATGGGGAAGTTGCCGTCGTGAGTGCGATACGCGCCCACGGCATCGTAGGTTTCCAGGCCAAAACCGATCGGGTCCATCACGTTGTGGCACGGCGAGCAGCTCGGGTTCTTGCGATGCTCCTCCAAACGCTGACGCAGGGAGACCTCGGTACCGATATTCGATTCGTTGAGAGAAGGCACGTTCGCCGGCGGCGGCGGCGGTGGCGTGCCCAGCAGATTCTCCAGCACCCACTTGCCGCGCACCGGCGGAGAAGTCCGCGTGGGATACGACGAGACGGTGAGAATCGCGCCTTGAGTCAATACGCCGCCGCGCTGTTCGCCGTCCAGAGTCACTCTCTGGAATTCTTCTCCATTCACGCCAGGTATTCCATAATGCCGCGCGAGCGGCCCGTTGACGAACGTAAAAGGCGCGTCGATAAAGTCCAGAATGCTGCGGTCCTCTTTGATGATGGCTTCCACGAACATGCTGGTTTCGGTTCGCATGGCGTCGAGCAACTCGTCATCGACCGTGGGGAAGCGCTTGGGATCGGGCTTGGTGCGTCCCAGATTGCGAAGCTGCAGCCATTGCGCTGCCCAGTTGTCCACCAGGTTGTGCGATTTGGGGTCGGCGAGCATGCGGCGCACCTGTGCTTCGAGCACAGCCGGCTGCCGCAGTTTTTGCTCCTTGGCGGCGCGGAACAATTCCTGATCGGGCATGCTGGCCCATAAAAAGTAAGATAGCCGCGACGCCAATTCGTAGTCGTTCACGGGATGCGCCGTTGCTGGACCAGCCTTCGGCTTGGGATCGGTTTCCACCCGGAACAGAAAGTCGGGCGATGACAGGATCGCTTGCAGGGCCAGCCGCACGCCTGCCTCCAGCGATTCCCCTTCCCGTTGAGCCAGTGCAACCAGGTTCAGCTTCGAAGCCAGTTCCTCTTGCGTCACGGGACGCCGGTACGCCCGCTCCATGAGGTTGCCGACCACGTTCCTGGCGCATTGCGGATTGTGTTTGCCCGGCAGATGGCCGCACGTGAAAATCTTCTTATAGCTTTCCGGAGGCGCGGAGCTGGGGTTGTAAGGACCAACGATTTCGAGATAATCCACAAACAAGCCCCGGCGCATATCGGGATTGATATTCTCGCGGGGATCCTTGAGATCCGCCAGTTCAGGAAACGAGGCGCGCAGGAAATGTTCTCCGGCTTTGACGGGTGCGCGCACGGTAAACTCGCCGCGCGAGTAACCGTATGCGCTGTCGCCCTCGATCACTTCAGTGATTACCGGTTTGCCATCCACCGCAAAGATGAGCTTGCGCGGCGGGGCGGCCTTGCGCGAGGCTTCCTCACGGGCTTTCAGTTGTTCCTGACTAGGCCCTGGCGGCGGCAGGCCCGCGGCCGCAGCCTTCGCTCGCGCCGCCCGGAATTCCTCGAATCGCTTCTTCCGCTCCGCGGCCTGCTGCGCCTTTTGCTCATCCGTCAGATCGCCGGTATCGCCGCGATAGTTCGCAACGCGTAAACGGAATTCGTACTCGGCATCCACCGGCGAAACCCAGGTCCCGTACATCGCGCCGCGCAGCGAATACGGGAGATAGGTGCCGGCATTGCCCGCGGAGAGCACGTCGTCGGCGTCGGGAGAGCGCCGGTTCAGCAGACGCGCAATTCGCGTGGGCTTGGGCGGAAGCGGCTCGCCATACACGGCCAGCCGCGAGATGTTCTTCGCCACCGCCATGTACTTCTCCATTAATAGCGGCGAGACCGACAAAACATCGCCATTGTTGTCGAAGCCATAACCCGAATCATCCACCGGGAATTCATCCGCGGGACGGGCAGCGACACCCAGCAGATCGCGAATCGTATTGTTGTATTCCACGCGATTCAGGCGGCGAGCGGTCACCCGTCCGGGGCCTGCCTCCCGACTGATCCCGGCACGGGAAAGCACACCGTCAATCCATGTGGAAACCGCCGCGATGTCCGCCTTCGCCGGGATGGGGCGTCCCGCAGGCGGCATCTTGCCGGTGCTCAGCTTCTCCAGAACTTTATCCCACACTTCGGGCTTTCGCTCAGCCAATTCCGCACTGGTGAAAGCGCTCAGGTTCAGGCCGGCCGTGGAAAGTTTCTCGTTGTGGCAGGCGTAACAATTCTTGGCCAGGAACGGCTGGACATCCTTATGAAAGACCTCTTCGGATGCGATCTGCACAGCGCTGGTGCTCGACGAACTCTGGCCCAACAAGGCCGAAATGCATCCCAGCAGTCCGAGGATCCCCAGCGACAGTAAAAGCCCCGCTCTGCGGCCTATGACTGCTCCCGAAAAACGTCCTGTTCTTGAAACCAATTCGCCTCCCGCATGCATCCCGAGTGGGCACACATAGCCCACCGTCAACCAGTAACATAATAAAGGCTTAAACTGTCGAACACAACCCCGCCAAATGGCGAAGGTTGCCCCTGATCCTCAGAAGCTGTACTTCAGCGCCACCTGCATCACGCGCATGGTTTTCGCCTGAGTGATCACCCCGAACGTGGCCGGGGCGTTGGGGTTGGTCGAGCCGGGAAGCCAATTCGGGTGGTTCGCAAAGTTATAGGCCTCGAAGCGAAACTGCAGAGATTGGCGTTCCCGGATCTGGGTGTTCTTGATCACCGAGAAGTCCCAATTCACCGTCCCGGGAGTGAATAGGACATTGCGCGCCGTTGTGCCGTACCGGAAGTTCAACGCCGGGTTGGTCGTATTGAAAGCCGCGATATTCCAGAACTGCTGCGCAGTCTGATTACTCGGGACCGGGCTGATACCGGTGGCATCGGGAAGACTGCTGTTTTCGGTGGTCGTCACATCGCCGATGTTCCCAACGTTGATAGGCGTGCCGTCGGCCATTGTGATAATGCTGCCCACTTGCCACCCTCCGGCCAGCCGATTGATCAGTCCAGAACTACCTTTCCCAAACGGCAACTCGTAAAGCACCGAGGCCACGAACCGCCGGCCTACGTTGAAATCGGACAGGCCGCGGTTGGAAGTGAAATCGTAAAAGTTTAGCGGAGAGCCATTGGTAAGCAGCGAGGGGCGGAGACCGCTCCCGATATCAATCGCCTTAGACCAAGTAAAGCTCACCAGCGAAGTCAAACCCTTCGCCAGACGCTGGCTCAGCTTACCGGTCAAAGCGTTGTAGTTGGAATTGACGACGCCGTTTACCGATTGGAACGTCCCATAGATGGGCCACGGCCGGCGTTGCTGCAGTGAACTGGCGTCGTTGGGACCAGACCGCAATACCGGTTCGTTCATGTTCCGGAAGATCCCCAGCTTGTGTCCCCCGTTTCCCTGATAGCCCACTTCCACAACCACGTGTTCCGACAACTGTCGCTGAACGTTGAACAGCCACTGCTCCATGTAGGGAGTCCGCAGATGTGGGTCAACGACGTAGATTCGGGTTGCCGGACCTTGACAGATCCCAGCCCAGTTGGCGCAAGCGACTTGACCCACAGACGAAATTTGCGGCTGCGACAAGGGAACGTTCGGCTTTTCGGCACTGGCAACAAAGTTCGCGCGGCCCGCCAGGTTTTCGTCCATCGCGCTCTGAGTGGCGTTGGAGACGTCGTGCGCGAAGAAAATGCCGAACCCCGTGCGGAACGTCCAGCGGCCTGTGCTGTAGGCCAGTCCGATGCGCGGGGCGAAGTCATTTCTATCGTTCTGGATAGTGGCTTGAGGGAGTCCGAGCTTGTCGAGTTGATCCCCGGTCGCCGTCGGTATTGCGTCTATGAAATGAGCGGCGGTGCCTTCGTAAAAGGGGCCGCTGCCGGGCCGTACGAGGACCGGCAATTTACTCGATGCCAGCACTCCATTGGCCCCTACACCATAGTCGAAGAAGTAGGCGTTCATAACGCCACGGTACTTGTCGTGATACGGCGGGTAGTACTCGTAGCGGAGCCCATAATTCACCGTCAGTTTCGACGTCACTTTCCAGACGTCTTCGAAATAGAGCGACCAGGGAGTGGACCGGAACTGCACACTCGCCAGCGCTCCCGCCCAGTTGAAGGTGCTCATTTGCCCTATTAGGAGATCCGCAAACGAGTAGCCGGTATTGAGGCGGCTAGCGGGGTTGAAGGTCGCAGAACCGGAGTAGGCCTGGTTAGAACGATTGTAGATGTTGCCCTGTTCGTTCACTCGCATGCGGCGAATCTCGCCCCCAAACCGGAACGAATGGCTGCCCCGCGTGATGGACATATTGTCAATCCATTGAAAGGTGTTGTTGTGATCGAGAAAAGGAGCATCGACCGGATCGCCGAATCCGCTCAGCCCGTTTCCCAGCGTAACGCTCGGGATCCCCCAGGCCGCCGGCGAGTCATTGTAGACACCCACCATCCCCAGTTCTGCAGTTACGTTCCGCTTGTACGCTGAGGACGTCGTGGCATTGCTCACCAGTTGATTGAAGCCGAAACGAAATTCGTTGATGACAGTCGGCGTGAAGGTCCGGATATTCGACAGCATGACCTGGTAAGCCTTGAGCGCATATTGTTCATTCTCGTTATCAAAAAGCGAGGCCGTCGAAGTAAACTCATCGTCCCAGCCAAAGCGCCCAAACCAGAAGGACTTGCTACTCTCGTTGAAATCGATTCGCTGCGTAAATTGATCCCAATCGGTCGGAGTCGGCGCCTGGCGAGTGTAGTTCCTCAGAATATTGTCGCCTGGTGTGGTTGCTCTGGGATAAAACTCAAGCAGCTTCTTCGCGATCGGCGAGATCTGGCCCGGCAGAATGACGTTGTTCGGAAACGGCGTGGCAGAGATTGCCTTCAAGTTGCCGGCAGCGTCGGTCGTAAAGGCGCGGGTTGCGGGGTCATAAACAACCCGGCCCGATGCGCTAAAGTCGCCGGCTCGCATCCGGTCGGTGGCTACGGATGCTACTTGCTGGAGTGTGTTACGATCCCGCAACCCCTCAAAGTTCGACATAAAAAAGAGCCGGTCTTTGCCGTTAAACAGTTTCGGAATCGTAACCGGGCCGTCCAACTCGAACCCGTATTGATTGCGGCGGAAGGGATTTTTGACGCCGGTCGACTGCTGCCACTGCCGCGCATCCAGCGCCGAATTCCTGAGGAACTCGAAAGCGGCTCCGTGAAGCTGGTTGGTGCCGGACTTGGTGGTAACGTTGACCTGGCTGGGCTCATGGCCGAATTCTGCCGAGTAGACTCCGCTTTCCACCTTGAACTCCTGCAAGGCGTCGATCGACGGCCGGAAGATCCACAAATTCCAGTTGGCGTCGGTATTTTCAATCCCATCGAGGGTGTAATGCGTGAATTGCATGCGCTGCCCGGCAATAGAATAATTCTGTTGCGCTCGCTCTCCGCCCTGGCGGCCAGTCGCGGTAAAAGAAGGCGGAGTCTCTGCGGTGACGGCGGGGCTTAAGGCGATCAGTTGCAAATAGTCCCTGCCATTTAGCGGCAAATCGACAATGCGCTTATTCTCGATCACGGTGCCGACGGCAGTTCCTTGGGTAGTCAGCAGCGCAGCGGTGCCCGTGACCGCAACCGTTTCCGTCACCTCGCCCACTTCCATCGCGATGTTAATTTGCGCGCTGGCGCCGACCTGCAACTGAACGTCCGCGTGACGGACCGCCTTAAAGCCCATCTGCTCAGCCCGGACGTCGTATTGACCCGGCGCGAGGAACGGCACCGTATAATTGCCGGAAGCGTTGGTCTGGACACTGCGAGCGATG
>Ga0105248_10005828_pt1 | contig 13543 bp, 11 predicted proteins | sample KBSS34metaG_FD_81524 | JGI IMG/M metagenome (GOLD analysis project Ga0105248, IMG submission 81524) | Switchgrass rhizosphere microbial communities from Kellogg Biological Station, Michigan, USA - KBS S3-4 metaG | ecosystem: Host-associated > Plants > Roots > Rhizosphere > Soil | place... | reverse complement strand
GTGCACCGTCACGCAGCGGTTGTAGGTGTCGTGGATGGAGGCGTTCTTGATGTACTGGCCCTGCGCATCGCCGACCAGGTGCCAATGGATCGGATACCGCGCCAGCGTCATGTGCTGGCCCATCCGCTGCAGCTCGACGCCCTCGACGTACATGTGGCTCGAAGGCATCGCCATGATGTGCCCGCCGAAGAACGACTGTTCCGCGTCGGCCGATGCCTGGATCTTGATGTTGCGCGTGAGCAGACCGACTTCGCCGCGCTCATCCACGTCGAAGGTGATCTTGCCGAAGTGCATGTAGTCGAGCTTCTTGTCGAGCGTGATCTTGTTGCCGCTGATCGCGGAAATGCTGCGCCGCTCGGCCTGCCGCGGATCGAAATCCGTCGACGCGAGGACGATCTCGTCGCCCACCCGCCAGCCCGCGGCGTCCAGGACCTGTATCGAGGTGCTGCCCGCCTTAGCCGTGCTCGCGAGCTTGGTCCAGGTGTGGGTCCGATCACCGTGCAGGTTGAGGGTTCCGCCCGAGATCATGATCCCGCGATCCCCCATGCCGGCCATCACGTCTTCGTTCTTGACGGTATTGGTGAGCGTGATCGTCGCCTTGTGCGTGTGGGGGCTCGCTTCGCTGCCAATCGCCAGCTCCCCGTGCAACATGATCCACTCGGTGGTGAGCTCAAGATCGGCATCGTTCGAGAAAGTGAGCTTGCCGTCGATGGACAGCCCGGCCAGCGCGGGCGGACTCACGTCGAGGATCACTTCCTTGTCTCTGCCAATGGTGGGCTTGTCGCCCGCGACCGGCACCTTGTGATTCGGCCAGCTGTCAGGATTGGACCAGTTCGTCGGCTTGGCCGTCTGAGCCCTTCCCTCCTGAGCACCTACGACGGCAAGTGCGCCGACGAGGCCCAATGTCGATACAAGAAGGAGCGAGCGAGATTGTCTTCGCATGTTATCGATCCACCAACATGACGCTGACCGGCAATTCAGCGGCGAAGGATAGCGCGGTTTGCCGACGCTGGCGCATGGCAGGCGTGCGATCGATCGGCGCGAAGCGCTGCATCGAGCTCGGCACCTACACGCCTACTCTGCGCTCGCCGGCGCTCGCGCTGCCGACCGATGGCACGGTCATCGCTTGCGATGTGAGCACCGAGTGGACTGCCGTCGGCCAACCCTTTTGGCGCAAGGCGGGAGTCGCAGATCGCATCGACTTGAGAATCGGGCCCGGACTCGAGACGCTCGACGCGCTGCTCGCGGCGGGTGAAGCGGGCCGCTTCGACTTCGCGTTCATTGACGCCGATAAGCCCAACTACCCCCTCTACTACGAGCGGCTGTTGAAACTCGTGCGCCGTGGCGGCCTGATCGCCGTGGACAACACCCTGGCGCTATCGGGAGCGCCGATCATCGAGCTGGGCTCCCGCTCCACACATGCCCAGGCGATGCTGGCGTTCAACGAGCTCGCGTGCAAAGACGAACGCGTGGACGAGGCGATGCTAACGGTCGGTGAAGGGCTCACGCTGTTGCGCGTACGTTGACCGGCGATTGCTCGGCCGACGCGCAATCGCACGTAGCCGGGATCTCTTACTGCTGGGAACGGCTACGCATCTGAAGCGCGAAAAGTGGTAGCGGGGGCACACATTGGAGATCGACTTCAAGTGGGCCGCGTGACTATGACGACCTAAATGCGACTTGAGCGGGCGGGCCCTCCGCATTTAGGCGACGCGTTCAAACTCATGTGAGGGCGATCCGCGTGTGCCCGCGTGGCTCCAACACACGCGCCGTCAAGGCGGTGCCGCAGAGAATGACCATCCCAAGTTATCCCACCGCCACCACGAGCCGTCACCGGCCTGTGCGTAGAGCTGCCCGCCGTTGGCGACTCTTAGCAGCGTCGCCCAGCCGTCAGTCCCGCCTCCGTTCCGTAAGACCGCGTTGCCGTACGCGTTGCTAGCCGTGCCGAAGTTCCAGCTTCCAGCACTCGTGACGAGAACCTGCCCGGCCGGCGATTGCGGCGTAAGCGTGGATCCGTCAGGGCTTGGCTGGTTTCCCGAAGGCGTTGTCGAAAATGACCATCCTGGGTTAGTCCAGAGCCACCACGAGCCGTCACCCGCCCGTGCGTAGAGTTGCCCGCCGTTTGCGACCTCCAGTAGCGTCGCCCAACCGTCCGTCCCATTCAGATTCAGCAAGACGGCGTGGCCGTATACGTTGCTCGCCGTGCCGAAATTCCATCTTCCAGCGCTCGTGACGAGCGCACCGCCGCCCTGCGATTGCGCCACGGTCAGCGTGGAACCATCCGGGCTTACTGGGCCAGGCGGCGCTGCAGAAAATGACCATCCTGGGTTAGTCCAGAGCCACCACGAGCCGTCACCGGCCTGTGCGTAGAGCTGCCCGCCGTTGGCGACCTCCAGCAACGTCGCCCAACCGTCCGTCCCATTCAAATTCAGCAAGACGGCTTTGCCGTTGGCGTTGCTCGTTGCGCCGAAATTCCACTTGCCGGCATTCGTGACCAGAATGCCGCCGGCCTGCGATTGCGCCACGTTCAGTGTGGACCCGTCCGCGCTTAGCGGTAGCGGGCCCTCATTCACCCGCGCTACGAATACGTTCCCCGGATCCCTTTCTGGCGGTGGACATGCACAGATATGGACTATCGATCCTGTCATGTACACGTTGCCGGCATACGCGGCGAGGCCGTCGCCCGCGTTGCCACCAGCCGGCGGGCCGAGGTCCACGGTCCACGCAACCTTACCGTCATCTTTGTCGTAGCTACGCACAAAGGCGGACGCAGTAGGGAAGCTTCCAGTGAGGTAGACGCCTTGCCCGTCGATCGCGAGATCTCCCCCTAGAAAGAGTTCGGGTGCCGCCTCACTCGTCCAAACTATCGTGCCATCGTAGGCATATTTGCGAACCGTGACTGCGAATTGACATGGCGGACAGGGAACCCCGCTTACATAGATGCCGGAATCGTCTATCACTAGACTTTCCCGGATGCCGCCCTGAATCATGCCGAGTCCGTATTCGGCTGTGACATTGCCGTCCATATCGAAACGCCGCACGTCGGCTGTTTCGAGAGTGCCTGCCACGTAAACGCCGGTGGCATTGACCGCAACTCCGGAAGCGTGAGCGCCCGGAGTTCCCGCTGTCCTCGTCCAGATCTCGTTACCCATTTGGTCCAAACGACTGACGAGGGCAGTTGGATTGCTGCCATCGGTCCCGTCGCCGGTAACGTATATTCCGGAGCCATCTACGGCGATGCCCCAAGCCTCGAGTATCGTGGTTGCGAGATTGCCGCTAGGTGCAAAGAAGTGCGTCCAGATGGTATTTCCATCCTGGTTCATCTTGCGAGCAAATCCTCCACACCGATCGCCAACATCGCTGCTGCATAGATTGCGACCGGCCACATAGACGCCCGTGTCATCGACTGCAATCGCAAAAGGTTCGGTGAGGTTGTCGTTGAACGAAAACTGGCGGGTCCAAATCTCGATACCGGAAAAGTCGTACTTACGTACGAATCCATCGATTTTTCCACCCTTGACCTGCCCGGGCAGCACTCCTTCTGTGCGTCCAGCAACGTATACGCCTGTGGCGTCCACCGCTATGGCCGTGCCATCGTCATATTGTTCCGTGCCGAACTCCGAAGCACGGAAATCCTGAGCCCATCCCGCGTTCGAAAGGATGCCCAATGCAATTACAAAGGCAGCCGCGCGAACGACGGAACGCAACCGCTCGGCGTTGATCACCCCACCTCGGTCTGCGGACTTCTGAAGAGCGGGAAGCAGAACCATAGCTCCTCCCTTCCGATGGGTTGGGAAACGTCATGAACGGCCCCAATGCCATGGTGTTAGAGGCCAGCTTGGCGTCATATACGTAGATCCCGTCGGCGAGAATGGGGCGATCGGCGGCCTCGGGCCTCTCTCCCCGGTTGCTCGATTTACACGTGCTGTGGCGGAGGTCCGCGAAGCTGAGCCTCGCGAAGCAACGGATGCAGTACGGCCTGGGGCTGCTAATCGACGACTTGAAGCGCTGCGTCACCTGCAGCCGGTGCGAACGTCGCACCGGCAAGCTCGTCGCCACGCAGCTCGGTCTCGGCGGCTTCGAGCGCGAACGCGTAGATCTTCCGAACGTCGATCATCGCGTGATCATCGGACGATCGAGCTGCCGGTCGAGTCGCGAAACTCGATGGGGTGTGCGAAAAAATGCTCCGGATGCAGTACTGCGAAGCGCGATCAATGACTCGCGGGCTTCGATCGCGATTTTTGAACAAGGGGATCGGCTTCGACATAAGCACGCCATGCCTCGGAGAGAGCGCTCTCGGCGTCGTTCAGACATCTCATGGTGGCGTTCGTCGGCGGGACCCCTGCTTCGATCTCCGCGCCTAAATCCGCCCGCGCCGCGCGATATCTCGTTAGCGCTGCCCGGTACCGGGAGAACAACTGCGCTCGTTCGATCATTGCGGCCATCGTGATGATTAGACTGATTAGCAGTCCACACCACGCGGCGGCTCGCGCCAATACGCGATAGCCGAAATACGAGAACGGGTAGCGCTAATCGAATGCGTCTCCGAATCGAACGCAGAATACGCGCCATGTCTTAGTAGTCGGGCACTACCAATTTCGCGCGGCGCACGTTAGCGCGACCCGCGAGCACCCCACGGAGAGGAATAGTGATGAGCGCTGTAGCGTATTCGGCGGAACCGGATGTGTCAGCACTTTGCGACGAGCTTGAGCAACTCGTGCACCGTGGGCCGGGCGATAAACCGGTTTTGCTGCGACGCGTCAAAGACGCAATCCACGGTCTCGAAATAGTGTGTTCGGCTAATGGAGCCCATGCCGCCCGCCTGTCTTATCTCTCGTTCTCTTTTGAAGAGTGGTTCAGCGTCGCACGGTGGTGCGTGTACGGCCGGGGCGGCAAGCGCCTTCGAAGCCGCTTGCATTCGGAGATCGAAGGCGTTCGGCGAGACCTGGCCACCGCGACTCACGAGGAAAGCAGTACCGGCACCCGAGGCCGGGGGGCGCGCTCGGCCGCCAGCTCGCCAAGCGGCGTCGAGACGTAGTAGCGGCTCACGCGCGCCTCGGGCAACGACGCACCTCCGCGCGCCTCACGGCTTTCCTACGGCGACGAGACTCTTCAGCTCTTCGGTCCAGTTCAAAACGACGTTGATTCGCGTTGGCCCACGCTGTTCTTCTACGGGCTTCACCGTGAGGAAGCGTCGGCCGTCGGGCGCCGCGGCGTACCCGCCTGGCTCCTGAACCGAAGTTTTGCGCGCAAGCCAAACATACCTATAATCGCTAGGCATGTCTCAACTGTGGCCGGTTGTTGGCTTCTTCGTAGTCATCCTAATCGTCGCGTTTACGATCGTGGTTAGCGTCTACGTGATCCGCCGCACCAAGAAACCTCCCCGCGCCTAACGCCGCCACGCATCCCCCTGGCGGCCGGTCACGGCGCGAACGCGAGAGGTACGTTGCGCGGTGCCGGTTCCAGTAATCTTGCTCACCGCTATCACGCCGTGCGCGAACGGCTCGCGGCTCTGATCGGCAACGTGTGGATGGTCTCCAACGGCGGCCCGCTCACGACCGAGGGGGGTGCACGGCTTGGGAGGGATTGGCGATCCGCGTCAGCGGGCGGAGACCTGACCGACCCGAGGCGTCTATGAAAGTGGTAGCCGGGGGGGAGGCTTTGTTAGATCGCACTCGGCTAGCTTGCGCCATGCGGCTTAGACGCGTTCGTTGTCGCATCTACCGACCGGTGCCGCAGCCGAACTGTTCTGGTGCGAGGTCAAAGACGCCGCCCGGTGGGCGGACAATCGACGCTGATGACTTCAGGCGCCGTCGTTTTCTTACAAGCCTTCTCGATCGGTTGGCGCGCATAGACCCAGCGATATCGACGAGCCGACAACGCTAGCCGCGCAGGTTTGTCGAGCGGGGTAGCTTCGCGAGATTCCGCGAAACTAGCTCGCGGGTTGGGTTGTTTGCGGCGAGCTCCGCATGATGTTCGTTTCTCTCACATCGTGATAGGACCGCCTGCGCGCTCAGTTCGCCCACCAATAGCGCGTGATGTGAAAGAACACGGGCGCTGAGAACGCCACGGAGTCCAGCCGATCCAGCACACCACCGTGGCCCCGGATCATCCACCCCCAGTGCTTGACGCCGCGATCGCGTTTGATCGCCGAGAGGACCAGTCCGCCCAAGAACCCCATGGCCGTGGTCGCCAAGGACACCATACCCGCCTGCCAGGGCGTGAAGGGTGTGATCCACCAGAGGGTCGTGCCAAGCGCCACCGCGCTCGCCACGCCCAAGAGCGTCCCTTCGAGAGTTTTCGATGGCGACAAGGTCGGGGCGATTGGCGTCTTGCCGAAGAGTTTCCCCCACACGTACTGAAAGACGTCGCTGCTTTGCACGACTAGCAGAAAGTAAGCGATCAGGAGGATCTCTCGGCCTTCATAGCCCGCGATTTGCAGCGTCGCTAGCGCTGGAACGTGCGAGACGCAATACACTGTGAGCATCACCCCCCATTGCGCATGCGCGACTCGGTCCAAGAACGCCTTAGGCTGGCCCCGCAACGTTGCCAATATCGGCATGAGCACAAATGCGTACACGGGGATCAGAATCGCGTAGAGACCATACCAACCGATCCAAACCAGACAGTACTGGAGCGGAACCGCGACAAAGAACGCCACGATGAGCGCCCAGCGGTCCTCGGCCCCAAGTCGGGTCAAAGTCATGAATTCTCGCAGCGCGGCGAACGAGAGGATGGCGAAGAGCACGATGACGCCGCGTCTACCGAACGCAAACGCGAGCGCAATGAGCGCCAACATCATCCACCATGCATCGAGCCGAGCGTTAAGATTCGCGACCGTCGCATTAGATTCCTGGGGACCCGGCCAGAATGCGAGAGTCCGACCGACGACGGTCGCTGCCAGCAACACCAACGCTACGCCCGCGATCACGCCGACGATTTCAGACGATGCGGTCATGCGTCGGTAACCTCTAGCGGCGGGGGTGCTGGCGCGAGCGCCAGTAGAGCGGCGCGCGCTTTGCGCAGGAAATCCGCTTTCGACTCGGCGGTGAACAACGTGATTGGGGCGCCGAACGTCACTGTGCAAAGAAACGGAACAGGCAACACCCCGCCCTTGGGCAGGACGCGATTCAAATTGTTGATCCATACAGGAACAAGCTCGACATCGGGCAGCGTGCGCGCGAGATGATAGAGGCCGTTCTTGAAAGGCAACACGAGGTCATCGGTGCAATTGCGAGTCCCTTCCGGAAAGAGGATGAGTGATGCGCCCTCCTCTACGGCTTGGCGCATGCAATCGACGGGCGCCTTCGCTCGCCCCTCGCCGTCGACTGGCACCTGGCGGTGACTGCGAGTTTGCGCGGAATCCCGTTCAACCAGGACACCGCGAAAGACGTCCTTGATTACAAATCTCCGCAGCCATCCCTTCAACCAGTAGTCCGCCGCGGCGACCGGCCGCGATCGAGCCCGAGCGAGCGGCGGCAGCACGGTCCAAATCAGCACGAAGTCGGCGTGGCTCGTGTGATTCGCGAAGTAGATTCGCCGAACGCTCGAGGGCGCGCATCCCACCCAGTCGTCGCGCACCGCCGTAAGGAGGCGCGCCACCACAATGACCGCTCCGGCGGTGATCGAAGCCAAGAGTTGCCGCCCCCCGCGCATGGCCTACTCGATATTCGCGCAGCGGCGACTAAGAGCCGACACCGAGTCTCTGCACCGGCCAAGAAGCAGCCTGTGCTCGAGCGCCCATCGAAATCCGTCGCGCTAACGAGACGGTAAACATGCCCCACTCATCGATCCGTTCGGAGATTTTCAGAAACCCTGCGGCGCCGATGAGTTGGTCGAGCTCAGCTTGAGTGCGCCGACGCATGATCCATGGGCGTCCTTGCCGGTGGCTTGTGAGCGCGCGGGCGATGAGCTGGAGTTGTGGATGCCACGGCTGACCCGTATAGATCAGATATCCGCCCGGCTCGATCGCGGCGGTAAGACCGTGGAGAGATCGCCGAACCTGATCGTTGTCGGCGTAGAGCTCGTAGAGGCCCGAGACCACGCCGATGGTGAAGCGGCCCTTGCGCGCACTGAGCCCGCCGACATCAAAGGCATCAGCCTTTAAAACGGATGTGAAAGCCTCAAACCCTCGCTGCCGAATCAGCGCCCGCGCCGCTGCGACGCTCGCGTCGCTGTAATCTCGAAGCTCGACCGTTTCGGGTGGCGAACAGCCGTCGAGCGCATCGAGGACGTAGCGGCCCGACCCCGCCGCGATGTCGACGATCCGGACCGGCAGGCCCTGCTGACGCACTCGGTCAATCGTCTCTTGAAGCAGCGACTGCACGTTGCGTTTCCGCTGCCGGATGCCGCGCCAACCGATCGAGTCAAGATAGAGGCGGTCCACCCACCGACCGAGCGCCGTCGCCCCTTGCGCCTCGTTGCGGCAGACGTAGTCGAGTGAGCTCCCGGAATCAAACCCTGTCGCCGCACCTAAGCGGATTCCGTGTGATAGCTGGCTGCCCACTTTGAGAACCCAGCCAACGGCACCCCAGCAGAGCCCTCGCCATGATAGTTTCGCCAGCGGACGCGCGAGCGCGTCCGCCTCGCGACGTGTGAAGCCGCGCCGGTCGGCGTCACAAAGCGACGGCCGCTCGGGGGACGCGTCGTATACTTTGAGCAAGAACGATCGGACTTGATTGAGCGCGGGCTGCCGATCCTTCTCCCCGAGCGTGTCGTGATAGAAGCCCTCGAAGACGTGCCGTTCTTTCGTCAGCGCACCGAGGCGTTCGTAGAAGTCGTGCTGGGGCGAGGCATCGACCACCCAGTCGCAACCGGAAATCAAGACCTGCGTCGCGACGGTGATCGCTTCGGCGTCAGCGACGATGCGCTTGGCAAGATCGCAGAGCCCGAGGAGCACTCGTACGGAAATCGACCGCGTGATCAAGGCGTCGGACTCGAACGAGGCGATCCGCAAGGCGTCGTGCGTCAAGAATCTCGCCTTGACGTAGCTCGTGACGAAGAAGTTGCCCCGCACGCGATGGAGTAGTCTGAGCAAGGGTCTTGCCCACGGTACGTAGAGTTTCACGCGAAACGCGGGGGCGGCGAGCACCATCGCCCGAACCCTAGGTGCGTAGTCGTGGGCCCAGGCGGCGAGAAGCACTGCGCTCAAGCTTTGGCCCACGACAGCGATGTTCTCGGTGGCAACGCCGTGCTTCGCGCCAATGTGATCGACGAAGGCTTGAATGTCTTCCACGGACCTTGCAACGCTTGGACTGTCTCCGCGCACGCCGGCAGAGCGGCCGTGGCCGCGCGCATCCCAGGCGAAGAAGGCAAACTCGGGCAAATCGAGTTCCTCGACCAGATGAGCCACGCGACCTGAGTGCTCGTGTCCGCGGTGAAATAGGACGATAGCGCCCCGCCACCCCGTGCTCTCGGCAGGCCAATACCGATAGAACAGCGTCTCGCCGTCCAATGTTTCAAAGGTGCCTTCATGCGCCATTCTCATGGGAGTTCCTCGTCCAGCTTTCGTGAGCGTGAACATCGGTCCGAAGGGTCCGCGCGAATCGGATCCCGGCACGGGCGCGATTAACGATGGTGCGAACCAGCAATAGAGCAAGCGCGGGCATCAGCCAGCTCATCCAAACCGATGCTGGCAGGCCGACACCGACCCACAACCCCAGCGCCCCGAAAACGAGCGCGCGATCGCTTTTCCCCATTGGGCCGTCATAGCGACGCTCACCCCCAACAGTTGCGCCGAGCGCTCCGACGAATTCCGCTAGCAACGCAAAAAAAATTACCGTTCCGACCGAGAGCGCCGAAAATGGTTTGACCAACGCAAACGGAAGATAGAGCGCTGCATCGGATACCACGTCACCGAGCTCGTTGAGATAGGCGCCAAGCGGCGTGCGCTGATAGAACTCCCTCGCCAAGAGTCCATCGATTGCGTTCAACACCATCCGGAGCGGAAACCAGACGGGGATCAATAGAAATAGCTCCCGGGTGTCCGCATTCGCGGCGACGCCGAAGCCAATCGCGAGCGAAAGTCCGGTAGACGCAACCGTTACTTCGTTCGCCGTCACGCCGAGTCGCGCCAATCGCCCGGCGGTAGGCCGGACCCACCGTACAAATGCCGGTTTGAACGCATAGAGCGTCACGGTTCGGTTGCTCTGGCGGCGAGGGTTTCAGCGCTGAGCTGCCGCCAACGCGCCGCCAGAAGGCAAGCATCGACGGCAGGATCCAGTGCCGGGAGGAGTGCCGCACGTTGCCAGCGGCAGCCAAGATACGAAAGATGATTCCCGCGGTGCCCGAGCCGAATCGCGGCCTTTGACCATCGCCACTGCAGCAGTCTTGGATCATCGCAGGCAAAGCCCACTGCACCGGCACTCCGCGCCATGCTCCGATCGATGGCGCCGAAAATTCGTGTGCCCCACCCGACCTGCAGATCCTTGTCGCTCGCGTAGTTCGCGACGAACTCCCGCACGTGTGGGAGCACGCATGTCGCGATAGGAAAGGACGGCGAGATCGCCGGCGCCACGAGCACAAGCCGATCGATGAACACGCCGCGGGGCAGTGCGGCCGCGGCAAGCGCAGCGATCCCACCGCCACCTGAGTAACCGACCAAGTACAGCGGTTGATTGCCCGACTCGAAACGCCAACGCACGAGGTCGCGGGCGAGCTCCTCGGCCGTTTTCCGGTTGCGCTCGTGGGCTCGCAAATTTCGAAGTGGCCGCAGGGCTTCGCCCCACAATCTGACCGTGATGGCGAACGCCGGCAACCGCTGCTCAAGGATACGAACGACAGACCTGAGATGAAAGCGTGTGTTGTAGACGCCGGGTAACATGATGACGCGCCCGACGACTTGGTCCCCGATACGCGGACGGGTCGATTGCCCGAGACCGATATCGCCGCTCATTGGACACCCCTGAAGTTCATCGGGCGCCGAGTCTCACAGGAGTGTCAGCGAAGTGGTCTCTTTTTCGGGATGAGTTACCCCTGCGCGCTCCCGAGGCTCACGGGGTGCTACTTTCGGTTCCATCGATTGCAAGCAGAAAGACGCTGTGCGCAGTCGCCGAGTGAGCGCAGCTCGGCCAGGCCGGCCGGAGAGACGTCCTATAGTTGGCGGCGTTTGGCGCTCGGCGGCAGGGCTTCTACTCGCCTCAACGCTCTGAACGCCGAGAATTCCCAAGGTCGCATGGCGATGACTGCCCCGAATGGCTCTCGTTCGTTGCGCGGGAGGTTTGCGTCATGTTTTGAGAGCTCGTCAATCTCGGCAGCGAGCCTGCGCATGGCGCGTACGACGTGTTGGCAGGAGGTCTCCGACAGAAGCCCTGTCAAGAGATATCGAGCTTCCGACGCCTGATCGAAACGCGCGCTCAAGAAGTCTTGCTGGACCTGCTCAAGGAAGTAACGCTGGACCGGCCCGGCCGGTCGCCAAACGAAATTGCGGGCGGTGAGAACCTTGATGCGATCGAACGGCAAAATCTCGATGAGCTGGAGGTCTCTCAGCCGTCGCAAGAGTTTCTTAGCCTCCGCGGCATCTACCTTAAAATGCTTCGTAATCTCCGAGACCTCCCAGCGGTTCACGAGCAGGTAACACAGAAGAAGCAGCTTCGGGTTCGCAATGAGCTCGCGCTCCTGATCCGGGGTGAGCTCGCTTATCAATGGTTGCGAGGCTGCCATTCGCTCGACGAGTTCTGTGAGCTCAAGCCCAACAAGATCACAGATCGCTTCGAGCCGGGACAGCGACAGGTCACCACGGTGAAAAATACGCTTGACGCTCGCGACGCTAAGGTGCAAGCGCCGGGCAACATCCGCATACGTGACCTTCTGCGCACGCAGCGTTTGCTTGAGCGCGTTGATGAGCTGGGTCCTCTGCATCGCGTGACCTCCGGCGTCGATTCGACCCGAGCGAAAGGTATCACGGGATGTTGCGCACTCAGTCTCTCAAGGCGACCTTGGCGCAGAAAGGTCGTTGCAGAAGAGCCTTCTGAAATCGAGCGCGCCCGGGATGGACCCCGGACCGGTTGGTAGCGGGGGCCCGATTTGGTACTTGTTTGCTATCCCTGCCCCGCTCCGGCAAGCGCGTGTCGGCTTCACCGTTTCCGTCGTCGGCGGCAGGCCGAAGCGCAGCTAGGCACGCAGTGTGCGGCGCGGATCGCCAGCGCGGCGGGACTAATGCAGCCGGAAAACGGCGTCGAGCGGACGATCGATTCGCATTGGTTGGAGTTGGTCGTATGTGATGCTGCGCCAAAGCCATTCGAGCGGCCCGAATCGGAACCGGTTCAACCAAAGGGTGCTGAAGAGAACCTGGAAGGAATAGACCATCGCAACTAACAGCAAGGCCGATGCAGCACCGATCTGTCCAAAGAGTCCCAGCCCATAACCGAAGAAGATGAAGCCAAAGATGATCGAGTGCAGAACGTAGTTGGTGAATGCCATTCGGCCGACAGCAGCGAATGGCGCAAGAATTCGAAGTGCTCCCTTGATCTGCGCGATCCAAATCACGAGCGATCCGCATCCGATCGCAAACACAACGGGCGCCATACGTTGGAGAAAGGAATCGCCTGTGCGAGCTGTCAACGTCGCGCCTATGAGAATCCCGATCGCAGCTACAAAACCGAATACTCCTGCATTCTCTCGCCGTCGCTGGATCAGCCCCGATCGCCAGATCCAAACACCGAATACAAAGAGCGCGACGGTCCGCGGAAACACGGATACATGCAAAGGAATGATGAGTTTTGTTTCGCGAAAACTGAACTTGAGGACATCAGCGAACGAGCCGTGCGCGTACGTGGCTTGCGCGCGGGCAATGTGCTCGGCGAGCGCTTCCGGGTCGGGGAAAGGGACGAGTGTAGGAAACGAGCCGAGTATCCCGTACAACGCCAATAGACCGACCACGACAGCAGCGAGCGACGATCGGCCCAAGCCCAGCAATGGCAACACAACGAGACCGGCGAGCGCGTACTCGGTAAGAACGTCGCCATTCCAGATCAGCAATAGATGCATCGCCCCAAGGACTAGCAGCGCAATCAAACGGCGCGTGAGGAAGTAGAAAGGACGGCCGGTGCGAGAGAATCTCTCGAACTGCATTGCGAGACCGAGACCAAACAGAATCGAGAACAGAGAAAACGACTTCATGTCTAGAACGAAGTAAACGAACCTCTCAACGAACCCATCCAAGCTGCCGCTATCCGAGAACCGGTTGGGCAGAAACTGTTGAAATATCGAGATCCGGAACGCTGTAACGACATTTACGGCGAGCACTCCAAAGAGCGCAACTCCGCGCACTGCATCAATCGCATTGATCCGAGCGCTGGGGCGTACTGCAAATGAGGGGTGATCCGCAATATGACCATCCTCAGCGGGAGACGATCCAGCCAGCATCAGATAGGGATCCTCATTACGTCGATCCGAACTGAACGACGTACTTTCGCTCTTTTCGGATCATCAGATTCGGTCACTGCACGAGTTAGAGCCTCAACATTTGCGGCATGAGTGATCACGGGGCATGACGGCGATCACCACTTCGAAGTGCCTCCGCTCGACGCCGCCCTCAAGAAGT
>Ga0105248_10005827_pt1 | contig 13544 bp, 25 predicted proteins | sample KBSS34metaG_FD_81524 | JGI IMG/M metagenome (GOLD analysis project Ga0105248, IMG submission 81524) | Switchgrass rhizosphere microbial communities from Kellogg Biological Station, Michigan, USA - KBS S3-4 metaG | ecosystem: Host-associated > Plants > Roots > Rhizosphere > Soil | place... | reverse complement strand
TCCGGGTGCACCGTGACGACGCTCGGGAATAGGTCGGGCCGGTTGAACGCCAGTAAGAAACCGCAATCGGCCGGCCGTAGCCATGCCGGCAACACCCGGTCGGTTATCCGCCACAGGCAATGGAATTGAACGCACACCTTCGGCCGCGTTCCGTAAATCGAGCACGAGCGACCCGCCGCGCCGGCGAGGTGGCGGCAATCCTGGCCGGGAGGCTTGCCGAGCTCGACGATACCCGGCGCGCTGCAACATAGGTCGCACCCGTCGCACGAGCGGCTCGAGGTGACGCTATCGGCCGCTTTCGTGGCGCGGCGAGCGCGGATCCTGGCGAGCGCGTCGGCCACTAGGGTTGCGCCTCGGCGAGCAATTCCTCGACGAGCTCGCGGGCGCGTTCAAGCGCCGCCCGGCGATGGCCGAGCGCGAGCTCGGCGACCGTGACGCCAGGGCAAACCCTGGCGGCGACCATCCAAAGCAGGGCGACGTTAGAGGCGTCGGCGGGTAGCTCGACCGCGCTAAGCAATAGCGCGGCGGCGAGCCGCTGACGGCGGTCGATTAGGTCGGCCATTAGTGCACCCGCCGCGCCGGCAAGAGGCTCGCCAGGGCGCCGCCGAGGCGGGCTGGCGACGGCATCGGATAGAGCGCGACGACCTTGCCGTGCCTCCCGCGCACGACCTTTTGCAGACGGTTCGCCGTAAAGCCTGAGGCGTCGACGACGAGCGTAAACACGCACTCCATTCGGTCGGGATCCGCCTCGAGGTCGCCGGCCTCGTCGTTCTCGCCGAAAGCCCGCTCGATTTCCTCGCGGGTTTTGTCCGGCGGCATCGGCCGGGCCACAACCCACATTTCCGACCATATGGCGTATCGGGTCGCACCGATGCTCGCCAGGAATAGGCGCAAGGCGCGCAACACGTGCTGGCGCTCGTCGGGACCGTTCCAGCCGCAATCGAGCGCGACCATATCGCCGCCCGGTATGAACACGAGGCAACGCGGAACGACGCCTGAGTGCGGGTTGACCGCGAAGAAAGCCGCGTGCTCGAGAGCGAGCTCGTCGGCAATCGCCTCGAGCTCGTCGGCCGTAGGGTCGCCGCTCATAGCCGACCGCCGAGGTGCAACACCAAGGCGACCGCGAGCAACCCGGTTGCGCCGGCGTTGACGAGCACCGAGGCGGCGAAAATCAAAAGCAGATAGCGCGGCACCGAGAGCGCGAATTCGGGAAGGTCGCGAACATCGGACGCGGGATATGGCGCGTTCATTGGCGTGCCTCGTCGGTTACCCCGCGCGAAAGTTCGCGCGGCCGGCGGCGGGCCGCAAGCTCTCTTTTGTGGGCGGTGGCCGGGCGGTGGCCGACCGTGCCGGTGCGGCGGGTTGCCGCACCAAACCGCACGACGCCGCACCAAACCGCACCAAGCCGCAAAGCGTTTGTGAGTGAAAAGTGTGAGTGCGCGAATTTGAGGTCGGCGTAAGCTATTGAAAGTTATTCAGAAACTCTCGAGCTCTTGCTGCTTGGTTTTCGCCTAGATGGCTTGCCGCACCAAACCGCACCAAACCGCAAAAACCTTTTCGTCAGAATGGTTTGCTTGACGCCGAACCGCACCAAGCCGCACCAAGGCGCACACGCAATGCGCTCGATTGTGAGTGCAAAACTGTGAGTGCTGGGACCATGCCGAAGAAATTTTACACCAACGATTTTCAACTCAAAGCCGCCGTCGACAGAGCTCTCGCCGCCGGATCCGAAGCGACGTTTCCTATCCGCAAGGGGCTGTCGTGCATAGTCACCGATACCGGCCGCGCCCGGTTTGTGCACCGCTTCCCGTGGGCTGGCGGTTACCCGACGATCTGGCTCGACGGCGACTATCCGGCCGACGTGTCCATAACCAAGGCGACGGACTGGTGCGAAGCTAACGAGGTGTTGCTCGCCGATGGCGTCGACCCGCGCGTCGCTCGCGACACCGGCGCGGCGGCTAACCCGACCCTCGCCGAGTATTGCCGCACGCATTACAACCGGCTCGCGCCGTTCGCCGATAGGGTCGACTACGGCGTCGACAAATCGCGGTGGATGGCCGATTTGACCAAACACACCGCCTCCCTCTCGCGCATGAAAATCGACGCCATACGCGACGAGCACGTGCGCGCCGTGCTCGGCCGGTATTGGGTTGACGGCAAGCCTCGGCCGACCGGGAGGCGCATCGCCGACCAACTGGCAAAGGTGTTGAAGCACCGGCACAAGCTGCAAGCCCGCAACATGCCGTATTGGCAAAACCCGGCCGATTTCGAGACGCTCTGTTTTTTCCTCGGCGACGAGAAACACTATGGCAAGCGGCGCCCGGCGCTGGCGTTCGAGCTCGCGCCGGCGTTCGTGTGCGAGCTACGCCAAATCGAGAGCATGGCCGCGCGCTGTCTCGAGTGGGTCATTCTGACCGGGTGCCGCGCGAAAGAGGGTACCGGCGCGAAATGGGGCGAGCTCGACCTCGGTAAGCGGACGTGGACGATACCGGCCTCGCGGCTGAAATCCGAACGCCGCAAGGGCGAGGCCGGCGAGCCGTTCGTTATCCCGCTCTCGTATTCAATGTGCCGGGTGTTGCAGCGCGTGCGCCAGCACCGCCAGGGCCTCGACCTCGGGCCGGACGATTATATTTTCCCGTCATACGGCAAAGCCCGGTCGCGGGCTGGCGCGCGAAAGGCCGGTATCGTCGGCCGCAAACTGAGCAATCAGGCGCTCTTGTTCGTGGTCAAAACGATTAACCCGGCCGTGACGACGCACGGTTTCCGGGCGACCTTTGTCGCGTGGGGAAAGACCGTGCCGCACCGGGCGCGGCCGAAATTCCCGCTCGTCGTCATGGATAGGGCTATCGGCCACATGATCGGCGCGCGCACCGCCGCCGAGGAAAACGAGCACCGGTTGTCTCAGGCGCTCGGCAACTACCTCAGGGGTTGCCCGTACCTCGACGAGCGGAAATTCGTCATGCGCGAATGGTCGGCCTACCTCAACGGCACGGCGCTTTACGAGCCGCCGCCGGCCGAGGTCGCGCCGGCGCCTGAACCGGCCTCAAACGTCGCCGCGTTCCCGACCGGGACCGCGCGCCGGGCGGCTTGAAACCTGATTAATAAGCGCCTCGAGGTCGTCGCGGCGCACCATCGTAAGCCGGCCGAGTTTCACCCGCCGAAGCCGGCCGGCGCGAAACAGGTAAAGCAATTTGCGCTCGGAAATCCCGAGCACTTCGTGCGCCTCCCGCGTCGTGTAAAGCGGCTTATCGGGCGGTAAGAGGGTCGCGGCCTCTGGCATGGCTTCCACGCTTTCACAGATAGGCGGCGCGACCGGGCGGGGTGCTACCCGGTCGCGCCTTTCCCTTGCGGTTCGCCCGGCCGGCTCGGGCGCTGGTGTGGCGCTCGAGCCTATGGGGTGGCCGGCGGGTCGCGGGCCCGCAAGGGACGACTAAGCCGCTCGGAACGTCACGCCGTTCTCGGCGGCAAACTTGTAAATCGCGTCGAGCATGGCCGCGAGCTCGCGGCTCGTTAACGCGCTCGAGGACGTGTTGAGGTTCACAAAGCCGCGCCCGTCGAGCGCCGGCAACATGCGCGCGCCGCGCTGCATATCGGCCAGAAAAAGCAATTTCCAGTCGTCCGGCGCGAGCCGCTGACCATGCCACAACACTTGCTCGGCAATGTCGGTGAGCGCCGCCCACATGGCCGCGTTCTGAGCGAGCGTGCGTTTGTGCGGGCTGGCGAAGGTGACGCCGGTTCCGAGCTCGGAACCCCAAACCCACGACACCGCCGTTCGGCGCGCCGCGTCGTTCACGAGCCGGATAGTCGCTTGCGCCATACGTCATGCCGCCTCGCGCCCATACTGACCGTTGAGCCATGCGACCGCCTCGGCAATCTCGGCCAGGAACGCCGACACCTCGGCCTCGAGGTCGAGAATGTGCGACACGTCGCGCTCGACCCGGCGAACGTGAATATGCATCGGATCCGGCAAGCGCGGATCAAACGAAACGTAATCGCACCAAACCCGGCCAGTGCACGCCATTTGCCATTGCATTTGTATCAGGTGATTACCTGAGATTTTCCCGCCCTCGAGCGCCTCGAGGTGCGTCGCGGTGTTCGGGCATTTCACCTCGACGAGACCCTCGTCGCCGACGAGACCATCGGGGCTCGCGCCCGACCATCGGATTTCGGGATGGTCGACGAATTCGGCCGGCGCGACCGGGAGGCCGACAATCTCGGCGTAAACCGCGAGCGCCTCGGCCTCGTGGTCGATACCCCATTGCATCGGGCCGTTTACGTAGTTCGCGGCTGGCTGGCCGCTCAACCGCTCGGCTATGAGGTCGGCGCGGTAATTCTTGCGCAAGGCCGACACGCCGGTTTTCGTGGTCGCCAGGATATCGGCGATGCGGGAGGCGGTCGCCTTGCCTAGCCGTTGCGCATACCACTCGGGCGAACGTTGCGGGATCAATGGCGTCGCCTCGCGGCGTCGGCCTCGGCGGCGACCTCGGCCGGCGTCAGAAAACGCCATGCCTCGCCGGACCCTTCGCATTTCAAGCAAGTGACGGTGACGACGAGGCTCGGGCCGTCGGGGCGGGTCGTGACCTCGCGCCGCTCGACGCCGGTCGCGGCGCACCTCGGGCAAGGGATTTCCCGGAATAGGCTCATAGCGCGGCCTCGTCGTCAGCCAGCCACACCGAGCCGGATCCGTCGCACGCGGCGCACGGCACGGCCTCGTCGTCGTGGCGGATATGCTCGCCGGCGCCCTCGCACGCCTCGCACACGAAAAACGCGCCGGCTGGCGTCAAGCACGCCTCGCACCATCGCTCGAGGCGGGTCGACACGCCGCAACCCTCGCAAACCTGCAACGGCCGGTCGTCCATTAGCCGGCGTCTCCGATCATTTCGACCCGCCGGCGCGAATAGAGCTCGTCGAGCCGGGCCGCGAGCTCGGGCATTTCGGTCGCGCACTCTTTCCGAAGGTCGGCGCCGAGCGCCCATGCGCGGTCGAGGTCGCGTATCGTTTTGACCTGACCGAGCGTTTTCTCGAGCCGCTCGACCCGAACCTCGAGCGGCGGTCGCTCGGGCTCGGTGGGCGGTATCGGCGGCCGGCCGGGCCCGCGACCGACCGCACCCTCGCCGTCGTCATCTTCGCCTTGCGGCGCGACGACGAGGAACGATTGAAGCGCCTGACGCCGGGCATAGGTGAGCGCCGAGCCGACGCCTTGCGCGTCGACCCGCGACACCGGCACCGAGTGCGTTCCTCGGATCCATTGCGCCGAGGTGTGCAAGAGGGTCGTCTCGACCTCGACGACGCCGGCGCCGGCGAACCGGGCGGGTTGCAGCACCGAGAACCCGGCGCCGTTCATAGCCGGCAACACCGCGTCGGCAATCTCGGTGAGGCTGGCATAGCGCGAGCCGAAATGCGGGTTTGCCGCGTCGCGCGTGATTTTGGCTATCGCGGCTTGCGCGGCTGGTAGCGCCTTCGCGAGCTCGCCGATATCGGCTGACATTTCGAGCAACGGCCCGGTCATGGTTTCCACTCTGGCCGGCGCGCGACCCGGCGCGCGACGGTGTTCGCGTGTTGCGCCAGGGTGCGAAGCTCGACGACGTTGAGGTCGAGCGAGCGGTCAAACCCGTTCGCGTCGGTGACGGTGACGCGCCCGCCTTCGGTGGTCTCGCGCACCGAGACCTCGCCGCCGTGGCCGCCAGGAACGACGAGGGTCATTGCCAGCCGCACCATCGGCACCCGCGCGAAACGCGGGTCGACCGGCTCGTCGGCCTCGGGCGGCGCGAGGTCGGCCGTCTGGAGGTTCGCGGCGGCGGCGGTTTCGGCGGGTGGCACAAGCGCGACCTCACGCATAGGTGTCGTCGAGGAATGAGACCCGCCGGTGCGGGCCGTACCGGGCGACGAGCGCGGCGTCGATACAGGCTTTGCACGCCGTCACGCCGAGCCGGACGTAACACCGCATACTGAGCGGTTCGGCCTCGACCCTCCCGCCGCATTCCTGACACGTCGGTTTTGCGGCTTGGTGCGGTTTGGTGCGGTTTGGTGCGGTGTCGTGCGCATGTATTGAAGCGTCACCGTGGGTTGCATCGCTAGTATTCAACTCGCCTATTAGGGCGGCGAAAAGCTCGCGGCGCTCGGTGTCGCTGACCTCGTGGTGTCGCACTAGGTCGATAACCCGGCGCACGGCGGCGTGACCCTGGACCTGCATACCCGAAACCTCTTGCTCTACCCGAGGGCGAAAGTTCGCTCTTGTATTCACCGCCCGTCAAGACGAATGTTCGCGCTATGCCGACTATCGACGAGGGCCTAAGGCGCGTGGCGCAAATCGCCGATATCGTCGGCGTGACCGAGCTCGCGCGGGAGGCTGGCTTGCCGCTCTCGACGGTGCGGTCGTTCCGCGACCGTGGGTGGGCGCTTAAGAGCATTCCGAATTGTGAAAAACTAATCGCGGCGGCCGAGCGCCTCGAGCGCGCCCGGATCCGCGCCCGGTCGGCGTGAGATTGTGCGGGTCGTGGGCGTTGACCCTGGCGCTTACGGCGCGCTCGCGTTCCTGACGATTACCGAGGGTTTCCCGACGCACCTCGAGTGCGTCGATATCCCGACTGGCAAGGTCGGCCGGCGAACGCACGTCGACGCATGGGCGCTAGCGCGCAAGGTCGACGAGCGGTGCACCGAAAAGCACGAGCCGCTCGCCGCGCTTATCCTCGAGCAAGGCGGCGTAAGACCGCAAAACGGGCGCGTCGGCGCACGAACGTTCTGGCTCGGGCTCGGCGAGGTGCGCGGCGTGTTCGCCGCCCATTTCGTGCCGCTCGAGGAAGTCTCGCCGGCCGTTTGGAAACGGGCAATGCGGGTCACGGCCGACAAGGGCTCGAGCCTCTACCGCGCCTCGTCGGTGTTCCCGCAATGGTCGGCGCAATGGGCGCTGGCGAAGCAACACGGCCGGGCCGAGGCCGCTCTAATCGCCTTGTGGGGCGCAAACCATTTGCTCGCCGGCCAGATGAAACAAATCGCGTGAGGGTTCGTCGCTATGTCACACGTCGGGAACGGCAAGGGCGGCAACGGTTCCGGCTATGACGACGACGCCTTACGTTCTCGGTTCACCATTCACGAGCTCGCCAGCCGGCTTAAGGGCAAGGTCGGCCATTACGAGGGCCGCGAGGTCGTGCGTTGTCCGGGCCCGGACCATAGCGCCGGCGATGCCTCCCTCGTCGTCGGGTTTGATGACGACGCCTCGGGCGGGTTCTGGGTTCATTCGTTCTCGGCCAAAGATAACGACCCGATACGCCTAAAGGACTGGGTGCGGGCCAAGGCTGGCGCGCCAGGGTTCAAACCGAACGGCAAGGGCAACGGCCACGCGAACCCGCGCGACGAGATAACGGCCCGCTACATTTACGCCGACCTCGACGGCGCGCCGGTCCTGGCGGTCAACCGCACCAAGGCGAAGAAATTTCTACAGCAACACCCGACCGGCGACGGCGGGTGGGAATGGGGCGGCATACCCGAGGGCCGTAAGGTGCCGTATCACGCCGACGAGCTCGTCGAGGCAATCGCGCTCGGCAAACGGGTTTACGTCGTCGAGGGTGAGAAAGCCGCCGACCGAATGCGCGCGGCTGGACTAACCGCCACGTGCTCGCCGGGCGGCGCGTGCAAATGGCCGGATCACTTCGCGGAATGGTTCGCCGGATCCGACGTGACGATTTTGCCCGACGCCGACGAACCCGGCCGCAAGCACGCGGCCAAGGTGCGGGCGAACCTCGAGGGCGCCGCCGCCTCGGTGCGCGTTATCCATTTGCCCGGCCTCATACCGGGCGGTGACGTGTGGGACTACCTCGCGGCCGGCGGCGACCCTGACGCTATCGCCAACATGCGCGAGGGGCCGCCGCCGCGCGGCCACATGGCCGCTGAGCTCTGGGGCATGATGTTCCCGGCAATCAAATACGCCGTGCCGCTCTACATCGCCGAGGGGCTGACCTTGCTCGCCGGCGCACCGAAGCGCGGTAAATCCTGGCTGGCGCTCGACCTTTGTTGCGCGGTCGCATGGGGCGGTTTCACGCTCGGCGACAAGCATTGCACCGAGGGCGACGTGCTCTATTGCGCGCTCGAGGATAGCCCGCGCCGGATGAAAAGCCGGTTGCATACCCTTTGCGACGCCGCCGGCCGGGCGCCGCCACGGCTAACCGTGTGGTTCGGCTCTGACCTCCCGAGGCTCGGCCAGGGGTGCGAAGAGGCGTTACGCGAGTGGCTCACGTCGCACCCTGACCCGCGCCTAATCGTAATCGACACGCTGAATTACATTCGGCCCGAGCGCACCCGCGACGAGGATCCGTATTCTTACGACTATCGGTCGGCGACGACGCTGCAACGGCTGGCGAGCGAGTTCGCGGTCGCGATTGTCCTAATCCACCACACCCGCAAAACCGCCGCCGACGACTACCTCGAGAGCATTAGCGGCACGAACGGCCTAACCGGCGGTTCCGACGCGGTTATCGTGCTCGAGCGCCAGGGCGACGGCTCGACGGTGTTTAAGGGTCGCGGCCGGGATATCGAGGAATTCGAGCTAGCGGTGCGGTTCGATAAAGACGAGTGCCGCTGGCGCGTGCTCGGCGACCCGACCGAGACCCGGCAAAGCGACACCCGCTCGAAAATCCTCGACCACATGCGCGAGGCCGGGTGGTTTATGACGCCAGCCGAGATTGCCGCGAACACCGGCCTTCGGCCGAACGTCGTCAGCCAGCAACTATTCCAGATGGTCAAAGCCGGCCAAGTCAGGCGCGCCGGGCGCGGCAAATATGGCTTGCCCGAGGTCGAGGTCGAGGGCGGAAAGGTCGTGCCGCTACGGCCCGAGGAACCGCCCGAATGAGCCCTAAAAGTTTCTTAGGGGCCCACCCTTTTTAGGGGGCGCCCTAAGAAACGACCCTAAGAAACGCGAAGCGAGTAAAATCAATGACTAAGCAAGCGGTGTTCCGGGTGCGTTCTCAGTTTCTTAGGGTTCTTATGACCCTATATAGAGGGGTATGCCCTAAGAAACGCGCCGTTGCGGGCCCGGCGCTATGATTGCGCTTCAGCACGACGGCCTTTCGCGGCCGGTCGAGAACCCGCGTTTGCGGATCCTGAGCCTTGGGGCTGGCGTGCAATCCTCGACCCTGGCGCTCATGGCCGCCGAGGGTGAGCTCGGCGACCCGCCCGACGCGGCCATATTCGCCGACACGCAACGCGAGCCGGACGGCGTTTACCGCTGGCTCGAGTGGCTCGAGCCTCGCCTCCCGTTCCCGGTGCACCGGGTGACGCGCGGCGACCTTGGCGCCGAGATATTCGACGCCGCGAAGGGCAAGCGCGGGAGGCTGTTTAGAATTCCGGCTTTCGTCGAGGGCGAGGACGGCCGAGCCGCGCCGATACGCCGGACGTGCACCGACAAATACAAAATCATGCAAATCGACGCGAAGGTGCGAAAGCTACTCGGCCTTAAGCACGGCGAGGCGGTGCGGAATTTCCTCGGCCTCAAACGCGGCCAGCCGGTGCCGGCAATCGTCGAGCAATGGATAGGGATTTCGACCGACGAGCTCGAGCGGATCCGCGTTTCGCGCGTGCCGTGGCAATACCTCAGGTACCCTCTTATCGAGGCGCGAATGTCCCGGCGCGATTGCTTGCGCTGGCTCGAGGTGCGCGGTTACCCGCAACCGGCTAAATCGGCGTGCACGTTCTGTCCCTGGCATGACAACGCCGCGTGGCGCGACCTTCGCGACAACGACCCGGCCGGGTGGGCCGAGGCGGTCGAGGTCGACCGGTGCATACGCGCGGACGGTTTGCATTTCGGGATGCGCTCGCCGGCGTTCCTACACCGCGACCTCGTGCCGCTCGACGAGGTGGATTTGACCGCGCCCGAAAACGACGCGCTCGGGCTGGCCGGGTTCCGAAACGAGTGCTCGGGTTCGTGTGGGGTATGAACGGCCAGCGTTTCCGGCTCGTCGTCGCCTTGCTGGCGCTCGCGCTGGTGGCGTTCCTCGTCGTCTATTCCTGGCCGACGCTCTGGATTTAGGTTCGCGGCGGGTACGCCAGCCGCCGGTGCGCGGCGCAATAGGCGATGCCGGGCTCGCGGTCCTGGCCGCACACGACCATTTCGGCGCCGGCGCCGGCGAGCGGCCATAAGCACCGCCCGGCAACGCCGGCGCCGCCCGCCGCCTCGAGGAACGTCACGCCGGCCAGGGTGGCGGGTTCCGGTCGCACGGCGGCGGGGGCTAGGCGTTTCATTCCGGCAATTGATACGCCTCGAGCGCGGCGCGCACTACGGCGTCTTGCGAGCCGAGCGACGCCTTTAGCGCCTCGATTTTCGCCCGGTGACCCTCGGCCAGCCAGAACGTCGATTTGCGCAACCCTTCGGCCGCGCGACGGGAGGCGAGCGCCGCCGACGCTCGCTTTTGCGCCGGCGTGCTCACCGGTGCATCTCGGCCAGCTTGCGCGCCTCGAAAACGGCCCGCATCGGCGCGGCGTAGCTGTCGCCGTGCGAGACCGCCTCGAGGTTCCCGGCGGCGTCGTAATGCTCGAGGGTCGCGGCGAAATACAAACCGTCGCGGGAGGCGATGATCTGGATACCGAGCCCGCCGCCGAGGTCGATTGCGTCGTCGTATTGTTCGTGGTCGTCGCTAAGCACGAGCCGCGCGTCGGGATAGGCCGCGCGAGCGCACTCGAGGGCGGTGTCGCGGGTGAAAGCAATTCGGGTCATGGGTGGTGCTGTTCCTTTGGTGTGGGTGTGGGGGTTACGGCCGAGCGCCAGGAAGGCCGCCGCCTTCGTCGGCGTATTCCCACCCTTGCCGCCACGCTTCGCGGCGTGCGTCGCCGGGCTGGTAGGGGTTCGCCTCGGCCGGCTGGTAATCGCCGTGGGCGTGCCAGCCGGCTTGCCGGACGGTGTGCGCCTCAGGGCCGTTGAGATACCGCGACAGATGGTCGGCGGCGGTCGGTTGGTTCGTCATGGTTGCTCCGGTTTCTAACCGGCTGAGATTACCAGCAACACTCGGTATTGCAAGCAATACCCGACAATCGGGCGCTACCCTGGCGCGTGAAAATTGTTGCCATAGGTTGCCGAAAGGGTGTTGCCTCACCTCTGAGCGCGAAAGTTCGCGCTACAGCAACGGGAGGGCGCGCCGCTATGCCGGACGCAACTCGCTACGTCGGGCGCGAGCACCGAGCCGCACCGAAGCGACCTAATTTCATTCCAACGACGCCCAAATACTACGGGTATCAGTGGACCGACAAAGACCCGGACCTCGAGTTTATTGTCGGGCTGATAGGCGAAAGCGGTATGTCGCCCGAGGATATCGAGAACGAAACGGCGCGGCTCAATTGCAAGGTCAGCCGGTTCACAATCCTAAATTGGGTTTATGGCTCGGTGCGCCGGCCGCAAAACTACACGCTGACGGTCGTCGCGATGGCGCTCGGGTACGTCAAAACGTGGGGCGAAGCCGGCGTGAAAGAGCGGCGTCCCTTTCGGGTCGTGAGGGGTGGCCGATGATTGACCCGGTTCGCCTTGCACAATTCATGCTCTTGCCCGGCGCTAGCGAGCTCGTCGAGGCGTTCGCGAGCCTCCCGCCCGGCGAGGTGCGCGAGAGCGTCGTCAGTCATGCGCAAGTGCTGGCGCGCGCCTCTGGCTGGACGCCGCCGAACCCTTTTGCAGAGCGGGTCGAGCACGCACGGGTCGTGCGCTCGGATCCGCCTCGCCTCTCGAGCTCGGTCGGCCAGAACCTCGCGGCGGCGAGCCTCGAGGGTCAAATCGCCGAGCGCGCACTCAGGGGCGAGAGCGTCGACGCGATAGCGTGGAACACCAGCGCGTCGGTCGGCTACGTCGAGCGCGTGCTCAAAAAGGCGCGGCGCGAGGGCGGTATCGTCTTTCCTGGCGACACCGGCGCTAAGCCGGCCAAGGCGAAGAAACCGCCGGCCAGCCGCAAGGGCCGAAAGATGCCGGCCGCGCCGGTCCCGGCGCCGCCGTACTGGTGGGAAAACCCGGCGTCGCCGATCTGGGATAACCCGTCGCTCTTGCCACACATGGCCGGCCGGGAATTCAACCTTTCCGGCGTCGGCCCGCTCGACACCCGCGCTTACGGGACAATGGCGAAAACCGCCGCCCGGCGCGGCATGACCCTTCGCCAGTACATCGCGCAACGGCTCGAGGTGCTCGAGCGGCACAAGCGCGGCGAGACGCCAGTCGCTATTGCGACCGACCTTAACCTCAGGGATCACGAGGTTTACGGGTTGCTCGCAAGGGTCGGCCTTAACCGGCTCGCGGTCATGCAACGCGCCGAGCCCGAGCCGCCGCCGACACCGGTCACCCTGGCCGATATCGACCCTCGCGGAATGCCCGGCAAAATCGACGCGGCGCAACGGTGGGGCTTTGAGAGCGTCGAGGATTACGAGCGGGCCCGCGAGCGCATTCGAGAGCTACGCTTGCGCGGCGTCGCACCGGCGCACATCGCACACCTCGTCGGCCAGCCGTGGAAGTTCGTTAAAAACGTGCTCGACGGCTATCGGCAAGCCGGCCAGCAATGGCCGCCGGTCGACATCGCCGCCCATGACCGCGAGGCGGTCGCGTGAAACCCGACAAGTGGACCGCCGCGACGCTGGCGAACCTCGAGCACGCGCTAACGCTCGCGGCTAAGGCCGAGGGGCTGAAAGCGGCCTATCAATTGGCGCATCGGTACATGGCGCCGTCGCTCGGCAACCGGCTCTTAGGCGCCGCCGTGCTGGCCGAGGATGCGGCGCGGGAGGCGGCGAACCGGGTGCGCGTGGCGCTCGGTGGCAAGGCGGCGCCGGATCCTGGCGACCCGCCAGCCGCGAGGCCGGATGACTGATGATGACGACCCGCCGAGGACGAACCGCATACCGTGCGCGCAATGCGTGAACATGGCCGAGCCTATCCACACCGGCGCGGCCTATTGCCGAGCGCATATGACGTGGGTCATGGCCGGCTTACTCGTGCCGGAATGCCGGCATTCCCGACGCCGCCGAAAGGGTCGAGCCGATGACGAACCGCGACCGCATCGCCGAGGACGTGACTAGCTTGCGCGAGGCGTTCGCGCGCTCTCCCGAGGACATTTGCCGCGAGCTCGTCGTCGCCTTGCGCTCGGCGGTCGCGCCGTGGGCCGGCCTCACCGACGCCGAGGTCGAGGCGTTGCCGCATCTGATGGCGCACGAGGTGCGCTTTATCATCAGCACCCGGCGCGCTATTCGAGAGTACACCGGGTGACCGCCTCCCGTTTCCCTGACGCGCCGCCGCCGATACAGGCGCTTAAGGTCGACGCGAGGGGTTACCCGGTACCCTATTTCGTGTCGTGGATTGCCGGCGAGCCCGAGTTTCGGGCGGTCGACCCTCGGAAAATCCATCAGGCGCACAACCGCGGCCTTTGCTGGATATGCGGCGAGGTCATGACCGGTCAGGTGCGCGCCTTCGCTATCGGGCCAATGTGCGCGGTTAACCGGCTCTCGGCCGAGCCGCCGGCGCACGTCGAGTGCGCGCGGTTCGCGGTCGTGGCTTGCCCGTTCCTTTCGCGGCCGATGGCGAAGCGCCGGCC
>Ga0105248_10005824_pt1 | contig 13547 bp, 10 predicted proteins | sample KBSS34metaG_FD_81524 | JGI IMG/M metagenome (GOLD analysis project Ga0105248, IMG submission 81524) | Switchgrass rhizosphere microbial communities from Kellogg Biological Station, Michigan, USA - KBS S3-4 metaG | ecosystem: Host-associated > Plants > Roots > Rhizosphere > Soil | place... | reverse complement strand
CGGTGGCGCATTCAACAGAGAGAAAAGAGTTTGGATAGTTTGTCGCTGCGAGCGCACCTTCGAGCTAAAGAGATGAGTGAATGAAAAGAGTCCAGGGGTACGGGAGCTGGCTGTGCATTTTTTCAGAACAGGAGTAAAGGTCAACAGCGATGCAATTAGATCTGCTTCACGTTTCCATTCGTCAACGTGCCTAGTAGCTCCAACAACTTGTCGTAATCAACTGGTTTCACCAAATGGCCGTTGAAGCCGGCCTCCTCGATCCTCCGCACGTCGTCTTCGCGTCCGTAGCCGGTGCAGGCAATCAGGCGGGTGTTCTGCATCTCCTGGATGTTGCGCATGCGTCGCGCCACCTCGAATCCATCCATGCCGGGGAGACCGATGTCGAGCAGGACGATGTCGGGTGGTCGTGCCGTCGCCGATGCCAACGCTTCCATTCCATCGTTCAATACAGTCGCCTCATGACCGAGCAGGTCGATGAGCGTGGCGAGCGAGTCGGCGGCATCGCGGTTATCGTCGACGATGAGCACCCGCTTGGCGTTGGCGACGGTCTTGCCGCCGGTCGACGTGCTCGGCGCGGATGGCACGTGTTCCGGATGCATCAGCGGCAGATCGATCGTGAAGCGACTCCCGAGACCGGGCCCGGGGCTCGCGGCGGACATCGTGCCGCCTTGCAGCTCGGTCAGTCGCTTTGCTATCGTCAAGCCGACGCCCAATCCGCCCTCGCGTCGATCCAGTCCCCGCTCGCCCTGCACGAACAGGTCGAACACGCGTGGCACGAGGTCGGCGGACATGCCGATGCCGCTGTCGATGATGGCGATCGACGCGAAGTTGTCCGATATGCTTGCGGTCACGGTAATCCGTCCCCCGTCCGGCGTGTACTTGATGGCGTTGCCAAAAATGTTCGACAGCACCTGCGCAACGCGCGCCGGATCGGCCTCGACGAGGACGGGTGTGTCCGGCACCTGGATCAAGACAGTGTGCCGGCGCTCCTCGATCGTCGGTCGCATCGACTCCACGACTTGCGTGATCGTCGCCTTGACGTCGACGGGCTCGCGGCGGAGCGTGATCTTGCCCCGCGTAATGCGGCTCACGTCCAGCAGATCATCGACCAGGCGCGAGAGCTGATCCGCCTGCCGCTGGATGATCGCCCGCGCCCACGCGGCGGTTTCCTTGTCGTCCGGCTTGCGCTCGACGACGTCGAGTGCGCTTTGAATCGGTGCCAAGGGATTGCGGAGTTCATGCGCCAGCATCGCGAGGAACTCGTTCATTCGGCGCTCGGTGCGCTGCAATTCCTCCGCTTTGCGTCGCGCGGTCAAGTCACGGGTGATCTTGGCGAAGCCGCGCAGCTGGCGCTTGCGGTCGTATACCGGCGTGATGACGACGTTCGCCCAGAACGGCGTACCGTCTTTCCGCAGGCGCCACCCTTCGTCTTCGAAGCGTCCCTGATCGAGCGCAACGGTGAGTTCGTGCTGAGGCCAGTGCCGGGAAATGGCATCAGGCGTATAGAAGATCGAGAAGTGCTTGCCGAGGATCTCTTCCCGGGCGTAACCCTTGATGTGCTCGGCGCCCGGGTTCCAGCTTGCTACGTTGCCGGCCGGATCCAGCATGAAGATCGCGTAGTCGCGCACATTCTCGACGAGAAGGCGGAACATCTCATCGTCGATCGAGCCGGGAACGACCGGCTTATCGCTCGACGCCGCCAAGGGTTCCCGAGACTGCGCACGCGTTGTTCTGCGCGACGAAGCGACCTGTCATGCCGGCCGACGTCCGTTCGAGCTCATAGAGCGTCATCGTTCCGCTGATCCCGTACGAGCACGAGTAGTTGGCGTCGACGCTGCCCATGTGGCCGAGCTGGCTGTAGTTCCCGGTGACCGTGCAGTTGCCGAAGTTCGACTGGAGGTTCAGCGTGAACGTGTTGTTGGCTGGATGGTCGATTTGGAAGGGTCCCAACTCCTCGACGCGACCGTTGTTTGGCGGATTCGCGCACGCGCTCTGATTGTAGACCAGTCCGCCGTAGTAGCTGCCCGTGAAGTCTTCATAAGTCCATAGCTGGCGTTGCACCGGTTTCGTGACGACGACCCCGTTCACCGAATAGGTCAGCGTTGCGAAGTCCGTGCTCGCCGCGTCGAACTGCAGCGTTCCAACACGTTGCGCGTTCACCGCCGCGGGGTTGAAAAAGCCGCCGAACCAGGGACCGGTGGTCGCATACAGGTCGCCCGAAAAGAGCGTCCGCCCGGACTGCGCCTGGTAGTACGCGGCGGCCGTATACCATGTGGGCCGGCCGTCGGGGCCGTAGACGAAAACATCGACGAAGAGCGTGTCGTACTGTTGCAGGATAGCCGCGCCCCACCCCGATTCAGCGGGATTCCACCACTGATCGCTGAAGTTCGTCCCGAGCGAGGCATGGACCGGCAACGGGAGCGTGAAGAGCGCCGTCATCGCAACGGCCGCCGAGAAACGTTTGAGCCAATCGAACACGCAAAAATCTCCCGTCGTGGGACAAACACGAATGGCGATCATTTTTAGGACAGTCATCACCTCAGGCCATCGGCGTGCGTCTGCATGCGCTGTAGGCGGCCTCCTACAGCGCTCCGTTCAAGACTTCGGTGCGGCGGGTATGTCGGGTGCAGTGGTGATGGCCGCGCCGGCTTCCTCGAGCGGCGCGACGAAATTCACGAGGCGCAGCACGAGCTTGCCCTGACGGCCCGCGGACGGATCGAACTCGTACGAGGTCACCGAACAGTTGGGAACGTCGGCGCGTTGATCGATCGCGAGGATCTGCGCTTCCGTCATGCGCTCGAACAGGTAGCGAAAGCAATTGACCGTGACCTGGTGACCCACGATCAGCACTCGCTCGCGCCGGTGCTCGCGAGTGACGGTGTCCAGCACGCTGCGCAGTCTCAGGATGACGTCGCACCAGCTCTCTCCGCCTGGTGGGCGAAAATAGAACTTGCCGACGTGGGCACGCTGTTCGGCGAGATCCGGGTACTTCTGGCGAATGCCGAGCTTGGTCAGCCGGTCGAGCGCCCCGAATTCCTTTTCCCGCAGGCGCTCGTCGCAATGCAGCTTGAAGTCATCGTCATCGATGCCGGCCGTCGCCAGCAGCAACCGCGCCGTCTCCAATGCGCGCGTGTAAGGAGAGCACAGGACGACGGTGGGTTGTACGGAGGGGGCCATCGCGCCGAACCAGCGACCGAGCGCAACCGCCTGCTTTTCCCCGAGCGGCGACAGCGGCGTATCCATGTCGCGCGTGGCGATGTCGATCAACGGTACGCCGGCTCGCTCGGCCTCCTCGCGTGCAACGTTGCCGGCGCTCTGGCCATGGCGAACGATCCACAACACGTCGGGCCATTTCTGCTCGGGCATGCCACGCTCGCTTCACGCCCACCGTCAGGCCTTACGCGCGCTTGCGACGCGCGGCGGCCTTCGGTTCGGCAGCCGCCTTGGACGCCGCGGCCTTCGCAGATTTTCGCGCCCGCGCCTTCGGCGCATCCGAGACGTCGGTCACCGATGCTTCGCGCCGGGCCGATGCGCGAGCGCCGGTCTTCTTCGCGCGTCCTTCGCCACTGAGGCTTTGCTTCAGGAGATCCATCAAATCGATGACCTGCGCCGAGCGCGGCTCCGCCGTTTCGCCCTCGGGCTTGGTCAGCACGTGCGTTTCGCCGCGCTTGATCTTCTCCTCGATGCGATGCATCAGATCCTCGTTGTACGTGTCCTCGAATTCCTCGGGCTTCCACTCGCCTGCCATGTCTTCGATGAGCTTGCGTGCGAGCTCGAGCTCCTTGGGCGTCACGCCCACGGTCTTCATGTTCGTCGACGGAAAGTCGAACTCCTTGCGCGCGCGAATCTCGTTTGCGTAGCGCATCGTGATCATCATCAGGGCATCATCGATCGGCACGACGGCTGCGAGATGGTGCGTCGTACGGATGACGACCTGGCCGACGCCCACCTTGCCGGTTGCGCGCATCGTCTCGCGCAGCAGCGCGTAAACCTTCTGGCCGCGCTCGCCGGGGACAAGGTAGTAGGGCGTTGCGAAATACTGCGGAGGAATGCTGCCGGCGTCGACGAACGTGACGATGTCCACCGAGCGCGCCTGCTGCACATTCGCGCGACGGAAGTCTTCCTCGCTCATGACGACGAACTGGTCTTTTTCGTATTCGTAGCCCTTGACGATGTCGTTCCACGGCACTTCCTTGCCGGTGGTCTTGTTGTAGCGCTTGTAACCGATCGGGGCGAAATCGCGCTTGTCGAGCATCGAGAACGACAGCGTGTGCGACTGCTCGGCGGGATACAGCACCACCGGCACGCTCACGAGCCCGAAGCTGATCATTCCCTTCCAGATCGGCCTTGCCATCGTTCTGCTCCTCGCGTTGTCGTTCGTGTTTGAATGACTTCTACGACACGCCGACCTGGCGCAGCATTGCGTCGGTCAGCTCCTGCCCCACGACGTCGAGGTCGCTCCAGGGGTCGTGACGGCGACGGCGCAGGAGGCCCGGCACATTGCGCACGTTGAAGTGGTCGAAGCGGAGATCGTCCTTGAGCTGCTCCCAGGCGATCGGCATGGCGACGGGCGCGTTCGCCTTCGCCCGTACCGAATAAGCGGCGATCGCCGTTGCGTTCTCGGCGTTGCGCAGATAATCGACGAAGATGCGACCTTCGCGCGTGGACTTCGTGATCTTCGAGGTGAAGCGATCGGGAAACGTCCGGACGAGCAACTCGGCGATCGCCTTGCAGAATGCCTTCGCCTCGTCCCAGGCGCGCGTTGGCTGTATCGGGATGACCACGTGCAATCCCTTGCCGCCGGTCGTCTTGATGAACGGACGCAGGCCGAGAGTCTCGAGTAGCTTCCGCAGTATGTCGACGGCTTCGACGACCTTTTCCCATCCCAGCGATTCGTCGGGATCGAAATCGAAGATCAGGCGGTCGGGATAGCCGAGGCGGGGCGCGCGCGATCCCCATGGATGAATCTCGAGCACGCCCATCTGGACGAGCGCGACGACGGCGCTGACGGTGTTCGCCATCATGTACGGTTGCTCGCCGCCGCCTTCGCGGATGTCGACGCGCTCGATGAATTCGGATACCGACTCGCTCGCGTGCTTCTGGGAAAAACACGGCTTGTTCCAGCCGTTCGGACAACGGACGAGCGTCAACGGCCGGTTCTCGAGGTGCGGCACGATCCAGTCACCGATTGTCTCGTAATACTGGGCGAGTTCGCGCTTGGTGACGTTTGCCTCAGGATAGAGAACCTTGTCTCCGTTGCTTATCAAGACGCCCGCAATCGTGTCCGGCGACTTGGCGGCCAAAGACCTGCGCGCGGTGCCGGTGCGTTTCGACGCCGGGTCGCGACTCGATGTCGTCGCCCGCTTCCTGGGACGAGCTGACCCGGGCGTTGGGGGCGGTCCATCCGCGCTCGCCCCGTCAGGCGCGGTATGCGCCGGTTCTTCGCGCACGACGTCGCGTGCGCGCTTGTCTTCGCGCAAGCCCTGGAACGAAGGATGCCGGAGCGTTCCGTCGCGCGTCCATTCCGTGAAAGTCACTTCGCAGACCAGGTCGGGCTTCACCCAGTGTGCGCGGCGGCCTTCCGCACCCGTCGGGGGGTCGACGAAGGGCGACTTGTCGACCACGCGTTTTTGCAATGCGTCCGCAAGCGACGCCAGGAGCGCTTCGTTGAAGCCGGTGCCCACCTTGCCGCAGTAGCGCAAGTCCTTGCCGTCGTACACGCCGAGCAACAGCGCGCCGAAGCCCGAGCGCGCGCCCTGCGGATCCGTATAGCCGCCGATGACGAACTCCTGCCGCAGCGCGCATTTCACTTTCTGCCAGTTGCGCCCGCGCACGGCCTGATACGCCGAATCGGCACGCTTCGACACGATCCCTTCGAGTCCGAGGCGGCACGCCTCGTCGAAAAATGCGCGGCCGTTGCCTTCGACGTGATCGCTGTAGCGGACGAGCGGCTCGGCGCCGATGATCTCGCGCAGGAGTGCCTTGCGATCGACCAGCGAAGCTTCGCGCAAGTCGTATCCGTCGAGGTACGGCAGGTCGAATGCGTAGTAGAGCGGCTTTGCCCCCGACGCGTCGGAAAGCACGTTCTGCAACGCCTGGAAGCTCGAGCGGCCGTTGGCATCGTTGACGATGATCTCGCCGTCGATCCATGCGTTCGTCACGGGCAACTGAGCGACCGCATCCGCGATCCCGGGAAAGTTGGCGGTCCACTCCTTGCCGTTGCGCGAAACGATCCTGCATTTGCCGTTGGAAACACGGCAGAGCATGCGGTAACCGTCGAACTTGATCTCGTGCAGCCAGCCGGGTCCTTCCGGCGGCGCTTCGACGAGCATCGCCAGTTGCGCATCCAGACTTTCCGGCAGCGCCGCCTTGCGCGCGCCTTTCAGCTTGGCCGGTGCAGCGGCTGCCTTGCTGCGCGCGGGGGACGGTCGCTTCTTTTTTTCGACGCGGCCGCCGGCGACATTCTCGGCGACCGACTTGTTCGAGTGCCACACGCGTTCGGGGTCCGCTGTGATCGCGTCGAGTCCCCGGCCGGAAGCGACGCTGTCGGGCTCGGTGTCGACGATGTGCGCATCGGCGCCGGTGCGCGCGTATTCGTCGCGCTCCTTCATCAGAAGCCAGCTCTTGTCGCCGCCATACTTGCCGCCGTGACTCTTGACGAGCAGCCATCCGCCATGAAGCTTCTCGCCATGCAGGATGAATTTGAGCTTGCCCTGCTTGTATGCGGCCTCCGGGTCGCCCTGCGGCTCCCAGTGTCCGCGATCCCATAGCAACACGGTTCCCGATCCGTATTGCTTCGGCGGTATCACGCCCTCGAAATCGCCATACTCGAGCGGGTGATCCTCGACGTGCATCGCGAGCCGCTTGTCCGCGGGGTCGAGGCTCGGCCCCTTGGGAACGGCCCAGCTCAGCAGGACGCCGTTCAGTTCGAGCCGGAAGTCGTAGTGAAGGTGCGACGCCTTGTGCTTCTGGATGACGAAGACCGGCTCGCGGGTGCGACGCCGGGCCACCCGTCCCGCGGGCTCCGGCGTCGTCTTGAAGTTGCGCTTCTTGCGATAGAGTTCGAGCGCCATCGTGATCCCGGCTTGATCATTTCTTCGCCCGCTCGCGCCGGGAAGCGATGGCGGCGGACGCGCGCTTTACGCGCTCGAGCGTGACGTTCGACGCGAGCCGAAGTGCCGCTCGAGATCGCTGGCCATCGGGCCGACCTTGGCGACCGCATTGCGCAGCTCTTCCTGGCTGACGCCCCACTTGGCCGCCCAGTATTTTGCCTCGTAGTCCTGGTCGATGTTAACCCGTGTCCGGTCCTGCCCACCGCGCAACGAACGATCGTCAGCCATGAGTATCCCCGCATCGATTCGACACGCTCATTGTTGTCGCATCGCGTCGGCATGGGCAACGAGGGGGCCGCTGAAAACGACGTAGGTGACGTCCGACGGTGGTCAGCGTCGACGCCTGTCATCGCTACATCCAGAGCGCGATCAAACCGTCGTCGGATATCTGTGAGTTTCCGTTCCTCAACGGTGGCTCGCGGGCGTGTAGCGAACAGCAAGGCGGCGCTGCGCCGGTGGGCCATGAAGACGCTCGGGTGTCGGAGGCCGGACTTGCCGCTGCTGAGCTACGCCCCCAGCATCAAGGACATCGACTACGCGGGAAGGCGTGTCAAGCCGAAAGAGGCGGCTCGTCCATCAGCGCAAGCTGCTCCCGCATTTCAAGGATTCGGTCCTGCCAGTAGCGCTGCGTGTTGAACCAGGGAAACGCCGCCGGAAAGGCGAGATCGTCCCATCGCCGTGCAAGCCAGGCCGAATAATGGAGCAGGCGTAGCGTTCGCAACGGCTCGATCAGCGCGAGTTCGCGTCGATCGAACTCGCGAAACGTCTCGTAGCCTTGCAGAACCACACCGAGCTGCGATTCCATGGCGGCGCGATCTCCGGACAAGAGCATCCAGAGATCCTGGATGGCCGGTCCGGTGCGCGCGTCGTCGAAGTCGACGAAATGCGGTCCGTCGTCCGTCCACAACACGTTCCCGCCGTGACAGTCGCCGTGCAGGCGCAGCGTGTCGATCCGACGGTTCGCGAAAGCGCGACGCACGCGCTGCAGCGCCTCTTCGATCACGCTCTTCCACGCGGCTCGGATATCGCCGGGTATGAAATCGTGCGCAAGCAGGTAGTCGCGCGATTCGTCGCCAAACGCTTCAATCGTGAGCGTCGGTCGATGCCTGAAGGCGCGAGCCGCGCCGACCGCATGCAGCCGACCGATGAAGCGCCCCAGCTGCTCGAGCGTTCCGCGCTGCTCGAGTTCGGGCGCCCGTCCACCGTGGCGCGGATACACGGCAAAGCGAAAGTCGGCGAACCGGTGCAGCGTCCGGCCCTCCAGCACGAGCGGCGCGACGACGGGGATTTCCTGTGCGGCCAGTTGGTCGACGAAGGCATGCTCTTCGAGAATCTGATCGTCGGTCCAGCGGCCCGGTCGATAGAATTTCGTCACGACCGGCAACGCGTTTTCGCGCCACACCTGATAAACGCGGTTCTCATAGCTGCCGAGCGGAAGCATGCGACCGTCCCCACGGATGCCGACGCTCTCCAGCGCATCGAGAACGCAGTCGGGCGTAAGCGCGCTGTACGGGTGCGGGTCGGTCGAATTCACGCTACGCCTCGCGCGGGAGTGCCCGGTATGTCGATGCCCATTCGGTCGTGCCTCGAACGCGAAGCGGACGTCGATTCTACGGTGCGAGCGGCTACGCGAGCAGCGAAGATGCAAGGGCGGACCGCGTGCACGCGCGCGCGCCAATTTTGGTATTGTTCGTCGTCCCTGCCGGAAGTTCCTCCATGCCCATCGCCGATACCGAACGCATTGCACGTCAATGGGATCGCGACATCGTCCCGCGCCTCATCGAATACATTCGCATTCCGGCGAAGTCGCCTCACTTCGATCCGGCGTGGGCGTCGAACGGGCACATTGAACGCGTCATCCGGCTCGCCGAAGAGTGGGCGCGAGCGCAGCCGATCCCCGGGCTTCGCGTCGATATCGTTCGCCTGGCCGGCCGCACGCCCGTGCTGCTGTTCGAGGTGCCGGGGAGCGACGAGCGCACGGTCCTGCTCTACGGTCATCTCGACAAGCAACCCGAAATGGTCGGATGGCGAGCTGACGGCGGCGCGTGGAATCCCGTCATCGACGACGGCAAGCTGTACGGTCGCGGCGGCGCGGACGACGGTTACGCCATTTTCGCGGCGCTGTCGGCGCTCGGCGCACTGGCCGCGAGGCGCGTGCCGCATGCGCGGTGCATCGGATTGATCGAGACGTGCGAGGAAAGCGGCAGCTACGACCTGCCCGCATATCTTGACGCGCTTGCGCCCCGGCTCGGCAACGTCGATCTCGTCATCGGTCTCGATTCCGGATGCGGCGATTATGAGCGGCTGTGGATGACGACGTCGCTCCGCGGTCTGGCAGCGGGCAAGTTGACGGTCGAGGTGCTGACCGAGGGCGTGCACTCCGGCGATGCGAGCGGCGTCGTGCCGTCATCGTTCCGCATTGCGCGCAAATTGCTCGATCGGCTCGAGGACTCCGCGACCGGATGGATCCTGCCTTCGATGTTCCATTCGCCGATTCCGCCGGAGCGGGTGGAGCAGGCCGGGCATGCGGCGTCGATTCTCGGTGACGTCATCATTCGCAAGTTTCCGTTTGCCGCAGGAACCCAACCGATGGTCGAGGCGGGCGCGGAAGCGATCCTGAATCGCACCTGGCGGCCAGCGCTGTCGATCATCGGCGCCGACGGACTTCCGCCCATTGCGAATGCAGGCAACGTGCTGCGACCGTTTACTTCGCTCGAGCTGTCGCTGCGGCTGCCGCCGCTCGTGGACGGTCACGCGGCGACCGTGGCGATGAAGTCACTGCTCGAAGCGGACGCTCCGCATAACGCGCACGTGACGTTCGAGACCGCGCAAGGTGCGACCGGCTGGAACGCGCCGGCTTCGCGACCTTGGCTCACGCGGGCCCTCGAGGACGCCTCACAGGCGAACTACGGCAAGAGCGCGGCTGCGATGGGCGAAGGCGGGACGATCCCCTTCATGGCGATGCTCGGCGAGCGCTTTCCGCGCGCGCAGTTCCTCATCACCGGTGTGCTCGGTCCGAAGTCCAACGCGCACGGGCCGAACGAATTCCTGCACATCGAGTACGCGAAGCGACTGACGGCGTGCGTGGCGGAGATCACTGCCGCGCATGCGGTGGCAGCCTAGTCGATATAGGTTGCGGTTTCGCGCGTCGGAACCGCAATCGGTAGGAGGCGTAGCGTGCCGGCCTGGTAACGCCTGAGGAAGAGGCGCGTGACGTCCGGGTCGAACGACGCGCGCTGCGGAGCTTCCAGAAGCATCGCAAGCTCGCCGTCGTCGCGCGCCGTGCCGAGCCAGCACCAGTCGAAGACGATGTGGACGTCGGCGCCTTCCTCCGCGCTCGCGGTTTCCCGAACGAGCGCGGGTCCCGCAAACGGCCATGGGGCAATGCGAAACGGCGCGAGCGCATCCGCAAGGCGCTGATCGTGGGCCGCGGGCGCTTCTTCGCCGACGCAAACACCGTCGCAGCGATGCAGCTGGTGCGCGAAGCACGCACCGTGCGCGCGCCGCTCGAGCGCGAGGCGCCGCCAGCACAAGCGATGTTCCGTGGCGAGCTGTCGCAGCGCCGCCCGGAAAGCCGCGCGCGAGGCAAACGGTCCATATCCTCCCGACAGTGCCGTCGCATCGACGCCGGTGGCACAGGTGAACCGCGGGAGGCCGTCGACGAGATGCACGATCCCTGCCTCCGTCTTGCGGCGCAATGCGCGGTTGTGTGCGGGCATTTTCGATTTGATCAGCACCGCTTCACGGATGAGCGCGCCGAGCTCGCCTGCCGTTCGCTGGTGCTCGATCCTGCGTATCTCGCGCGACAGGCGCAGGTCCATTTCGCTATGCCAATCGGCGGAGAAATGCGCGCTCACGCGCTCCCGCAGGTTGATGCTCTTGCCGATGTAGAGCGGCAGGGGATTGTCGCCGTAGAACAGATACACGCCCGGCGCTTCCGGCAGCGCATCGATGGTGTCGGGCGGAAGCTGTGGCGGCAGGCTCGGAATGCGCAGGATCCGTTTGATCGCGCTGTCGACGCGTTCGCGTTCGATCTGCGCGTATAGACACTGGACGAACGACCATAACGCACGGGCGTCGCCCAGCGCGCGATGCCGGTCGGGCACGTGCAGCGCATGGCGGGAGATCACCGCATCGAGACCGTGCGCGGGCTCTTCCGGGAACAGGCGACGCGACAGCCGCACCGTGCACAGCACGCGGGCCGCGAAAGCCTGCTCGAGGCGTGCGAACGCATGCTTCAAAAAACCGTAGTCGAAGCGCGCGTTATGAGCGACGAACACGCAACCCGCGAGCATTTGCAGGACGTCACGCGCGATCGCCGAAAACGTCGGCGCGCAAGCGACCATCGAATTGGTGATTCCCGTCAGTGCCTGGACGGCGGCGGGAATCGGAACCTCGGGATCGACGAGACTGCTCCACTCGGTGACCCGCGGGCGGGCCGTCCCATCTTCGTCCACGCGCACGATGCCGATCTCCGTGATGCGGTCGCGCTGCGCCGAGGTACCGGTCGTCTCGAGATCGATGAACGCGAAGGCCGGCGCAGGGAGCATCGAGTGGCGGAGGCGGGGGCGGCGGGGAGGACTGGCAGTAGCGCGAAAAGGCTGCCTTGACGCACGAACGTTCGTTCGTTATTCTAACCGGATGTCGAACGATCGTTCCTATCTTGGCGCCTTGCAGGATTACTATGCACGCCACCGGGCGCTCCCTTCGTACTCCTCGATCGGCGGGCTGCTCGGCCTGCGCTCCAAATCGTCGGTGGCGGCGCTCGTCGCGCGGATGAAGCTCGCGGGCTATCTCGAGTCGACACCCGATCGGCGTCTCGCGCCGACCAAGCGGTTCTTCGCCCGCCCCGTCGCGGCGGGCTTCGTGCGCGCGGGCCTGCCCGATCCGGTCAGTGACGACGAGCCCGACGCCGTCACGCTCGACGACTACCTGATCGAGCGTCCGTCGCAAACGGTGCTCGTCAGGGTCAAAGGCGATTCCATGATCGACGCCGGCATTTACGAGGGCGACCTCGTGGTCGTGGAGAAACGCGCCGCAGCGCAAAAGGGCGACATCGTCGTCGCCATCGTCGACAACCAGTTCACGCTGAAGCGCCTCGATCTCGAGAACGGCCGCTTCGTGCTCAGGCCGGAAAACAAGGCCTACGCCGTCATTCGCCCCGAAGGGGACCTCGAGATATTCGGCGTGATGGTGGGGCTGGTGCGAAAGCTGTAACCACGGCGAAAGCTGTAACCACGGCGCGCGTCACCGAGCGGCGCGCATGCGGGGCTATGCGAGCTGCACCTCCACCAGGCAGTCGTAGAACGTCGGCGCACGCCCGAGGTCCGTCAAGGCCTGGCTGGTTACGGCGTTTGCGTTCTCGCCGCCCGGCGCGAGCTTTCTCCACCATACCGATGGCGCGACGACGACACCCGGCCGCGCGCGATCGGTCACGCGCGCAGCCGCGAGCAAACTTCCCCGATCGTTGAACACGCGCACCGATGAGCCGGATTCGATGCCCCGGTACGCAGCATCCTGCGGATGGATCTCGAGGTGAGGCGTGCGCTCTCCGGCGACGAACTGCGGCAGGTTCGCGAACGATGAATTCAGGAAATTGCGAGCAGGCGGTGAGATGAAGCCGAGCGGGTACCGCGCTGCCAGGGCCGGGGCCGTGGCGGCCGATTCGCGCGGCGGGATGTACGCGGGCAGCGGATCGTGTCCTTGCGCGGCAAGCGTTTTCGACCAGAACTCGCATTTGCCCGACGGCGTGGGGAACCCACCGTTCGCGAATGGGGCGTAGGGACTGGGAACGTTCAGGCGCTGCCAGCCGTCCGCTTTGAGCCGCTCCCAGTCGAGTCCTCTTGCGCGAACGTCGTCCGCGCAATACGCCTGGCGTGCAAGGTCCTCATCGGTGTCGCTGAAACACGCTTCCGTGAATCCCATTCGCGCAGCCAGTCTCCGGAAGACCTCCGTGTTCGGCAGTGCCTCGGCGATGGGGTCGATCGCGCGGTTATTGGCGAGCGCGTACAGGTGTCCGTACGAGTTGTGGATGTCCGTCTGCTCGAGCTGCGTCGTTGCGGGGAGCAGGATGTCCGCAAAATCCGCCGTGTCGGTTCGAAAGATCTCGTGCACGACGCAGAACAGGTCCTCCCGCGCGAAGCCGGCGGCGACGCGCGACGAATCGGGTGCGACGGCGACGGGATTGGAGTTGTAAACGTAGATCGCGCGGATCGGCGGGTCGTCGAGCCTGGTAAGGGCATCGCCGATCGTCGACATGTTGATCGTCCGCGGCGTGCCGCGGATCAGATCGGGTCGCTCGAGCGCAGCCCTGTCGACCGGGTAGGTCCCGGAAGACGACAGCAGTGCACCGCCTGCCGGGTCACGCCAGGCGCCGATCAACGCGGGAAGGCACGCGATTGCGCGCACCGCATTCGCGCCGCCGGCGACGCGTTG
>Ga0105248_10005820_pt1 | contig 13548 bp, 9 predicted proteins | sample KBSS34metaG_FD_81524 | JGI IMG/M metagenome (GOLD analysis project Ga0105248, IMG submission 81524) | Switchgrass rhizosphere microbial communities from Kellogg Biological Station, Michigan, USA - KBS S3-4 metaG | ecosystem: Host-associated > Plants > Roots > Rhizosphere > Soil | place... | reverse complement strand
GACCGAACCGGTGGTGCGACGATTGAACATCGAATACATGATACAGGACGGGTGCGAGGTGCGTAGTGCGAGGTAGTGCCCGACTTTAGTCGGACCGTGATCCGATCCGCCTATCAGACGCGGACAACGAGGCCGACGAGGGCGCCGTACGCGATGTGCGCGACCAGCGTGACGACGAACGTGCTGCGTCCGTAGTTCAACATCAGGAACCCCGGCGGCTCGATCAGGGTGATCTTGTTGGCGGCGGTGTCGGGCGTCGCCATGCGCGGGTGCACGACCGGCAGCAGCACGCTGACGAGGACGGTCGACGTGAAGATCGCGTGAAGCGCGCCGAGCAGGGCGCCCAGCTGCCACGAGCTTCGGCCGATGATCTCGAAAAACCCGCCGTAGGCCTCGGCGAAGACGATGCCGATCAGGAAGTGAAACACGTAGCCGAACGCGCGAGCCTTGCGGCGGTTGGCCGTGACGATGGTTCCGAGCAGCAGCGGCAGATCCATCCGCGACATCCCAAGCTCGGACGCCGCTTTGATGATCGTCACCATCGCCAGCGTCCCGATGACGCCCCCTGCAATCGCAGACGCTATCATGCGGCGCCACACTTCGAGATGGCGATCGCGGCGTCGATCAGCGCGAGGTGCACCAGCGCCTGCGGAAAATTTCCGAGTAGGGCGCCGCTGTCGGGATCGATCTCTTCGGCGTGCAGCCCGACGTCGTTCGCCCGTGCGACCAGCCGCTCCATCAATGCGCGCGCTTCATCCACACGTCCGCACCGCGCGAGCGCACCGGCCAGCCAGAACGAACAGTTCAAGAAGCACCCCTCGCCGCCCGGCACTCCATCGTCCGCATGATAGCGATAGACCACATCGTCGCGGCGAAGGAGGCGGTTGACCGCGTCGATGGTGCCGGCGATGCGCGTGCCGCGCGGGTCGGGGAACTCCACGAGTGGAAGCATCAGCAGGCTGGCGTCCACGTCGCCGCTGCCGGCGACCCGCGTGTAGCTGCCGAGCGACTCGGACCAGCATTCAGCCTCGACGAAGGCGAGAATCGCCTCGGCTTCGCGGCGCCACCGCGGTCCGCCGCCGGCCGGCAGCTCTCCACGTTCGGCGAGCCGCACGGCGCGGTCGAGCGCGACCCAGCACATCACCTTCGAATGTGTGAAGTGAAAGGGACCGTTGCGAACCTCCCAGATACCGGAGTCGGGCTGACGCCACACGCGGCAGACGTGATCGGCGATCCGGGCCAGCACGGCGCCGGTGTCCTGATCGAGCGACTGATGCCCTTCGCTATAGAGCCACGCGGTCTCGAACAGGGCGCCGTAGATGTCGTGTTGCGCCTGCTCCACCGCGCTGTTGCCGACACGCACGGGCCGCGATCCGCGATAGCCCGCGAGATCGATGGTGTGCTCCGGATCGCCGAGGCCGCCGTCGAGGCGGTAGAGGACGTGAAGCTCGGGGACTGTGAGCGCCGTGGCCTGCATGAACCACCAGAACAGCGAGCGCGCCTCCTCATGGCATCCGAGCTGGAGCAGTGCGTCGATCATGAAATTCGAGTCTCGAATCCAGCAGAAGCGGTAGTCCCAATTGCGCTGGCCGCCGATCTCCTCGGGCAAGGAGGTCGTCGGCGCCGCGACCGACGCGCCGGAAGGGGCGAAGATCATCAGCTTGAGCGCCAGCGCGCTGCGCACGACGGCATCGCTCCACGGCCCGGCGTAGTCGTGGGCGCGGGACCACTGCTCCCAGAACTCGATGGTCAGCGCGAGCCGGGCCATGACGTCCTGCCGTCCCGGCAGAATCAGCGGCTCGGCATACGCCGACGTCAACGCCAGGAGGGCGCGGTCGCCCGCGTCGATGTCGAAGCTCGCGCCTGCCCCGTCGTCACGCCACGCCGGCGTGCCGGCATTCCAGCTCACGATGCCGACGGCTTCGGCGCGCCACGCGGCCACGGGAACGCCATGGCGCCACTCGCAGCGCGGCCGCGCCCGTCCGTAGTCGAACCGCGGGGCGCAGCGCCACTGCATGGGCACGCGGCCCGAGACACCCTCCACCGATCGCACCAGCTCGCGCATCGGGTCGACATCGTCGTTCGGCAGCGTCATCGCATCGACCAGCCGGACGGACCCCTGGTCGGTCGTGAACGTGGTTTCGAGCACGTTCGTTCGGGGGAGATAGCGGCGGGTGGACTGAAACGGCACCGCAGGCTGCAGCGCGAAGCTGCCGCCCCGGTCGGTGTCGAGCAGCGCGGCAAAGGCGCTGGGGGAATCGACGTTCGGGAGGCAGAGCCAGTCGATCGCGCCATCGAGCGCGACGAGCGCGATCGTGCGCCCGTCGCCGATGACGGCGTAATCTTCTATCGCTGCGTAGCCATCGAGGCGCACACCATCAAGCTTATCGCGATCGCCCTTTGTAAGTAGGCCGGGTCCTTTTGGACCCGGCGAGCGGCGGATCTAAAAAGAGCCGCCCTACTCTCTGGCGGGTTTCGGCCGCATGTTCGCGGCGAGAATGCGCTTCCGCAAGCGGATCGTCGACGGCGTCACTTCGACCAGCTCGTCGTCGTTGATGAACTCGATCGCCTGCTCCAGCCCGAGCTTGCGCGGCGGAATGAGGCGAATCGCTTCGTCAGCCGACGAGGCTCGCATGTTCGTCTGCTTCTTCTCCTTGCAGACGTTGACGTCCATGTCGGCCGTCCGCGAGTTCTCGCCGATCAACATCCCTTCATAGACATGGATGCCCGGATCGATGAAGATCTCGCCGCGCTCCTGCAGGTTGAAGATCGCGTACGACGTGGCGACGCCGGCCCGGTCCGCCACCAGCGCGCCATTGGCACGCGAGGCGATCGCGCCGTGCCACGGCTCCCAGCTCGAAAAGATGTGGTTCATGATGCCGGTGCCCTTGGTGTCGGTCATGAACTGCGAGCGGAAGCCGATGAGCCCCCGCGCCGGAATGCGGAATTCGAGCCGCACGCGGCCGCTGCCGTTGTTGACCATCTTGGTCATCACGCCCTTACGCTCGCCGACCTGTGCGATGACGATGCCCTGGTGATCCTCGGGCACGTCGATGATCAGCTCCTCGACCGGTTCGACGGTCTGGCCGTTGAACGTCTTGGTCACGATGTCGGGACGCGAGACCTGCAGCTCGAACCCTTCGCGCCGCATCATCTCGATCAGGATCGACAGCTGCAGCTCGCCTCGGCCGACGACCTTGATCTGTTCCGGCGTGTCGGTGGGCTCCATGCGAATGGACACGTTGCCGAGGAGTTCCTTGTCGAGGCGGTCCTTCAACTGGCGCGACGTCACGTATTGCCCCTCGCGCCCGGCCACCGGTGACGTGTTCACGCCGAAGATCATGTGCACCGTCGGCTCGTCGATCGCGATCGGCGGGATCGCGATCTGATGCTCCATGTCGGTGATCGTCTCGCCGATCGTGATGTCCTCGATGCCGGCGAGACAGACGATGTCCCCCGCCGCGGCCTCCAGGATGTCGACGCGCTTCAGGCCGTCGAAGGCGTAGAGCTTCGTCACCTTCGTGTGTTGCACGGCGGTATCCAGCTTGACGACCGCGACGGCGTCGCCGATCTTGACGCGGCCGTTGAAAATGCGGCCGATGGCGATGCGGCCGACGTAGTCGCTCGCGTCGAGATTCGCGACCAGCAGCTGCAGCGGCGCGTCGGGGTTGCCGCGCGGCGGCGGCACGTGCGTGACGACCGCATCGAACAGCGGGCGCAGATCCTCGCCGGGCGCGTCGGCGTCCGTGCTCGCGGTGCCGATGCGCGCGTTGGTGTAGAGCACCGGAAAGTCGAGCTGATCTTCGTTGGCGTCGAGATCGATGAAGAGGTCGTACACCTCGTTCAGCACTTCCGAGATCCGCGCGTCGGGCCGGTCGATCTTGTTGATCACGACAATCGGGGTAAGCCGCCGCTCCAGCGCCTTGCGCAGCACGAATCGTGTCTGCGGCAGGGGCCCTTCCGACGCGTCGACCAGCAGCATCACGCCGTCGACCATCGACAGCGTCCGCTCGACCTCGCCGCCGAAATCGGCGTGGCCCGGCGTATCGACGATGTTGATCAGGACGTCGTGGTAGTGGACGGCGGTGTTCTTCGCGAGAATCGTGATCCCGCGCTCGCGCTCCAGCTCGTTGCTGTCCATCGCACGCTCGGCCACGCGCTCGTTCGCCCGGAACACGCCGCTCTGGTGCAGCAGCGCATCGACGAGCGTGGTTTTGCCGTGATCGACGTGCGCGATGATGGCGACGTTGCGGCGGAGCGGGTTGGCGACGTCCGTCTTGCCGGACTGTGGAGAAGGCTTTTCTACTGACAAAGACATCCTCCCAGTATACAGGAGGCTTACGAAGCAGGGCTTAGGGCTGAGGGCTCAAGGCTAACAAGGCTAAGGACTTTTCGCGAGGCGGGCGAGAATCTCTTTCGCGCGCTCGCCGAATTGCTCGTCGCTCGCCACCTTTTCGGCGAACTGCCGCGCTTCGTCCTTGCGCGAGAGATTGTAATAAGCGACCGCGATGTCGAACCAGGAGGTGGCCTGCATGCGGCGCCCTTTGGCGATGTACTGCTCGCGCCTCGCGATCTTCTTCGCCTGACGCTCCGGCGGGTCGTTCGAGGCGCGGATCTTCGCGATCTCCTCGACGTAGCCGCGCTCGGCGTTCTCGATGCACTGCCCGGCCTCGAGGAGCACCTCGGTGGTGCGCGGCCACGCGCGCTGTTCGGCGAGAATCACGCCGAGATAATAGGCGGTCTCGCAATCATTGGTGTTGCGCTTGCGCGCGAGCTCGAACTTGCCGCGCGACACGTCGAGCTCGCGGCGGCGGTACGCGATCAGGCCGGCCAGCTTCGGCACCTCCGCGTTGACCAGGAGCTTGTCGGCGAGCTCGACGTCGGTCCAGGCTTCGTCGTTGCGCTCGAGCTCGCTCTCGTTCAGCGCCCGCCAGTAGCGGGCGTCGCCGACGAACCAGCGCGCCGCCAGCAGCTGATCCGTCGTGGCAATTGCGTCGACCGGCTTGCCCAGGTATGTCAGCGCCCGCGCCTTCCCGAGCAGGGCGTCCACCGCCAGCGGCTCCAGCGCCAGCGTCCGATCGTAGAAGAGCGCCGCGCGATCGAACTCCTCGACGGTCATCGCGACGTTCGCGATCGACTGCGTGACCGCCGGCCACTGCCCATGCCACGCGTACGCCTCGTTGAACAACCGGTCGGCCTCGTCGAGCTTGTCCTGACCCGACGTCATCAGGCTGACGTCGTACGATCCGAGCAGGTACTTGGTTTCGACGAAACGGGGATCGCGCTCGAGCAGCGTGCGCAGCGGCTCCGGCCGCACGCCGCGGCAGATCGCCCGCTTGAACGCGATGAGCGGCACATCGCGAACGGCGTCTGTCGGCGCGAGCAAGGTATCGGTCGGGACGTCGCGCGTTTCACTGGCGCAGGCAAACGCCAACCAGACATAGGCGCCGAACTCGTCAGTCGTGGCGCGCTCGCGGAGCAGGTCGCGCCAGGCGTCGTGACTCATCCGGAGCGCCCGGCTGCGCTCGAGATCGAGATCGCTGGTTGGTGTCCGAGTCATGCCGCCGACCGGCAGCACATCGACGATGTCGAGGACCGTCCGCAGCCACCCGGGCTGGGCGGCGCCCGCCAGCAGCAGGCGCGCTCGTTGACTGTACTCCTCGTCGCTCATCCCCAGCTCACGCTGTCGAAGCGCGATCAGCGCCGCGCTCCGCACCGCGCCCGCCGTCGCCGCCTCGAGAGTCTGCGGCATCGTCCGGAGCAGCTCGTACTCTCCGAACGCCTGGATCAGGCAATCCAGACACCCCGCGCGGACGAGCGCATCGGCTGAGACGAGGCGCTGCGCGGGTGTGGGCGGCGGCGGCGCCGCTGGCGCCGCCGGTTTCAGCGGCGGCCTCGCGCAGGCCCCCACCGTCAGAAGCGCCAGGAGGCACGCATGCAGACGGACTCGCATCGACCCGTTAGACCCCAGTTTCAGAACAACGGACGGACCGTCGTGAAAAACGCGAGGCCGAGCGTGTAAAACAGGGCAAACACGACGACGGTCGAGGCGTACACGAACCGGGACCGGATCGACGCCAGCCAGATGAACGCCGGAAACAGGACCGAGCAGTAACGGCCCAGGCCTTCGAATGTGCCCGACGACAGCGGCACGTAGAGATTGACCACCATGAAAAGGCCGTATGCGGCGCCCAGCTTCTTCCAAACGAAGGGGGTCGCCGCGGCGAACAGCAGCGCGGTCACGCCGTACAACGTATCGTAGAGCGCCATCGGCTCCGAGGCGAGGAATGCGTAGGGGTGCGTCAGCAGACGGCGCAGCAGATCGACCGCCGCGTTCCATGGCGCGCCGCCGGGATGATATCCGCTTCCCCATCGCGTCAACGCCGTCGCCCACAACAACGGCTGGCCGGTGAGACTGTAGATATACGCGCAGTAGCCGGCGAAGCCGAGGGTCGCGACTGCGAGCGCGGCCGAGGCCGCAAGACGATCCTGCTTGGTCGGCGCGGCCGAGCGCCACGCGATCCAGGCGAGCGCCGGCCACATCATGATGCCGGTGACCCGGGTCCCGGTAGCGACGGCGCCGGCGATGCCGCCGAGCGCCCACCGGCGGGTCCGGAAACCGTAGAACGCCAGCAGCGTGAACAGCAGGAACGTGCTCTCCGTGTAGACCGCGCCGAAGAAGAACGAGAACGGAAAGACAGCCGTCAGCAACACGGCGCGCTCGGCGCGGCGCCGCGGCAGATCGAGCGACGCGAGACGGTACAGGATCACCATCGCGGCGACGAACGCGACCCACGAAACGAGGATGCCTCCGAGGTAAAGGTTGCCTGGCGCGCGCCCGAACAGACGGCCGACGTAGCGCATCAGCAGCGGATACACCGGCGCAAACGCGATATTGCTGCGGCCGCCGGCCACGGCGCCGGCCGCGTCGTAGCCGTTGCGCGCGATGTCGAAATACCAGCCCGAATCATGGCGGATGAACGCATCCCAGAATGGGCTCGGCCGGCCCCACATGCTCGACTGGTTCGGGAGGTGATGATCGAGCGGAAACGCGAGGGTCGCGCACAGCGCGAGGAACGCCGACACCACGCGGAATCCGAGCGCGGCCAAGGCGATCCGGATCTCGGCGCGTCGATCGTTCGGCAACGGCGTTAGAATACCTTATGCCTCTTTTTGAATACGAATGCCGCGGCTGCGGCCATCGCTTCGAGTACCTCACGCGCGAGAACCAGTCGCCGGCGTGCCCGGCGTGCAAGGGCGCGGAGCTGCAGAAGCTGATGTCCGTCTTCGCGGCACAGTCCAGCACGCCGGCCAAGTCGTCGGGGGGATGGGATCGGCCGATGAGCGCGTGCGGATCGTGCGGCGATCCCCGCGGGCCAGGCGCCTGCAGCATGAACTAGCCGCTCGGCCGACCACCTTCGCCAGGGCTCCGGTGGTCCACCGAAGCGTAGCGGCGGTGGAAGCCTTCGCGCTCCCGCACGAACGCGTCGCGCCACCGTGTCGCATTTCACCCGCGCATTCCGGCACCGCAACTACCAGCTGTTCTTCTCCGGCCAGCTCGTCTCGCTGACCGGCACCTGGATGCAGTCGGTCGCCGAGTCCTGGCTCGTCTTCCGCCTGACCGGCTCGGCCGCGCTCCTCGGCGTCACCTCGTTTGCGACGCTCGCCCCCGTGTTCCTCTTCGCGACTTTCGGCGGCATCCTCGCCGATCGCGCCGACCGGCGCCGCATCCTCATCGCCACGCAATCGCTCTCGATGCTGCTGCCGCTGACGCTGGCGGCACTCACGCTCAGCGGTCACGTGCGCGTCTGGCACGTCTTCGTCCTCGCGACCTGCCTCGGCATCGTCAATGCCTTCGACATTCCGGCGCGCCAGTCCTTTGTCGTCGAGATGGTGGGACGCGAGGATCTGACGAACGCGATCGCGCTGAACTCCTCGATGGTCAACGGCGCGCGCGTCGTCGGACCGGCGGTCGCGGGGCTGCTGGTGGCCGCGGTCGGTGAAGGCTGGTGCTTCCTGCTGAACGGGATCAGCTATCTCGCGGTGATCGCGGGGCTCGCGATGATGAAGGTGCCGCGGCGGGCGCGGCCGGCCGGACGTCGATCGGCGTGGCGCGACACGGTGGAAGGGTTTCGGTTCGCGACGAAGACGACGCCCATCCGGGCGCTGCTGATTCTCCTCGGTCTCCTCAGTTTCGCGGGGATGCCGTACTCGGTGCTCATGCCGGTGTTCGCCGAGTCGATTCTCGGCGCCGGCCCGAAAGGGCTCGGTCTGCTGATGGGTGCCAGCGGCCTCGGGGCACTCGGCGGCGCGCTCGCCCTGTTGTCGCGGCGGGGTGTCCGCGGACTCGGGCGCTGGGTCGCCGTATCGGCGGCGGCGTTCGGACTCGCGCTGATCGCGTTTTCGTTCTCACGTGTGTTCTGGCTGTCGGCCTTGCTGCTGATTCCGGTCGGCGCCGCCATGATGGTGGAGATGGCGGCGTCCAACACGCTGCTGCAGGCGATGGTGCCCGACGCGCTGCGCGGCCGCGTGATGGCGCTCTACTCGATGATGTTCATGGGCATGGCGCCGTTCGGCGCGCTGTTCGCCGGCTGGGTCGCGGAGCGCTACGGCGCGCCGATCACCGTGGCGATCGGCGGCGTCGTCTGCCTGGCGGGCGCCGGCATCTTCTCGCTGCGGCTGCCGACGCTTCGCAACGAAGCGCGGGAGCTCATCGTCGCGCAGGAAATGGCGGGCGGCGATCCGCCGGCCGAGATGACCGGCACGAACCTGTCAGCCCGCTAGACGAGCGCCAGAGGACGGATCGGCGATCCGGTCGCGCCGCGGAACTTGAGCGGGATGCCGATGAACGCGAACGTGTGGATCTTTGCGGCCGACAGCTCCTCGAGGTTCAGGTTCTCGATGATGTGGATGCCGTGCGTGACGAGCAGGTGGGCGTGTCCGAACAGCGCCATGTTCGTGTCGGGATCGCGCTCGGTCATGCAGTCCCACGCCATGTTGTCGGCGCCGACAGCGACGACGCCCTGCGCGGCGGCCCAGATGTTCCCGGACTTCGACACGCCGGCGGCATTCAAATAGGTCGTCTCGTCGGTCCACGCCGTCCCGAACCCGGTCCGCACCAGCAGCACGTCACCGGGCAGGACCGTGACGGAGACGGCGCGCGCGGCGGCCACCAGATCGTCGGCCGTGATCGCGTAGTTCTGCGGCAGCTGCGCGACGCCTTTCAACGCCGCGACGTCGAGCAGCACGCCGCGTCCCAGCAGCGGCTTCATCGTTTCCGCACCGAGCGCGCGGTAGCCGTCCTGCCGCTCCACCTCGTCGACCTTCACGCCGCCGTGGAACGTCAGGTCACACGCCTGATGGCACAACGCGTCGATGTGCGTGCCGCTGTGCTCCATCATCGTCAGCACCCCGGAGGCGCCCGATCGCGGGCCGTGCTCCTCGGGCCGATACGAGTCGCGATGGCGCCGATGCAAACCATAGAAATATCCCGGCTTGTGCGCCGGATGCACCGGCATCCCGGCAAAGCGCGCCTGCTCGAGATCGAACACCCGCGCGGCCGCCAGTTGATCCGCGATGCTCATCGCTTGACCAGCCTGATGACGCCGGCCTGCTCGCGCGCGCGCAGATAGGTCATGACGTCGGCCAGCGGCAGGGGATCGAATTCGCCCGCCAGGAAATCCCGGAACTCGAGCGCGGTCTTCTTCTGGCCGAGGAGGATCGTCGCTTCGGCGTTCATGTGTTGCGGCAAACCGCTCGGCGGACCACCGCGTCCGCCGCCGCCACCGCCGCCCGCCCCACCGCCGCGCCCTCCGGCGGCGCCCGGTGCGGCCGCGCAGCCGGTGAAGGTGCTGCCGTTCACGCACTCGATCGTCAGCGCCGACGCCTCGCGCTCCTCAGCCGTCAGCGTCGGCTCCACGGCGGCGGTGCGGCGCTGCGCTGCCTGAAGCGCGTACGCCGCCTTCGCTTCGTCGAGCAGCGCAGCCGCCCGCTTGTCGATCAGCGGCTCGAACACCTGCACCTTCTTCTCGCCGTCCGCCGCGTTGTCGAACAGCACGCGCGCCGATCGGACGACGCCCTTCTCCACGTTCGCCTGATGTTTGATCGTGACGATGGCGTCCTTGTACGCCGCGCCGAGTGACTGCGGGCTCGCGTCGGCGATGTACGAGAGCGCCTTGCGATGCGACTCTCCCATCCGCTCTGCGCCGCGCGAGAGGTTCTCCGACACGACGCGCGCGGCCATCTCGTCGCCGCCGGTCGCCAGCACGGCCATGGCACCGGTGGCGACAACCGCGGCTCGTTTGTACTGGGTCGAGTCCTGCTTGTCGGGCGTGTCCTGCGACGAGTGGTACCAGTTGTCCGGCCAGGTGATGAACATCACCGCAGGGATCCCGTGCTGCATGTAGGTGACGTGATCGCTCGACCCGTAATGCTTGTCGATCTTGATGTAGAACGCATCGTCGCTGCCGTTGGGCGACTGGACGGCGAGGCTGGGCGCGTAGCCGCCGGCGCGGAAGCGCACGCGCTCGCGCGTAATCTCCGAGACGAACTCCATCATGCTCTGGCCGATGTCGTTCAGGAACGACGGGAACGTGTCGGGCGTGCGCTGCAGGATCCAGTAGCTGCGCGAGGTCGAGAGCCGGATGCCTTCCATGTCGAAATTCAGATCGGCGACGACCCGTTTGGCGATGTCGGGATGCGCGTTCAACCACGCGTTGGTGCCGCTGATCTCCGGCACCCACAGGAAATGGATCGTGTGCTTCGGTTTCGGCAGCTTCCCTTCGGCGACAAGCTTGATGTACGCGCGGCCGACCTCGATCGTCAGCGCGCAGCCGGAGTTGTCGTCGTTCGCGCCCTGCTTGAGATAGCCCTCGTACAGATGGCCGGAGATGATGACGTCCTGCGTCGAGCCCGGTTCGCCGGCAATCGTCGCGTGCACCGTCTCCAGCTCGCCCGGCATCGTCTCGGCTTTGATGACCGAGCGGAGCGAGAGCTTCTCTCCGCGCGCCAGGCGCGCGACCAGCTCGTGCCCCTGACGGGGCGACACCGCCCAGCCGAAGCCCTGCGCGTTGACGGAAATGCTGGACGAGGGTATGACGTCGACGCCGCGATCGGGATAGAGCGTGCTGTAGCCGACCGCGCCGATCGCACCGCGCTCCGCTGCAAGGGCGAAGATCTGGCCGACGCCGCCTGACCCAATCGCCACTTTCCCCTTCAGATCCTTGCCGGTGTAGTCGGCGGCACGCGTACCCAGACCGACGTCGACCAGTTCGCCCGTCACGTCGCCGTTCTGGCTGTTGGCGGCGACCGACACAGCCACGTCGTGGATGTCGTACAGCTTCTTCTGCTCGGTCGGCGTCATCAGCCAGAGCTCGCCCATGGTCGGCGCCCAGCTGCGCTGCGTCGAAGCGAACGATTCGATCTCAACGCTGGAGAAGCCGTACTCCCGGGCGAAGCCGGCCATCACTTCGCTTTCGCGGAAGTGCCCCTGATACTCCGACACCGGCCGGATACGCGGATACGGCACCAGCTCCAGCACGTGATGCATCGCGCGCTCGCCAGACGCTTCGTTGACGATGGCGCGCATCTGGTCGTGGGTCAGCAGCGTGCGGTCCTCGCGCTCCTGGGCGAACGGGTTCCGGGCGCCGATGATCGCGATCACGGCGCACAGGCCGAACAACACTCGTTTTGTCATGGGCGGAATTATCTCTCCGAAATGAAACGAATCGGTCCGTGCACACCGCCGCAGCAGGAATCTCGCAGCCGTTCAGACGATCTTCCCGTCGGCACCCCGTGGCAGCCGGTCAAGTGGCTTGCGGTCGCTCCCTGCCCGGCCTGTTACGGTTTGCGGGGCGTTGCCGCGCGTGGCGCGTCTGCGCCGGTGTAGGTACCGCCTCCGCCGTGACCAAACGTAATGCCGAGTCCCGTCGTGATGAACTTGTCGTTCTGCACGGCGCCGCCGGCGGGCGGAATGTGCAGGTACCGATCGGCCACCGTCACGTTCCATTGCAGCCAACTGTTGACCTGCGCGGACAGCGCCAGATCCAACGACACGCGGTAGTCTTGCGAATCGCCAATCGCAGGATAGATCGTCAGCCCTTCCGTGAGGTTCACGTTGTCGGAGAGTTGATGAGTGAAGTCTTGTCCAGCGAGCCATTCGCCCACTTGACGCGACAGCGATGTGCGAACAACGGCCGGTGGAGAGCCTCCGCGTGACAAACCAGGCACGACCTTGCCTGCCGGGTTCGTGACGGGTGTCGTTGGGCTCGAGGTCGGAGTCGTCGTGGTCGTGGAAGTCGCCGCATACGAGTCGCTCGCGTAGGAGACGCCGGCGAACAGATTGAACTGCGTATCGTCGGTCTTGACGAGGTGCGCGCCGGCACCGCCGCCACCGACGATGCGAAGGTCGAGCAATTGCAGCGGATCATTCTCGACATCGCCAAACCCGAATCCAAACAACCTGCCGAACACATCGTGGTCGTAGCGCATGCCACCGCGTGACGTCCGGGCCGTCGTCGTCGCCGCCGTTCCAGTGCCGACGTCCGAAAACAAGTACGTGCCGAACAGGCCAAATCGATCGCGTCGGCCGAGACGTGTCGCGGTACCACTGGTCGTGATGGTGGAGGTCTCCGAGTTGCCTCGGCTGATGTCCACGCCGGCGTTGAGCGTCCCGTGCCAGGCCGCGGCGGATGCCGGCGCACTGGCGATCTCGAACGCGCGGAGGGTCGACACGTCGATGGCGACCGCGCGATCACCAGCTCGTTGCACGGAGACGTGGCCGTCAGCGACGGCGAGCGTCCCTTCGACGATCTCGCCACTTGCCAGTGTCGCGCGAACCGGAACCGTTGCCGTGACGCCTGACACACCGCTCCATTTGACGGGCACTCGTCCCGCAAACTCCGTGTCCACCGTCACAGCGGTTCGCGAAAGCGCGACGACCACCCCTGTCAGGCGATCGCCGTTGTTCAACGCCACCTGATCGGCCCGCGCCGCTCCCGTCACTGTCAACAACACGAGCACAATCGCCGCCGCCGTGCCGACACGCGTCATCTTCATAGGGAGTAATTATCCTCCCTGGCGCACCCAACCAGCGCGTGACCTCGACCTCGAGTCGCATCACGGTTCCGCAGTGAAATCCATGCGAATTATTTACGGCCTTGCAGCCTTGCCGGGATGCTATTTCTGGACGGGTCTCGGTAGCTTGCGATCGGTCATCGCCGACTGGTAGGCAAACGTCGCCATGACGATCGCCGCCTGACGGATGTCGTTCACGTCGAGGCGATCGTTGGTATCCATGTTCGTGTGGTGCGTGCGGATGTCGTAGTTGCCGTAGTCCTGAATCGGGTTGAACCCGGGAACGCCGGCGTCGGTGAAGCTCAGATGATCGGTGGAGCCGACCGGCTCGCCGACGTTGCGGCGCGCGCCGAGGCTCTTCAGCGGCTCGAGCCAGCTGTCGAAGATCGGCCGCACTTCCTCCTGGTTCTGCAGGAACCAGCCGTAGATCTTGCCGGTGCCGTTGTCGATGTTGTAGTAGACGTCGAACTTGTC
>Ga0105248_10005819_pt1 | contig 13549 bp, 10 predicted proteins | sample KBSS34metaG_FD_81524 | JGI IMG/M metagenome (GOLD analysis project Ga0105248, IMG submission 81524) | Switchgrass rhizosphere microbial communities from Kellogg Biological Station, Michigan, USA - KBS S3-4 metaG | ecosystem: Host-associated > Plants > Roots > Rhizosphere > Soil | place... | reverse complement strand
GGTTGAGGTCGACGGCCAAGGCCACGCTGGGCGTGTCGACTACGACGAACGTCGCGACAGATGGCTCCTCGCGCATGGGATCCGCACCTTGCGGGTGCCAGCCACGAGCGTGCGGGACAACATCGACGGCGTCATCGAGACCATCCGCAACAGGGCCGCCGGCGAAACCTAGCCCTTCACAGGTCCCGCACTCCCCGCCTGCGCCTGCTTGGCTGGCGCGGCGGGCGGCTTGCCGGATGCGACCGGCGGCGGGGCGCTCTTGAAGCGGGCCTTCATCTTGGCGACCCAGCCGGCGAAGGTCTCGTTGTCGGCGGTCACGCGGCCGAAGTCGGCGACGCCCAGGCGGCCGGACGGCTCGCCGGAGAGGGCGATGCGCAACGCCTCGGGATTGTGCGCCTGGTCGTAGAAGCCCTGGTAGCGGCCCTGCAGGCGGGCCAGCGAGCCCATGTCGCCGGCCAGGCTGTAGGCGACGCCGGCGCGCAACAGCTTGCCTTCCTCGTCGCCGGAGAGCGGCTGGGGATTCTTGAAGCGCTCGCCCAGCGCCTTTTCGAACAGCGGCGCGGCGGCGGACCAGTTCTTCTGCTTCCAGGTGATCTCGGCGCGCAGGTCCTGGGCGTCCCTGGAGGCGTCCTTGTCGAGGACCTCCAGGGCCGCATCATAGCGGCCGAGCGCCGTCCAGGCGCGCGCCTCGACCACCCGGCGCTCGGCGGTCAGGGCGGCCGGCAGCACCGTGGTGCGCGAGCTGTTGATCGCCTCCAGCGCCTGCTCGGGCTTGCGGTCCATCAGATATATCACCGCCAGGTCGGTGGCGACCTGGGCCCGCGGCACGCCATCCAGCCGGTTGTCCGCCTGGTACTTCAGCAGTTCGGCGGCCTGCGGCAGCAGGTCGACGTCGACCAGCCGGCGGACCAGCTTGCGCACCATCAGGTCGCCGTCGGCGCCCAGCGGCGTCAGGTCCTTGAAGTCGTAGAAGAGGGCCAGCGCCTGGATCGGCTCCAGGCCATCGGCCTGGCCGTCGAGGAAGAGCGAGCGAAACCCCTGCGCCAGGTCGGCCTGAAGCAGGCCCGCTTCCGGCAGGTCCAGGACCCGGCCGCCCGCCGAGCGCATCGCCTCCAGGGCGTCGCGATAGCGCCCCTGGGACATGTAGAGCCGCCCCAGCGCGCGGATGCATTCCAGCTCCGTGGCGTCGCCGCGCCAGCGGTAGCGCAGGTTGTTGTAGACCCCGCCGGCCTGCACCGGGGTGATGGTCCCCTGCTCCAGCCGGATCTGGGTGGCGCGCAGCATCGCGGGCGCGGAAAGCGATTCCAGCGGCGCGGTCGCGATCGCCTGGTAGATCCTGAGCGCCCGCTCCTTCTGGCCGCGCGCGTCGATCACCCGGGCCTGCACCAGCCGCGTCGCCAGTTCTTCCAGCGGATCGACCTTCTCGGCCAGGGCGAGCTTCACCCGCGCCTCGGCGGCGTCCAGATCGCCCAGGCGCAGGGCGGCGTCGGCGTCGGCCCGGGCGAAGCGCGCCTTCCAGATCGGCGGAAACAGGGCGAAGGCCTCCGCCCCGTTCGCGAACTGGGTGCGCGCCTCGGTCCACTGCGCCTGCTTGCTGGCGATGAAGGATCGCCATAGGGCCGCCGAAGGGTCGTCCGACAGCACCGGCGCGGAAAAGTCGGCGTCAGCCTCCTTGTAGCGGCGGGCCATCACCCGGGCGAGCCCGCGGAGGCCGCGGAACTCGGCGTCGCTGAGCAGCGTCGGATGGCCGCGCGCCGCGACGTTCAGCACGCCGAGCGCTTCGAACGAAAGCTCGGAGCCGACCAGGAAGCGGGCCAGCCCCATCTGCGCGGCCACCGAGCCGTCGCGCCCGGCGCTGATCTCCGCCGACGCGGCGGTCATCAAAGCGTCGTGGCGGGCGATGAAGCCGCCCTCGCCGGTCTTCGACCAGGCCTCGCCAATCAGCGCCGGCATGGCGGCGGGCTGCGGCAGGCCCAACTGCTCCTGGCCGCGCCGCTGAAGCGCCCAGGCCGGGGACAGCGTCAGCCCGCCCGGCCGCGCCAGATGAACGATGTCGCCCTCGCGGGTGACGGCGAGGTCCTCGGTGCGGGGCTCGACGGCCAAGCCCTGCACCGAGGGCAGGAACGACAGGTGCACATAGTCCCGGCGCGCGACGAGGCCCTTGGCCGGCCCCAAGGCCGTCACCACCATCAGCTGGTCGCCGGCGTCCGGGTCAGGCAGGCGGACGATGCGGGTGGCGCCGGAGACCGCCGCCTTCAGCGCCCCCAAGGCGCTGTCGGCGTCGCGCTGAACGCGCACCGCCGTCGGCGCGGCGTGCTGGCCGGAGCCGAAGGCGACGGTCCAGGTCGAGCCGTCGGAGATCGCCGCGACAGGGGTCCCGGACGCCGACCGGATGCGGATGGCGGAATAGTCCGCCCCGCGAAAGGCCTCGACCTCGCCGAACTGGGTGAGGCCGCGCGGCGCTTTGGAGACGTCGAGCGTGGCGGCGGCGTCGAACACTACCCAGACGAAATCGCCCCGCCGGAACACCGCAGCGCCGGCCGGATTGGCCCAGGTGAAGCTCAGCTTCGTCTCGCCGGAGCCGACGTCGGCGACCATGCGCACGACGCCGCCAGCCGGCACGGGGTTCGGACGCGGCGGGTCGGGCTCGACCGGCGCAGGCGCCGCCACCGCCGAAGGCGCGGCGACCGGCGGCGGCGGCGGTCGGGGGAAGACGTTGACGAAGGTGGCCCCGTCCGCGACGCCCACATTGGCGTCGGCGTCGTCGGACAAGGTCAGCGTCAGCTCGAGCCGGCCGCCGACGTGGCGCTTCTCCGCGGTCTTGATCCACTTCGGCGGCGCGAGGCGCAGGCGGGCGATGTCCGGGTCGGCGTCGCGGCCGAAGCGGAAGGTCAGGGTCTGGCCGTCGCGTTGCGTCTGCGCCTGGCCGCCGGCCCCGCGCCAGTGGAACTCCACGCGCGAGAAGCTCTCGGCCTGGGCCACATGGACGTCGAGCGGCCCCACCGGGGCGGGATCGACGGCCGGTTTGGGATTGGCCAGGCCGGCGGGCGCGACCAGGCCTGCGATGCAGACCGCCGCGACGCCCGAACGCAGGGCCTGGCGCAGGCTCATGCCGTCAGCCGGCTTTGGGCGCCGCGGGCGAGGCGGCGGCGGGCGCGGCCTTGGCGGCCGGCGGGGCGGCGGCGACCTTGGCCGGCTTGGCGGGCGCCTTGTGGCGCGCGGGGGGGGCCGCGGCGGCCTTGCCGCTCGCCTCGACCGGATCCGGCGTGAGGGGCGCCGGCGTCGCCACCTGGTTAGCGGCCTGGGCCGCCGTCGCCGCGGCGTTGTTGGCCATGGTTTTGGCGTCGGTGAACCGCTTGGCGAGGCTTTCGGTCAGCCGCTTGGCTTCGGCGGGCGGCATCAGGGCCAGGATCCCCGACAGCGAACGCTCCTTCATCTTGGCGGCGATCGGCAGGCGCACGGAATCGTCCAGCACCACCATCCGCGGGGCGGCGTCCTTCGGCTTCATGCCCTCGAACACCTTCACCATCCGGTCGACCTCGGCGGCCTCCTTCTGGTCGGTCTGGTTGAGCAGGCCCTGGATCTCGGCCTTCAGCCCGTTGAGCGTATTGACCTTGGCGTCCAGCTTGGCCTCGGCCGCCGCCATCAGGGCCAGCTGGGTGTTGAGGTCGTTCTCGCGCTGGTCCAGCTGGCCGCGGCGCTCGCCCAGGCTCTGCAGCACCTGCAGCTCGGCAGGCGACAGTCCGGCCTCCTTGGCGAGCTCCGCGGCGGTGGGAGCGCAGGCGGGCGCGGTCTTGGCGCCCGGCGAAGCGGCCGCGTTGGCGCTGGCGTCGGCGGCGGCGCCGGTCGCCGCCGCGTCCTTGCCGGCCTTCGCCTTGTCGGGCTTGGCCGCGCCCTCGGCGTAGGCCTTCGCCCCGGAGATCAGGTCGGGCAGCTGGCGCGCGCCGGCCAGGGCGTTGATCGCCAGCACGCCGCCGGCGGCGACGCCGATCAGCGGAAGGATGCGCGGGATCGGCTTCATCGGCGGGCTCCGCGCGGCGTGGGTTCAAGCTCCGGATCTTCGAAGAGGTCGTCCACGTAGGCCGGCTTCGGGCGGGCGATCGGCTCGCGCCGAACCAGCCGCTCGGGACGGGCGCGGGCCTCGCGGGCGGCCGCCAGCAGGGCGCCCAGCCGGCGCTCCTGGGCCTGCTCCTCGTTCTCCGCCGACGGGCGACGTGCGGCGGGCGGCGCCTCGAGGGTCAGCTTCTCGAGCTTGGCGGCGAGCGCCCGGCCCTTCTCGATCCGATCGCCCAGCACGTCGACCGCCTCGTCGGTGGCGGCGCGCAGGTCGGCCAGCCCCTGTTCGGCGCGGGCGGCGGCCATGTTGAGCTCGCGCACGGCGACGGCGAAGCCTTCGTGGCTGTCGCGCAGGGTCTTCAGCCGGCGGTTCAGCCGCCAGCCCATCACCAGGGCCGAGGCCAGCAGCACCGCCAGGAACAGGTTCATCGCGAGACCGATGAAGCTCATGGGAACCTCTGCAGGGCTTGACGGGCGTTGGGCGCGAGCGGTGCTTCGACGCGGACGGCGATATGAGCGTTGCGGCGGCCCATCCGGCCACGGGTGAGCGGAATGGCGCCGGCCTTCAGCTCGATGAGGCTGTCGGGCGTGGCGTTGAGCATCATGGTGTCCCCGACCTTCAGGTTCAGGACCTCCTTGAGGGGCAGCAACTGCTCGTCGAGCACCGCACGGACCTCGACGTTCGTGGTCCAGAGCTCGGTCGCAAGGTGGCCTTCCCAGATGTTGTCGCGCCCGAACTTCTCGCCCATGAACTGCTGCAGCAGCATCTTGCGGATCGGCTCGAGCGTCGCATAGGGCAGAAGGAGCTCGATTCTGCCGCCGCGGTCTTCCATGTCGATGCGCAGCTTGACGAGGATGGCGGCGTTGGCCGGCCGTACAATGGCGGCGAATCGCGGGTTGGTCTCCAGCCGGTCGAGGGTGAAGGTCACCGGCGTCAGCGGCTCGAAGGCTTCCCTCGCGTCGTTCAGCACCACCTCGACCATCCGCTGCACCAGCATCCGCTCGATGGTGGTGTAGGGCCGCCCCTCGATCCGCATCGCCGCGGTGCCGCGCCGCCCGCCCAGCAGCACGTCGACGATCGAGTAGATCAGGTTGGAATCGACCGTCATCAGGCCGAAATTGTTCAGCTGCTCGGCGCGGAACACCGACAGGATGGCCGGCAGCGGGATCGAGTTCAGATAGTCGCCGAAGCGGATCGAAGAGATGTTGTCGAGGCTGACCTCGACGTTGTCGGAAGTGAAGTTGCGCAAGGAGGTCGTCATCAGCCGCACCAGGCGGTCGAAGACGATCTCCAGCATCGGCAGGCGCTCGTAGGACACCAGCGCCGAGTTGATGATCGCGCGGATGCCGGTCCGCTCGTCGGCCTCGTCGTCGGCAAAGTCGAAGCCGAGCAGGCTGTCGATTTCGTCCTGGTTGAGGATCCGCTCGGCCGCCATGCCGTCGCCGGACGACGTCGGCGCCGGGCCGCCCCCGCCGCCCGCGGCCCACTCGTCCTTCTTGTCTCCGGTTTCGTCAGCCATGCGAGGAATGCGAACCAGCGCCCCAGTCGAGGAAGGGCGCGCTAGTTGATCAGCATCTCCTCGATCAGCACCGCGTTCGCCTTGGCGGGCGCGATGACCAGGTTCACCCGCCGCAGGATCTCCATGCGCAGCTGGTAGGAGCCTTGGCTTCCCGAGAGGTCTTCCGGCCGCAGCTCACGCAGGAAGGTCTGGAACATGTCCTGCAGCCTAGGCATGTTCGGCTCCAGCGCGTCCACCGCGTCCTGGTCGGGCATCTCCAGGGTCAGCTTCAGCTTCAGGAAGGTCGGCCGGCCGTCGGCGGTCTGCATGTTCACGACGATGTCGGGCAGGGTGTAGAACAGCACCCCGTCGGGGCCTTCGCGCACCTGGGCGGCCGCCTTGTCGTCCTTGCCGCCCTTCTTCTCTTCCTTCGCCGGCTTCTTCTTCTTTTCGTGGCCCTTCTCGGCGGCCGCGTCGGGTTTCGGCTTCAGCAGCAGGAAGGCCGCGGTCCCGCCACCGCCGAGCACCAGCACGGCGGCGACGGCGATGATGATCAGCTTCAGCGGCGGCTTCTTCTTGCCGCCGCCGCCCTCGCCGTCATCCGCCCCCGCCTCGTCGGCCGGCGCTTCCTTGACCTTGGCCTCGGCCACGCGCGCATTCCTTAGAATCTTACCCCCGTCTCAATCGCGCCGCTTTGGTTAAGAACCGGTTTTTAACCGACCTTAACGCGCGGTCAGACCTGCCCGGCAGAATTCGCCGAGGGGCGCCCGTTAACTATTTTAGTGACTGGATTTCCTTGGCTTTTCGCTCTGGCCCAAAGCTTGCAGCGAACCCTTGCGAAAACGTCGCGGCCAAGGTCTCCGGATTAATGGACAACGCCCTCTACGTCGGATTGTCGCGCCAGATGGTGCTGCGCCGGCAACTGGACATCGTGGCGAACAACATCGCCAACGTCGACACGACCGGGTTCAAGGTCGAATCGCTGCTGCAGAAGACCGCTCCGGCCGAGCCGGCCATCACCCTGCAGGGCCCGCGGCCGGTGAAGTTCGTCGGCGAGGACGGGGTGGCGCGCGACTTCGGCCAGGGCGGGCTGCGCCGGACCGACGCCCCGCTCGACCTCGGCATCGAGGGCCAGGGCTTCTTCCAGGTGACCTCACCGGACGGCCCCCGCTACACCCGCGACGGCCGCTTCCGGCTGGACGAGACCGGCAAGCTGGTCAGCGAAAGCGGCTTCCCGGTCGCCGACGACGGCGGCGGCGAGATCACCCTCGATCCCGACCAGGGCCAGGTCAGCGTCGCCGCCGACGGAACGGTCACCCAGGGGACCACCCGGGTCGGCAAGATCGGCGTGGTCAAGTTCGCCACCTTGTCGACGCTCGAAAAGGCCGGCGACAACCTCTACCGCAACACCTCCAACCAGCAGCCGACCCAGGCCGAGGATGTGCGCATCCGCCAGGGCATGCTGGAGGATTCCAACGTCAAGCCGATCCTGGAAATCACCCAGATGATCGACGTCAGCCGGGCCTACGAGCAGATGGCCAAGATCATGGATTCCAACGCTGAGCTCTCGAAGAGCGCCGTCCAGCGCATGGGCCGGGTCCAGTAGGAGAACTGAACGATGCAGGCGCTTCGCACCGCTGCGACCGGCATGGCCGCCCAGCAGATGAACGTCGAGGTCATCTCGAACAACATCGCCAACATGAACACGGTGGGCTTCAAGAAGCAGCGCGCCGAGTTCCAGGACCTGCTCTACCAGACCATGGAGCAGGCCGGCGCCCAGTCCTCCGACCAGGGCACCATCGTGCCGACTGGGGTGCAGGTGGGCGCCGGCGTCAAGGCCGGCTCGGTCTACCGCATCAACACCCAGGGCTCGATGACCCAGACCGGCAACAGCCTGGACCTGGCGATCGACGGGCGCGGCTACTTCCAGGTGCTGCTGCCGACCGGCGAGACCGGCTACACCCGCGCCGGCAACTTTTCGGTCAACGACCAGGGCCAGCTGGTCACCCAGGACGGCTACCAGATCCAGCCGGCCATCACCATTCCGTCCGACGCCACCCAGATCACCATCTCCAAGGGCGGGCAGGTGCAGGTGACCCAGCCGGGCACGACGACACCCAACGTGGTCGGCACGCTCGAACTGTCGACCTTCGTCAACGAGGGCGGGCTGTCGGCCCAGGGCAGCAACCTGTTCAAGGAGACCGCCGCCTCCGGCGCGCCGACCAACGGCGCGCCCGGGGTCCAGGGGGTCGGCGAGCTGCTGCAGGGCTACACCGAGGCTTCGAACGTCGACGCGGTGACCGAGATCACCTCGCTGATCGTCGCCCAGCGCGCCTACGAGATGAACTCCAAGGTCATCTCCACAGCCGACAACATGCTGGGCGTGGCCAACCAGATCAAATCCTGATGAAAGCCGCCGCCCTCCTGCTCGCCGCCCTCGCCGCCGCCGGCGCCCTGGTCGGCCCGGCCCTCGCCGCCACCGCGGTCAGCCTGCGGCCGGACACGGTCAGCGCCGACGCCGTGGTCACCCTGGGCGACCTGTTCGACGGCGCGGGCGCCGCGGCCGGCACGCCGGTCGCCGCACGCTCCGGCGCCCTGGTGGTGCTGAACGCCCGGGCGGTGCAGCTCGCCGCCGCACGCGCCGGCCTCGCCTGGGCCAACGCCGAGGGCCTGAAGACCATCGTGGTGTCCGCCGCGCCGAACGGTGCGCGCAACGCCGGCGCCGGGGCGGCGCGCGGCAACGTCGAGGTGCTGACCTACGCCCGCAACCTGCAGACCGGCGAGATCGTCCAGCCGCAGGACCTGGTCTGGGCCACGGCCGCCGCCGCGCCCGCCGGCGCCCCCGCCGACGCCGACGCGGCGATCGGCCTGGCGGCCAAGCGGCCGTTGCGCGCCGGCGCGGCGGTCACCGCCCGCGACCTGGGCGCCGCCCAGGTGATCAAGGCCGGCGAGACCATCATCGTCACCTTCGCCTCGGACGGCGTGTCGCTGTCGCTGGAAGGCAAGGCGATGGGTCCCGCCGGCGTCGGCGAGACGCTCAACGTCCAGAACATCAGCTCGAAAAAGATCATCCAGGCCGTGGCGACCGGTCCAGGCCAGGCCGTCGTCGGCCCAGCCGCCGCCAGCCTGAAGGCCGCCGGCCCCGCCCGTTACGCGCTCCGCTGAGGAACCCGCCGCATGTCCCGATCCATGTCTCCGTCCCTGCGCTCCCTCTTCGCCGCCGTGGTGGTGCTCGCCCCCCTCGGCGCCTGCAGCACGGTCGCCGAAGCCGTCCGCGGCCCGGAGCTGGCGCCGGTCGGCTACCCCGCCGCCCTCGTCCCGCGCGAACAGACCATCCTGGCCCCGCGCGAGGCCGGCGCGGCCAGCGCCAACTCGCTGTGGCGGGTCGGCGCCCGGGCCTTCTTCGCCGACCAGCGCGCCTCCCATGTCGGCGACATCCTGACCGTCAACATCGACATCGACGACAAGGCCAAGACCACCAACAGCACCTCGTCCAGCCGCGACTCCAGCATGAACGGCAGCATGACCCACCTGTTCGGCCTGGAATCGAGCCTGGGCCGCATCCTGCCCGGCGCCTACGATCCGACGAACACCCTGGGAACCGCGACCAAGACCTCCAACGCCGGCGCGGGCTCGGTGAACCGCGAGGAGAAGATCAGCCTGACCATCGCCGCGGTGGTGACCGCGGTGCTGCCGAACGGCAACCTGATGATCCAGGGCACCCAGGAGGTGCGCACCAACACCGAGCTGCGCCAGCTGACCGTGGCCGGCATCGTCCGGCCCGAGGACATCACCGCGGCCAACACCATCAAGCACACCCAGATCGCCGAAGCCCGCATCAGCTACGGCGGCCGCGGCGACATCAGCCGGGTGCAGAAGACCCCGGCCGGCCAGTCGCTGATCGAGAAGTTCTCGCCGTTCTGAGGGCTGCGGCGGGAGAAGGAACCACGCACACGGACGGGGCCGAGCCGCGAGCGCACTCGGGGCTATCAGGCTGGTTGAAGGACCGGCCCATCGCCGGTCGATCTAGCTGATCCGACGGGCGGGCCGCTCCAGCCCGTCCGTGTTTTCCGTGCATTCCGTGGGTCCCTCTTCCCCTCGGCGACGCCGCCGCCGCGCGCCGCTAGAAGGCCTTCGCCACCGTCACCGCCGCCGAGGCCGAGGTCTGTTCGGCGAACCGGCCGGCCAGGTCGAAGCGCCAGGCGAACCCGCGCGCTTCGCCGGCCAGGCTGAATTCGGCCTCCACCCGGTCGTGCGACAGTCCGCCGAGATCCAGGGTCTGCTGGGCCATGGCGTGCTGGGCGGAGATCAGGCGCACGGTCAGCGGATCGGTGTCGCCCTTCTGGCCGACGTAAGCCACCCGCAGCGACGGCGTCAGGGCGCGGAAGCGGCCCGCCACCTCGAGGCCGGCCCCGGCCTCCTCCCAGGTGGCGTCGTGGTCGGCGAAGGCCGCATCGCCCAGCGAGGCGCCGCTTTCGGAATAGGCCTTCATCAGCACGCGCGAGGTGCTCAGGCTGATGAACGGCCCCACCCGCACCGGCCCGACCTGCGGCGTCCAGCCGGCTTCCACCCGCGCGTTGAGCACGTCGGCCTTGGCCGTGCCGGTCGCCGTCAGCCCATAGGCCGCGGGCCGCGCGAGCTTGTCGAAGTTGACGTCGCTGGCCCCGCCGGCGGCCGCCTGGACATAGAAGCCGCGCGGATCGGCGTAGCCGCCGTAGAGGCTGAAGCTGGCTGCGTCGGACTTGGCGCGGAAGCCCGCCTCCTCCACGTCCGACCGGCCGTAAGCGACCGCCACGCCCAGGCGCACCGGCCCTGTGGCGAAGTCCGCGCCCACCGCCACACGCGGTCCATCGCCGTTCGCATCGTCCACCGCCACGCCGGCCACCACCGACTGCGACCAGCCGCCCTGGGCCCAGAGGCGCAGGCCGGGCGCGTAGGGGACGCCGAGCAGGGTGGCGCGCCGCGCGGCGGAAGCCTCGCCGAAGCCGGCCACGCTGGCCGCGCCGCCAAGATCGCTGGCCAGCTGCAGCGACATGCCGGCCACCACCGGCGCGCCCAGGTGCATCGCCTGCAACGCCAGCGGATCGACATAGGTCGGCAGGGTCAGGCGATAGACCAGGATGACGCTGTCATTGTTGCCCGAGCCCCGCGCCCCGGTCAGCGAGGCGTCGAAAGGCTGGCCGTTGATCAGCCCGTTGGCGGTGATGAAGTCGTTGTCGTTGCCGACCAGCAGGAAGAAGTCCTGCGGCGCCTTCTCGTCCAGCACCGGCAAGAGGCCCATCGCCTCCCACTTCTCCGAGAGCGACAGCAGGTCGGAGGGCGCGGTCTTCAGGTTCATGCCGAATTTGCCCAGCTGCACCGGGTTCAGCATGTTGACCAGCTGCACCTGCTGGACTGGCTTGATCGCGGTGTTCAGCACCCCGCCCGGCGAGACCGCGCCGTTGGCGGCCGTCTCGAAGCTCGTGCCGGCGATGTTGGTGGCGCCCGAGGTGTCCACCAGGAGCACGCTCTTGTACACCGGCGTATTGGCCGCGTTCGGGTCAGCGCCACGGCCAATGCCGTCGCGCGACAGCACCAGGAACTGGGCGCCGTTGAGCGCCAGCATCTCCGACTGCGCCGCCGTGGCGTTGGGGTTTCCGCCGGCGCCGGCGGTGTTCAGAACCGGCAGCTGCAGCACATAGTGCTCGACCGGCGCCGTCGGCGTGCGGGTCTGGCTGATGTCATAGACCAGGATGCGGGTGTTGTTGCGGCCCTGGTTCCCGGAGCCGGTGTCCTGGATCGTCGCGCTCTGCAGGATCGTCACCAGCCGCTGGCCGTCCGGGGTGACGGCGACGGCTTCGAGGCCCTGGTTGTTGCGCCGGCCGGTGGTCGGGGCCGTGGCGCCGTTGAAGTTCACCGCGCCGGCGGTGCGCGGCAAGAGCGCGTTGACGGTCTGGATCGCGCCGATCTGCCGGCCGCGGGCGTCGAAATAGTAGAGGCCGGCGGCATATTCGTCGGACACATAGAAGGAGCCGTCGGCGAGCCGCGCGACCCCCTCGGAATCCATGCTGATGCGCCCGGCGCCCTCGCCGGTCGCGGGGCTCGGATAGAGTGCGCCGTTGCGAGTGATGACGTTCGAGCCGGCGTCCTTGCCGGTGAAGTTCAGGCCGGTGGAATCGGTCAGGAAGAAGCCGCCGTCCGGGGTGATGCTCAGTTGGCTCTGCGAGCTGGTGGCCGCCGGCAGGTCGGCCGTGCCGGTGTAGGGCGTCAGCTTGATGTCGCTGATGTGGATGCGGTTGCGGTAGTCGGTGGTGCCGACGAAGGGACCGACGTCGTTGGGCCCGCGGTCCGGCAGGGTCCAGATCTTTCCGGAGTAGCTGCCGTCGGCGCTGCGCCGCCAGCTCGCCGCGTCCACCGACATGGCCGAGAAGGAGCCGAGGGTTTCGCCGGCGAAGTCGCGCGTAGTGGCCGACAGCCGGCCGACGCCGACCAGGCCCTGGTTGACGAAGGTCTGGCCGCCGAGCGTCACCGACTGCGCGCCCGGGGCGGTGATCAGGTTCGGCGTCTTGTAGACCAGCGACTGGGCTTCAGCGTTCGACGCCAGGACGCCGAGCAGACAGGCGGACGCGCTGGCGAGCGCCAGCGTGCGGATTTTTGACATGAGCACCCCTCCAGGTGGAGGAGCGGCTAAGGCCTACACGTGACGATACCGCGACAATTTAACCGTCTTGCAATATTTTCGAAGCGGCGCGGCGCCCGACGCTCAGGCTGTCGTCAGGCCCGGCGCCCCTTGGCGGCGACGTTGTCGACGCCCAGCGCCGCCAGCGCCGCCCGCACGATGCCGTCGGCGTCCAGCCCGGCCTCGGCGTACATGGCGTCGGGCTTGTCCTGGTCCTGGAAGATGTCGGGCAGGGTCAGCACGCGGACCTTCAGGCCGCGGTCCAGCGCGCCGTGCTCGGCCAGGGCCTGCAGCACGAAGCTGCCGAAGCCGCCCATGGCGCCCTCCTCGACGGTGACCAGCGCCTCGTGCTCGCGGGCCAGGCGCAGGATCAGGTCGACGTCGAGCGGCTTGGCGAAGCGGGCGTCGGCGACGGTCGTCGAAAACCCGCGCGCAGCCAGCAGGTCGGCGGCCCGCAAGGATTCCGCCAGGCGCGTGCCGAAGGAGAGGATGGCGACGGTCGCCCCTTCGCGCACGATCCGGCCCTTGCCGATCTCGAAGGGTTCGGCCAGCTCGGGGATCTCGACGCCGACGCCCTCGCCGCGCGGATAGCGGAAGGCGCTTGGCCGGTCGTCGATGGCCGCGGCGGTGGCCACCGTGCGCGCCAGCTCCGCCTCGTCGGAGGGGCCCATCAGCACCATGCCCGGCAAGGCGCCCATGAAGCCGATGTCGAAGCTGCCGGCGTGGGTCGAGCCGTCGGCGCCGACCAGGCCCGCCCGGTCCATGGCGAAACGCACCGGCAGGCGCTGGATCGCCACGTCGTGCACCACCTGGTCGTAGCCGCGCTGCAGGAAGGTCGAGTAGATCGCCGCGAAAGGCTTCATCCCGTCGGCGGCGAGACCGGCGGCGAAGGTCACCGCATGCTGCTCGGCGATGCCGACGTCGAAGGTGCGGTCGGGGAACCGCTGGCCGAACAGGTCGAGGCCGGTGCCCGAGGGCATGGCCGCGGTGATGGCGACGATCTTTTGATCGCGCTCGGCCTGTTTGATCAGTTCGGTGGCGAACACCCTGGTGTAGCTGGGCGCATGGGCCTGGGCCTTGGCCTGCTGGCCGGTGACCACGTCGAACTTGGCCACCGCGTGGTGCTTGTCGGCGGCGCTCTCGGCCGGGGCGTAGCCCTTGCCCTTCTGGGTCACGACATGCACCAGCACCGGCTTGTCGGTGATGTTGCGGGCGTTGTGCAGCACGTGCACCAAGGCGTCCATGTCGTGGCCGTCGATCGGACCGACGTAGTAGAAGCCCAGCTCCTCGAAGAAGGTGCCGCCGGTGACCATGCCGCGGGCGTATTCCTCGGCCT
>Ga0105248_10005817_pt1 | contig 13556 bp, 9 predicted proteins | sample KBSS34metaG_FD_81524 | JGI IMG/M metagenome (GOLD analysis project Ga0105248, IMG submission 81524) | Switchgrass rhizosphere microbial communities from Kellogg Biological Station, Michigan, USA - KBS S3-4 metaG | ecosystem: Host-associated > Plants > Roots > Rhizosphere > Soil | place... | reverse complement strand
GAGACCACCTTGCCGCCCTCGCCGCGGTCCGGCAACGGCGGCACGTCCGGAGGCGGCGGTGGGGGCGGCGTGCCCAGAATGGTGTCGAGCAGGAATTTCCCGCGGAGCACCGGTGACGTTCGATTCGGATAGGACGTGACGGTCAAGAGACTGCCGTGACCGAGCAGGCCGCCACGTTGCTCATCGCTGTCAAACGTGACCCGCCGAAACCGGTTCCCTCTCACGTTCGGAATCTGATAGTGGCGCGCCAATCGCTCGTTGACGAAGGTGTAGTTAGCGCTCAACAGCTCCACCACGCTGCGATCCTCGCGCAGCACGCTGTCCACGAACAGGTTCGTTTCCTGGAGGAATGCCTGACGCAGGTTTTCATCAAAGTCCGGAAACGCGGTCTCACTCGGTTCCGCGTTGCGAAGGGGACGCAGCTGCAGCCATTGGCCGACGAAGTTCTCCACCAGTGCGGCCTTTGACCGCGGAGAAACCAGCATGCGCCGGACCTGCTGTTCAAGGACGGCAGGGTTCTTCAGCCGCCCGCGGGCGGCCACGTCGAGCAGCTCGTCGTCGGGCACGCTGCTCCACAGAAAGAATGACAACCGGGACGCGAGCTCGAGGTCGCTGATGCGATAGACGGTCCCCGGCGCCGCGTTCGCTGGGTCGCGCTCGAGGCGAATCAGAAAGTTGGGATCCGCGAGGACTCGTTCGAGCCCGAATTGCAGGCCCGTGTCGAACGTGCCATCACGCCGGCCGTCCGCGTAAAAACGAAGGAGCGTCGCGATTTCCCGATCAGTGACAGGTCGGCGATAGGCGCGGCGCGCGATCGACGAGAGAATCCGCCTGGCGCACGCCTGTTCCTCGGTCGCTACCGCGGGTCGGCAGGCGAGGATCGTGCGGCGGCTCGGCGTATCGCCCGGACCCTCGACCGTGTACGGGCCATCGATCGCCACGCTGTCGATCGACGGGTTCCCTTCGAGCATCTCATCGCGCTCCTCCAGACGCCCACCTGAACGTCCGGGCGGCCGGACCCCGTCTTCGAGCTCGGCCTGTCGCGACAGGAAGGCGACACCCACGACCCGCGGACCGGCGTTCGCGCGAATCCGAACCTGCAAGCCTGCATCCGCGTTGAGCGCGTACTTCTCCCACGCGGGATCGCCGAAGACTTCCCCCACAAAACTTGCTGGCGGCGCCTTCAATGTCTCGGCTCCACCCACCGTGGACGACAGCACGCGTTCGCCGTCCACGCGCACCTCCATCTGGTGCGGAGAACCGAGACCGACGACGTAGTCGTAGAGTTGTCGCCGCAGGCGAATCTTGATGATGTAGTCGCCGTCGACCGGAAAGTAATGACGGATCGCAAAACCGCCGCGCGAACCCCACGGCAGGTCTTCGCTCACCTGGCCGTTCTGATCGAGCAGGGCTGGAACTTTGTAGGTGTCGGTCATCGGCCCGACTGGCGGAATGCCGAGCGCGAGACGGCTCACCTTGCGAGCCGCCGCCAGGTAGCGGTCCAGCAGTGCCGGCGACACCGACAGCATGGTCGCCACGTTATCGAAGCCGTTCTTGTCGGCATCGTCAACCGGCAGCAGCGCGGCGACGTCGATTTCGAGACCCAACAAGTCACGAATGGCGTTCTGGTACTCGGACCGATTGAGACGGTGAACGCTGCCGGTCCGGCCGGGGTTCACCTCGCGCGCGGCGGCGGTGTCCAGTTCGGTCTCCAGCCAGGACGCGAACGCATCGAGCGTCGGCTTGTCCGGCCGCGGACGACCCGGCGGAGGCATCGCCCCCATTCGAAGTTTCAGGAGGACCTTCTCCCACACTTCGGCCTGTCCGCCCACGTTCGACACGTCGAATCGGTCGAAGGCGAGGCCTCCGGTGCGCAACCGCTCGTTATGACAGCTGACGCAGTACGAACCGAGAACCTCTTGACGCGGCGACAGCGCGGATCCACCCGCAGCGGGCTGCGAAGTCGACTGAGAGCCGCCGGACGCCACCACCGTGACTGCGAGCCAACCGGCCACCATCAGCGACGCCAATTTCTGTGGCATGGTTTTCGCCCAATCTAGGTGACGGGTTGTCCAATGTCAAGGAGTTCGATTGGGACGACTTTGCCGGCTCTTTTCAGGGAAATAAGCGTGCTGAGTGGGAGAGGAGTGCGTGCTTTTGGCCAGTCGACTTCACACTCTGCCATTCCGAACCTACGACATCTACGCAGCCACTCGCTGCACACCAACTTTGCCCGTGCTTCGCCAGAACCTGATCGCCGGCCACGCGAGACCGACCGATCGCGCACGACGTTAGCGAGGCGGTTCGGCTCGAGCAGGCGCGGTCACCCTGCCAGCGTGTTGACAGAAGCCGCGATAGAGTCGCGTACCGAACAATGCCTGTTGCTTCGCCGTGCGGCGGTTGCCGGTGTATTGCTGGCGATCTCGTTGCTCGCCTGCTTGATTCCCGCGATGCGCACGATGAAACTCGACCCGCTCCAGGCGCTCCGCATCGAGTAGTCGCGTGAAGGACCGATGCAGGCTGCTCTGGTCGATCGCCCCGCATCGAAGGACGTGCCGCCACGAAATACCAGGAACTGAAGAAGGGCAACATGAGGCCCAGCAGGCTGGAGATGGCAGGCGACACGATCATGCGGTGAGCCGCCGCGACACCGTCGATACCTCGGCAGGCCGGGCGATCATAAGATCACACCACGCGTCCGAAACACACGGGCGCCATCAAGCCGAAGGTGCTGTCATGCGAATGCCACAGACGAGTGCAGTCCTCGCGCGCCTGTTCTCCGAGCTCATCGACGGCGCGAACGACCCGAACGGCGCGTTCATTCTCAATTCCGGCGACGTGGGACTGCTACGATCGCTCGACGGGATCTCAGCGGCCGACGCCGGTCGCTCAGTCAACGACGGCGCGACCATCGCCGCGCACGCGCAGCATCTTCGCTACGGGCTGTCGTTGATGAATCGATGGGCCAACGAAGGCGGCAATCCGTTCGCCGGCGCGACATGGGACGAGGCGTGGAAGACCGTCGATGTGGACGAGACCGGGTGGAACGAGATTCGAAACGGGCTGCGCGACGAAGCACACGCCTGGCTGCGGACATTGAAGGTGCCGCGCGAGGTGACCGAGGTGGAGCTCGCCGGAATGATCGGAAGCATCGCGCATCTGGCCTATCACCTCGGCGCCGTCCGGCAGATCGACAAGCACACACGAGGGCCACGAGAGGGTACGTTCAGCTCGTAGCGTGAAGTCGGGACAACCGCTGCGGCTGAGGAGCAACGGCTCAGGCCCAGACGATAGGATCGGGCTCACTCGGAGCCGCCAGCGCGATTTCACGTTCGCCGGGATCGGTGGGACGATGAAAGGTTTTCCCCTACGCGAGTGGTTGTTTCGCATCGCGTCCTGTGCGAATACTCGGCCGACGCCGGACCGGTGACACAGTGTCATAACGCCGGGGCCGACAGTCTCGTTCCGGTCATGCCACGGCTGCGTTCGTCTCAGACAGGTTGACGACCGTTACTAAGGATATGTACGTATCGGGAGGTCCGTACTGGTACCCCACTGATACGTGACATATGTCGCGTAGTTTGTGCTTGACTTGAGGATGTACCAAACGCCGTTCGAGGGCCGGTAGACAACGAGGTCGCTCTGGCGGTCGCCGTCGTAGTCGCCGGCTACGGGGACGTCGCTACTGAGACCCCACTGATAGGTGACATAACTCGCGTAGTTCGTGCTTGACTTGAGAATGTACCAAATGCCGTTAGACGGCGATGTCAGTCTGGCCGTCGCCGTCGTAGTCGCTGGCGACGGGCACGTCGCCACTCATTCCCCACTGTTGGGATAGAACGGTGAAGTTCGAACTGCGAATGATCCGCCGCGTGCCGCTCGACGGCCGCCACACGGCGATGTCGGAGGGGGCATCGCCGTCGAAGTCCGTCGGTCGGATCGTTCCGGCGCCGGCGACATCGGTTGTGATCGTCGCGGTCGTCGAGATCGCTGCGCCGAAGGTCTCCTGTCAGCGAAATGGCGTTCGAGTACGGGATTGGAATCGGCCGGACGCCGGCAACAGCTTCACGATCGTGAGGGTGAACGGTTGCGCAATCTGTGTGTTGCTCGATGCAATGTGAATGGTGAATCGGCCGGAACGTGGCAGGCGGACCGGGAACGGGGTCTTCATGGCGCAACCCGGAGCCGCGATGGTGCCGCCAGACCTGCACGCACAGATACCACGCGACTGATGGCCACGATGTACACGACGTCCTGCGCCGACCCGTCGAATAGGAAATCCTGAGAAATGCCTTACGCACTTACTGATTGGCCGTAGACGATAGTCTCCGGGAGTGACGGTTGCGCGGCGACCGCGCGACAGACGGTAACCATCATGGAAAGTGCAAACAACGAACGAGCGACGAAGCGTCCGACTCGCATGGCACCCTCCTGCCCACGAACAATGCGCGCAAAGACGGGCTCATGCAACATAAATGAATGTCAGAGTCATGGCTGACTGTGAGAGCACGCGATTGAGGAATCGAACACAGAAGCGTGCGCGACCCACCACGAGTGCACGCCCGGGGCGGCAGCCCGGCGTCCCGTCGCTTCCGCTCGCGATGCCGTGGTGAGAATTCCCAGCGCGACGTGCCCGGCGCGATGCCCGCCCTTCCGCACTTGTGTACCCCACTCATTCTCCACGCAGCGAATCGCTGCCTGGCACCGCATTCCGTCAGAAGAAGAACGTCGGGACGACATCACGAATATCGCGGACTCCTGTTCGATGTTGCCCCGGCGGCTGGTTGCTGCTGCTTCGCCGTGATCGTTGCCGGACAGCGCGATCAGCCCGGGACGATGAACGGGTCACTCGATCTGGGCCGGCCGGCCACTATTCGATACCACGAAGATGTGGCGAAGACGCGCGAACAATCACGGATCGGACATCCGCTGAAACCTGGCGGCGTTTTTGCTAGCCTGCCGCTCGTCAACTCACAAGAATGCGATTTCCTCCGGCAGGTTTCAAATGTGACATCGAGGCGCACGACATTTCGTCGTTCCCACGATCAGCCGTGAGGCGTGGTCGGTCTTGGAGCAACCGGCGTACTTGCACGGCGCCCGCTTCATACGACTGGGCCGCCACCGAAAGCATCCGAGGAGCAAGCATGCTCGCGTCCTGCCGACCGTCCGCGTTTCGACGAATCTCAGCCATCATGTCGCTGACGCTGGCACTCATGTCGCCAGCCATGCCCGCCCACTCCGGACAACGGCCGGCCGCTCCGGCGGCTCCGGCAGCGTCCCAGGATCCGCTGGTGCGGATCAACGAGTCCATCGATGCGTTGACCAAAAAGGTCTGGCCGAGCGTCGTGCAGATCCTCGTGAGCAGCTACGGGGCACGCGAAGAGGGGTCCCGGGGCGACGCAAACGTCGTCGTCGGCCGGCAGCGATCGGTTGGCTCGGGGTTCGTGATCGATGCGGACGGCTATATTCTGACCAACGCGCACGTGGTCAGCGGCGCGCAGCGCGTCCAGGTGGTGTTACCGTCCGACGACGCAGACGGAACGCTGGCAACCGCGCTGTCCGGCCGATCGTACCTGGCAGCCGCGCGGATCGTCGGCATCACAACCGAATTCGATCTGGCCCTGTTGAAGATCGATGGCGTCAAACTCCCGGCGTTGCCGCTCGCCACCTACACGGCCGTCCGGCAGGGAGAGACCGTGTTTGCGTTCGGAAGCCCCGCCGGACTCCGCAACAGCCTGACGCACGGAATGGTCTCCGCTGTGGCAAGGCAGGTGGACCCCGATTCGCCGTTGATTTACGTCCAGACGGACGCGCCCATCAACCCCGGAAACTCCGGCGGGCCGCTCGTGAACATCAAGGGCGAGGTCGTCGGCGTCAACACCTTCATCTTTTCGCAATCCGGCGGCAACGAGGGGCTGGGATTCGCGATTCCGAGCGCGACGGCGCGAACGGTTTTCCGCCAGCTGAAGCAATTCGGCCAGGTCCGACGGCAGGACGTGGGCATGAGCCTCCAGACCATCACGCCGGTGCTGGCGACATCGCTCGGCCTGGTGAAGAACTACGGAGTGATCGTCTCTGATGTCTGGCCCGGCGGGCCGGCCGAAACTGCCGGCCTGAAGGTCGGCGACATTCTGGTTTCAGTCGACAGCCAGCCAGCCGACAACCTGCCGACGGTGAGTTACTTCTTCCGCTTACGAGACTCCGCGGAGAACGTGCAACTGGTCGTGTTTCGAGGAGGGACACAGCAGACCCTGAACATCAAGCCGATGGAGGAACGCAGCGAATTCGATTCCGTGTCCGCCATGACCGATCCCGAGAAAAGCCTGGTCCCGCAGCTCGGCATCCTCGGCGTCGAAATCGACCCTCGCATTGCTGCCTCCGCGAAGGGCCTGAGAGATCCGTACGGAATTATCGTGATCGCGCGTGCGGCCGGGGCGGCGAGCGAAGTGCCCCTTCAGCAGAGGGATGTGATTCGCAGCGTGAACAACCGCCCCATCTTCACGATGGAAGGACTTAAAGAATCCGTGCGGGCCTTCAAGCCGGGAGCGCCGGTGACCTTGCAGGTTCAGCGTGAAGGAAAGTTGATGTACGTGTCCTTCACATTTGAGTGAGGACCTGCAGGGTGAGCAGGCACGGGCGTTCCGACACGGCTGCTGCCAGTTCCAACCACCGATCGCACCAGATGCGCATATCGCGAAGACACCATCGTCGACGCCACGGCGCAGAAGCGCCTCAACGAAACGTCAGCGTCTTGGTTGGTTCGCAAGCTCCTGCTTGAGACTCTCGGCTTCGGATTTCAGCCGTCGATCTGAGTCTTCATCTGGTTGCCGTCGCGCACGATCGGCGGCTGCCTCGCGAGCATGGCGATCAAGATTCTCTTGCGTGCGCTCGATATTGGCGCGGTCCGGCGTCGACAGCGGCGGGTGTATCGTGACGGCGCCGAGGACGAGGATCGCTGCCGCGATGATCAACTTGACGTAAGTAGGCAAAAAGAGCCGGCGCTTCACGGTTCGTTCGAGAACGTCGACCGACAGCAGCAATCCGAGCAAGAGCCCGGGCCCTGCGAGGAGCAGACTGACGATGTAGTCCCCCACCACCGAGAACATGGGCATGTCCCGCTATCCAGTGTATACCCGGAGCGCATGTCAAGGTGAGGAGGGTGCGAACCGCGCGTGGGTTATCTGCGCGACGGACTGCACTCGTTCCGGTAAAGGCCCGAAAAATCGTCGGTCGCTCCTCTGTTATGTCGGAGTCACTCCTGCAGGACGGAGGAATCGACCGATCGCTGCGTTCCGATTCATAAGGGAACGGTGGTTACGCCGGAATCGTTGCGGTTAGGTTCCAGGCGGCCACGATTTAGAACAGAATGACCGTCCCTAATCCCCCTGCTGTCACAATGTGAGCATCCCTCGATTCACTGGCCCTCGCACTCGGCTCGAACAATCCCCAGGGCGTGCGATTGGTTCGCACTCGATCGATGGGACCGTCGATCCAATGCCCTGACTGCGAGCTCGCAGGCCCGGTGGAGGGCCCCCGGTACACGGTTTGCTCATCCTTGGGTCCCGTGATGCTCTCCGTGGTCATGCAAACCCACCGTCGCCGCCGGACATCGACGGATCGCTACGTTCATGCTTCGGTCCGTCGTCTATGACGGCGGGCTGGACGCGAGAGCATGGCAGTCCAGTCGAGCACGGGCGGCCGCTCGTTACTGAATCAGGATGGTCAGGAACGGGGATCGAACAGCTGAATCTTGAAACCAAGGAGTCACTTATGCGAAGTCGTTGGAACCTCTTGTCTCAGGTCGTCATGGTGGTTGCGCTGCTGGCGGTTGCCGCTGATGCTCGCGCGCAGGATAAATCCCGGTTATTCCTGGACTTCGGCTTCGGAATCGCCCCGAGTATCAGCGGCAACGTCAGTTCCGGCGCCATTGGTATTCTGCAGGGACAGGCCGCTGCGTTCCTGCCGCAGACGTACGGCGATGTCTATGGGACCGGCATCGACTGGCGCGTCGGGGGCGGCTACACCCTCGACGAAAAAAGCGAAGTGCGAGGAATGTTCACCTGGCAATCGGGCGACGCGGATCTCGTGCGCCTCGGCGACATCGGTCCGTCGAGCCTCTACGCGCAGTACGACGACTACAAGAGCTTTGCGCTCGACTTCGGCTATCGACGATACTTCCAGCTCTCGAATAAGGACGTCCGGCTGTTCGGAGAAGGTACGATGGGTGTGGGAATCATCGACGCCATTGGTGTGCAGTTCGCCGCTCCCCAGTCGAACGCCGTGTTCCCGCAAAGCAATTACTACGATCAGACAGCCGCTTTCACTATCGGTTTCAACGTCGGCGCCCTGTTCAAGTTTTCAGACCGGCTGGATTTCACGGGACAAGTCGGTGTGCGCCGCGTCAGCGGGTTGCAGACGGTCGACCAATTCGTCGGAACCGGTCTCGAAGCCGTCAGCAACGACACGGGCCGGCTGACGTTTCCCATCGTCCTGGGGGTACGCTATCACTTCAAGTAACTCGGGTATTTTGCCGGACGATTCGGGATTCACCGCGCGGTCGGGGGTGGCCTGTCGGCCAAGGTGGCGACGCGATGGACGCGGCCGGTCAGATGGCACGACAGGCGCCGCGCGCGCTGAACCCCACGCCATGGGCTGCGGTGGCGATGCCAGGGGCTCCCTTCTTGACCACGGTTCCTCAGATCAGGGGAATGGACGGAGCCCCCCACCAGTTCGTGACGCCCCGCGCGTTTGTGTGCGCGACATGCGCGACAGAATCGGGCCGGCGGAATGAGCCGGTGCGAGATCGAGTTCGATCCAGTCAGACCTCCACCAGGCGAATCGCGGCACCTAGTTCTCCGGCGGTCTCGAATCGACGCATGGGGTCGAGTGCCAATGCGCGGTCGATTGCGCTCAAGAAGGCATCCGGCAAGTCGGGCCGCAGATCCCGGAGCAATCGAACCTGTCCCTGGCGGTGATAGCCGGCGATTTCCTCGTAGGTCTGCCCTTCGTTTGGAAACCGGCCGGTGGTCAGATGGAACAGCAGCACGCCGAGGCTGTAGACGTCGCTGCGGGCGGATGAGGATTCGCCGATGAACAGTTCCGGTCCCATATAAGCTGGCGTACCCCATCGAGGGACTCCTCTGGCTCCAGGCGGCACGACAGCGCCAAGGTCCATGAGCACCAGTCGTCCGCCCACCTCTCGCATGACGTTCTGGGCTTTGACGTCCTGATGAACCATTCCCGCCAGGTGAATCGCAGAGAGGGCCCGGCAGAGCGCGAGGCCGACGGCGGCGGCTTCGCCCACACCGAACTGTCCCCGTTCCTGGAGGAGATCGCTGAGCGTCTTGCCCTCGATCAGCTCCATCCAGAAGCCTGCCGTGCCCGCGACCTCGTCGGCCCCGTAGACGTGCACGACATTCTGGTGACGGACGCGCGCAAGATGCCGGGCTTCGCCCAGAAGAGCCGCGCGATCGGGGCGGTCGACGTCGAGAAGTTTTACCGCGACCTCACGTTCCAACTTCGGATCCCAGGCGCGGTAGACACTTCCGAAGCTTCCGCTTCCGATTCGCTCGCGGAGAGCAAAGTCGCCCCAGCGCGCGACCGGGCCGGCCGAAGAATCCGTCCCTCGAGCGCTCCGGTTCCGATCGGCGGCCCACTCACCGTGGAGCGCCATCAAGCGCTCCAACGCACGAATCTGCAGAACGTCCTCCCGTTGCCGCTCCGTCGTCGTCATCGAAAGCTCACGCGTCCAATCCACCACGGCGCCGTCAGACACCGAATCGGCAAGCCATTGCAGGCGCGCATTCCAGGGATCGCTTTCCACACCGACGTCGCTGGTGGATCCTCGCTCCGGCGATGGGGCGGTATCGGCCACGTCCCCCAAACTCTCCGCTACCGCCTCTAGCAGGTTCTTGTCTTCCGCACTGAAGGGCTCTCCTGACCGCTTGGCGCCAAATGCGAAGACCATCTCTGGCGCCGGGAAATCGACCCGGACCGGCACGATCAGACTGACGGCGGCGTTTCGCAGCATCTCGAGTTCATCGGCCGGTAGATGTTCGCAGAGCCACGACCGCGGTTCGAGGTTGGTCTCGAGAGGCTTCTTGAGCGTTCGGACGAAGTCCATCAAGCTGGCGCGGCGTGGCCACGAGGCGACGACATCACCTGCGGCCGCGAGAACGACGAAGCGTTCATCGGCTGCCGCGCAGTGATAGATCGCGAGCCATTCCGGATGAAGGGCGGCGTCCACTTGCGCGACCGTAAATTCAGCCGCCTCGCGGAGATCTTTCGACTTCCTGGTCTGGCTCGCCACCGCCCGCAGCAACTGGCACGCATCGTAGCGCTCGCGGAAAAGGCGGCGGTCGAGAACGTCCAGCCACCGGCTGCGCCGGCTCTGAAACATCGCAAGGCCAGCCAGGACGCTGGTATACAAAACGGCGTGATAGCGAAGGAGCGCCTGGAAGGAATCCTGTGTGTGCAGCGTGCCTTCGATCACGATCGCTCCGACGATGACCGGGCTCATCACCAGCAAGGCGCGCCGCGCGAACAGGTATTGCAGCCCGCGGCGGACCACAAAATTGAGGTCGAAGAGGTGGTGTCTCGCAATTGCCCACCAGAACGAGATCGGCATGACCAGAAATGCGGTGTATGCCAGTTGCAGGCCGAACGGCGCATGGTAAAGCGCGGTTGGATCGCCGGTCGCCCCGAGCCACATCCCGGCGACCGCCGGCGTCCCGGCGGCGAATCCCAGGATGGAGCCAGCCAGCACCCATCGCAGCCGCCGTCGATCGCGGGCGCTCGTCACCGTCCGGTAGTACATGGCGAGGATCGCCATCGCGATCAGTATGTAGACCAGGTTCGTGACGATGACCAGCGCTATCCAGCCGGTGACCCTCTCGAGGTGCTCTGGGCGATACACCAACGCCGTCATGAAAACGACGCGCCAGAAGCAGACGAGCACCAGAGGCAGCGCCAGGAGCGCGACCCGGGACCACGACGGGCGGACGTTCAACAGCGACGCGAAAAAGGCGCACAGGATTCCGCCGATGACGACGGTGCTTATGGATGGCAGGAACAGGAGGATGCTGAGTGGCAAGGGTAATGTGTGCCACGTCGTCGCCAGCCGATGCGGAAGCCCGATGCTGAAGACAGATATCGTCGCGAGGAGCCATGATCCGAGAGCGGCGGACGCGCCCAGACCCCGAATGGCGAGGGCGACTGCAAAGCCGAGAGTCACGAACTGAATCAGCCGCGACATCAAGTGGAGATTCTGCGCAGCCGTTGCCCACGGCGCTGACGTGGCGTTACGGAAGATCAGCTCAGTGCCGGCGCGCGTCGGGCCGCGCTTGAATGTCACAGCCATGGGCCGACCGATGTCGACGCGCGCGAACGCCGCAGACCAATCCAAGACATTCCGGATCGACCGGCCCTCGACGGTCAGAATGATGTCGTCCCGGGTCAGACCGGCTCTATCGGCGACGGAACCAGTCTGGACAGCTGACACAATCGTGCCATCAGGAGTGGCGACGAGGTCAGCACCAAAGGGTTCTGGCGGGAATACGTCGCAATAGGTGATCAGGCAGAAGTACGCTGTGAAGGCCCCAATTGCCAAAGAAATCGCGACCCGATACAGCCCCGAGCGATGCAGCCCTCGTGGAGTTGGAGACGCTCGTCCGAACTCCGCCATCGATGGGTATTATAGCGACGCGAGAGACGCGTTTCAGGAACCCTGACGACCACCAGCAAAATGACGGACTGCGCAGACGTTCGTGGCCGCCCAGCCGCGGCGCCGAATGCGAACAGCCGGAGCGGTGAGGTTGACATGATAAAGCGATGAAACTATGTTGTGCTCATGTCGACGACCATGGTGCAGATCCGAAACGTGCCCGCTGAGTTTCATCGCCGATTGAAGGCCAGGGCCGCGATCGAGGGCATGTCGATGTCCGACTACATTCTGCGCGAAGTAGGGAAAGCGCTGGAGCGTCCGACGCGCCAAGAGGTGCTGGAACGGCTTCGCGGACGAGGGGTTCGCCATCTCAAGCGAAGCGCAGCAGCTGTGATCCGGGCGGAACGGGACGCTCGGTGATCGTCCTCGATGCGTCGGCTCTGGTGGAGCTGCTGCTGGACACGCCGCTCGGACAGGCGGTCGCCACGCGAATTGCCGATCCGGCCGTCGGCCTCCACGTGCCGCACCTGGCAGATGTCGAGGTCGTTCAGGCGCTCCGACGCTATGCCAGAGACGGCGAGCTGGATGCAGCGGAAGCCGCGGTCGCGCTTGAGGACCTTCGCGCCTTGGACCTGCAGCGGCACGCCCACGAGCCCCTGCTCGATCGGGCCTGGAAGCTGCGACACAACCTGAGCGCTTATGACGCCGTCTACGTCGCGCTCGCCGAGGTCCTCGATACCACGCTGCTGACGTGTGACGGTCGACTAGCGCGCGCCCCAGGCGTGGCGCGCCGCGTCGAGGTCGTCAAACCGATATAACAGGTGTCAGAGAATGAAGCAAGAATCGAAGGAGTACTGAGCCTCCCTCGCCAGGACTTGATGGCCGTGTCGACCCTGGATCGCTGCTCGAATGGGGCCAGGACGGCGGTCAAAAATTTGGTACTCCAGGATCACTGATTGCCTCCTTCTCGAAGTGGCCCGTAAGGCCGGTCATCTACCCCTCGGCACATTCGACCAATCTCCGCAAGATCGACGAACGCGGAGAAACTGTAGCGTTCGGCCACTCGACCTGGCGCGCGTGAAAGACGACGAAGTGCGGCGGCGGCCGGCGCGAGCCCGCAAGGGGATCGCACCGGCCCACGCCACAGGAGATCACCGCGTGTGGATCCGCTGATGAACGCCGGTGATCATCACGCCCGCGGGCGCCAACACCATCGTTCGGATCTCGCGGCCGTCGTCGACGATGACCATACGTTCTTCGAGCAGGATGCCGGGACCGGGCTGGAATCGGGAGATCCCTGTGCAGTCCGGGCTCACTTCGTACGTCCCGAACCCTTGCCGATCGGGAACGATGCCGGTGATCGAGCCTTTCACGTTGTCGATCTGGCTGATGTTTCCCCGACCGTCGTAGTGGCGGAGCACGACGCCGGTGACCGATTCGGTCAGGCCTCCTGGCGCCGGTCTCGTGCCCTGAATCTGGATGCCATAGTCTCCGCGGATCGTGGCCTCACTGCAGGATTTCCCGTCACGATGATCGTCCTTGTCTTGATCTTTTGCGCCCACCAATCGCACGCCACCCATCGCCACCGCCGCCGCGCACACCGTTGCCGATACCCAACCAATTCGTCGCATGTGTCCTCCTTCAGGAGCGCCCCAGGACTGCTGGGAGCGCTTGTTTCTACAGGCGGAATCCGGCGGCGGAAAGTGCAATCGTGTTTTTTGCGGCGGGTCACGCGTCTCCATACAGGTGTCTCAACCAGGCTCGCGTTGGTCGACGCCGAACCCGCGGGTACCGGTTAGACTCCTGGGAGTGACCCAAGCCGCCGACCTGACCAGTTTGTTGCGGGCCTGGAGCCACGGTGACGAGGAGGCGCTGGAACAGCTGGCGCCGCTCG
>Ga0105248_10005816_pt1 | contig 13561 bp, 12 predicted proteins | sample KBSS34metaG_FD_81524 | JGI IMG/M metagenome (GOLD analysis project Ga0105248, IMG submission 81524) | Switchgrass rhizosphere microbial communities from Kellogg Biological Station, Michigan, USA - KBS S3-4 metaG | ecosystem: Host-associated > Plants > Roots > Rhizosphere > Soil | place... | reverse complement strand
GCTGATGCCAAAGATAGCAAGCCCGGCGCGCCGGTTTTCAATCGTGTCGTTACCCTCAAAGATTCCTGGGCAAGGTCACAGAAAAGATGACCGAGTAAGCGACACATGTATTCACCATCCTTCACTAAATTGAGCGCCTGTGTAAGCATCTGCGTGTGCCTTAGATTGGGACTGGATCTGGGTCTGGGACTGGGTCTGGATGCCCCGGTCAAAGCACAAACACAAGGCGCAAGCGCCGGTAAAAAATATGACGAAAGCCAGCGTTTGATCAAAGAGAAAAAGTATGACGAAGCTTTTGCCGCGCTCGATCAATGTCTCAAACTGGATCCCAAGCACGGTCCCGCCCATGCGCAAAAAGCCGCACTCCATCTACTTATGGAACAGTTTGACCAGGCCAAAGACGATTGTCGAGAAGGCCTGAAATATAAACTTCCCAAGAAAAATCTGTCGCAGTGTCACAAAATACTTGCCGAGTGCTATGTCCAGGAAGGAGACTACAAGCAAGCCGAGGTCGAAATAGACCGAGCAATTGCACTGATGCCAAATGCAAAAAAGTATTATCAATTCCGCTACAAAATATACAGAGTCCTAAAAAAATACGATCAAGCAATTGCCGATTGCACAGAGGTGATCGCGCTGGACCCGGAATATCCGACCAGTGAACTGGTCAATCGGGCAGAAATCTACATGGTCCAGAAGAAATATACCGAAGCCATCAAAGACTATACGGCAGCAATCAAAGCCGCCGATAAGCGCGCCGAACGTATCTATGTAGATCGCGCCCTGGCCTACCAGATGCTCAACATGCACGCTGAAGCGGCAGCCGATTGCACAAAGGCCCTCAGTCATCTGGCCATCAACAAGGCCAACAGAAGACACGATTACAAGGCGCTAAAAATACGGGCTGAATCGTACGAAAAGTTAGGCAAGAAGGACCTGGCCGCCAACGATCGCAAACAGATGAATCTGATAGACGACTACGAAATTTAAAGTTCGCGTAGTCAGGGCTACAGCTTCAAGGCATATTTAATATAAATCTCGGGCGGAATATACCAAAAGCGCGTTTCTACGTATTGAGTACGGCCATGTCCGCACTTACGCTGTTTATTAAGGCAGATCCCCACGTTCCCCACGTCTGCCCAACGGACCACCGCCAGTGCCAGACGGACCAGACCATGCCAGAGATGGCAGTGCTAAAGCTACTCCACCGGACGTGGAGCTGCATTTGAGCGCCGAGCAATTGAAGCAATTGCCGCACAAGGCCAGCCTCGAAACCACACTATTCGACATCGCCAAGCATTCGCTGGCCGACCGCAGCAAGCTGAGCGGCGAGTCCACCGACAAAAACAACATCTACCATGAGCTCAACCGCATCATGGTCTTGAACAATTACACAGGCGCTAATCTGGGCGCCACGAGCGACATCTCGGACAAGGACCTGCCCCGCACCTGGAACAATGTGCGCAGCCATCAGGAGTTTAAACTCTATGACGGCAAAACCGACGTTACAACAAGCTCAGCTGCAGACAAAACCGCCGAGTCCCTGCGCGATAAGCTGCGCCGGCAGATTGAAGATGAGACCAGCACGGTGCCTGTCCAGCGCGGCGAGGGCTATTTCCAGGTCTGGCAGCGCATGCACCCAGAGCTAAGTAACGACAAGGTGAACAGCGACGCCCACCGCATCAAGCATATTAACGGCGACCGCGATGTTCTCAAAGTCGGCGAGCGCCTGGCCACGGCCACAGCCGAAGAGCGCGCCCGCGAGCTGGATAGACGACTGCAACAGCAAACGCCACCGGTACAGGGCAAACCGGAGCAAAATCCTCCGGCCAATACTACCCCGGACAAGAATTCACCTGATAAGACGCCGCCGGAGAAAACGCCTCCGGCAGGTTCCGGCAATATTCCGCCTGTGGCTGACCCGAGCAAAATACCGCCCGGGGCTGACCCCGGTAAAATTCCACCGGTGGCCGACCCAGCTAAAATTCCTCCTCCTGCGGACAAAGGGCCCGATTTGACCGCCGTCTACCAGGCCTTGCGTGTACAACATGAGACCGCCGCCCGCCTTCAGGACAACGCCGAAAAAGGACAGGGCTTTATCGGTCGTGCCTTCGACGGCGCCAAAAACAGCATCGGCACCAGCGGTTCAGACAAAGATTCCTCGTGGTACAGTCCGGGCAAAATCTGGTCCAATCTTTTTGACAGCGACCTCGGTTCGAAAGCAATAGACGGCCGCTTACATGCCGAAGAAGAAAAACTCGGCCGCCTGAAGCAAGCCGCCGAAGCCCACGACAACGCCAAGTTTGGCACAGTCTACAAAGAGTTGACCGGGCGCGAATTTAACGTCAATGACCTGCGGGCAATATCGCTCGACGGCGCCGTCGCCGCCAATTCATTTGCTCGCTCGCAACATAACGGTGTCGAAGGCATAAGCGACATTGGAGTAGCACTGGCTGTGGCAGCCACACTGCGCGCGGGCAAGGGCAATGTAACCCAGACTTTGCTCAGGGGCATGGGCACAGGAGCGGTAGTCGGTGGCTTATCAAAAGCCGGGTTGATGCAACTCGATGGCCACTACGCCAACTTGGGCCATGACCTTTCTACCGGCGCTCTCATGGGTGCCACAGTACCAATCGGCGAGCTGGGCGGCGCACAATTGAGTCGCAGCCTGGGCAGCAAAATGGGGCTCAGCGTCACCGGCGACTTGCTCACCGCTCGCATCGAAACCCAGGGTGCAAGCATCGGCACTAAGTTTTTGAGCGCCGCGGCAAAATCCGGCACCTCCGGAGCCATATTTGGAGCGGTGGAAAGCCCCGGCCGGGAAGCAATCAACGACCTGGAACAGGGCCGAGAAATACATATAAGCGACCTTGCCGCCACCAGTCTAAAGGGTTCGGTATTTGGTTTTATCGGCGGCACCGCCCTTGGTGCCAGCTTGGACGGCATTACCAACGGTTTCCGCACATTGCGCCCCGGCCCGCTCACAAACGTAAAGCACACGGTCGGCGGTGTGGAAGCACCGACCTCAGGTGCGGTCAGCCTTGATGACGCCGCCAAGATTCTAAAAATGGACGCAGCCGACCTGGCACAGACCGCAGCAGACAAGCCATACTCGGCAGTATCTAAAGCAGTAAAACTGTACGAAAAAACCGGTCTCAATATCCGCAAAACAGATCCCTTGAGCGGCGACGGAGTGCTGCCCAAACCCTTTGAAGAAGCGCTCACCACGGTGCAACACGTCGATGTATTGACGGCCGAGTCATCGCTCAAATTGAGCGGTAAAGTCAAAGTAGTGGAAGCCACAGATACTTATCTCAAGGCCAATCCAGCCGCCGTAGAAGAGCCTATGGCGCGTGTCCGAGCCGACGCCAACTATCAGGAAGTGGTCAAACTGAAGACCGCCCAGGGTGGCACAGAAGCGGCCGAAGCGTTCGAAACACAGTTTCGCAAGGGCTTCGAAAACGACCTCAAGACAACCATGTCGGTGCATCAGGTTAAGACCGAAGGCCTGAAGCCGGAGGGTGCGCTGGCAACCGCCCAGCCAGAGATGGAAGCGGCCTACAAACAAAAGGCCGCCGACTATTTCAAAGACATGACCGACCCGGCCCAGCGCGAGCGGCTCAATTTCCTTGTCGATGAAATCTACGGCAAGTTCAATCCTGAAACACTCAAAAAGGGCGACATCGAAGCAATCCTGCAAGATGTACCCGCCGCCGACCGAGAACTGGCTGTAGCGCTTATGCACGAGTCCGCCGGAACAGCATCGGACGTGGGCCTCAAAGCTAGATTTCAGGCGCTCAAGAGCGACATATCGGCACAGGTCGGAAGCTCCGCACCCAGCGATGTCTATACACTGGCACCAAATTCTTCGGCCAATTTGCTTGGTTATCTCTATCGCAAAAGCAACAGCGTCAGCATGCAAATGCACAATATCGACAATCTGGCGACCAGCGTGCAGAGCGGCCACCCACCCCATTCCGTCGTGCTCTTCGATGACCTTTCCAGCACTCCAATTTCGCAGGCCAATCTCGATGTATTGAAAAAAATTCCGAATGTTTATGTCGTTGATGTAGGCGCTTTTGAAAAAGCAATCAATGTAATTGACGTTTCCAAAGGACCGCAAGCTGTCGCCGAAAAGCTCAACACCTTGCTGGCCGAAGCACGCAAAGTACAGGCGGCAAATCCCGGGATGCTGGCCACAGGAGTGGCTCGCCAGACGCTCGTCGGCAGTGTCGACGAGGCGGCCAATGCCATTGGTGCGAACGTCAAAATTATCCGACCGTCCACAAGTCTGCAAGTGCCGAACGCAGTCAGCGCCGGCGACCTCGCAAAAATGTCAGACGTAGATGCACTGCACGCGCAATACAATGTACCCAAGGCATCGACCGATCAAATTGCCTCCTTTCTCTCCGGCTACGTCGGCGAAGAGCGCGAGATGGCCGCGCGCATGCTGGCTGACGGCGCGGTCCACAATTCATTCCCGGCCATGGTGCAAAAAGCAGTCGATCTGCACTCCAAACTCACCGACATGCTGGGCAAGAGCGGCGTCAATATGCGCGATCTTTTAGTTGTATCGGACAAAGATCCCGGCGGCAGCACGCACTTAGTCAGCTATCTTTTTGGCAAAGTGAACGGGCTCTCGTCTGAAAACTTTGTCTCCACACAGCGGCTGAACAAGCTCATCTCCGCCGGTCAGGTCAAGGATAAAGCGATAGCATATTTCGACGACACAATTTATTCGGGCTCACAAACAACGGGCATGCTCGACGGCAATGTGTCGAGTTTGATGCCGTTCAAGAAAGTCGTGATCGCCAGTCTCGGCGCCTACGACAAAGGCATAAAGAGCATCCAGGGCACACACCTTGCGTCGCTGGGCAAAGTCGATGTGGCATCGTCAACGTTGCATCAACCATTCTATTCAGAAGCGCATCCATTCTACTCGCAATTGGGCAGCAGTCAGCGCAGCATGGTTAAAAACATCGGCGGCTCCGAAGGCTTCGGCAGCGTCCAGGGCTCGCTCATATGGTCATACATGTATCCCGATAATAATCTGTCGTTTTTTGGGTCGAAATTTTCGGGCTCGGTCTTGAGATTGCCGGGGCCGTAGCAATGTCGCGGATACTATGGAAGAACCTCGCATCAAAACACTACAGCATTACGGCTTTTCGGGCTTATATACCAAATATCGAAAAGCCAAGGAATCTGATTGACCAGAACACCAGCCGAAGGCATCAGTGTCGAGGTTGACGAAAGTACTTTTCGTGCCGTTGGCCCGTTGCCTATATGCAGAAATTGCGGCGCCGTCGCTCGACCAAATGTACTGATGTTTGGCGATGATGCATGGGTTCCCATGCGCACGGTTGAACAAGAAAACCACTACGAGCAGTGGTTCAAACAAAATAATTTCAAGAACATTGTTGCCATCGAATTTGGTGCCGGAACCGCAATTCCAACGGTACGTGTAGAGTGCCAGAAGCGAGCGAAAACCCTGATAAGAGTAAATCCTAGAGATTACCTTGGGCCCGTTGACGCTATTTCCATTCCCTTAAATGCACTTGAAGCAATTGAAGGGATCGAGAAGTTTATGTAGTGGTCATACAATTGCCTGCAAGTAAGGCTGCATTACATTGGCCACCCGACAGATGCAAGCGTAATGCCATAGTTCGTCGAAGGTCGCAAGTTTTTTTTGCCTACATTCGCGAAGAGCTTCAATGGCGACATCTAGTCCGATTTTATTACGGTATTTAAAACAGTCGGCCACTGTTTTAGCGACACCATATACACGTACACTGACGCCTTCGACACTATGTCGCTCAATACCTTCACTCAGAGCCTCTCCCGAGAACCTCACAACATGCACCGGCGGATATTCTACCGTCGGCTTGCGCGCCTTATTTTCGATGGCGATCCAAACTTCGAAAGGTTGTTGTGTTGTGAAATTATGAAACTGAAGTGCGGATAGAAGGCACACAACAGCATCTGGTACACGCTTGCAGACTAAGGCTAGGGTGTGACCTTCGGTGACACCAGCATCCCTGGCTGCGTAGAGTCCACGTCCGACCCTCGTAATTAGCCCTTTGGCCTCCAGCCGTTGAAGGTAGGTACGCGCAAAGCCGCCAGATTGGAGGTCCCGCGAACGGACAATGCCGCGTTGAACAATGAATTTTAGAAGTTTCTCTTCCTGAATTATGGCTATGTTACATACCGCCAAATATCTTTTACATGTACCGACATTATGCAACAAAAAGACTAAGGCGTCTAGACCAGCCACATAGCAGGGCGGGGTTGACGCGGGCAAAATATACTTTATGATAATTTTAGAGGTTTTCCACAATTCCTCAAATTATTTGAGGAATTATTCCAAAGCATATGATCGAACGAAAGCGCACACTTATCGAAATAGCATCTGCTCAAAACGGTTATTTTACGGCCAAACAGGCCAAAGATGCCGGATACACAGATTCGACCCATCCTTATCATATAAAGAATGGCGACTGGACCAGGGAGTGGCGCGGCATTTACCGAATCAGTGACTATCCCTACACCGACAGCAGACCAGAGCTTACTTTGTGGCAATTGTGGTCGAGAGATAGAAATGAAAAAGTGCAAGGCGTCTTTAGCCACGAGACAGCCCTCGACATTTACGACCTCTCGGACAACATTCCTGCAAAACTGCATATAACCGTGCCAAAGTCATTCAAAAAAGGTTCGGCCATACCACCGACTATCGAGCTTAATTACGAGGATCTGGATGTAGGCGACATTAATGTCAAAAACGGAATTCGGATAACGACTCCACTGAAGACAATTGTCGATATTATTGCAAGGCAGAACCTCACGGAGGATTTGATCAAACAAGCTCTACTGCAATCTATAGAGCGAGGCCTCATTCTTCGATCTGAGGTGAGAAATCCAACGATAACCGGTCCGGAATGGGCCAAACGGCAACTACAAGCCCTTCTAAACACAGGTAAAGTCGCATAGTTAAACAGTATCAATCGGGAGCAGCCTTTCGAGTCGCGCTAGAAACTCGGCTTAAAGACAAGTCGCAAACAGAAGACCGCGACTTGATGAGCATGCGCAGAATAATCACTTTCGATCGGTTTCTGCAAAGAGTATTCGAACAGTTCGGTAAAGGCGTAGTTCTCAAAGGTGGTTACGCAATGGAGCTGCGCTTGCCCATTGCGCGAACAACCAAAGATATTGACTTGTCCCTAACAGACATTTCTCTGTATTCGAAATCAAGATCTGAACAAAACGAATCTATGTTTGAATCGCTGGTCAAAGCCTGCCGACTAGACTTAGGCGATTTCTTTGCGTTTGAAGTGAGCGGGCCAGTTATGGAACTTGACGCCCCATATGGTGGCGCACGATTCAACGTAAAGGCAACCGTAGCCGCTAAAGAATTCGCAAACTTCCACGTCGACCTTGCTATCGGCGATGCTACAGTTAGTCCTATTGAAGTGAGTAAACCAGAGCAATTTCTTGAGTTTGCAGGTATTCAAACATCCGATTACAGGCTAATTCCGAGAGAACAACATTTTGCGGAAAAACTGCATGCCTATACACGAACTGATCTGAAGCACAACACAAGAGTAAAAGACTTGGTTGATATGGTCCTTCTAATTAAAAGTGGAATGAACACGAAGCGCCTGCGAACTGCAATTCAAAAAACATTTGAAAGGCGTTCCAGTCATTCATTGCCTAAGACCCTCAAAGCACCTCCAGAAATCTGGGAGCGGCCGTACAAAGAGCTGGCGACTCGATGCAAAATCACGACAAACATCGAAGAGGCCTTTGATTACGTGGACAGCTACTTCAAAGACTATATTTCTGATTTGCCAGACTGAGAACTTCTGTACATTCGATAGCTGGCCATAGCTCCTACCAGCATCCCGCAGCAAGATGGCGGGACCGTGTCAGATATCACAGTTTAAGTGCCTGACCCTAAACTGCCTCATTTGCAACATACAGTAGTAATCAAGAAAACGAGCACAGCCGACCACCCCCGGTCCTGGTGAACAACTCGACTTAATCAATTTTCTTTTTTTACTAAGGCGGTTCTCATGAGCGACAAGGTAGACAACACAGTCAGAGAAGTTGAAGCTGGCCACAACATTACTAAAGCAGTAAATGATGGAATGAGCAGAGACGAGCAGTTGCAATTTGCCCGCCAACTCTGGGACAACGGCGGCAGCGCTTCAGCCAAGCAGGGCACAAACGAACTTACTAAAGTAGTTGGTGACGCCGAGGTATCCTTCCGCAGAGGCAAAGACGGCGAACGCGAAGTCAGCGATATAGTCTTCAAAGGTACCGCCGACCTGTACGACACACCGGAACAGGCACGCATGAAAACGCAAGCCGCCGGTGAAAAACACACTGCCGGCAAATCCGACGGCCACGGCTTCGGCTCCCCCGGTGACACGCGCTACAGAGGAAATCCCGCAAGCGGTAGCGAAGGCAAAACCGATGGTGCAACCGCCAATCCATCGCGTGTAATGGAGCGCTTAAATGACCAGCGCGTTCAGCTCGGAAACTTCAACGTGAACGAGAAAAAAGCTCTGAAAGACCTCGAAAACGGCAACTAAGTCCGGAAAATTATTTATACAGCAGCATCTGCGTGCAGCGGAAAAGTGCGAGCACCTTATGAAACTCACCACCAATAACAGTTGCGTCCCAGACTTGTGTAGTCTTACCGCCATGAGTGAGCTTGGCTTCGCATTCGATGAAGCCACTGGTAGCGGTGCCTAAGAAATTAGATTTCAGCTCAACTGTTGTGAACAAACTGGCTCCGGGTGGCAGGTTGGCCATAGTGCCGTAGCCACAGCAAGTGTCGGCCAGGGCGATGACTGTGGCCGCGTGCAGATATCCATTGGGCGCCAGATATTCGTCTTTGATCTTGAGCTTGCCTTTAAGCACTCCAGGTCCGGCGCTGATCACTTCCAGACCAAATAATCCGGGCAAACGATTATGACTTTTCTCGTTCAGATTTTTGACAACAGCGGCATAATCCATTTATTTAGTCTCCAGGTCAGGAAGGCTTCAGGTCAGAACGGCTCAAGGTCAGTAAGTCCCCAGTGCGGCGTCGCTCTCAATCGCTTTTTCTTCAAACTCACGGTACCAGGCGAGTATGCCGCCGGTCAAATTACGCACGTTTTCAAATCCCGAGTCGCGCAACAATGAACAGGCCTTGCGACTGCGCACCCCGGACCGGCAATAGACAACAATCGGGCGCTCTTCGCTTCCGCACGTAAGTTCGTGCATCTCGTCCAGACGCTGATCAAGCTCGTCCAGTGGTATCAGGGTGCTACCGCGCAAACGCATAGCCCGGTGCTCCTTCAGGGCGCGCACATCAAGTAAAAGAATGTCTTCATCCTGATCGATGGTCTCTGCCAATTGCGCCGGGCTGATCGAGCGGTCGAAACCGCCCTTTGACGAAGGCGACGCCTTGATCTGGACTTCTTCTACGGCAAGCGTTCGTTCAGCGTTGGCCAACGCTTCAGTGGCTTCGGCGGTATGTCTGTTGTTAGGATTGCGACAGAGACATTCAGCTTGGGGCTCAAGCTCGAGCTTATCGAAGCGCATCTGCAGCCCGTCAACGATTAGCAATTTGCCGGAAAGGCTCTCGCTCTCGTCAGTGCGTCCGAGCAAATATTTGATTACTTCGGTCGCCTGCAGGCTGCCGATTACACCGGCCATCGCGCCCAGGATGCCGCTTTCGGCGCCACTCTCGGCGCGCAGATGCGTTTCCGGGTCGGGATGAAAACAGCGATAACATGGTCCATCGTCAGCGCAAAACAAACTGATTTGGCCAGCAAATCCATCGACCGTTCCATAAACGAAAGGCTTACCCAGAGCCAGACAGGCATCGTTTATGGCGCAGCGCGCGGCTAAATTCTCACTGCAATCGACTACAAGATCATAGGCAGCAATTATGCTCAATGCATTGGCATTATTGAGCGCCAATTTATGCACGTTGATTTTGGTGTTTTTATTTAGAGCATTGAGCCTGGCTCTAGCAGCCATTACTTTGGCTTGTCCTACCTGATTCTCACTAAAAAGCGCATGTCCATGCAGATTAGAAATCTCCACGAGATCGAAGTCGATCAACCCCAGAGTACCGACTCCAGCCGCTGCGAGATAAAGCGAAACCGCCGAGCCCAGGCCACCCAATCCGACAATCAGCACACGTGCGGCTGCAAGGGCAGCCTGTCCATCTTCGCCAACTTGCTCAAGAATGGTTTGTCGCGAATAACGATCTCTATTGCTTTTCATGATTGCTTTTCATGTCTCTGCCGAGTGCGATGGTTTCATGCTGCTTGTCTGACGACCCAACCTAATCTAAACCATTCGGCGCCGACAATCGGCGCAAAAAACCCGTAAGCCATTCGGACGGAAAAATTTTAATTCGTTGAAGGCGCGATCCTTGCTTAAATACAGGCGCTCATCGCTGACTCCGCGATAAGCAATATGCACCTTACCCTGGCAGCAAGGTTGCAAGACTTCCTCCTTGGCCGCCCCTGGCCCATCTCCGGATGAACTGTTATCGGTTGAGCCTTTTCTGCCATGCAGCAATCGCTTCAGATATTTGGGAAATTTTGCGTCGCTCATCTCGCGGTCTTATACCTAGTTCCTATTCCTAATTATTATTCCTGGCTTCCTGTCTGGCGCAGCGATAGTTGAATGATAAACGTCGAACCCTTACCTACCTGCGACTCAACGTCCATAGTCCCGTGGTGACGGGCGATAATCTCGCGCACAATTGCCAGACCCAAGCCTGTGCCGCCTTTTTCGCGGGTACGGGCTTTGTCGGCGCGATAAAAACGATCATATATGTGGGGCAGATCTGCGGGATCAATGCCCACACCAGTATCTTGAAATTTAATTTCCAGCCTATCGCCACCAACCGGTCTGGCTGACACCGTGACCGAGCCGCCTGAAGGCGTGTAGTTTATGGCGTTTTGCAAAATGTTGACTATCGCCCTCTGAAGCTGACTGGCATTACCGAGCACCATCAGATCGCCGCCGCTTGAACTGTCGACCGTCATCTGCGTTGAGATGGAAAGCTGCTTTTTATCAGCCTGTGGGCGCAATTGCTCAATAGAGTCATTGACGAGTTGCACGATGCTCACTTCTTCCTGCCAGTTGGAGTCGAGCCCCGAGTCGAGCTTGGAGATGTCGAGCAAGTCTTGTATCAAGCTCGTCTGACGCTCTACCAGCCGCTCCAGCGAACCCAAAAACTGATTACGCAGCTTCGGGTCTTCGGCGGCACCGGCCTGAAGAGCCTCTACCACTGAGCCTATAGCCATTGTCGGCGTCTTTAGTTCATGGCTGGCGTTGGATATAAACTCCTGCCGCACCCGCTCCTGCTCACGCAAACGGCCGATCATCTGGTTGAAAGAAAGACATAGCTCGCCTATCTCGTCCTTTCTGTGAACAGGCAGAAACGCCGAAAAGTCGCCCGAAATCGATATCTGCTTAGCAAGCGCACTCATCTCACGCACCGGTCTATTGACGCGCCTGGCGAGCATAAGGCTGATTAACACTGTGATTACGCCGGTGGCGAAGATGATTTCCAGAAATACAATTAAGTCCTTGCGCAAGCGCTGCTCAATTTGCGTGAGCTGCACGCCGACTCGGATAACGCCGGTAGTTTCACCCATAGAGCGCACCGGCGTGGCGACGTAGAACATATTTTGGTTGCTCTCGGGCTCGCTGCGTGTCGATTTGGACACAACGCCGGCGAGTGCTTCATTGATTTCTTGCTCGTTAGCCAGATTCTCTTTCTGCACGATTGGCTGCGAATCGGCCAGCACACGCCCGTCTTTATCAACTACTACAAAAGAGTAGCCCAGGCGCGAAGAGAGCCTTTCTACGGCAGCCTGGATGCGCTGGCGCGAGAGGGGAGAGTCGAGCACAAGGTCGTTGTCGATCTCAAGACTGAGGTTGAGAGCCTCGACTTCCATCGTATGCTCGAGGTCGGTCAGCGACTCTTTGCGGATGGCGACCAACGCCCAGAGCGTCACAACCACCAGAGCGACTGTAATGACAAGGAGGTAGGTCACCAACAGTTGGTTGGCGAGACTGCGAGAAATCCACTTATAAAGGATGCGACGGAGAAGATTCAAAAGATCCCGAGCCCTCTATTAACGCTCCCGACGATTGCCAAGTCTTTGAAAGTCTAACCTTGTTTTTACAAGGGCGGCAGGCAAGGCGCGGGACACCGCTATTATCTACCTTTTGCGGTCTTACATAGATGCCCGCGAGGACCCTTGACTAGCGATCTTCTTTGCTTGAATTGTCTTCATATGTGGGAAACTACTTCATAATCACTATAATCTTTTTTGTTGGTTAGTCAGCCTCAAGAATCTAATCAAGTGCTCTGACTCCAGGGAGGTCCTGTTTAGAAATGTCCGTCGCAAACGTTACCGATTCCACCTTCGAGCAGGAAGTACTGAAAGCTGATATTCCAGTGCTCGTAGACTTCTGGGCTCCGTGGTGTGGTCCGTGTAAAGCCGTAGCTCCCGTCGTTGAGGACCTTTCGAAAGAGTATGAAGGACGACTCAAAGTAGTCAAACTGAATACAGACGAAAACCCCAAGACCGCTCAGGCCTACAAAATCCGTGGTATCCCCAGCCTCTTCCTGTTCAAAAGCGGACAGGTAATTGAAGAGGTCGTGGGTGCCGTTCCCAAATCAACCCTCGCCTCCGCTATTAACAAGCACGTATAAGAGGTTTATCCCCCGGCGGGGACTGAAAGGAGTAGTTTCAATGCAATTTCAATCGTCGAATCTTCGCTCATTGGCGCTGTCTGCAGCGCTCTTGATGGGATTCGGTCTCGTTGCCACTTCGCCAGTTGAAGCAGCGACCAAACATCACAAACATCATCATCACGGCAAAGCCTGCAACCACGCAGGTAATGGCATAGTCGGAGTCGCTGGTAAAAACAAAGACCTCTCGACCACAGTCACAGCTATCAAAAAAGCTGGATTGGTATGCGCCCTCAGTTGTGCCGGTCCTCTGACCGTATTTGCTCCGACAAACGAAGCCTGGGCCAAAATCCCTAAAGATCAGCGCGAAGGACTTCTCAATGACCCCAAACGTCTGAAAGAAGTGATGAAGTACCATGTCGTCAAAGGCAAGTACGACGCTGCATCGCTCGATGGAAAGCGCTCGATCACAACCCTTGAAGGTGAGTCACTCATGCTTGACAACAAAGATGGGAAGCTCATTGTAGATGGCTGTATCGTCACTACTCCTGATGTCAAAGCATCTAATGGCATGGTTCACCTCATTGACGCAGTGGCAATTCCGGAGCGCGGCAAATAAGGCGAGAGCCCTAAAAGCCTGACTCTATAAGTCACGACGAAGAAAAAGCATTAAACAGGCGGGCCCAGTGCTCGCCTGTTTGGTTTTGTGGGTCAACCGATAACGGTTCATCCCTTTCGTCTGGTCAGGGTCAACCGATAACGGTTCATCCCTTTCGTCTGGTCAGGGTCAACCGATAACGGTTCATCCCTTTCGTCTGGTCAGGGTCAACCGATAACGGTTCATCCCTTTCG
>Ga0105248_10005814_pt1 | contig 13561 bp, 9 predicted proteins | sample KBSS34metaG_FD_81524 | JGI IMG/M metagenome (GOLD analysis project Ga0105248, IMG submission 81524) | Switchgrass rhizosphere microbial communities from Kellogg Biological Station, Michigan, USA - KBS S3-4 metaG | ecosystem: Host-associated > Plants > Roots > Rhizosphere > Soil | place... | reverse complement strand
CTCGAGCTTGCCCGCTGGCTGGTGACGCCCGAGCGCACCGCGCAGTGGGGCCACGACTCCGGCTACATCGCGGTGCGCCCGGCGGCCTGGGAGACGCCGCTGCTCAAGAAGCAGGTGGCCGAGTTTCCGGCCGCGACCGTGGCCCGCGACCAGCTGCACGACGCCGTGGCCGAGCTCTCGACCCACGAGAACCAGCGCGTGACGCGGGTACTCAACGGCGCGCTCGTGGCCGCGCTCGAAGGCCGGAAGACGCCGCAGCAGGCGCTCGCCGATGCGCAGGCCGATGCCGAGCGCATCCTCCTGCCGTACCAGCGCTGAACGACATCGAGACAAGCGCGACGACCCCGGTGGCGGCGAAACCGCGACCCGCCCGCGCGCAGTCACGCCGCAAGGCGCCCTCAGCGCCCGGCGGCCGCCAGCCCTCGTCGTTCGCGCGGCTGCGCGTGCTCAGCGCGGTGCTGCCGATCGTCGTGCTCGCGCTCGCGCTCGCGGTCTCGTATGCGGTGTGGCAGCGCGAGCGGCGCGAGATCGAGCGGGTGCTGAAGGAAGACTTCGACCGGCGGGTGAACGATGCGGTGAGCGTGTTTCGCGAGCGGGTGCAGGGCTACGAGCAGGTGCTGCGCGCGGTGAGCGGCCTGTTCGCCTCGTCGCGCCAGGTGGAGCGGATCGACTTCCACACCTTCGTGCGCAACCTGAAGATGGAGATCCACCCCGGCCTGCAGGGCGTGGGCTACTCGATGCTGGTGCCGCCGGGGCAGCTCGAGATGCATCTCGCCGAGGTTCGCGCCGAAGGCTTCCCGACCTACGCGCTTCGCCCCGAGGGCGAGCGGACGGTATACACCTCGGCGATCTTCTTCGCGCCGCCTTCGGCGGCCGAGCTCAGCACCATCGGCTCCGACTACTTCGCCGAGCCCTCGCGCCGCGCCGCGATGGAGCAGGCCCGCGACACGGCGGGCGTGGCGGTCTCCAACAAGATCAGGCTGCCGGGCGAGGACGCGCGCGAGGTCCAGCCCGGCTTTCGGATGGTGTGGCCGGTGTACCGCAACGGCGCGCCGCTCGGCACGGTGCAGGAGCGGCGCGAGAACATCGTCGGCTGGATCTTCGCCGCCTTCAGCATGGAGGGCCTGCTCGGCAGCACCGTCGGCGGCGAGCGCGGCAGCCTGGCGCTCGAGGTGTTCGACGGCAGCGAGCTGCAGGGCGAGGCGGCGTCATCGGCGTCGTCGAGCGAGCGCGTGGTGGTCGACCGGGTGGGCGGCGAATCGTCCCTGCGCCTCTTCAGCGCCGCGCGGCGGGTGGAGGCGGGCGGCCACACCTGGATGGTGACGGCGCAGGCGCTGCCCAACTTCGCCACGCCGATCGCCATCAGCCAGCTCCAGCTCGTGACGATCGTGGGGGGCGTGTCGAGCGTGGCACTGGCGCTCTTCACCTGGGCGCTGATGAGGAGGCGCTTGCGGAGCCTGCGCAACCGCGAGGAGCTGCAGCTCGCGAAGGACCGCGCCGAGGCGGCCAACCGCGCCAAGTCGCATTTCCTGGCCGCGGCGAGCCACGACCTGCGCCAGCCGACGCAGGCGCTGGGGCTCTTCATCGCGACGCTGCGGGCGATGGCGAAGAAGCCGCAGCTTCGCGGCGAGGAGGTGGGACACATCGCCTCGCGCCTGCAGATGGCGATGGAGGGGCTGGGGCGGCTGCTGAACGGTCTGCTCGACGTCTCGCGGCTGGAGGCCGGCGCGGTGGAGGTGACGCTGGCGCCGATGCCGGTGCAGGACATGCTGACGCAGGTGCAGAACGCGTTCGCGGGGCCGGCGCAGGCGAAGGGGCTGAAGCTCAAGGTGGTGCCGAGCCGGCTCTGGATCGAGAGCGACGCGGTGGTGCTGGCGCGGATCGTCTCGAACCTGGTGGCGAATGCGGTGCGCTACACCGAGCGGGGGAAGGTGCTGGTGGGGTGCCGAAGGCGCGGGGATCGGGTGGAGATCCAGGTGATGGATACCGGGATCGGGATTGCGGAGGATCAGCGGGCGCGGATCTTCGAGGAGTTCTATCAGGTGGGGGAGGCGGCGCGGGACGGGGAACAGGGTTTGGGATTGGGGCTGGCGATCGTGCGAGGGTCGGCGGAGTTGCTGGGTGGGGAGGTGGATGTGGAGTCGGTGGTGGGGCGGGGGTCGTGCTTTTCGATCTCGGTGCCAAGGACCGAGCCGGCCGTGCCGGCCAAGGAGGTCGCGACACCCTCGCCGCCCGCCGAGCGATCGCGGCTTGTCCTGGTCGTCGACGATGACCCTGCGATCCGCGATGCGATGCGGCACCTGCTTGAGGCCTGGGGGCATGTCGTGCTGACGGCATCCTCGCTCGACGAAGCAGCCGAGCGAGCGCGCCAGCGGCCCAGCATCGACCTGCTGCTCACGGACTATCGCCTTCCCGGCGGGGCGACCGGCATCGAGACGGTCGATGCGGTGCGGGCGGAGGTCGGCCGGATGATCGAAGCGGCGATCATCACAGGCGACACGTCGCCAGCGACGCTGCGAGGAATTCAATCGCGGGGATTGCGGCTGCTGCACAAACCCTTGGACGAGGAAAGGCTACGAAAGCTGGTGATCGGACGACCTTTGCTCGGGTAGCCGCACGAACGACAGCTATGCAGCGGTACTGTGAATTCAAGGGTCAGCGTGAGGACCTTGGTCAGCCAACGCCAGCTGTTGGTCAAGGCCCGGAATTCACACTGCCGGCCAGAAGCGGCCCTAGCCGATGGAGCCCCGAAGCGGACGCTCCCAATTAGAGGCCCTTGTTCAGGCCTTCCCCGTGCGGCCGAACACCAGGGTGAGATTGTTGGCCGGCATCTCGGCGACCTCGATCAGCGAGAGGCCGGCGCGAGCTGCCAGTTCCTCCACGGCCTCGATATCGCGTACGCCCCATTCGGCATTGCCTTGGCGAAGGCTCAGGTCGAAGGCTTCATTGCTGGGAGCGGTGTGCTTGCCGCCACGCATGAACGCACCGTAAAGCAAGAGCAGCCCGTCCGGGCCCAGGTAGCGTCCGGCGCCGGCGACCAGTCCCTCGGTGACGCGCCAGGGCGCAATATGAATGACGTTGGCGCAGAAGACAGCCAGCAAAGCCCTGGGACCGAGTTCGGCCGTCATCTCGGGGCACCAGGCCGGATCGGACAAGTCGATCCGCAGCGGCGGACGGATATTCTCAAGCTTCGAATAGGCCCGCCACGCCTCGATGCTCTTCAGATGCTGTTCGTTCAGATCGCTTGGCCACCACGTGACTGCCGGAAAGTGACGGGCGAAATCGACCACGTGCTGGCCGGTGCCGCTGCCGGCCTCGACTGCATCGCCGGATTTGCCAGAGATGAATCGCCGCAGCATCGCGCGGAGCGCCTGGTGATTGCGGCGAAAGGCCGGCGCGTCAAGCCGGCCGTCGGGCCCGGCACCCCCACCGTCCTTGCCGAATTCAACGACATATTCAACCACGGTCGGCTCTCGACAAGATGACCCGGCGTTCCCCTCGATGCTATCCGGCAACCGACCGCGAAAGCCGAATGAAACGAAGCTGGCGACGATGCCCGCGGTGGAGGCGCTGGAGCAGTTCGACCAATTCGCGATCGCCTACGGCGATAGATTCGCGAAGCTGCCCGCATGACAATCCACCACCGACTTGCCCACGGAAATTCAGGCAGCCCCAGGATGTTTGGCGAACGTCTGCTTCTTCCGCCGGCTCACGCCCGCTTCGGGGTCGGTAGCCCCCGTTCGCGGTCAAACCGTCGCTGACCGCCCACCTGCTTGTCCGCTCGGCGTCACGACGCCTTCTAGCTCGGCGTCACGACGCCTTCTACATAGAGCCAGACGCCAGCTTCACGAACGAACCGGCTCACCTCATGCAGCTTGCCGGCGCGGCCGTTGACCTTCTGGTGTGCCACGAAATCGACAACGGCTGTGTCGCCGCTCGCTTCCCGGTGCAACACCTCGAGACCCACCCAATTCATCGGGTCCAGCTCCAGTTCACCCGGCGCGGTGGACGGATGCCAGGTCTTCATCAAGTACTCGAGCAATGACGGAAGAGGTGTGCCGCGGCCCTGGGCCAGGGCATAGGCGCTGTATCGCGAACGCATGAGTGCCTCGGGCGTGGGAGCATGTTCGCCGCGGAGCAGCCCTGCGTGCCAACGCCCGCAGCAGTCCATGTAGCGCGCAGGCGTGGTCTCGCGCGCACGGCAAGGGCAAGCAAGGTCACGGCTGCGGGCCACACGGCCATTGTGCGTGGCGTATGGGGCAGCGCGCCGGTTGCCACTCCGCGCTCCCGGCCGGTTGCCGACGGCCGGATCCGGCGCTTTCGATGGCCGAGCCGTCCGCATTTGAACCTACCATCGCCGCCCATGGACTGGATTCGCACCGGCCTGGACATCAGCGTAGCCCGTTGGAAGGCCCTGCTGCTCGCCTTCTGCCTGCTCTCGGCCATGGTGATGGGCATCGAAGGCGCCGCAACCGTGGCCGCGTTGACGCGCGGCACCGAGGGCAGACTCGGCGTGAAAGGCGATGGCGTCATGCACGATGGGCGCGTCGCTGCTCTGGTGCGAGGATTCGAGCCCTGGTCGCTGGCGCCGCAGGCGGGCGTGCGGGTCGGTGACCGGCTCCAGCACGACCGCTGGTACGACCGGGGCCGCTCGCTTCTGCCCGGAGTGGCCATCCCCGTGACCATCGTCCGCGACGGCGCCACGCTGCACACCGCGATCACGACGGCAGAGCGGCCGATCGAAAGCCTCGACCGCTGGCACTTCGTCCTGAACGTCGCCTATTGCGGGCTGGGCACGCTGCTCGGCCTGGTGGTCGGGCTGCGGCAGGCGGATGTCAGAACCAGCCGCGCGCTGGCCCTGGCCTTCCTCTGGTGGTCGTTGAACCTGGGCGCCAGCTATGCCCCCGCCGTCTGGCCACAGATCTTCGTCCGCGTGATGAACGAATTCGCCCTGGTGCCAGGCTGGTACTTCGGGCTGTGGTTCGCCATTCACTATCCGGACGAGCGGCCGCAGGGCTGGCGCCGCGCCCTGCGCCGCGTGCTGCCGCTGTTCCTGGTGGCCCTCGTGCCGGTGGAGATGGTAGCGGTGGCCTTGGCCCTGGGCCGCGGGTCGCCAAGCCTGTTCAACTGGATCGAGATACCGTACGTCGGTGCTGCAGGCGCGCTGATGCTCGTGGCGTTCTGGGACGGCTGGCGGCGCAGCAGCGGTGAGCTGCGGCAACGATTCAGCTGGTTGCTGGGGTCGTTTGCGCTGTTCTGGGCGGTCAGCTACGCGACCTGGCTGGACGGCTTCTTCGACGACGAGGTCCGGCCCCTGCTAGGACACGCCGCCGTGCTCGGTTCGCTGATGGCGCTGATCGGCCTGACCTACGCCATCCTGCGCCACCGCGTGCTCGACATGGGGCTGGCGCTGAACCGCTCGCTGGTCTTCACCGTCGTCGGCGCGGTGCTGCTGGGCAGCTTCCAGTTCCTCCAGGTGGTGGCGGGCCGGCTGCTGCACTTCGACGACCCGGCCAAGGCGGGCCTGCTCGGCGCGGTGCTGGCCGCCTTCGTGGTGCTGGCCTACCCGAAGGTCAAGCCGCGCGCCGAGTGGCTGGTCGACCGCCTGTTCTTCAGCGCTTGGGTGGCGCGCGAGGCCGACCTCGCGCGCTTTGCCGCCGACGCCCAGGGCTTCACCGAGGCCTCTTCGCTGGCGACGGCCCTGCTCGCTGCCCTCGACCGCTTCACCACCGGCGCCGGAGCCGCGCTCTATGTGCGTGGCGGCGATGGCCGCTACGCGCGCGTGCAGGGCTCGATGACCGATGCGCCACAGTGGCTCGATGCCGACGAGCCCCTGGCTGTGGCCCTGCGTGCCGGCCGTTCAGTGGCCCGCTGCGACGACGTGCATTCGACACTGCCCGGCGAACTGGCCATGGTGCTGTCGCGGCAGCGCGAGCTCGATGCCTTCATCCTGATCGGCCGCCAGCGCGACGGCCGGCCCCTGCGTTCGGACGAGGTGGCTGCGCTGCGCGACGCGCTGCGAACAGTGGGCGTCGAATGGCAGGCCTTGCGCTGGGAGGCGCTGCAGCGCGAGCGTCCTGCACCGGCTGCCGCGGCGTGACGGCAAAGCCGGCGCGACAATCCAGCGATTCCGTCGTGGCGTGATGGGCGGCGCGGTGGAACTGCTAAGCCGGCATTCCCGAGCGGTGACGGTGCGGCCGGCTTGCACGGGGTCGCGGATGTCCGTTCCCGGCCACAACTGCGATCGGTTGTGGGGCATCTCGATCGACCGCATCGCGCCGTTATTTCGAAACGCCCACCTGTTGCATCATCCACGCCATCTCGAACGCCCGGTCCTTCAAGGCGTCGTAGCGACCTGACGCGCCGCCGTGCCCGGCGGGGTCCAACTTGACCTTCAGCAGCAGCGGGTTGGCGTCGGTCTTGAGCGTGCGCAGCTTGGCGACGTACTTCGCCGGTTCCCAGTACCCCACTTGGCTGTCGTTATAGCTGGTGGTCACCAGGATGGCCGGGTAGGCTTGCCTGCGCAGGTTGTCGTAGGGACTGTAGGAGCGCATGTAGTCGAAGGCCGGTTTCTCGTTGGGATTGCCCCATTCGAGGTACTCGCCCACGGTCAAGGGCACGCTGGCGTCCATCATCGTGTTCATCACGTCCACGAACGGCACCGCCGCGTGAACGGCCTTGAAGAGGTCCGGGCGCATGTTGGTGACGGCCCCCATCAGCAGCCCCCCCGCGCTGCCTCCCTCGATCACCAGACCGGCCTTCGATGTCCAGTTCGACTGGATCAGGTACTCGGCCGCGTCGATGAAATCGGTGAAGGTGTTCTTCTTCTTCATCAGCATGCCGTCGTCGTGCCAGGCCTCGCCCATCTCGTCGCCACCGCGGACGTGAACGATGGCGAAGGCGAAGCCACGGTCCAGCAGGCTCACCCGCCCACTGTCAAAGTCGACCGGCCAGCCATAGCCGTAGGAGCCGTAGGCGTACAGCCACAGTGGCGCCTTGCCGTCCAGCGCCCGGTCCTTCCGGTGGACGATGGACACGGGCACCTTCACCCCGTCGCGGGCCGTGACCCAAAGACGCTCGGATGCGTATTTCGACGCGTCATAGCCGCCCAGGACCTGCTGCTGCTTGAGCAAGATGGGCCTGCCGCTGGTCATGTCGAAGTCAAAGACCGAAGGCGGCTCGACCAGGCTCTGGTAGCGGTAGCGGAACACCACGCTGCTGTATTCCGGCGTGTCCGTGGGAGCCGCGGCGTAGGTGGCTTCGCTGAACGGCAATTCGCGCCAGCGGCCTTGGCGGAAGTCGTGGATCCTGAACCGCGTCAGCCCGGCCTGCTTCTCCGTGAGGACCAGGTGGTCGTGGAATACCTCGATGCCTTGAATCAGCACGTCAGCACGGTGAGCGACGAACGGGGTCCATAGGGCGGGTTGGTCCACCGGTGCCGTGACGACGCGAAAGTTCTTGGCGTCACGGTTGGTCCGGATATAGAGCTGGCCGTCACGATGCTCGACCCCGTATTTGTGGCCCTTCTCGCGCTGCAGGACCAACTTGAAAGTGCCATCGGGTCTGGCGGTGTCCAGCAGGCGCGATTCCCAGGTGTCGGTCGAGAAGGCCTGTAGCACCAGGTATTTGAGGTCCTTGCTGCGCCCGAGAGAGATCCGGAACAGTTCGTCCCTTTCCTCGTACAGCGTTTCGGGCTTGCCGCCGGACCTGAGTCGCCACAGGGTATCGGGGCGCTTGGTGACCGGGTGCTCGGTCGTGAAGAAGGCCGTGGCGTTGTCGGCCGCCCATTGCACACTGGTCACGCGCTCGGCCAATGGCCCGTCGACCTTGCCGCTCGCGAGCGACTTGCGGAAGAGCCTGAACTGGCGGAATCCGGTCTCGTCGGTGGTGTAGAGCAACCACGCCCCATCGTCGGACACCTTCATTTCGCCCAGGCTGATGAACGCCTTGCCGTGGGCCATCTCATTCAAGTCCAGCAGCACCTGCTCCGGCGCCTGTTCGTCATAGGCCAGGGCCGCGGTGGCCTTGCGGCGGCAGCGGATCGGGTACTGCTGGCCCTCGACCGTGCGGCTGTAATAGAACCACGCCCCGCGTCGCACCGGCACGTCCAGATCGGTCTGCTGGATACGGCCCAGCATTTCCTCGTAGAGCGTGTCGGCGAAGGGCGCCAGGCTGGCGGTCAGGGCCAGGGTGTAGGCGTTCTCTGCCTTCAGGTAGTCCAGCACCGGCCGGCTGTCCTTCTCACGCAGCCAGAACCAGGGGTCCTGCACGCGCTCGCCGTGCCACTCGACGACATGGTCCTGGCGCGGCGCGGTGGGGGGCTGCGGGGCCTGTGGCGTCGACTGGGCAGACGCATTGCCGGACAAGACGGACGTCGCCAAGCACAAGAAGAAGACAGTCTTCATCCATTCACCTTCGCCGGTCGGCTCTTGTCTGCGCCGGCGAAGCTGGGTCGGGCTCGTCTGCGTCGCTCATCGCTTGCCGATCCTGCATTCAGCCACCCGCGCCGGCGCGCTTCAATGCGTCCCAGAACGCGTCGCCGCCGGGCGCCATCCAGGAGGGTTGCAGCCAGGCCTTGATCTGGCCGACGGTCTGGGCCTTGGGCACCACGTCCTGGAAGTCCTTGAACGCCGCGCGCGCCCGCTCGAGATGACCCGCACGCGACTCGGCGGCCACGAGGACCAGGGCCACGGATCCCGGCTCCGAGACGGCGCGCTGGGCACGGGTCATCCGCACCAGGGCATTGCGCGCCAGTCGGGCAGCCTCGGCATCATCGCCATGGGCGAAATGCACAGCGGCCGCCACCGATCCGGTGGCTTCGTTATCGAGAGCCTTCAGCATTGCCGGCACCAGCGCCAGGGCCTGCGCCACCTGACCCATGGACCGCAGGACGATCACCCGGTCGGTGAGGACGACCGCGTCGTCGGGTTCCTTCGCCAGCAGCGTGTCGCTCACCAACAAGGCCTCCTGATACCGGCCATGCTTGAAGTAGTGCCAGAAGCGCAATTTCAGCATCGCGGCCCAATCCGGCCGCTGGGTGAGGGCCTTGTCGAGCGCTGCGAGGCCGATTTCCTCCATCGGACGGTTTTCGGCGGCCCAGGTCTTCAGGCATTCGCACAGATTGACTTCCGCCGTCAGCTGCAAGGCGGTCGTCCGGGGCCAACTCGAGCGCACGCTTCAGGCTCTTCATGGTCGTGGCGTAGACGGCGGCCGCGTCGGGACTGTCACTGTTCCAATCGACCTTCGCGCGAAAGGCCAGGTCGCGCACGTCCAGCTGCGCGTCCGGCTTGCCGCGTGCGCGGGCCACCTCCTGCGCGAGCGCGAAATAGGTCAGCAAGTGGGTCGTGTCTCGGATGGCCTGGGCCGGTAGCTGCGGCCCGCCGTCGCCGGCATCCGCCTTGATCGTGCGCTGTTCGAGCACCCGCTCGGTGGCGGCGTCGATGACCGCGAGGTCGAGCGCGTAGCCGGCGCTGCTGCGCGTCACGTTGCCGCGGTAGAGGAAATGCACGTCGAGCGCCTGCCCGAGCTGGCTCAAGGTCTGCGGTCGTGCCAACTGCGCCTCGACGAGCGGGCGCGGCACGACACGCCCCCACAGGATATTGGCTTCCTGCTCGGCCAGCGTTACCTCGAACGCGCCCAGCGCCAGGCGCGCGCCTTCGGCATCGCCGGGTGGGCGCCTGGAACGGCAGCACCGCAAAGGTCATGCGCCGGTCGGCCGCCGAGAACGGGACGACGGGGCCGGTAGCCTTCGTCGTCGATGCGGTCCCTTCGGCCAGGCTGGTGTGCACGGTTCGCCAGCCGTTCCAGTACCCGGCCAGGCCCCCGATGACCGTGCCGCCCGCCGCGATGGCGACGATCGGGCCCCGCAGACGCCCGAGCCGCGACATCCACCGCGACTGCCGCGAAGGTGTCGCGTCAGCGATGCCTGCGGGAGGTGATTCGGGCTGGGGTGCCTCCTCGTCCATCGCCAAAGCTCTCCTTCAGTCGCGCAAATTCCCGAGCCGACTTGGCCAGAGCGACCAGGCGCGGCAGCATACGCCCTATCCCCGCCAATCTGCTCGGCGGATGGTCTGAAGGCGTCGCTCGTACTCGGTCGATGACCGGCGGCTCATGGGCTGGAAGCGGATGCAGCAAATTGCGGTGTCGACTAAATTGCTTCAGCGTTCCGTAGAGGCAAGGTTTCCAAGCCGCGCAAGTTGATCAACTTCCTCCAAGCCGGCGAACTGGCGGGCTCGGCCAGCGCCAACCCCGGCCGCTGCCGCAGCAACTGCCCAAACGCCACCTCCGCCTCCATCCTCGCCAGCGGCGCCCCCACGCAGTAATGGATCCCCGCCCCGAACGCCAGGTGCGGGTTCGGGCTGCGTGCGATGTCGAACCGATCCGGCTCGGCGAACACCGCCGGGTCGCGGTTCGCCGCCCCCGTCATGAAGAAGATGACGTCGCCCGCCGGCACCACCGTCTCGCCGATGGCATAAGGCGCCACCGCGTGCCGCCCGACCATGTTCACCGAGCTCTCGAAGCGCAGCATCTCGTCCACCGCACCGGGCAGAAGCTTCTCGGGGTCGGCGCGCAGCTGCGCCAGCGCCTCGGGGTGGCGCAGCAGCGTCAGCAGCCCGTTGCCGAGCAGGTTGGTGGTGGTCTCGTGCCCGGCCACGAACAGCAGGATCAGGTTGCCCAGCAGCTCGTCTTCGCTCAGCGATGACGACGATGAGGCGCCGTCGCCCGCGTCGTGCGCCGCCACCAGCGTGCCGAGCAGGTCGTCGCGCTCGCCGCTGGCGCGGTGCCGGGCGATGTGCGCGCGCAGGTACTCCACCATCTCGGTGGCGGCGTGGTCGGCGGCCTGGCGCTGGGCGCGTCGCACCACGGGCTCGACGATCAGGGCGAGCGCGTCGGCCCATTGCTTGGTCTGCGCGAAGTCTTCGGCCGGCAGGCCGAGCACGTCGCAGATCACGCGCACCGGCAGCGGCTGTGCCAGCGTCGGCATCAGGTCGAAGGTGGCGCCGTCTTCCGTGGGCAGCGCGGCCAGCAGCTCGGCGGTGATGGCCCCCACCCGCGCGCGCAACGCCTGCACCACCGCGGGCTTGAATGCGGCGTTGACGAGCCGGCGCAGCCGCGTGTGCACGGGCGGGTCGTTGAACAGCATCCAGCGCTCGCAGGTGCGCTCCAGCGTCGAATCGGCGACGAAGGGGCGCAGCTGCGCGTAGCCGGGCGTGCGCGTCACCTCGCGGCTGAGCGCGCTGCTGCGCAGGCCGGCGCTGCAATCGGCATGGTGCGTGGCCAGCCAGATGCCGATCACGTCGCGCTCGGCGCGGCTGCGCGAGCGCACCGCGTGCAGCACCGGGTGAGGGTCGCTGCGGAACACGGGGTCCCGCATGTCGATCACGGGGGACGGGGTCGACGGCATCGTTCGGCCTTTCCGGAGGGTGGGCGATGGTGCACGAAACATGCAACGGTGACCAGCCGCGGGCTTGTCGAGCCATGCTCTCAGCAGATTCCCGCCGCCATCGAGCGCCGGCGATCCCAGGCTTGGCGCTTGCGTTGTCGCACACCTTCATCGAGACTGCCCGCAACGCAACCCTGAACAGGGCCGTGCGATCCTGCCGTGCCGAAGGTGTTTCGATGAGCCCATTGCGCGCACTGCTCCTGACCGACGTCGTCGACAGCACCCAGCTGACGCTGCGCGTCGGCGATGCGGAAATGGCCCGGCTGTGGACCGCACACGACCGCGCCGCGCGTGATCTCCTGCCGGTCTGGCGTGGGCGCGAGATCGACAAGACCGATGGCATGCTGCTGCTGTTCGACGCGGCCGCAGACGCGGTGGGCTACGCACTGGCGTACCAGCAGGCGTTGAGCCAGCTCGCCTTGCCGCTCAAGGCGCGCGCCGGCGTGCATGTCGGCCCCGTCACGCTGCGCGAGAACAGCCCTGCCGACGTCGCGCTCGGTGCCAAGCCGATCGAGGTCGAGGGCGTGGCCAAGGCGGCCGCTGCGCGGGTGGTGTCGCTTGCCCGAGGCGGCCAGACGCTGCTCACGCGCGAGGCCCTGGCTGCGCTCGGGGACACGTCGTTGCGAGTGCAGTCGCACGGGCACTGGCGCATGAAGGGCTTTGCCGAGCCGATCGAGCTGTTCGAGGTCGGCACGGCGGACAGGGTCTTCGTGCCGCCGGAAGACAGCTCGAAGGTGTATCGCGTCGCCCGCAAGGACTCGCTGTGGGTGCCGATCCGGCAGATCGACAACAACCTGCCGGAGCACGTGGCGTCGTTCGTCGGCCGCACGAGCGAGCTCGACGAGCTGTTGCAGCGCCTGTCGCAGGCCCGCCTGCTCACGCTGTACGGCAGCGGCGGCGTCGGCAAGACGCGCCTCGTCCTGCAGCTGGCCCGCACCGTGCTGGGCGAGTTTCCCGACGGGGGCTGGCTCGCCGAGCTCGCGCCGCTCGCCGATCCGAAGCTCGTGCCGCAGACCGTGGCGACGGCGCTGGGCGTGAAGGAGGTGCCGGGCAGGCCGATCACGCAGACGCTGGCCGAACACCTGAAGGACCGGCAGGCGCTGCTCCTGTTGGACAACTGCGAGCACCTGCTCGACGCCTGCGCGCAGCTCGCCGAAGCCCTTTTGCGAGCCTGCCCGCAGGTAAAGATGCTGGCGAGCAGCCGCGAAGCGCTCGGCATTGGTGGCGAGCAGGTGTTCCGCGTGCCTTCGCTCGCGCTGCCGGACGCCGACCGCAAGGCCACTCCCGAGTCCATCGTCCAGTCCGAGGCGGTGCAGCTCTTCGTCGATCGGGCCGCGCTCGTGCGTCCGGACTTCCGCCTCACCGACAGGAACGCGCCGTCGATCGCTTCCATCTGCCGCAGGCTGGACGGCATCCCGCTGGCGATCGAGCTCGCCGCGGCACGCATGCGGTCGCTCTCGGCCGAGGAGATCAACCGCCGCCTCGACCAGCGCTTCCTCCTGCTCACGGGCGGCTCGCGCACGGCCCTGCCGCGCCAGCAGACCCTGCGCTCGCTGATCGACTGGAGCTACGACCTGCTGCAGGAGCCGGAACGGCTCGCGCTGCAGAGGCTCTCTGTCTTTGCCGAGGGGTGGACCGAAGCCGCCGCGGCGCAGGTCTGCGCCGGCGACGGCGTGCAGCCGCACGAGGTGCCGGACCTGCTGGCATCGCTGTGCGACAAGAGCCTCGTGCTGGCCGAGGAGCGCGACGATCACACCCGCTACCGGCTGCTCGAAACGGTGCGCCAGTACGCCCGCGAGCGGCTGCTGGAACAGATGGGCGCAGAGGCGGTTCGGGGCCGGCATCTGGAGTGCTACCTGCAGCATGCCGAGCAGGCAGCGGCCGGGCTGCAGGGGGCCGAGCAGACGCACTGGCTGCGCGACCTCGAGGAGGAGCACGACAACCTGCGGGCGGCGCTGGAGTGGAGCCTGGTGGCATCGACCCCGGCGGCAGCGACAAGCGGGCTCCGCCTGTGCGCAGCGCTGCAACGGTTCTGGCTGATGCGCGGTCATTTGTCGGAAGGTCGTGCGTGCTGCGCGAGCATCCTGCAGATGACCGCCGCCGAGGCGCCGACGATCG
>Ga0105248_10005812_pt1 | contig 13563 bp, 5 predicted proteins | sample KBSS34metaG_FD_81524 | JGI IMG/M metagenome (GOLD analysis project Ga0105248, IMG submission 81524) | Switchgrass rhizosphere microbial communities from Kellogg Biological Station, Michigan, USA - KBS S3-4 metaG | ecosystem: Host-associated > Plants > Roots > Rhizosphere > Soil | place... | reverse complement strand
TGTGGCGGACGATGGCCAGTCCAAGGCCGAGTCCCTGATGCGGGCGCGTCGTCCCGCTGTCGCCCTGCCGGAACCGATCGAACACGTACGGCAGCACCGCCGGCTCGATCCCCTCACCGGTGTCGGACACCTCGATCTCGAACTGCGATTCGTGGCGGCGCAACGTCACGGTGACGCGCCCACCACGAAGCGTGAACTTGATGGCATTCGACAGCAGATTCCAGATGACCTGCTGCAAGCGTGCCTCGTCGCCGGCAATCAGGCTTTCATCGGAACCAGCGTCGACCTTGACCGTAATCCCCTTCGCGGCGGCCGCCGGCTGAATCGCCTCGACCGCGGCGTTGATGGTCGCCGTCAGGTTCACCGGCTGGACGTCCAGCCTGAACTTGCCGGTGATCACGCGCGACAGGTCCAGCAGATCCTCGACCAGATCGAGCTGCGCGAGCGCATTGCGCTCGACGACTTCGAACGCGCGGGACATTTTCTCCTGGCTTACCGCGCCACCCCGCAGCATTCGCGCCCACCCGAGCACGGCGTTCAACGGGGTCCGGAGTTCGTGGGACAGCGTCGCGAGGAACTCGTCCTTGGCGCGGTTCGCCGCCTGCACCTGACGATAGGCGCGGGCGTTCTCGACGGCCAGCGCCGCGCGATACGCCATATCGTGGGCAAATCGGAAATCGACGTCGCTGTAGGTGCGGGCGGAGTCGGCGTACACGAACGTGAGCGCGCCGAACGTCCGCCGGTGCGCCGTCAACGGCACGACGATCACGTTCGGCCGCATCAGGGCAGTACCAAAACCGATCACCTCGGCGACCGCTGAACCGGCGCTGCTCGCCTGCGCCGAGTCGATGTGAGACACCGCCAGCCGCTGCACCTCGCCATGCTCGTCGACGACGTCCACCGCGCACCAGTCGGCAATCTGCGGGACGGCGAGTTGAGCGACCGTTCGCAGCGTTTCCTCGTAATCAAGCGAACTGCCCAGCGCCGCGCTCGCTTCCGCAAGAAACGCCGTCTGGCGGTTGGCGCGCTCTGCCTGCTCCCGGCTCCGGCGCTGCGCCTCGAAAAGCTCCGCGCTCGTAATCGCGGCCGCCGCCAGGTTCCCGAGCGCGCGCGCCGTCTGGACCTCGACCTCGTCGAACTCGTGCGGCGTCCGGTAATAGAAGACCAGCGTACCGGTGCCGTGCCCGCCAATCGTCAGCGGCACCGCCATCATCGATTCGATCCCTTCCTGGCGGAGCGCTCGTGCGCGATCCTCGAGCAGCGGCGTGTCGGCGACCGAGCTGACAATCAACGGCTCGGTGAACGCGACGGCGCTCACATCCTCCCCGCGGAACGACTCGACGAGCATCCGGCTGAAGGCTTCGGAAATGCCATGGGAGGCGCCAATACGCCACTGCTTCTCCCGCTGGTCCAGCAGCCACACGGCATACCCGTCAGCCCGTAGCAGCGTCCGCGCGAGGACAACGAGCGCCGGCAGGACGTCGTGCATCTTCGGCGAACCGAACAGCGTGCCGGATGCCGCCACCAGCGCCACCAGGCGCTGCCGCAGGTCCGCATGCCGGGCCTCCGCCGCAGCCAGAGCCTCCTCCGCCCGACGCCGTTCCGAAACATCGCGGGCAATCTTCGAGGCGCCCACCACCCGGCCATCGTTGTCGCGAATCGGCGAGATGGTGAGCGAGATGGGCAGCAGCGTGCCGTCCTTGCGCTGCCGCATCGTCTCGAAATGGTCTACGGCGCGGCCGGCGCGGATCTCGCGGAGCACATGCTCCTCTTCGAAGAGCCGGTCGGCCGGGACGATGAGAGTGATCGACCGGCCGACAGCCTCTGCGGCGGTGTAACCGAACATTCGCTCGGCCGCCAAATTCCACGAGGTGACGATCCCGTTCAGATCCTTGCTGATAATGGCATCGTCAGAAAACTCGACGATCGCCGCCAGCCGGCGCGCCGCAGCGTCCAGAGAGCCGTCCATGATGGGAGCCCGATTGTAGCGCCTCTGTGGATGGGCTGGGGCTGGCGCGGCAATTGCTGCTGAAAGCGCAGGAGGTTTCGGAATGCGTTATATCGTCGCGTGGATGCTCGGCGTGCCGTTTTCGGTGATCGCCCTGTGGTACATCGTTGGCCATTCGGCCTGCGGGTAAGCCACTCACCTGCTGCCGGCGCCGCGATTCCGATCAGAACTCGATGATGCCCATCACGGGGTAGTGGTCGGAGCCGAGGCGATCCGGCAGTCGTGCGACACGCAGCAACCGCGCACGCCCGCGGGCCCGCAGATGGTCGAGGCTGGCGCGCAGCCCGAGCGGTCCTTTCCAAGTCGTCGTCGCACGATCATCCCCGTCTGGAAATGCCCGGCGCAGTACTCTCAACGCTGGCTCTCGCGACCCGAGCCACGTGTTGAAGTCCCCGCCGAGCACGGTGTCGTCCAGCGTCGCCGCCAGCGCCTCGACGAGCGCAGCGGCTTGTCGACGGCGCGCCGCCAGCGGTCCACCCCGACCGAGCGCCAGCGCCGTGTCCAGGTGAACGTCCACGACGCCAAGCCGCCAGTCCGATCCCGACCGCGTACGCCCTTCGACGACAGCGAGGGCCGCCGCTCGGCGCTGGTGTTCGAAAGGTAGTTCGATGACGGCCGGCGAGTCGAGCGGCAGCGTCGACACGATCGCGTTGCCGCGATCCTCCGGCGCATCGGGGTCGCCGCCATTGCGCATCGACGGGACGTACAACAGCGATAGGTGCTGGTCCTGCACCAACCGCTCGATGTCCGCGCCGCGCTTGCCGAGATTCCGCGCTCCGACGCGCGACGGTAGGTGCAGGCGTACGGACGTCCGTGCGGGTACGCCGCCGTCACGGCGATACGCTTCCTGAAGAAGCAGGACGAAGTGCTCGATTCTTTCGCCGCCCGTGTACGTGCCTGAGTGGAGCCGGCGAATCAGCTCGCGCACGTCGCCAAAGCCCGCGTGAACGTTCCAGGTGACGATCGCGAGCCGGTCCACAAAAGCCGGAAGATCCGACGGGGGGCGACGGTAGTACAGAACCGGACCGACCGTTGCGCACCAGTCGCTCAGAGGATGTCGATCCCGGGTCGCCGTTGGTGAGATCCAGACGAGCAACGGCTCGGGATCGGGCACCACATCGCGGCACGTTTGCGGAGGAGGCGTAGTGGTTGCGTGGTGGTGCGAGGTGCAGCCGGAAACCGCCGCGGCAAGCACCGCGGCCGCAACAGGGGCGACGACAGACCATTGAGATTTCGTCGGCGCGAAGCGAGATCTCCGCCAGGAAGCCCTGGTCACCGACGGCGGCGGCGTGGTGTCGCGGGCTCGGGAATCATGCGGAAATCGCGGACGGCCTGGAGGGGTCCGAGGTGCATCTGTTCGCGATCGCGTGCGATTTCCTCCCGGAGTTCAGCCGTTCGCCGCCGGGCGTTCGACATGCGCTCGCTCATCTCGCGCAACCGTCGAACTGTTTCCGCCAGAAACGACTCGGCCATACGCTAATCGGCGCTCCTGCTCGTTGATCAAGCGAATCGTATGCCAGGAGAAGCTGCCGGGATCCGCGACATTCGCCGCTGAGGTCCGCACGTAAAAGAGGTCAGCATGCGTGTTCTGTTCATCGCCGGGTACGGCTACCGGTATGTGCCTCGGGATCCCGGCCGCGATTCGGCCCCAATCCCGGCACCGGCGACGGGGCGGAATTGTCACACCCGGACGAGCACGCCTCTCGCCCGCTGACCGGTCGCCTGCGCGATGGCCGACGCGTACAGCGCGACCTGGCGACGGTACCGATCTTCTCCGACCGCGGCAAGCTCGCGATCGGTCTTGTAGTCGACCACGGTCCACGCGCCGTGCTCCTCGAAGGCGAGGTCGACGATCCCCTCCACCATCACACCGCCGCCGTGCAGGCAGGTGACCGGTGTTTCGCGCCGGCACGCCCCGCGGCCGCTGGCGTCTCGTGCTCGCGCGAGCAGATCGTGCGCCAGCACGCGCTGCACCGTGTGCGCGGCGGCGATCAGTTCGTCTGCCGGCGCGGACAGAATGCGACCGTGAACCTCGGTGACAGCATCAATGGCCGCGCGATCTGCCTCGAGTGGAACGGCGGCGAGCACGGCATGCACCAGCTCCCCGAATCGTGACCCGCCCGGGCGTTCGGGTCCGCGCGCGTCGACCATGGAAACCTCCGCGGGCCCGCCCGATGCGGATCCGGCTTCCGCCTCCACCGCACCACGACCTCCGCGCGAAGGACCCTCGTCGTCGAACAACCCACGCTGTTCGGACAGAGGCTCCGCGGTGGTGAGCCTCGTCAGATCCTCTCCCGGCTTGTCGTCGATTGCCGCCCACTCCGTCGCGGTGAGCACCGAGACGGAAGGGCGCGACCCATCCGCAATCGCCGCCTCCCGCTGATCGCGCCACCGCGCATAGTCGCGAAGCCCGTCGGCGACCACCGTCTCCGGCACATCCTTGACGATCAGAGATTCCCGTCGGATGCCGATCCCGGGCTCGACGCCCAGATCGAGCGCGTTCGGATCCCACCAGACACAGGTGTACGGCGCGTCGGCGCGCTCGTTGACATGGGCGCCGGGACAGACCGTCGTCGATGTCGCCGGCTCGCCGTCGGGGCGCCGCCACACCGAATCGGTTTTGAACGGCGGGCAGCCCGACGCTGGTTCCGCTCGCCGCCGCGCCGTGGTCGGCGGATACAGCGCGCCGTTCAATGGACTGGTCCAACCGCCGTCGTACTCGATGTCGCCGACGGCCGGCACGACCAGGAGATCGCGCGCGCGCGTCGCGGCAACGTAAGCGATCCGGACGCCTTCCGCCGCATCGCGTTCAATCTCCAGCGGCTCGTGCGCCGCCAGCTCGCTCGGCGTCCAGCGTCCGAGGCGCAGATAGCAGGCATTGCGATCGCGATCGATCAGGCGATCGGCGCGGTCGGTGTTGAGCTTCGCCGTGATGTCCGCCAGGATGACGACGGGGAATTCCAGCCCTTTGGCCTTGTGCACGGTCATCAACCGGACGCCGTCGCTGCCTTCTTCGAGAATCGGTGCTTCGGCCGCCTGACCACCGTCCGCCTCGGCGCGCAGCTCCTCGACAAACCCGCGGAATGACATGCCGCCCGACATCTCGTACTGGCGAGCGAGTTCGGCGACGTGCAGCACGTTCGCCAGCGCCTGTTCACCCGCCGGACGCAGCACGAACGCGACGTGCGCACGAGTGGCGTTGAGCAGCTGGGTGATGGTGTCGGCGAGCGGGCGATAGTTGCGCCCGGTATGGAGGCGCCGGAGCAGATTCAGCGCGTCTGCAACCGGCTGCTGATCCCGTGCGACGGCCACCGGTGTGCGGAACGGATGACACGGGCCGTGTGCGTGCCGGTACTCCATCAGCGTCCCGTCGTCGATAGCGAACAGCGCTCCGCGCAACGTGGCAAAGACCGACAGCTCGTCGTCCGGCCACTCGATGGCCGCGAGCGCGGCGCGCATCGTGTCCACCTCTTCGCGATCGTGAAACGACTTGCCGCCGACCAAGAGGTGCGGCACGCCGCGCGCTTCGAGCGCATCGACGTACGGTCTTGTGACATCGGCCGCGAAGTGCAGGAAGCGCCGGAACAAGATGCACACGTGGCGCGGCTCGATCGGCACGGTCATCGGCAGCTCGTCGCGTGCGGTGCGCTCGGTGACCGTCCAGCCGCTGCGCGTCAGCAGCCATGATACGAACGCGCCGACGGCGTCCGGGAGCGATTTCTCGATCGCGTAGGCGGCAACGCGGCGCTGACCGTAGGGCTCGGGCACGGGGAGCGCGACCACGGCCGGCTGGGCGGGAAGATCTGCCCGGTACGGCGACAGCTTTTCGTACTTCGCCTGCAGGGTGGCGCGATCGCCGGTCATGTGGGGCGCGAACGCGGCGTTGATGGCGCGCTGGATCGTCGGGGTCGACCTGAAACTGGTGTGCAAGTACGCTTGTCTGGCCCCGCGCGATACGAGCATTTCGCACACGTCTCGATAGGTTTCGACATCGGCGCGCCGGAAGCGGTAGATCGCCTGTTTCGGATCGCCGACGATGAACAGCCGGCCTGGTTCGGGCGTGATAGTTCGCCAATCGCTTCCTGGCTCTGCGGCGCTCAGCCGCAGCAGGATTTCCGCCTGCAGCGGATCGGTGTCCTGAAACTCGTCGACGAAGAGGTGCGTGAAGCGCGCGTGAAACGAGCGCCGCACATTGGGATGCGCTACCAGCAAATCGCGCGCGCGCAGCAGCAGATCCACGAAGTCGAGCGCGCCGGCACTGCGCTTCAGCGCTTCGTAGCCGGCGACCACGTCGCGGAGCTCCTCGCGCAGCAGTGCCGCGAGGTCGCCATCGGCGGCACGTTGAAACGCGTCGAGGTCGCTCGTCAAGGCTTCGTAAGCGGCCCAGACCTCGTCACGGGCCAGCTGCGGTCCGTATAAACGGTCGCGGCCGCGGCGCGCGCGCCGGAAGTCGCGGTTCTGGGCCAGATCGACGACGCGCGCTTCCCACCCGTCCGGATCCCTGACGTCGAACCGCTCGGCCGTCCGCACCTCGTGGCTCAGGTCACGGACGAAGCGCGTGTCGTAGAAAAGGGGATCGCGCGTCGACGCCGCCTGCGCGGTCAGCGCCGCCAGATCGTGCACACGGGTCAGGACGCGGGCCAGCTCGCTGTCCCGATCGAACGGATCGCGGCGCCACGCGCCGTCGAAGTCGCGCCATTCGGCGAGCTCTCGGCCCGCTCGCCGAATCCGATCGATCGGCCCGTCGTCGTTGTCGCGTCCGTCACGCGACCAGACGCTGCGCCGCAACGCGCGGCGTACGCCTTCGGGCGGATCCTCCAAACGTTCGCCCAGCCAGACGCGGAACGCCTCGTCGAAGATCCGTTCAGCGCGCGGCTCGGTGAGCACCTCGAACAGGGGATCGATGCCCGCTTCGACCGGCCGTTCGCGAAGCAGATCGGCGCAGAAGCCGTGAATCGTGCTGACGTGCGCTTCTTCCAGGCGTTGAATGGCGTCAGTGAGGCGCGCCTGAACCTCGGAGGCGGACGCCCGTTGACGCAGGCCCTCGAGCTCTTTTCGGATGCGGAGCTTCAGCTCCCCCGCGGCCTTCTCGGTGAACGTGACGGCCACGATCTGCTCGATGCGCGCGCGGCCGCTTGCCAGCACGTTCAGAATCCGCGCAACCAGCTCGGTGGTCTTGCCGGTGCCGGCAGCAGCCTCCACGACCACCGTGTGGTCGAGACCCTCGCGGATGAGATGCCGATCGTCGTGATCCGGCAGCCGGGTGCCCTGGCTCATGGCTTCCTCCGCAAGTCGAGCAGGTCGGCCAGCGGCTCCTGCGCCTTGAACCGGCTGACGCGGCGCTCGGCGGTCGGCCCGCAGACGACAACAAAGTCGCACCAGCTGCAGGCCTTTTCAGCCGGCGCCGGCGCCAGGAAGCCGGTTTCGACGGCGCGGTCGATGATTTCGAGGACCTCCACGCCGAGCCGTCGCGCCTGAGGCGTCAGCGGGATGCGAACGTCGCGGTAGCCGCCGGCGGTGGTCGCGTAGTACAGCCGTCCTTCGGCGACGGGACGATCGAGCGCCTGCTCGAGGGCGAGGGAGTACAGCACCGGCTGCAGCACAGCACCGCCGCCGACCATCATGTACTCCTTGCCGCGATACTTTCCGGTCTTGTGGTCGGTGACGCGCAGTTGCCGGGTCTGCTGGTGTTCTTCGATGAGATCGATCGAGCCGTGCAGCTGAAAGCGGCCATCGATGGTCACCGGCTCCCGGCGGCTGCTTGGATCGCGCCCGACGGCGAGCGCGCCGCCGTCCTGGTAGCCGAACGCCCATTCGAAGCGCAGCGGCATCCACTCGCCTCCTGCGCGGGCGATTTCGTCCACCCACAGACGCAGGTCGCGGTGGAGGGCGCCGATTTCGTCGTGCCACACGCGATCGATGGCGGGCGCGAGCAGTTCATACTGCTGTCCCGCGATCTGTTCGACCACCTGGTCGAGAGTCGCCAGGGCGTGGAGGCGATTGGATTCCGTCACCGGCAACGCGTTCTCCGACTGCAGGCGGCGGTAGAGCGCCGTCTGCATTTCATGGAACAGGCTACCGCGCGTCAACGGGTCGAGGCGCTGGAGTGGCTCGAGATCCTCCGCCGGCCGGATCCGGTAAATCGCGCTCAACAGGAACTGGTAAGGACAGACGGAGTACTTCTGCAGCGCTGACAGCGAGTACCGCCGAGCGCTCAAGCGGTGGGCCGACAGAATCGGCTTCAGCCGGTCAGTCGCGGCGACGATGCCATCCCAACGCGACCAGCCAGGCTTGGCGCGCATGAACCGTTCGCGAACGGACCGTTGCAGCGATTCGTTCAGCTGCAGGATGTAATGGGCGCGGCCGCGCGCGCTGGCATCCGGCTCGTCGTCCAGGGCGCGCAGCGTCGACAGATCGTGTTCGAGCGCATCGATCGCCTCGTCCCGGTCGGCTGGCGCCGGCCATGCGAGTGTGGCGCGCGACGCCCGAGCGGCGGCCTGCTGCAGCTCGTCGGCGCTGGGCACGCGCCCGGTCATGGCGCGCCACACTTCGAGCGCGTAGAGCGACGGGACGCGCGGCCGCCCCTCGCCGACTTCCACGGTGGGAAACGACACGTATAGACGGGACTCGGCCGCTCCGACCGCAAGGCGGAGCTGCAGTTTCTCCATGTCCGCCCGGTCCGACTGAAGCGGCAGCCCGGCGTCGAGCCGCTGCCGCGCCTCGTCCAGCAGCAGCGGATCCTCGCGCGGTTTCTGCGGAAACATCCGCTCCGCCAGGGCGGGGATGAACACGACATCGAAGCTGCGGCCGCGCAGCTGCGAGGGGCTGCCCACCAGGACGCGTCCGTAGCGGCGCAGCGGTGCGTCGGCTTCGACGGTCGACAGCCGGTTCGCAAGGACTCGCGCCGCTTCGTCGAGCGTGACCGGTCCGACGGCGCCCATCGGCCGCAGGTCCGCGAACACACGCAGCACACGGTCCGGCCGCAGCAGCACGCGTGGCGCCAGCGCGTCGAACAGGTCCAGCCATTCGGCCCACGTCGCCTGTACCGGCCATGCGGCCAGCGTCCGCATGATCGGCAGCGCGAACGCCGCGAGATGATTGAGGTCGTCGATCTTCCGCTCCAGCTGCGCGATCCGGCCCGACTCGGGTTCGGTGCGCACCAGCTCGCGGCGCTGCAGTTCGCATTCGTGGGTCAACCCCTTGAGGCGGCGCTCCCACCGATCCTGACCGGCCACGACGCGCGACTCGGCCAACAGGCGTTCCCACTTCCACGGCGCGCGAAACGCCCGGCGCGTCGGCGTGTCCGGCCGTTTCGAGTCGATCGTTTCTTCATCAGGTGACGTCGCGGCCTGCTGCTCCGCGCGCTCGCCGAGCGCACCAAACACTTCATCGTTCGACGTCGGAAACGCGCCGGTCGTGGCGAGGGCAGTTGTCTCCGGCACCTGTCCCAGCGAGAGGTACTCGGCGAACCGGCGCGCCGACAATCGGTCGAGCGCGCAGGCGATCAACGCCAGAAACGCGCGGCCGGCAGGATGCGGGCGCCGCGTGCCGCGCTCGAAGTACACCGGTACGCCGGCGCGCTCGAGCGCGTGTTCCAGCAGGCCGGCATAGTGCTGCGGGGCGCGGAGCGCGATCGCCATCCGATCGAATGGCACGCCGCGGCGCGCCTCGCGCAGGACCCGGCGGGCGATTTCGACCGCCTCCCGCCCTTCACCCGGCGCCGAGAACAGCTCGACTTCCTCGAGCGGATCCGCCGGAGGCGGCACCGTCTCGGCAAACAGGTGGCGGCGGACGCGGCCGAGACCGGCGGGCTCGCCGCGATCGAGCATGGTTGGCGGCGCCAGCGGCCTGAGGGCTTCGAGAGTCGTGGCGTCGCCGGCGGGGATCGTCACGAGCGAGTCCTGGGCGCGAGCGATCAGCGCGTGCACGAACGCGCGTTCCGCCGCATTGGTGATCGCCGCGTCCAACAGGACGAGGCGGGCAGCAGCCGGCGGATGCGCGGTGGCCCCGTCGGCCGCCGCTTCGGTGGCGACGCGCAGAAAGGCTGCACGGTCAACCGCCGAAGCCGCTTGAAATTGCCCATCGAAACGCTCGAACAGATCCGCCAGATCGCGGCCCGCCTCGGGCAGGACACGCAGCGCCGGCGGCGCGACCGCGGCGACGGCCAGCGCCTCGAGCGAACGGGCCAGCGCGCGGGGGAATCCGGGCATTCGCGCGACCGGCGCGAAGTACGTGAGCGCGCCGTCCCGGTCCGCGTCGAACAACGCTCGCGCCGAGACCGCCTCGACACCGAGCGCGGTTGTGGCTGAGAGACGCTGTCGCGCCAGCAATGGCGCCGCGAGCCGCGCGGCCAGCTGCGTGAGGCTGAAGCGATAGAGGCCGAACGTCGCGCCGCGGCCGCGGGCGACCAGGCGCGCGAAGTCGTCGGCGGCGCCTCGCGACGCCGAAACAATCAGGACTTCCGAGGCCGGCGGAACTGCAAGGGTGAACTGGCGCGCCGCATCGAGGCGGGCGGCGGCCGAATCGGACACGACGATGTGCATTGCGGGCTCCTTCCGGACGTCATGCCGGACACTCGGTAACGACCGCGCTGCGCGGCCGTGATGCGAACGATAGCACGGTCCGGCTGAAGCCGGACACCACGTACGAAATGCGCCGGTGCCGGTACCGAGATCGGCCAGTCGGTAGGTGGTCAGCGTCGGTACGTAGTGTCCGGCGTTAGCCGGACCTTCCTCCTGCGTCGACGCGGACGTGGAAGTAGTCGGCGGACTCGTGGACGATCAGCGGTCCGGCGAAGATCTGACTCAGGCGAGGGCCCGTCAACACGTCGCGTTTCGGTCCATCGAACGCGATGCGTCCGCGCGCCAGCAGCACGACCCGATCGATCTCGGGGATGATCTCCTCGACATAGTGGGTGACCAGGAGAATCGTCGTGCCCTGCCGTGCCACATCGCGGACGCGCTCCATGAAGGCGTGGCGCGCGACCAGGTCCAGCCCGCGCGTCGGCTCGTCGAGCACCAGCACTTTCGGCGTGTGCACCAGCGCACGCGCGATGAGCACGCGGCGCGCTTCTCCGGTGGACAGTGTGTCGAGCGTTCTCGTCGCCAGAGCCGCCGCCCCAACTCGATCGAGCGCCTCGAGCGCCTGGGCCCGCATCGCGGCCGTAACGCGCTGGTGCGCGAACACGCCATGAGTCGCAAAGAACCCGGACGCCACCGCGTCGAGCGCGTTCACCACGCCATTGGAGTTGCCGTGGACGAACCGATCGTGCAAGTCGGCCGACACGATGCCCATCTGCGATCGCAGCTCGAAGACATTCCAGCGGTCGCGCCCGAACAGGCGAATTGGTGGCGGGTCGTCCTCGGCCGCTCGGCTGAAGCCTTCGCGTTCCGTGACACCCTCGCGCTGGGTGGCGCCTTCGCGATTCGTGGCGGAGTCTTCGCGCGCCACGGCAGCGCCGTCGCGGTCCATCAGGGGATACAGCTGCAGCGTCAGCAGCCGCATGAACGTGGACTTCCCCGCACCGTTGGGACCGAGGATGGCCGTGTGTTGTCCGACGTCGATGCTGAGAGTCAGGCCGTCGAGCACCCGCGCGCTGCCGAGGATGACAGACGCGTTGCAAAGCTCCAGGAACCGCGGCTCGTCGGACACTTCGGAACTTTAGGTCTTTAACTTTTGACTTTTAACTTTTAACTTTTAACTTTAGCGGATACGCCAGCCATTGACCGGACCGCCGTGGAAGAAGGCGGCCGGCGTCATCACGCCGTCTTTCTTGAACACCTGTCCGTCTTTCATGACGAACTGGACGTTCTTCAGCGCGTCGACGTCGTCGATGGGATTGCCGGGCACGGCGATGAGATCCGCGAACAGCCCCGCCTTGATCGGGCCGCGCGTCTTTTCCGTCTCGCTGACCTTGTAGCCGTTGATCGTCATCGCGCGCAGAATGTCTGCGTTGGGAATGCCGGCATCCTTCCAGGTCTTGAGAAATTCGATGCACAGCTCGCCGCGCGTCTTTCCGGCCACGTAGTAGTCGGCGTCGGTTGAAAACGTCAGCGGCACTTTCTTGGCGTAGGCGTCCTTCAGGCTCGCCACGGTCCGCTGATAAGCCTGTGGCGAGACCGGGTGTCCCGCCAGGCCGTCCGGCGTGTCGGTGCCCGCGCGCCAGATGCCCTTCTGCGCCATCAGCGTGTGCATCTCTTCGTTCAGGCCGGTCGAGTGCGCGATCGACCAGATCCCGGCTTCGATCGCGTTCCGCGCGCCGTTCACCGTCTGGACGTGGCCTTCGACTTTCATGCCGACCTTGGCGGCTTCGCGGATGAACAGCCGGATCTCGTCGGCGGTGTAGCCGTACGGCTTGCAGTCGACGCAGATCTTGATCACCTTGGCGCCGAAGAGCACGTTCTGACGCACCGCCTTGACGATCTCGTCCGGCGTATCGGCGTCGAGATACTCGGGATAGACGATGCTGTGCTGCTGCGCCATCTCGGGCGTCGGAAAGAACTGGCCGCCCATGCCGCCGATGATGATCCCGGAATTGATGATCGTCGGCCCCGGAATCCAGCCCTGCTCGATCGCCTGCCGCAGCGCGGTGTCCGCATACAGCGCGTTGTTGCCCATGTCGCGGACGATGGTGAAGCCGGAGGCGAGCATCTGAATGCCGTTGGACGCCGCCTGAATGGCGCGCAGCGCCGTCGACTCCTGGACGTACGTGTAGTAGTAGATGTTGCTCTCGGGTTCCGGCTTGTAGGTGAGCGCCAGGTGGTTGTGCGCCTCGACCAGCCCCGGCAGCACGGTCATCTGCGAGAGGTCGATCACCCGCGCACCCGCCGGGATCGCGACGTTCGGTCCGACATCCCGGAACCGCGTGCCCTCGACGAGGATGACCTGATTGGTCAGGATGCGGCCGGCTTCCGGATCGAGCAGCCGGCCGGCGCGAATGGCAGTAACCGGAGACGGTTGCTGACCAGAGAGGACCGCGCCGAGACACACGCACACCACGGACAGAACTGTCAGACGTCGCATACGGTCCTCTCGTGATTTGCCCGGCACGTTGCGAAATCAACCTGGCGCCGGCGATTTCGCAACGCGCTCCTACTCTTGCGCCGCGGTCGTCGTCGCGCGGCCGCTGGCGGCACGCGTCCACTGCTTGAACCAGCTCATCATGTAGAGCTGCGTGCGAATGTAGTTCGACGGCTTCGACCCGGTGCCGTGGTATTCCTCGTTGAACTGCAGCAGCTTGACCGGCACGCCTTTCACTTTCAGCGCCGCGTAGTACTCCTCGGTCTGCGGCATCGGCGTTCGCCGATCCAGCACACCGGTCATCAGCAGCGTCGGGGTCGTGACCTTGCCGACCGTCATCAGCGACGAGTGCGAGAGCCAGTCGGACGGGTCCTCCCAGAACGGCTTCTTGAAGAAGCTGTAGGTGAAGAGTGGGATGTCGGTGTGGCCGGCCATACTCAGCCAGTCGATGACCGGACAGCGCACGGCGGCCGCGGCGAAGCGATCGGTGTGTCCGATGACCCAGCTCGAAAGCACGCCGCCGCCGCTGCAGCCCG
>Ga0105248_10005810_pt1 | contig 13563 bp, 16 predicted proteins | sample KBSS34metaG_FD_81524 | JGI IMG/M metagenome (GOLD analysis project Ga0105248, IMG submission 81524) | Switchgrass rhizosphere microbial communities from Kellogg Biological Station, Michigan, USA - KBS S3-4 metaG | ecosystem: Host-associated > Plants > Roots > Rhizosphere > Soil | place... | reverse complement strand
CACGCTCTGGACCGTGGTCAACGAACGGGATGAGCTCGGGCCCAATCTGGTGCCCGATTACATGACGTCGGTCAGGCCGGGCGGCTTTTATGGCTGGCCCTATAGCTATTATGGTCAGCACGTGGATCCGCGGGTCCGGCCGCAACGGCCCGACCTGGTCGCGAAGGCGATTCCGCCCGACTATGCATTAAGCTCGCACGTCGCAGCACTCGGTCTCGCCTTTTACACGGGTTCCAGCTTCCCCGCGCTGTTCCGCGGTGGAGCATTCGTCGGTGAGCACGGGAGCTGGAATCGGACCGAGCTCAACGGTTACCGCGTCGTCTTCGTCCGCTTTGCCGGAGGGCGCCCCGTAGGCAAGCCGTACAATTTCATCACCGGCTTTATCGATTCCGATGGCAAGGCGCATGGGCGACCCGTTGGGGTTGCCGTCGATCGCACGGGCGCCCTTATCGTCGCCGACGACGTCGGCAATACCGTCTGGCGCGTCAGCTATGTGGGAACGAGCACCGTCGCCAGCTTGAACAGCCGGAAAAGCCGGTCGGGGTAAGAGGGAGATAGGCCATGGCTACAATTCACGCCACGGCATCGGCGTCCGCGACTAAGCTGGAACCTTATTGCGGCCGGCAAACCTTGCCTTCGTATTGGTACCGATTCTGTACGTAGGCCTTGCCGTTCCAGCGAAGTACCGGGAAGCAGAAGCCCGGCCCGCCGATAGAAATGTCGGGCATCTGGTCAACGCCCAGCGTTGGGAGGAATTCGGCGATCCCCTGCGACTTATGAATGAGCTTCCATTTGCCGCTCGCGAGCTTGGTCAAAAGAATGAAGCCGGCGCCCGTGTTGCCGTAGCAATAGGTTCCCCCTTCGGTGACCAGGGCTTCGGGGCGGCCGTCCCTGTTCAGGTCGCGGAAAGTCTCGATCGATCCGGGCTCATAGCTGTCGCCATCCGGCTGGTCGCAATCGGTTCGCCACTGCGAGCCGCGTCGGCTAAAACCTGCGGCCGTGAAGATCGCCGCCTGCTCGGCGGCGGGGACGGCGACTGCGGCGGCGATGAGCAAGGCCAGCATCCGCCGATCTTACCCGAGACAACCCGGTGAGACTATGCGGCGACCGCGGTCTTCAAATCGTCGACCAAGTCGACCCGCTCCCAAGGGAACGAATCGCCTTCCGCCTTGCGGCCAAAATGGCCATAGGCCGCGGTCGGCTGGTAGATCGGCTTGTTGAGCCCGAGGTGGGTCCGGATGCCGCGCGGCGTGAGACGGCCCAGCTTCCCGATCCGGCCGATCGCGTCTTCAATGACGTCGTCGCCGACGATGCCCGTGCCGTGCGTATCGACATAGAGTGACAGCGGCTCGGAAATGCCGATGGCATAGGCGAGCTGGATGGTGCAGCGCTTGGCGAGGCCTGCCGCGACGATGTTCTTGGCGAGGTAGCGCGCAGCATAGGCGGCCGAACGATCGACCTTGGTTGGATCCTTCCCCGAGAACGCGCCGCCGCCATGAGGAGCCGCACCGCCGTAGGTGTCCACGATGATCTTGCGGCCGGTGACGCCTGCATCGCCGTCCGGCCCGCCGATCTCAAAGCTGCCGGTCGGATTGATGTGATAGACGGTCTCGTTGCCGAGCAGTTGCTGCGGCATGACGCGCGACACGACTTCCTTCACATAAGCGTGGAGCTGGGCCTGCTTCTCGCCCTTGTCATAACCCGGCTTATGCTGGGTCGAAACGACGATCGCGGTCGCCTTCGCCGGCTTGCCATCTTCGAAGCGCAGCGTGACCTGGCTCTTTGCGTCAGGTTCCAGGAACGGGGCGGCGCCGCTGTGGCGGTCCTTTGCCATCTCCATCAGGATCTTGTGGCTGTAATCGAGGGTCGCCGGCATCAGGTCCGGAGTCTCGTCGCAGGCGAAACCGAACATGATGCCCTGGTCGCCGGCGCCTTCATCCTTGTCTTCGCCAGCGTCGACACCCTGCGCAATGTGCGCCGACTGCGGATGGAGATGGTTGGCAAAGTCGAAACGGTCCCAGTGGAAACCTTCCTGTTCGTAGCCGATGCGTTTCACGACCCCGCGAACCGCCTGTTCGATCTCCTCACGGATGCCAGGAGCCCAGTTTCCGGCTTCGTCCATGATTCCCTCGCCGCGAATCTCTCCGGCCAGAACCACTCGGTTGGTCGTGGTCATGGTTTCGCAGGCAACGCGGGCTTCAGGATCCTTCGACAGAAACAAGTCCACGATCGCGTCTGAAATCTGATCGGCAACCTTGTCGGGATGGCCTTCGGAAACGGATTCGGAAGTGAACAGGTAAGAGCTGCGCATGGGAGAGAGGCGTCCTCGGTTTAAGGATATAAGGAAAGCTTTATATGTCGCCTCTAGCGGCGGCGACGGCTCAGCACAATGCCGCTGATAATCAGCAGGAACCCCAGAATGAGCGGGATGATGTTGCCCAAGCGAGCGAAAAGCGGTGGCGAATTGGCGGCGGGGGGAAGGACCGCGTCGATCACTCCGGCCTGCCGCCATGGAAGCGACTTCACGATATTGCCTCGACCATCAATGACCGCGCTGATCCCGGTCGGCGTGGCTCTAATGACTGGAAGGCCTTCCTCGGCCGCGCGCAGACGGGCCTGCGCGAGATGCTGCGGTGGGCCCCAGCGCCCGAACCACGCGTCGTTCGACGGATTGAAGATGAATGACGGACGATGCTTCTCATCGACGACATCACCCGAAAAAATGATCTCGTAGCAAAGTTGCAAGCCGACCTTTCCCCATTCGCCGCCGAGATTGATCGTTCGAGGCCCGGGGCCCGAGGAGAAATCGAAGTCACCGGGGGCGAGCCTAGAAAGGCCAATTGCGGAGAGCAGGGGGCGCATCGGCAGATATTCCCCATAAGGAACGAGATGGGCCTTGTCGTAGCGTCCAATCAACTTGCCGCCCGGCGCGAGAGCGAAGACGCTGTTTGCTGCGCCGTCGACGCTGGTCCCGTTTTTCGACGCGATTGCTATGCCCCCGGTCAGCAACCGGTCGCCCGGGCCGAGGAGCGAAGCAGCTCGGTTCCGTTCGAACTGGGCGAAGGCCTGGTGCTGATCGGTCCGGCTATCCTCGAGCGGGTTTGTAACCGCCGCTTCAGGCCAGAACAGAAGGCGCGGCTCATTCGACGGCGGACCGGAGAGCATGGCAAGGCGGCGAGCAGCCTCATCTTCGAAGCCGGGCCGCCACTTGTCCTGCTGGCCGATATTGGGTTGAACGACCCGAACGTTCATCACTGCAAGCGGATCGGGCGGGACCGGCGAGGACGGCAGCACCCACATCAGGACCGTGACTGCAACAATCACCACCAAAGGCAGCCACTTCTTGTAATATTCAAGCCAGATCGCGCCGCCGAGAAGGACCACGAGGCCTGATAGGCCGTATGTGCCGATCAGCGCTCCGATGGTGATCAGGGGCGTCGGCGCGAGCGTCGCAGCAGCCGGATTCCAGGGAAATCCCGTGAACATCGTCCCGCGCAGCCATTCGGTGATGGCCCAGGCTCCGCCGAGCACGACCACAAGAGCCACGCGGTCGTCACGGCCAAAGCGCCATGCGAGCCCGGCGGCGATCGCCGGATAGATTGCGAGATAGAGCGACAGGAGGCCGACCGCGACCCAGCCGAGCCACGCCGGCATGTTCGACTGGAAGGTGAAGGCAGTCGCAATCCAGTTGAGGCCGATTACGAACTGGCCAAAGCCGAAGGCCCAGCCGATCAGCAACGTCCGCATTAGGCCTTTTGACCGCGAGATGAAATCGCAAAGGAGCGCGAAAGCGACCGGGAGCAGGGGCCAAAAACCCGCCGGCTCGAACGCGAACGCCGAGGCCATTCCGGTAAGGAACGCGTAAAGGACGTAAATCATCGGCCGACAGGGCTAGCCGGTACCGCGATTTAACGAAAGCCTCGACAATCGTCCTGGCGCCACGCAGGAGCAGCCTCATGAGCCTTCCCCCGTTTCATTTGGCATTCCCGGTCGACGATCTCGCGGCCGCGCGGCGCTTCTATGGTGAGCTGCTTGGTTGCACCGAGGGTCGAAGCGCCGACCATTGGGTCGATTTCGACCTCAAAGGTCATCAAATCGTCGCTCATCTGGCTCCCGACGCGGCCCGAGCGCGGGCGGTCAATCCCGTCGACGGCGAGGAAGTACCCGTGCCGCATTTCGGGGTCGTTCTTCCGATGGATGACTGGAGGGAACTGGCACAGCGGCTCAAAGATGCCGGAACAGGCTTTGTGATTCCGCCAACCATCCGCTTCGAGGGACAGCCTGGCGAGCAAGCGACGATGTTCCTGCTCGACCCGGCCGGGAACGCTCTCGAGTTCAAGGCGATGGCAGACCCTGCGAACCTGTTCGCGAAGAACTAGTCTTCCAGCCGCTGCGTCTCCGGCGCGTGGAGGCGGACACGGATGATCCTCCGCGGATCGGAATCGATCGCTTCCAGTTTCCAGCCGGACGGGTGCGTCACGCATTCACCCTTGTGCGGAATGTGGCCGGCGAGGAGAAAAACGAGACCACCGAGCGTGTCGACCTCATCCTCGACCGAGGACAGTCGCGCATCGACGGTCTTTGCAAGCTCCTCGAGTTCCAGCCGGGCGTCGGCTTCCCAAAGCCCGTCCTCGAGCATGGTCAGCAATCCGCGCTCCGCCTCGTCATGCTCGTCCTCGATCTCGCCGACGATTTCCTCGACCACGTCCTCGATCGTGACGAGGCCCTCGGTGCCGCCGAATTCATCGACAACGATTGCGAGGTGCATTCGCTGGCTGCGCATACGCGCCAGAAGCTCGATGACGCCCATGGACTCCGGCACGAACAGCGGGTCGCGCATCAGTGCGCCGATCGTCCGGTCGCGGCTTGCGTCGACGTTTGCCATGAAAACGTCCTTGATGTGGACCATTCCCACGACCGCATCGAGGCTTTCGCCATAGACCGGCAAGCGGCTGTGGCCCGCATCGGCAAAGGCGCGGACAAGTTCGTCGAAACTGATGCCGGAAGGCACGGCAATGATGTCGCCGCGGGTGACGCATATGTCGCCCGCGGTCTGTTCGCCGAAATGCAGCAGGTTGCGCAGCATCTGGCGTTCGGCGGGAGATAGATCGCCTGCGACGGGCCGCGAATCTTCCGCTTCGTCGATCGCGTCTTCGATTTCCTCGCGCAGAGTCGGCTCGGAATCTTCGCCGAAGATCAGGTGGCGCATGCCCCGCCACAGGCGCGATCCGCCGTCATCCTGCCGGGTCTCCATCAGGCGGTGACCTCATAGGGATTTGCGATTCCCAGGCGTCCCAGCGCCCGGATTTCGCGCTGCTCCATATCGGCGGCTTCGCGGTCATCGTGATGATCGTAGCCAAGCAGGTGCAAGGTTCCGTGGACGAGAAGGTGGCTCGCGTGCTGATCGATGCTCACCCCTTTTTCCGCCGCTTCGGCTTCGCATATTCCACGAGCAAGGATGATGTCCCCGAGCAACATTTCAGGTCCGGCAACATTTGCATCTCGCAGCTCGTTCTCGGTGAGCATCGGGAATGAAAGGACATTCGTCGGCCGATCCTTGCCGCGCCATTCGGAGTTGAGAACGCGGACCTCCTCATCGCCGGCCAGGCGGACCGACAACTCGAAAGATCGGCTCGAGCTTGCCAGCTCGGGAAAGGCACTTTCGGCGATCGCCGCTTCAGCCGCGTCGCGCACGAGCCGCTCCCAGGAACGGCTACTGTCCCATTCCTCGTCGGCTTCGACGGCGATCTCCAGCATCACCGGCCCGGTCCCTCATAGGCTTCCACGATGCGCCCTACCAATGGATGGCGAACCACGTCGGCTGCCGTGAACCGAACGGTTGCGATGCTCTTCACGCGCTCGAGCTTGTCGACCGCATCGGCAAGTCCCGACTTGCTCGGGTCGGGAAGGTCGACCTGGTGAGGGTCGCCACAGATCACCATCCTGCTTCGCATTCCGAAGCGGGTCAGGAACATCTTCATCTGCAGCGGCGTGGTGTTTTGTGCCTCGTCGAGGATGATGAAGGCATCGTTCAGCGTTCGGCCGCGCATGAAGGCCAATGGCGCAATCTCGATCTCACCCGAAGCAATGCGCCGCTCGACCTGCTCGGTTGGGAGCATGTCGTAAAGGGCGTCGTAAAGGGGGCGAAGGTAGGGATCGACCTTTTCCTTCATGTCACCGGGAAGGAAACCAAGACGCTCGCCCGCTTCGACCGCGGGACGCGAGAGGATGAGGCGATCGACGCTTCCAGTGATCAGCTGCGACACCGCCTGGGCAACCGCCAGATAGGTCTTGCCGGTGCCCGCGGGTCCAAGCGCGAAGATCATGTCGTCACGGCCGAGCGCTTCCATGTAGACGGTCTGTACCGGCGAACGGGGAACGATCGTCTTCTTGCGCGTGCGGATCATCACCCTTGGTGCGGACGTCACCTCTTCCTTGATGATGCCGTCGAGGTTGGGTTGCGCGGCCATGCCGAGCACGGCCTCAACCGCTTCCGCGTCGACGTCGTGACCCTGGTCCAGCCGATTGTAGAGGCCGATCAGGACGTCGCGCGCGCGAGCAGCGGAGTCCGCTTCGCCTTCGATCTGAACCTTGTTCCCGCGCGCAGCGATGTGGACGCCAAGGCGGTTCTCGATCGTGATCAGGTGGCGGTCATAATCGCCGAACAAGGGACCCAGCAGGTAGGGCTGGTCAAACTCCAGCTCGAGCCGGGCGCGGTCCTGGACGGCTTGCAAATCGCGGCGAGCCATCAGGCGGCAACCTTCTGACGCTCGGCCCCCGTCATGCTGTTCGGACCTCCAGCGACAAGGGTCACATCAATGATCTCACCAGGCTGGGCCGGCGTGTCGACATGGACCGACTGGAGCCACGGCGAGCGGCCGATCATCTGCCCGGACTGCCTGCCCTTTCGTTCGATAAGGACCTGCGTTTCAGAGCCCACCTTGGAACGGTTGAAGGCAAGCTGATGTTCACTGATTCGCGCCTGAAGGCGCTGAAGCCGGTCGTCCATGATCTCGCGCGGAATCTGGTCCTCCATCACTGCTGCGGGCGTGCCCGGTCGCGGGCTGTACTTGAACGAATAGGCTGACGCGTAACGCACCACATCGACCATCCGAAGCGTGGCTTCAAAATCCTCTTCGGTTTCACCGGGAAATCCGACAATGAAGTCGCCGCTCAGCGCGACATCCGGGCAGGCGGCGCGCATCTTCTCGATAGTACGCAAATATGTGTCGACCGTATGACTGCGGTTCATCGCTTTGAGGATGTGGTTGCTCCCTGACTGAACCGGCAGATGGAGGTAAGGCATAAGCTTCCCGACTTCGGCGTGAGCGGCGATCAGCTCGTCGGTCATGTCCGTCGGATGGCTCGTGGTGTAGCGGATCCGCTCCAGACCAGCGATATCCGCCAGCCCACGAATGAGTTCTGCGAGTCCGCGCTTTTCGTCCCTCCACGCGTTCACGTTTTGCCCGAGGAGGACGATCTCTCGTGCTCCGCCTTCAACGAGAGCCTCTGCCTCGCCAACGATGTCATTCCACGGCCGGGAGATTTCGGCGCCCCGCGTATAGGGCACGACGCAATAAGTGCAGAATTTGTCGCAACCCTCCTGGACGGTGAGGAATGCGCTAGGACTCGCGCGCCGGCGAACGGGCAAAGCATCGAATTTGCTGATCGCAGGCATATCGGTGTCGACCGGCCGCCCGCCGCGGGAGGCTTCCGCCACCAGCTCGGGCAGCCGGTGATAGGCCTGAGGACCGACGACAATGTCGATCATCGCCGAACGGCGCTTCGCTTCCGCGCCTTCGGCCTGGGCAACGCAGCCGGCAAGCGCGATCAGCGGTTTCGAACCATCCTCGCGCTTAAGGCGGCCGACGTCCGAATAAGCCTTTTCCGCAGCTTTTTCGCGAATGTGACAGGCGTTGAGGACGACGAGATCTGCATCCTCGCCCTCGCTTGCCGCGCTCATGCCCTGGGCGCCCAGCAGCTCGGCCATTCGTTCGCCGTCATAGACGTTCATCTGGCAGCCGAAGCTTTTGATCTTAAAGGTCTTGGGAGTCATTGCTTCAGGCCTATAGGCGAGTGGGCGTGCGACGTTAAGCCGAGGCTTTGCGCAATCTTTTCCCGCGCGGCATGAGCGAGCTGCTTGCGGTCGCCACCGCGCTCGAGCGGCTCCAGCAGGTGTATGGTGACGCCTACTGTTCCTGGGCGGCTCAGCAGCCGCATTACATTGTCCATTCCCGGCTGATGCCACCAGGCGATCTCTTCCGCGGCATCGCCATAATCGAGCGACACGGGCCGGATTGACACGTCCCTTGCCGCAAAATTCGCGGCCTCGAGCAGGGCCGACCGGAAGGGAAGGAGGTGCGTGCCGGGCCCGGTGGTCGCCTCCGGAAAAATGGTGACGGACTTTTCGCCCTCGAGGGCCTGCGCCACCGCCAGGGCCTGATCCTTGGTTCCCTTGCGGTGGGAGCGTTTGACGTAGACCGTCGCATTCTGGTCCGCGAGCCAGTGGATCACGGGGTGACCGAGTTCTGCCTTGGCGACGAATGCGCAGCCGGTCGACCCCCCGAGTACCACGATGTCGAGCCAGCTGATATGGTTGGATAAAAGCAGCGTGTGGCCCCGGATCGGCTGCCCGTCTAGCCGCGCCCGCGCGCCGGCGATCCACGCGACTCCGGCGAGGAAACGCTGCGGCCAGGGCGAGCGGCCGAACAACGCCTTCGTGAGAATGTGAACCGGACCCAATATTCCGAACAACAGCAGCACGCCCGCAATGCGCAGGAGTGCGCGCCCGTTTGGCCGAACGGCGGGAGCTTTAGCGATCGCGGCTGAGGGAGACGCCGTAGAGCTCCATGCGATGGTCGACGAGGCGGAATCCGAGCTTTTCTGCGATGCGCTTCTGAAGAGCTTCGAGCTCGTCATCGACAAATTCGATGACGTTTCCGGTTTCAACATCGATCAGATGGTCATGATGGGTTTCGGACGCCGCTTCGTATCGCGAACGCCCATCGCCGAATTCGTGACGTTCGAGGATCCCTGCCTCTTCGAATAGTCGCACCGTGCGGTAGACAGTGGCGATGGAGATGTTCGGATCGACCGCCGCAGCGCGCGCATGCAACGTCTCAACGTCGGGATGGTCTTCGCTGTCGCCCAGCACGCGCGCAATTACCTTGCGCTGTTCGGTAATGCGCAGGCCCTTGTCGGCGCAAAGCGCCTCGATATCGATGGTACGCGTCATGAGCCCAGAGTAGGTACGCCGAGCTCCATCGTCCAGCGATGTCCGATTACTTTCCGCCGCGCGTCCGGCGCCGCTTGGTTCCAAGGCCGATCGACTTGGCGAGGGTTCGCCGCTGTTCGGCATAATTGGGCGCGACCATCGGATAGTCGGCGTTCAGCCCCCACTTCTGACGATACTGATCCGGAGTCATGTTGTAGTGGGTCATGAGATGCCGCTTCAGCATTTTCAGCTTTTTCCCGTCTTCCAGGCAGACAATATAGTCCGGCTTGACGGAGGCGCGGATCGAAACCTTTGGCTCCGGCTTCGGTTCTGCGGCTGAACCATTGCCCGCAATGCCCGACAAGGCTGCGTGCACGTTTTGAATGAGGTTCGGCAAGTCATTCACCGCGACACTATTATTACTGACGTGGGCTGCGACGATATCGGCGGTTAGCGTGAGGAGTGTGTCCTCCGTGCTTTCAAGTTCGGCCATTGAGAAGGTTCCACTTCGAGCAGAGGTCGTGCAGTCAACATCCGCACGAGCATTTAGTTGATACGCGCTATATTGCTGTCGGGCAATCCGGCGACAATGGATTTAATGCGACTAAACCTAACTAAAGTTGGGTTGATAACGTAATTGCATCGAAACGCGTGCCATCTGCCGCATGATAATAGTTGCGTCGCCGTCCAATCGGCAAAAATCCGGAGGACCGATACATTGCGACGGCCGGGTTTCCATCCCGGACTTCAAGATGCACGCGGGCTACTCCATCGTTTCGAGCCCGTTCCAGAAAATCTTCGAGCAATTGTGTGCCGACGCCTCTTCGACGGTAGTCGGGCAATACCGCAAGCAGCAGGAGCTCGGATTCGTCGACCACCGTGCGGAAAAGCGAAAATCCGATTGTGCCAGGTCTGCCCGGCGCACGAGCAAGCATGAGGGAGACGCCACTCATCGGCATGATTCCTGCGAGCTGGGAGCGAGTCCACGCCTCGCCGAAGCTGCGGCCGAAGGCGGCTTCCATGACGGCCATGGTGTCACCGAGATCTTCCGAGGACCCGCGTTCGATGCGCACGTCCTGCTCGACGGTTGCCATCAAGCCGCCTCCGGCACGCGAGCATCCGGCGCGCGCGCGTAAACGGGCTTGGGTGGAAGGTTTCGCAGGCCGTCCGGCAGCATCTGGGCGTTCGCAGCCGACGGCCAGCTTTCCCGCGCCTCTCCCCAGCCTCGGGCCTCGACCAGCTCCCTTGCCCCCGATCCGACAACCAGATCGGCAGAAACAAGACGAGCGGCCTCGGCTGGGCCGGCATTGCGAAGCTCGGATTGGGGCTCCAGCGTTGAAGCATCGAATTGTTGAACGAAGAGCTCGCCGTGACCACCGAGAACTGCGGCCGCAATCTCGCCCTCGCGAGCAACACCTGCCGCGAGCAGCGCAAGCGAGGACATGCCTTTGAGCTCCGCTCCCCAGCCGATCGCGAGACCGTGGGCGGCCGCAATGGCGACGCGGATTCCGGTAAAGCTTCCGGGTCCGACGCCGACCAGGATCCGGGTTGCAGCTCGGCCCGCCATGAGCTCCGCGATCATCGGCACAAGCCGCTCGGCGTGCCCGCGGCCGATCAGTTCATCAGCGCGCGCGACGCATGCACCTTCTGCATCGAACAAGGCGACGGTGCAGGCGGCGCTCGACGTATCGAATGCCAAAAGCATGGATGGGATAGTGGCCACATGCAGCGCAACGCCGCAAGCCCCTGAATCTTAAACCGCTTCGACGGTTTCCACTTCCGGTACGTAATGGCGGATAAGGCTTTCGATTCCGCGCTTCAGCGTGACGGTCGATGAGGGGCAACCCGAACAGGCGCCATGCATCGACAAATAGAGACGTCCGTCGCGATAGCCCTTGTAGGCGATGTCGCCGCCATCCTGCGCGACAGCCGGACGGACCCTGGTCTCGATCAGTTCCTTGATCTGATCGATGATCTCGGCGTCCGCCGGGTCTTCCTCGAAGTCGGTTTCGGCCTCGACGTGGATGCCCGCGGCACTTCCCGCCATGAACAATGGCGCACCGCTCACGAAATGGTCGAGCAGGGTTTCCAGAACGAGCGGCTCAATATCCGACCAGGAAACGCCGGGGGCGGCAGTGACCGACACGAAATCGCGGCCGTAGAACACGCCCTCCACAAGGCCGCTGTCAAACAGGGCCTTCGCGAGCGGAGAAAGCTCCGCGCTTGTCGAATCGGCGAAGTCGCGCGTGCCTGCTTCCATGACGGTTTGGCCAGGGAGGAACTTGCGGGTCGCCGGATTAGGCGTCTGCTCGGTACGGATCAGCATGCACGTGATGTGGTCGTGAGACGCGTTCCGATCAAGGACTGAAGGGCGGTGCGCCGGCAATGATCCAGCGAGTCACTCCGATTCCGATCGCCAGGCAGATGATCGCGGCCCACCATTTTCCCGGCCGCATAGGCTGGGATCCGGGCTCGATCGCTGCTCGGCCGGTGATCATCGGCTTGGTGAGCTTCCTGCCTCGGAGCCGATAGAAAATGATGGCCGCGAGGTGGAGGATGACGAGCCCGAGGATGACGTTGAACCAGAGTTCGTGGAGGTCCCGCGCCTTGTCCGACGTGTCAGTGCTGACCAGCCGGTAAAGCGGCCCGGTATAGAGCCCGTCCTCATCCTCCGAGATCAGGCCCAGGCTGACCTGGACGGCGAGCGCTCCGAACAAGGCGAGGACGCTGAGCGCACCGAGCGGCGTGTGACCGATCCCGCTCCAGCTGCCGCGCAGATACTCGGCCAGCACGCGCGGCCCGCGGACGAAGCTAGAGAAACGCGCCGTCGAGCTGCCGACAAACCCCCACAACAAGCGGAAGATCAGCAGGGTGAGGATCGCGCAGCCCGACCAGATGTGCCAGTCGGTGTGATGATTGTGGACCGACCACCAGCTGAACGTGATCAGGCACGCGAGCAGCCAGTGGACCAGCCGGACAGGCAGGTCCCAGACCGGCTGCTTCGGCCCCTCCGGCGCGCTCAGTGGTGCATCTCCGTCCGGTACTTGTCGTGGCATGCCTTGCAGGTGCCGCCAAGGTCCGCATAGCGCGCCTTGGCCGCGGACATGTCACTGCCCGATGCGGCTGAGTTGAAGACAAGCGCCGCTTTCTGGAAAGCGCTGAGCTTTGCCGCGAAATCCTGCTGGTTCTGCCAGATCTCCGGCTTCGCTCCAGTCTTTCCGGCGTCGGGGCCAGTCCCGGCGGGGAACCAGCCTGATGCGCTCTTCGAAAGGTTTGCAATCTGCGTGGCAGAAGACCGAACCGTCGGCACGAAGGGAGAGCTCGCGTCGAACTCGCGGTGCAGTGCCTTGAAAGCCTTGCCGATGTTTTCCATGCCTTCGTGGCGTTCGTGCATGACCTGCGCGGCCTTCGCCCCGCTGACCTTTGTCACGGCGGCACCGGCAGCAGCGGCTGCAATCAACGCTATGGATGCAAGCGCAAGTGGAACGATACGCATGGTCTCTCCTATTCCTGGGGCACTTTCCAGCTGTCGTCGATCATCTTGATGAGGCCGGAAAAATCCTTGTTCCCGCCCCCGCGATCGACAAACCTTTGATAAAGTTCTTCGGCCTCAGCCCCCATGGGTGTGTAGGCGCCGGCCGATTGCGCGGCTTCCATCGCGAGCTTCAGGTCTTTGAGCATCAGCGCGGCGGCAAAGCCACCTTCGTAATCGTGGTCGGCAGGAGTGTCGGGGCCGACACCCGGCACTGGCGCGTAGCTTGTCATCGACCAGCTCTGGCCAGACGCCTTGGAAGAAATGTCGAAGAAGGTCTGCAATTCGAGACCGAGCTTTTTCGCCAGGACGAAAGCCTCGCAAGTCGCGGCCATCGTCGCGCCGAGTATCATGTTGTTGCAGATCTTGGCGGCTTGCCCGGCGCCAAGCTGGCCGGCGTGGATCACGGCCTTCGCCATCGGCTCGATGAATGGCTTGGCGCGTTCGAATTGCTCGTCCGTACCGCCAACCATGAAGGTCAGGCTGCCGCCGGCGGCCGCGGCGATTCCTCCGGACACGGGCGCATCGAGAAAGTCGAAGCCTAGCTTCTTCAAACCTTCGCCGACCTCGCGTGCACTGGCGACGTCGATCGTCGAACAATCGATGAGGAGCGTGCCTGGCTTCGCATTCGGCGCGACATCGTCATGAAAGACGGCGCGGACGTGCTTCGAGGCTGGCAGCATCGTGATGACGACATCAGCGTCCCTCACCGCCTCCGCAGCGGACGATGCTGCGGTGCAGCCGCCTTCGACGGCGTGCTGAACGGCTTCGGGAACCAGGTCGAATGCGCGGACTTCGTGCCCCGCCTTGGCGAGGT
>Ga0105248_10005809_pt1 | contig 13565 bp, 12 predicted proteins | sample KBSS34metaG_FD_81524 | JGI IMG/M metagenome (GOLD analysis project Ga0105248, IMG submission 81524) | Switchgrass rhizosphere microbial communities from Kellogg Biological Station, Michigan, USA - KBS S3-4 metaG | ecosystem: Host-associated > Plants > Roots > Rhizosphere > Soil | place... | reverse complement strand
CTGCCGGAAGATCTCCACGCGCATGGCCTTGACCGGATGCGACAGCGCCGGAAAGGAGAAGAACAAGCCGCCGCAATAGCGCTGGAATCCCTGCGCTTCGATCGTTTGCCAAGTCCATTCCGCCGGACTGCTATTGACGTAGGTAACGTCCTTGTGGCGCTGCGCGACCTTGGTCAGCATCGGTGCGTAGCTGCGAAAGGCGGGTTCCACATACCAGCTGGAAAGATTGCAGCGGATGGAGGTGCTTCCACCATCGTTCCTTGCGGTGTGGATCAACAGCAGAGCACCGACGGGCGCCCGGTCGTGCTCGAGCATGTAGCCGAAGCGCGGGAAGCTGTCGGGCGTCTCGCGCACGGACAGGCGCCGGAGCCCGTCGATCCAGTAGTCGCGCGAACGGATCGGAAAGCCGCGTGTCAGAAGATCGGCGATGGCATCGAGATCGGCAATTCCTATCTCACGGCATCGGATCATGGTCCGAACTCTCACTCGTAGTATCCGAGCCGCCTCTTGCTGGCCGGGTTTGACGAGCGCGCCAGACGAGCGGATCGAGCGGCAACCAACTTGCGTCCGTGGCGATGCGCCGGAATTCCGGCGGCAGACAGGGCCGCTTCTCGGGCACCCAACGGCTTTGAGCGTCCGGCGCGCTGCGAGACCATGTACAGCAGCCAGTTGCGGTATATGCGCTGGGCCGGCAGATGCCAGACATTGCGCAGGTCCTTCGTCAGCCGGTCGACCGGAAACTCGGCAAAAAGCTCCGGGTTTCTGTCGGCAAGGGCTTTCTGCCGGAAAGCGATCATCATCTCTTCCGCGCCCTCGTTCAGATAGCCCGTCGGTATCGTCGGACAGACCTCGTTCTCTCCCCGGAGGAAGCGACCCATATCCCTGCGATATTCACCCAGCAGGCTCTGGGTTTCGTATTCCGGGTGCCCCTGGAAATGGACGAAAAGACTGTTCTTCTGCTGCTTGACGAAGCAATCGACGCCAGCGTCCGCCGACCAGGTGAGAACCGAATATCCGCAGTCCGAGAGATCCTCCTCCTGCACTTCGTTCCACCGGGCGTGCGGAATTCGGAACGTCCTCGGCACATCTTGCATCAAGGGATGATGTCTCGTCTTCGTTTGGGCGAAGACACCGAAGCATTTGGTGGGGAGCTTGTGGCGCGTAACGCCGTCCAGGTGCAGGACGACCCCATGGACGGCCAGACAGGAAAACACCGACGACACCGTATTGTCCCTGGCCCAGTCAGCGATCTCGGCGAAGGTGGTCCAGTATGGCTCTTCCGTCAGACTGGCGGCTCTGGGTTCGGCGCCGGTCACGATCACTCCATCCAGATGCCTGTTCAGCAGATCGTCGATGCTGCGGTAGTAACGACGAACGTAATCGCGCCCCCATTCCGAACGGGGGGTCGCCTCCATCGTATAGAAATGCAGCCTGACGCAAAGTCGTCCGGAAGCCGCAGCCAGCAGGTCGAACAGCTGGCGCTCGGTCGACATCAAGGCAGCATCCGACATGTTGTTGATGAGCCCGATGTCGAGGCACTCGGCCCGGTTCCCCGACGACGCCGTCGCGTGGGCGCCTCTGCCCGGCGCTCGCGACAAGAGATGGTGCTCGTGCGAATCTACGTCGATCAAGACAGTCATGCGAGTGCCTTCATGCTTGACGAAACGTCAACGGCGCAAAGGGCCTGATCGAGATCCGCGACGATGTCGTCGATGTGCTCAATTCCGACGCTCAGCCTGATCATCTCGGGCCGCACGCCGGCTCTGTCCTGTTCTCCGGGAGACATTTGCCGGTGCGTTGTCGACGCGGGGTGGCAGGCGAGCGTTTTCGCGTCGCCAATATTGACCAGCCGCTTGCAGAGCTTCAGCGCGTCGTAGAACCGCTTGCCCGCCTCGAAGCCTCCGGCCACGCCAAAAGTCAGCAGCGAACACGCCTGACCACCTAGATACTTCTGCGTCAGCACGAAGTATGGGCTGTCGTGAAAGCCGGCATAATTCACCCACTCGACACGGCGGTCATTGCGCAGGAACTGCGCGACCTTTGCCCCATTCTCGACGTGCCGCTCGATCCGGAGCGCGACGGTCTCAATGCCCTGGAGCAGCAGGAAGGCGTTCATCGGCGCCAGGACGGCGCCGGTGGTCCTCTGGGAGACGGCGCGGCAACGCGCAATGTAGGCGGCGGCGCCGTAGCGCTCGGTAAAGACCAGTCCGTGGTAGGACTGCTCCGGCTCGTTCATCATCGGGAAGCGCCGGCGATGATCCGCCCACGGGAACCTGCCGCCGTCGACGATGATTCCACCGAGCGTAGTGCCATGCCCGCCCATGAATTTCGTCAGCGACTCCACGACGATGTCTGCGCCGTACTCGATCGGCCTGAGCAGGATCGGTGTCGGCACCGTGTTGTCGACGATGAGCGGGACGCCGTGCCTGTGCGCGGCATCGGCCATCGCCTGGATGTCGCAGACGTTTCCGGCCGGATTCCCGACGCTCTCGCAGAACACGGCCCGCGTATTGTCGTCGATCAGCCTTTCGACGCTTTCCGGCCGGTCGTCTTCCGAAAAACGGACCGCAATGCCCTGCCTCGGCAGGATGTGAGCGAACAGCGTATGCGTGGTGCCGTAGAGCTGCGGAACCGAGACGATGTTGGAGCCCATCTCCGCGATGTTCACGACCGCATAGTTCACCGCGGCCTGACCACAGGCCACGCTGAGTGCCTCGATGCCTCCTTCCAGGGCGGCGACGCGCTTCTCCAGTACCGCGTTGGTCGGATTGCCGATCCGGGTGTAGCGGAAGCCGTCCACTTCAAGGTTGAAGAGCGCGGCTCCATGATCGGCGCTGTCGAATGCGTAAGAGGCCGTCTGGTAGATCGGCACGGCAACGGCTTTCGTTGCCGGATCGCTTTCGAAGCCGCCGTGAATGGCGAGAGTTTCTCTCCTCATGGGGGCGCACCCTTCCGCTCTTCGAGCCCGGGCTAGCTCCCGACTTCCTTGGCGCATCGGTACTCCTCGAATGCTGACGCTGTCCCGCGGTCGGTCTGCCCCAGGCCAAGCAGGTCCCGCACTGCGATCGGCCACTGAGCGACGTCTTTGCCGTGGGTATGGAACATGGCGACGGCGAGACGGTCCATTCCGAAGGCGACGCAGGCAGTGTGGGCCGGCTCGCCGGCCGCATCGACGATGCCCCAGGTGGTGCCGAAATGATTCCGGTGGTAGTTGAAGCTCATGCAGGCGGTCGGTCGATCCTCGGAGCGCAGAGGCACCAGCAGTTCGAACTTCAGCGACTGCTGCTTTTGGCTCACCGCCATCATCTGCCCGACCCGGCCGAAGAACGGGTCGTTGGCGTGGTCGATCCTGAAGGTCAGCCCGAGATCCCGGGCGATCTTCTGCGCGCGTATCATCCAACGGTCCCGGAACGCCGAGACGTGATCGGCGCTCCCGATGCAGACGAATTCGCGCATCCTGAAGGACTGCAGCCGGTCGAGATGGCGCGAGGGTTCACGACGGAAGCAGTCGGCGGCCACGTCGAAGCTCCAGCCGGCTGCCGGCACCGGCCCTCGGCTCGCCGCGATCGGATAGACCGGATAGCAGGCTGCCGGCGACAGCACGAGATCGGCCGGTGATAGCGATGCGGTCCAGTCGCCACCGGCATCGAAGCGGCTGATCGCCGCGTCGATCTCGCTTTCTATGCCGTGCAAGCCACAGACGCAGCCAAGAAGATTGGGAAAGCTCTTCAGATAGCCCGACCTCTCAAGCTGGGCGCGATTCATGACGGGCGGGAAGCGCATCACCTCGGTGTTCGGCTCGCGATTCCGCGAGATCACCGCCGCAATTCGCTCCACAACGTCTTCGTAGAGTGCGGTGCGGGCATAGACGCCGGGAGAGCCCATCTCGTGGAACAGCGCATCCGCAAGGTGGTCCAGCGGATCGGCTGGAGGGGTAGTGGAGTCCGCGGATGCTTCGACAATGACCACGTTCATCAGGCCGTTTCCTTTTCAGAAGAAGATCAATCGCACAAAGAGTCCGGAACCGTGCTCATCAGCGTGGCGGTCCCCATGCTGGCGAGGATGCGATCGTTGTTGATCATGATCGGAGCGGAAAGCACGTCACGCAGGTGGCGGCCGATACTTACGTCGGTGTCGTTGCGGTATCCGGACAGGCCGCAGGCGCGCATCGCGTGCATGACGGTCGCAACCGCGAGCTCGGAGGCCTCCACCTTGAGAAGATTGATCGAGGACTGGAAGTCGACGGACGACAGCGCGCGCACGTCCCGTTCGCGGACTTCAAAGAACTGGAGGTTCGCGGCGATGACGGCGCGCAATTTCGTCAGGCTCATTTTGGCGGCGGTGAAGTGCGCCGCGCCGGGAGGCATGTTGCCGCCCGATCCGCGGGCGGCCTTGCGGATGAAGAGCTGCGCCCGGTCCACCGCCGCAGCCGCGATCCCCGCCCAGACCGAGGACCAGCACAGATGGGCGACGGGCGTCATCGTCTGCGCATGGATCTTTTCGTATGCCACGGGGAATATCTGCTCCGCAGCGCCCCTGAAATTCAGCTTGAAACCGGCGCTGCAGGTCCCGCGCATGCCGAGCGTCTCCCACGCGAGAGTGGGCTCCAGCGTATAGTCGTCACGGGTGATGGCCAGCAGCACCTGATCGGATCCGGCGGCCTCGTCCGAGCGGCGGGCGATGGTGATGATGCCGTCCGCCTCGGCGCCGTACGAAATCACCGTCGCATCGCGCACCAGCGAAATCTCGGTGCCGGCGCTCTCCACTGCGGCCGAACTGAAGCGTATGTTTCCGCCGTTCTGGCCTTCCGTGGTCGACGATGCCAGCAGCATCTGCTCGGCAGCCACGCGGCGCATGAGACTTTCGTGCCAGCCGCTGCCCGCGCCGTGGCGAACCAGGCACGCGACCTTGGTCTGATGCATCGCGAAGATCATCCCGACCGAAGCGCAGGAGCGGCCGAGCGCGTAACACATATCGGCCACCTCGGAGATAGACGCAGCGTCTCCGCCGAACTCGACCGGAATCTGAGCGCCCAGAAGTCTCTCCTTGCGCGCCGCGTCGATCGCCTTCCGCGGGAAGCGCGCCTCGCGATCGACCGCCTCAGCCTCCGCCGCAGCGACCTGCGCGACATTTGCCGTTCGCTGCTGGAACGAGGGGCCTTCGGGAGAGAATGCTACTCGGCCAATTTCCGTGGCGACGTTGCGGAACTGAACTTCCTGCACAGTCATGGGCCAGAGCCTCCCGTTTCATGGTGGTCATGATTGGTCGATGCGAGCCAAATCGAGATGAATTCCGCTCCAAATCGACAACTAGCCCACTTCCGCTGGCGCGTCGTTGGCGCAGAAGTGGGTATCAGGAAGCTGTGACTCCCGGGCGAGGTACCTCCGAAGCAGAGCTGTTGGCCGGAGGAACAGTTGGGTATCGTCGCCCCGAATGTGATCACGCCTGGCCACGGCGGGAGACCGGCTGAAATGCACAACATTGCCATCAACGTTCAGAACCGCGTTCTATCGGTCGTCAGGAGCGTCCTGCAGCAGAACGCGATCACCGCCGATGTCCACCCGGAGTCGCGACTCGTGGATATCGGGCTCAGCTCGATGGGCATGGTCGAATTGATGCTCAAGGTCGAAGCCGAGTTCGATCTCATCCTTCCCCAGTTCGAGATCACCCCTGAGAACTTCCGATCGGTAAAGGCAATGGAGCGGATGATCCTCAACCAGCTGGGATCCGGGTCCGGATGAAGCCAGTTGAACAGAGGTTCTGCTTCGACAACCAAGCGAGCAGCATCGAACCGGTGCGCGCGCACGTCGAGCCAGCTCAGCCGGATGATCACGTCCCGAAGAAAGCCGCGATCCAGCGGGCGACCAGCCGTGACGCTCCGCGGCGCAGACGGTCCGCCGCCAAGACCTGGCTGCAAGCCATCGCATTAACCGCACGGATCGAAGCCCAGCCGCATCGGTTGTTCGCCGACATCGTGGAGGATTGGGCACAGCGTCAGCCCGGGCGGCCCGCCTTGCTTTCGGATGGCCAATCCTTCGCCTATGGCGACCTCGCTGCCCGGATCAACCGGTATGCGCGCTGGGCGCGGGACCTCGGCCTCCATGCCGGAGGCACCGTCTGCGTGCTGATGCCGAATCGGCCGGACTACCTCGCCTGCTGGCTCGGCATCAGCAGCGTCGGCGGGACGGCGGCGCTGATCAACACCAGGCTGGTCGGCCAGTCGCTCGCCCATTGTATCGACGTCGCTCATGCCGATCACCTCATCCTCGCCGCCGAATGCGTGGATGCGCTCGAGAGCTCGCGTCCACACCTGCACCGCGTGCCGCAAATTTGGAGCCTCGACACCGGCGATCCCAGCGGCGATCTGGATGCGGCGCTCGCCGCCTTAGACCCACGCCCGCTGTCCTCCGCCGAACGTGGCGACGTCGCGATCGACCGACGCGCGCTCCTCATCTACACCTCGGGCACGACGGGCCTACCGAAGGCGGCGAACGTCAGTCATCGCCGCATTCTCGCCTGGGGCGGATGGTTTGCCGGACTGACGGACGCGTCCATCGACGATCGTCTCTACGATTGCCTGCCGCTCCATCACTCCGTGGGCGGCGTCGCCGCTCCCTGCAGCATGCTCTGCGCGGGCGGCTCGGTCGCGATTGCGGAGAAGTTTTCCGCTGGCAGCTTCTGGGACGACATCGAGCGTTTCGACTGCACCGTCTTCCAGTATATCGGCGAGCTTTGCCGCTATTTGCTGAAGGCGCCGGCGTCTGAACAAGAGCCGCGACACCGGCTGCGGTTGGCCGTCGGTAACGGATTGCGCGGCGACATCTGGGAGATGTTCGCCAACCGGTTCGCGATTCCGCAGATCCTCGAATTCTATGCCGCAACCGAAGGCAATTTCTCGCTGTTCAATGTCGATGGAAAACCGGGCGCGATCGGCCGGATCCCGCCGGTTCTGGCGCATCGCTTTCCCGCCTCGATCGTCAAGATCGATGCCGACAGCGGCAGCCCGGTCCGGAGCGCCGCAGGGCTCTGCATCGCCTGTGCACCTGGCGAGATCGGCGAGGCTGTCGGACGTATCGGCGCTGGCGATCGCGACGGCCGGCCTTTCGAGGGCTACACGGATCCCGAGGCAACCAGGAAGAAGATTCTGCACGACGTCTTCGCTGTGGGCGATGCCTGGTTTCGCACCGGCGACCTGATGTTGCGCGACGAGCAGGGGTACTTTCACTTCATCGACCGCGTCGGCGACACCTTCCGCTGGAAGGGCGAGAACGTCGCGACCAGCGAAGTGAACGACGCAATCAGGGACTGCACCGGCGTTCTCGACGCCTCGACCTATGGAGTTGCGGTGTCCGGGGCGGATGGCCGCGCCGGCATGGCGGCATTGGTGGTCGGCCGAGATTTCGATTTCGGGATATTCAGAGAACACCTTTCGTATCGGCTGCCGCGTTATGCAGTTCCAGTCTTCGTCAGGCTGTGCCGGGCGCTGGAGACGACCGACACCTTCAAGCAGCAGAAGCAGCGGCTGATCCGCCAGGGATTCGATCCTTCGGTGGTGGACGATCCGCTGTTCCTGCGTGATCCGGCGACCGGTGACTATCGTTCGATCGACCGGGCCGTCTACGCGCGCATCGTAAAGGGCGAAATCAGGCTCTAACACCGGCTCGGAAAGCCGAAATGTGAGGTGTATCATGTCGGTCAAATCGAAGATCTTCTCCGCGATGAAGCAGATCGCCGAAGAACAGAAAGTCACGCTTCCGCCGCTTGAGGACGATCTGTCACTGAACGAAACCGGGTTCGATTCGCTTGCATTCGCCATCCTGGTCGCGCGGCTGGAGGACGAGCTTGGCATCGATCCCTTCACTGTCGCCGAGGACGCCGCCTTCCCGTCTACCCTCGGTGAGTTTGTCAGAGCCTACGAGAATGTCCCCGCCTGACATCATCGCGCTCCGCCAATATCTCGGCGCGGGGCCGAAGGACCGCACGATTTCCGATGCCCGGCACAGTGTATCGCTGACCGACATGATCCAGCACAGCTGCCTGGCTGGCGGACCGTCCGAGCTGTCCGGCCGCTCGGTGCTGCTTGCGACGTCGGGACAGCTGCTGTCCGCGCTAGCCATGATCGAGCTCGACGGCATTGCCCGCCGCATGCTCCTATGCCCGCCCGACCTGGATTGGGATTGCCTGCAGGTCCTGCTCGAGCGGGCCGATATCGACACCATCGTCACCGATCGGCCCCTGCACCGAAGGAGCGCTGGCAAGTACGTCGTTATCGGCGTCGACCTGCCCGAACGGAGGGCCATGGGATCGGAGGTTGATCGCACGACCGAGTGGCTGATGCTGACCTCGGGGACGTCAGGACTGCCGAAGATCGTCCGACACACGCTTGATGGGCTTGCTGGCGCGATTATCGCCGAGGGGCCCGCGCGCCACCGGAACGCAACCTGGGCGACGTTCTACGACATCCGCCGCTATGGTGGCCTGCAGATTTTCCTGCGGGCCGTGATCGGCGGCGGATCGATGGTGCTTTCGGAGCCTGGGGAAGCCATTGCCGCCCATGTGGCGCGGCTGCGCGCGGGCGGCGTTACCCACATCTCAGGGACGCCGTCGCACTGGCGCAAGCTCCTGATGAGCGGCGCGTCCGCCAATTTCTCGCCAGACTATGTCCGCCTGTCCGGCGAAATCGCCGACCAGGCGGTGCTGGACGGCCTGGCCAGAGCATTTCCACGTGCGTCAATCGGGCACGCCTATGCCTCGACCGAGGCGGGCGTCGGTTTCAGCGTGGACGACGGGCGCGAGGGTTTTCCTGCCCACCTGATCGGGCAGAATCACGCCGGCGTCGAGATGAAGGTGGTCGACGGCTCACTGCGGATCCGTTCCCGGCGTACTGCGCGCGCCTATGTCGGCGCCGATGCTCCGCCGCTCGCCGACACCGAGGGCTTCGTCGATACCGGCGACATGGTCGAGCTGCGCGGCGAACGATACCACTTCGTCGGCCGGCGAGGCGGCATTATCAACATCGGCGGGCTGAAGGTGCATCCGGAGGAGGTGGAAGCAGTGATCAACCGGCACGCGTCCGTCCAGATGTCGCGCGCGCGGTCGCGCAGGAGCCCGATCACCGGCGCCATTGTGGTCGCCGACGTCATCCTCACCAACGGCACCAATGCGGAGCGCCACGAGAGGATTCGCATGGAGATTCTCGGTCAGTGCAAAGATTGCCTGGCTGCATGGAAGGTGCCTGCGGTGATCCGCTTCGTCGAGCGGCTCGACGTCACCGCGGCGGGAAAACTGGCTCGCACCGATGCGTAACGTCATCGTCACAGGCGGCAGCCGCGGTATAGGTCTTGCCATCGCGCGCAGGCTCGCCGCATCCGGCGAGTATAATGTGATCGCCGTCGCGCGCCGCGAGAGCGAGGAGCTTGCAGCCGCGGTCCGCGAAGCGCAGCGACGCCTGCATTTCCGCGCCTGCGATCTTGCGGTGACCAATGCGATCCCGGCCTTCGCAAAATCGATGCGTGACGAATTCGGCGCGATCTACGGCCTCGTCAACAATGCCGGGGTCGGTCCCGACGGACTGCTGGCGACCATGCACAATTCCGATATCGAGGCCTTGATTCGCTTGAACGTATTGTCGCCCATGATCCTGACCAAATACGTGGCGCGCCATATGATGGCCGACGGCGCGGGGCGGATCGTCAACATTTCCTCCATCGTCGCCTCGACCGGCCACAGCGGTTTGTCCGTGTATGCCGCGTCCAAGGCCGCGGTTGTCGGCTTCACCCGCTCGCTGGCCCGGGAAGTTGGCAGGGTCGGCATCACGGTGAACGCGATCGCACCCGGCTTCATCGAGACGGAATTGACCAGGTCCCTGGACGACGAAGGCCGTCGACGCATCGCTCGCCGCAGCGCATTGCGCCACCTGCCCGAAGCCGACGACGTCGCTTCCGTGGTCGAATATCTTCTCGGTGAAGGCGGCCGGAACATCACCGGCACCGTGGTGACGGTCGACGCCGGTAACACTGCCTGAGCGCCGGGAATCGGGCATCCGCCGTCGAGGGCGACCTCTCCTCTCGGCTCAAAGGTACTCGAAGTCGACCTGGCCTGACGGCAGGCTGGGCACTTCAATTCGGCGATAGCCCCTTCAGATACTCAAGCATCGTGTTGCAGGCCTTCTCCGCCTCCGCGAAGGTTGAAAACGCCGAACCGCCAATCTTGATCGCGCCGTTACCCCGATAGAGCGGTCGCCACGACGCGACGTAGCCGGCACGTCCGTGAAAGCCGGCACCGGCAGGCGTCTCATACGTGATCACAAAGGAAAAGCCGTCGCCGGCCGCACTCCAGATTTCCATGTCCTCGACGGCACGGTGAAACAGAAGGGACATCAAGATGCGCCCGCGCACTCGCTTTCAGCTCAACGACAGAGTTCCGGTCCTGACGGCAGGCCGTCAGGAGGGAACGACCCTGACCACTGGGGGGGCAGGAAGGTAGGGCCAGGGCCGTCGCTCCGGATGTGCCGAGATCCAATCGGCACATCTCTGCGATCATGTCTGGAGCCGTTCGTCATAGCCCGCGACTACGTTTTACCTGACAGCGGACAAACTGCGATCGACCCAGAGCCGCAGATGACGAATAAAGTACACTTCCCGCCGGACGCCTTGGCTGCGATTTTGGATCAGGCGCCAGGCCTGAGGGACTACCCCATTAGGCATCCCGGACATCGACCTCGCCAATCAAGCGGCGCTTGAAATCAGGCTTCAGCCCCTAACACTACTTGTTCCAGTCGATTGGTTGCGTTGCCGGGGCGCCGCCGTGACAGACGCAGCTTCATCACCGGCATCTTTCGGATCGGGTCGCTGCATCCAATAGAGGCCGCCTGCCCATTGCAGTGGGAGCGTCGACCGGGAAAGGTGGTGCGTGACGAGCCTCTCCTCAGCGCTCCCCACTCGTCGGACTCAATCCTGAGTCTTCTCCCGCGGGGCGGTCGCGCGATCATGTTGCGAGATGGCGAGGGCCGCGAGCACCGTGCGATTGCTGATTTCCAGTTTTTGGAAGATGTTGTGCAGGTGCACCTTGATGGTGCCGTCGGTAGTATTCAACCGGCGCCCGATTTCCTTGTTCGACAATCCTTCGGAGACCAGCCGCATGATCTGACGCTCGCGTTCCGTCAGCGCGGTCAGTCCGGTCTCCGAAGTCGTGCCCTGCTCGCGCGACACGATCGAGTCGGATGGGGTCGATGGCAGCACGTTGTGACCATTGGCGATATGCCGCAACGACTGCACCAGAGCCTCGGGATCGGTATTTCTCAGGATGATACTGCAGGTCACGGGCGTCGCCGAGAACACCAGTTCGCAATCCTCACTCGCGACGAAAAACACCAAATGCGTCGAACGATTTTCTGAATTGACGGTCGAAAGAATTTTCGCGGCGGCGAGCTCGGGCATTGCGGGATCGACAATCGCCATATCGGGCGCCAAGCTCCGGATCGCTTCGATGCAGCTTGCGGCATCGCTACAAGATGCAACGATATTGAAATCGGCCGCGGCGCCGAGCACCTTGCTCAGCCCCTCCAAGACCACCGGATGCCGGTCAGCAATGACTACACTGATACGTCGCATTACGCGCTCCTCAGCCAGTCCCCCCAACATAAACTCCGCGCACCTTCTTCTGTTTCACCCACACCATACAGCATACATGCAACGTTGGAATCGCAGCATAGCATACAAGCAATGTTGGAATCGCAGCGCAATACTTAGGTTAATCCAAGCCCGGATCTGTTCGCTTCCCGTATCTTCACGCAGCAATGCAACGCGAATGCCCGTAAGACTCCGGTGATCTGACGAGGGCGAGCAAGCCCCCAGCACCCATCCAGTCCGCCTAACGGCGCAATCCTCAACGATGCACCCCTTCGATATTTCCGCAACGTTCAATATATGCCGCGCCGTTAACTCGCTCGCAGAATGCGTTCGCTTATACATAGTATAGAAAAGCGAGTACAACCAACAAATCTTTCAATGTTGAATGAACATCCTCACCTAATTCACGCAGAGGCTGCGCCGGAAGGCGGGTTTTTATACCGCAATTACACGGGTATACGCAGTCCCGCGTCTATAACCAACGGTATATAGGGCGATCGCGAATTCGCATCTAACATTCATAAAAGCTTAAGCACGATGGATTGCTCGAAATCCACCAACGAGACGAGGCAAAGAACGCCAGACCAGAACGGAGGAACACGATCGAGGTAGCTCAATATACCTAAAAACCACAAGTCATATCAGTTCAACCGCCCATCGCTGTTGTGTCATTGCGTAGTAGGCTGGAGGGTAAAATGAGGAGGCGGCAGTCTTGCGAGACCGTTCTTATTGGAAAGAACGTTTTGATTAGAGAAGGTATTGCTAAAATCCTGCACGCGGCAAATTTTCACATCCCGGCCTCAGTATCGAGCCCCGAGGAATTGCCGAACTCACTTCAAGCAGAGAAATTGATGTTCCTCATCGTCCATACTGGCGATGGCTTCAATGTCGCGATAGAACAAATCGGATTCGTGAAAGATAGGTACCCGGACGCGCGCATCGCCATCGTGTCCGACAATTATCGACCAGTCGATCTTGCCTCAGCATTTCGAGCAGGGGCCAACGGATACTTCGTGAACGTCAATTCGTGCGACGCGTTCATCAAATCCGTCGAACTCGTGACGATGGGCGAGACCGTCTTCCCGCCTGCATTCCTGTCATTCGCCCTTGATGCCGGTCGCGATCGCGAGCCTGAAACGGCGGAGCCCGGCGAATGCAGACAAACCATCCTCGCTGCTGCGGACGAAGCGATCCTGCCGCAGCTCTCTCCCCGAGAAAAGGCAATTCTATCCTGCCTTATCGAAGGCGATTCCAACAAGTGCGTTGCCAGGAAGATCAATATCGCCGAGGCGACCGTGAAGGTTCACGTCAAGGCGATCCTGCGCAAGATCAGGGTCCAGAACCGGACACAGGCCGCGATCTGGGGAATGAACCACGGGTCGCTGGTACGGCCGGCAAACGATCGCGCCCCCTCAGCCGTCGATGCGGGCAGAGGGATCGCCAAGCCCATCGAGGTGATCTCTGAAATGGCGCAGCTCAACGAGCCGGCGCCATTGGTTCCTCACTCCAGCCACGTCGTGGTACCCCGTATCGACAGTCTGCTCCGCAAGGGCGTCGACTCAGGAGCTCACGCCGCGGTACGGCTCTACAAGTAGATGCAGGGACTCGTGAACGGCCCCATCGCGGAGTGAAGCTGCGACACTTTCGTCGACTCCGCGACGGCCAGGCGCCCGACAGCAGATTCCCTGCTGCTCTTGCATGCACAGCACTCGAGGTCGTGCGGACACTCTCCTCGGCCTCGGGTTGACGACGCGGGCTGCGGGAGCGGGTTCTTTATCGCTCCCGCAGCGATTCCTGCTTGTACCTCGCCAACGGCGAGAGAAGATAGCTGATGATCGTGCGCGCGCCGGTCTTGACCTCGACCGTCACCGCCATGCCGGGACCGAGCTTGACGAGCTTGTCCTCCACCTGCATGTGCGTGCGGTCGAGTGAGAT
>Ga0105248_10005807_pt1 | contig 13566 bp, 12 predicted proteins | sample KBSS34metaG_FD_81524 | JGI IMG/M metagenome (GOLD analysis project Ga0105248, IMG submission 81524) | Switchgrass rhizosphere microbial communities from Kellogg Biological Station, Michigan, USA - KBS S3-4 metaG | ecosystem: Host-associated > Plants > Roots > Rhizosphere > Soil | place... | reverse complement strand
GACCCCGATCTCGCTATCGGCCTTGAAGCCACCGATCCCAGGCCCGTGACCGGCACGCGGATCGACCACGATAAACGGACGGCGCTTGAGGTCGATCTCGACGCCCTTGGGCGGAATGATCCGAACGAGCGCATAATTGACCGGCTGCTCTAGTTTACGCCCGTCGAGAATGAGTTCGGCGGCATAGCTCAGGACATTCGGCGCCGTCTGCGCTATCTGCTCCCGATACTGGTCGCCGCGCTGGCGCAGGACGTCGAGGAAAAGCACCGAGCGCTGCCCGGCATCGACCATGTATTCAACCGCGTTGGCGACGAGCCCCGACATCGGTCCGCCCGGCAGTTTCGGTGTTTCGAGCGACATCTGGCGTCCATCCTTCTCCCAGCTAGCCGGATAGAAAGCGCTTCAGGTCGGAGAACCTTGATTTAGGTCAATCGGGATCGACGCGAACAGCCCTTGCTGAGCGCGCGAGGGAGTCTGATGCGTGCACCCGAAAGCTACTCTGCCACCGAACGCTTGCGGGATGGCCGCGAAGTGGAAATCCGTGCGCTTCGGCCGGACGACAAGGACGACATGCTGGCTGCCGTGGGCCGCACCGGCGCGCAGTCGTTGCAACGTCGATTCTTTGTCGCGAAGCGGGGTTTTTCGGAGCGAGAGATCACCTTTTTCATGAATATCGATTTTATCAAACACGTCGCCCTCGTCGCACTCGCCAATGAGGATGGTCGTAAGACCATCATCGGCGGCGGGCGCTACATCGTCACGGAACCAGGAAGGGCTGAAATTGCGTTTGTCGTGATCGACGATTACCAGGGACAGGGTGTGGGTACACTGCTGATGCATCATCTTGCAGTGCTGGCGCGCAAGGCGGAGCTGCAGGAACTGGTTGCCGAAGTCCTGCCCGAGAATACCGCCATGCGGAAGGTGTTCGGCAAATTCGGGTTTCAAATGCGCCGCGGCGGCGACCCACAGGTCGTCCATCTCGTGCTGGCGCTCTAGAAATCAAGCCTCAGTTAGTCTGTTCGCTCAGGTCGATTCTGGCCGCCCCGCAGCCGAAAGGGCGATCCGCCGGTCGTGAATCAGGTTTTCCAGCCGGTGTGCCGCGATGTTGAGGGCGACGACATCCTGGCTCGCCTCCTCGCCTGCCGCCGCTTTCCGCCGCTGACCTTCGAGCACCCGGTCAATGTTCTCCTCGATCTCCTCCAGCTCGGCGACGCTGCGGCTGACCCGGATGCGCCGGCTGAGTTCGTACAGCCCGTCGAGCGCCGCCTTACGGGTGAGCGGTGTACCGGCGCGCATGAACTTCCAGGCGGCGGCGAGCACCGAGGCAAGGCCACCTGCGATCATCGGTACGAGAAAGATGATGTTGCCCCATTTGTCCAGGAAGCTTTCTTGGGTGCCGTTGTAGAAAGCGGCAGCACCCGGATGGACGGGGAAATAGGCGGACGCCTCGAGATCGGGTGCCTTGACCTGTACCAGCAACGGATACTCGGCGACTAGGTCACGCCGCGCATTCACCAGTGTTTCCGTAAGGTCCGTGATGACTTCTTTGTCGAGTTTCTTTTGCGCCACAAGATAGAATGACGTCCGCAGTGTCGTCAGATCCTCCGCGGGATTGGGCGGCGCCCCGCGCAACGTCCCCTTTGGCACGTCAAAGCTCTCATAGGCGCGCTCTTTCCCGGCTATTGAGCCGGCTTGATCGATCGGGATGAGCACCGGCCCCGCCTTCGCACTTTGCGGAAAGAGGCCGCGCAAGAGCGACAAATATTTCTCCGAGAGCGGCATTACGATGAGAATCGCACGAACTTCCTTTGCATCGAGCGCGCGGCGGATATCGGCCGGTGCCAGATCCCTGAATGTGACACCGGCCTGCGCCAGGCCATATTCGTCGGTCAAAGCCTTGATTAGGTGCTTGTTGGTCTCGCCGTTGATTACCCCGACCGCAACCCGCTTGAGGCCAGCCATGTCGGTGATGACCGATCCGGGCGGCGCCACCAGCAGCGCGACGCTTTGGGCAACGATGGCCACCGCCTGCGCCCGGGCCGGGTCCACCACATCGCCCCGGACGACGGCCAAATCGACCTTGCCGGCCGAGAATACGCTGGCCGCTTCCAGCGCATTTCGTGCCTCGACGAGCGACAGGCGCACGGGCGCCTTCTGCTGAGCGAACTTGCTCGCCAGCGCGGACATCACCCGGCTCGCTTCGCCGTCAAACGATCCCACGGCGATCGTCAACGTGGTCGGTCGGGAATACCAGCGCCAGGCAAAAAAGCCGGCGCCCGCGATCAGAAAGACGAGGCCTGCAACCAGCGCAGTGCGGAGCAAGACAGGCAATCTGGTCAGATCCGCACTCCGCATGACAATTCGATCTATTTCGGCATCAACTATCATCCGGTTCGTGACGCCGAGGCGCCCAAACGACTTGATCCAAGTCAATTGAGATATCGTCGACCACTCTCCGGATGAAATTAAGCGCATCTTGGGAGGGCTCATGTCGCGTTTGGTAATTCTGTCGTACGACCAGCCCGCGCGCAACCGTCATGTCCGGCGCTAAGCGCGCGCTCGGCATCAAGATGCCGCGGCGGCGCTAGTTCGATCGTCCTAATCGGAGTCGTCAGTGCTGAATAGTGAACCAGGCGCAGCGACTGCGCTAAGATGGGCCATGGCCTTCATCAAAACCTCGAACAGCACGGCGGTGGACCAGCCGAACATCAAGATGCCGTTCATGGCCGCCATCGGCCCGAGTAGCTGCCACGCCTTTATCGGCAGGACGTCGCCGTAACCGAGTGTCGTGTAATTGACGAACGCAAAGTAGAACAGATCGGCTCCCTCTGGGGCCGCACCCACGAGCCAATAGGCCAGCGACCAAACAAATATCTCGAGCGTATGAGTGACTTTCAGCACGACCACGGTCGCGACTATCACTGCCATGAGCTGCAGTTTTGGCCTGGACGTGCGCCTCATTCCGATAGACCGAGCGACGCTGATCGAGGCGACCGTCGCGAGCGCGTGCATGATGATATTGATTCCGCTAACGAGGAAACCGACCGCGAGCTGGATTACCATCGTATCCCCTGAACTGCCCCGCACCGTGTTAGTTCGACGTATTTGCCTCGTTAGACGGTAGCGCCCTCGCGTCGTCGTCCCAAACCCATGCTGAAAGCAACTCCCACGCAACGGCCAGGATGATCGGTCCGATGAAGAGGCCGACGATGCCATGCGCCAGAGTTCCGCCGACTACACCGATGAAGATCACGAGCGCGGGCGTCGTCAGGCCACGACCCATAATGATGGGTTTGAGCACATTGTCGGCGAGCGATGCTGGCACCAGACATAGCGTGACCAAAAGCGCCAGCGCTGCCGATTTGGTCATCCATAACCAGATGATGACGGGAATGACGATGATTGCCGATCCGATCTGAACGATGCCCAGGAGCATCACAGCAAAGGCAAGTAATCCTGCGCGCGGTACATCAGCCAATTTCAGGATGACTCCGATCACAAGTCCTTGTGCGACGGCAATACCAATGACGCCCTGCGCCACCGAGCGGATGGTGGCACCTGCCAGCTTCAGAAAATCCTCGCTTCTCTCGGCGACGACGCGTGAAAGAAAGGTTCTGGAGGCCGCGACCAATCGGGGTCCCGCCGGCAGCAAAAATCCGGTCAGCGCGACGGCGATGAGAAATTTCAGGATCCCAACGCCGGCATCGCCGGCAAGTCCCAGAATCTTTCCTGCCAGCGGCTTGAGTTGCGGCGCCACCTGACCGAGCAGCTTGCTTAGGTTGGTCGAGGCTTGATCCCATAGAGCAAAGAGCTGCGGACCGATGATCGGCCACTCCTTGATCTCCGTCGATGGCGCGGGAATGGTCAGTGTCCCGGCGGAGAGTTGCCCCGCAAAGCCGCGGAGCCCGTCCACGGCGCCCAGACCAAGCCAGGTCGCCGGCCCGATGACGATCCCGAGGCCGATGATCGTAAGAATGACAGCAGCCAATTTCGGCCGATCGCCGAGCACGCTGGCAAGCCAGTGGAAGACGGGATAGAGCGCGACCGCCAGCACCACGCTCCAGGCGAGGATCGGCACGAACGGGCGGATCACGACGAATGACCAGTAGATCAGGAGAACCAGCAGCGCCAGCCGCACCGCAAGCTGGATTTCGTCTTCGCCAGCCAACAATTGACGGATCGTTCGCAATCGGTCCCCCTGGCAACTATTCCATGCCTGCTGTTCGTCTGCAGCCTGACCAGCGAAACATGCTGCATTCCCAATGATGTTCAGCGCGCACAGACTTCCCGCGAATAACCATGCAGGCGCTTGACGTAGATCAACGGAGCGGACGTTCCTGGATAGCGGAAAACTGGCTTTCCATTGGCGGCCCGACGCTACCCCCTAGCTCAGTCACGTTTGCGCGGCGAGCGATCGAGACGCAGTCGTTGCGCTCTCATTCGCTTGATTTCTTCATCGAGCAACTCTAAATCCTTTTCGCGCTTTCCGGATCGCGATTCACGTGCCTCGTCGGCGCGAATCTTGCCGAGCGCTTTTTCTATCGAGAGCTTCTTTGAATCGGTCATGGTCTTCCTATCCGTCGTGCGAAATCGGTTTCGCTTGCTATTTGCCGGCGCCGGTAAATGCTGTTTCGAGGACATCGCCGATCGGCTGCCATGTGCGACCGTCGAATTGGACCAGCCGCATATGTTTGATCGGTCGAAAATTCCACGGCCCGGTCGTGATCTTGATGCCAGGCAGGAGTGCGGAGCCTTGATAGTCCTTCAGGGCGGCCGCCTGTTTCATGACGTTGTCGCGCGAAAGATCGTTACCACACTGCTTCAGGACCTGCGCCAGGGTTTCGGCTGCGGCGTAACCGAACATGACGGCACTCTCGATCTCGCTACCGGCCGGATGATACTTCTTTAGAAACGCTTGCCAGCTTCCACTATCCTGCTCGTCCTTCCACGCCGGATCGTTGGCATCCTTCAAATAGGCCGCGGTGATCACGCCCACGGCGTTTCCCGGGCCGGCCGGCGAGAGTCCGCTCGCGATCGATGATGCCAGCTGGTTCATGATGACGACCGGATGCCAATTGAGTTCCGTCGTGGATCGAATGACTTTCGCCGCGTTCGATGGCACGCCTGCGAAGACAAGTATCTCGGCCCCCGATCGCTTCAGGAGCGATACGTGCCTGTCGAGATGTTCGTCAGCCAAGTCATAGGCAATATCGCCGGCAATCATCCGCGCGGCGTCGCCGAGCCCATCCTGCATCCCCCTGATGATCTCGCGGCCGAAATGATCGTTCTGCCAGAGAATAGCAATTTTCTTGGCGGGATAGAACGCCTGAATGTAGTTGGCGTAGATGCGCCCCTCCTCCCGGAACGAGGGCTGCCAGCCCATGGTCCACGGGAATAAGGACGGGTCGCTCAAATGATCATCCCCGGAAGCGACGAACAACTGGGGAATTTGCTGTTCATTGAGGTATTTGCGGACGGCAAAATTGCCGGGTGTCCCGAAGGAGCCGAACATGAACGCCACGTTGTCTTGCTCGACCAGATCACGAGTCAGACTCAGGGCGGCCGCCGGACTCGACTTGTCATCGTACGAGATAAATCGCAATTTGCGGCCGTTGATGCCACCGCGCTCGTTGATCAAATCAAAATAGGCAGCTTCGGCCTTGCCGATGGCTCCGAAAATGGAAAGGCTTCCGCTGTAGGGCATCAGATTGCCAATGCGAATTTCATTGGCGGCTATCCCCTGCTCGCGAACGCGATCGGAACTCGCACCGAGCGATGCCAGCGCGATGGAAACGACCAGAAGAGTTTGGACAGTAGCTTTCATCGCGAGAGCTCGACAGAGGCACGTAAAGTTCGAGTTCAACGGAGGAGCCGCTTGATCTAGATCAACGATCGGCCAATTCACGGCACGGCTCTCTAGGTCGCTAGCCCTCCGAACCAGGCACCGAAGTATCCGGCATAGAGTGCCGGCAGCTCCAGATTCATCGAATGCCCGACCCGGGCACCACGACCAGCCGGCAGTCGGGCATCATATCCGCCATCGTCCGCAGATCCGCTGGCGCGATCCAGCCATCCGTCAATGTGGCTGCCGAAAGCCGCCATCGGCAAGTCCGGAAGTTATGGGCAGAACTGCTCAACAGCATCGATATCGGCACGATTGCTGACGGACCCGCTCCTTGACCTAGATCAAGATCGCTGCTCGACGCGACGGCGACATTTCCGAACGATCGCTCCACGACCGATCAATTTGCCGGGGCCAGACCATGAAGGCAGTTTCAGCCGAAGAAGCCGTTGCCATGATCCCGAGCGGTGCGAGCATCATGGTCGGCGGCTTCATGGCCGTCGGCACACCGCAACGGCTGCTCGACGAATTGGTCCGGCAGAAGAAATCGAGCCTCTGCCTGATCAGCAATGATGCGGCGAGACCCGGCGAGGGAGTCGGCAAACTGTTCGATGGCGAGCAGGTCTCGCGCATGATCGGCACGCATATCGGGCTGAACCCGAAGGCGCAGCAGCAAATGCTGGGCAAGCGGATATCGGTCGACCTGATCCCGCAGGGTACCTTTGTCGAGCGCATCCGCGCAGGCGGATGCGGCCTCGGCGGCGTATTGACGCCGACCGGCGTTGGCACCCTGGTCGAGGAAGGCAAGCAAAGGATCGAGGTCAACGGCAGGCCGTATCTGCTGGAGACCGCGCTGCGTGCCGATTTCGCACTGGTGCACGCCTTTCTCGCCGACTACGCCGGCAATCTCTCCTACGCGCTCACTGCGCGGAATTTCAATCCAGTCATGGCAATGGCCGCGGACACCGTGATCGTCACCGCAGAACATATCGTTCCGGTGGGCGTCATCGCGCCCGATCACGTCGTCACGCCCGGACCGCTGGTCGACTTCCTCGTCGGGAATGGGTGACCCATGGATGCACAAACCATCATTGCCCGGCGCGTGGCGCAGGAGTTTCGGCCCGGCAACCTCGTCAATCTCGGCATCGGCATTCCGACGCTGGTCGCGAACTACCTGCCCGAAGGGTTGAAAGTCTTCTTCCAGTCCGAGAACGGCTTGATCGGGACCGGTCCAATCCCAGAGCAGGGCCTGGCACATCCGCTCCTGACCGACGCCGGCGGCAAACCGATCAGTGCCCTGCCGGGTGCGGCGACCTTTGACAGCGCGATGTCGTTTGGACTGATCCGCGGCGGACACGTCGACGTCACGGTACTTGGTGGCTTGCAGGTCGATGCGGGCGGTCACCTGGCCAACTGGATGATCCCCGGCAAGATGGTGCCTGGAATGGGTGGCGCGATGGATCTGGTGAGTGGCGCGAAGCGGGTCATCGTCGCCATGCAGCATGCCGCCAAGGGCAAGTCCAAAATAGTTGCCAAATGCAACCTGCCTTTGACCTCGGCCCGTCCGGTCGACATGGTCGTGACCGACATGGCTGTGATCGCCTTTCCCGATGGTCGGGCAACCCTTCTGGAAACAGCGCCCGGGATCACGGTTGCCGAGGTCCTGGCGGTGACCGAAGCCGAACTCGCTATTCCAGACAAGGTACCGGAAATGCGGCTCTAATTACATAACGAAGACAGGCTACTCTGATGCGGATATTCAACGGATTTGAAGAGCTGCGCGCCGCCGTCGGAACCGAGATCGGCGTCAGCGACTGGATAGAAGTGACGCAGGATCGCATCAACATCTTCGCCGAAGCGACCTGCGACGAACAATGGATACACGTCGATCAGGAACGCGCCAAGGCCGAACTGCCGGGGGGCACCACCATCGCGCACGGCCTTTTGTCACTTAGCCTGACACCAATGTTCATACGCTCCGTGATGGGCTTGAAGGGACTGAAGAACACACTGAACTATGGCGCCGACCGCATCCGCTACCTCTCGCCGGTGCCGGCCGGTTCAAAGCTGCGCGGCCGCGTCAGCATCGCCGAGGCCGAAGACGTGCCGCCGAACGGCTTACGGGTCCATTATCGCGTGGTGATCGAGATAGAGGGCGGACAGCGCCCTGCCTGCGTCGCCGAGGTGATCGGCCTACACTACAGCTAGTGCTCTCCCGCCATCAGTCAATGATGTGATAGCCGCCGTCGATATAGAGCACGCCGCCGGTGATCAACTTGGCGCCATCGAGGGCAAGGAACGCGGTTGCATTCCCGACATCGTCGATGCTCACAAGACTGCGGGTCGGCGCCTGGGATTGCGCCTTATCCATCAATTCGTCGAATTCGGGAATGCCCGACGCGGCGCGGGTCGCCAGCGGGCCTGGCGAGATGGCATGCACGCGAATCCCCTTGGGGCCGAGTTCGGCTGCGATGTAACGCACCGCCGCTTCGAGAGCGGCCTTGGCGACGCCCATCACATTGTAGTTTTTCACTACCATCTGGCTGCCATAATAGGTCATGGTGAATATCGTGCCGCCGCTCTTCATCAATGGCTCGGCAAGATGAGCCATTCGCATGAACGACCAGCAAGAGACATCCATCGTCTTCTGGAAGCCTTCGCGGTCGACATCGACGACACGGCCGTGCAATGCCCCCTTCGGCGAGAACGCGATGGAATGAAGCAGGAAATCGAGCTGGCCCCACTCCTTCTCGATGTGCTGGAATACTTTCTCGGTCTCGCCTTCGACAATCACAACAAAAGGCAGGAAGATCGGCGACTCCAAGGCCTTTGCCAGCGGCTCGACGTGCTTCCTGGCCTTTTCATTCAAATAGGTGACGGCGAGGTCGGCTCCCAACGCACGAAATGCCTTAGCGCAACCCCAAGCGATGGATTGGTCGTTGGCGATCCCGACGATCAATCCCTTCTTACCTTTGAGCGCAACCTTGGTCTCAGGAAACACCGGAATGGTCATGACACTCTCTCGTGTTTTGGGGAGGACGGCCGATTCATGAGCAGCGCCAGCGTGTGCTGCGCGATCATCAGTTCTTCATCAGTGGGGATGACGTAGACGGGGATACGGCTGTCGGGCCGGGAGATCTTGCCGGCGTGCGCGGCGTTCTGCGCGGGATCGAGCACGAGGCCAAGCCATGCGAGCTTTTCGGAGATGCGGGCGCGGATAGACGACGAATTCTCGCCGATCCCTGCGGTGAACACGAAAGCATCCAGGCCTTGCAAGGCGGCTGCCAGCATGCCGACATTGAGACCGATCCGGTAGACGAAATATTCAATCGCGAAGGCTGCGCGTGGATTGTCGCTGGCCTCCAATTCTCGCATATCGTTGCTGATGCCGGACAGGCCCTTTAGGCCGCATTCGCGGTAGAGGAAGTCCTGCACTTTTGGCGCGGACATGCCTTTTTCGGCGATCAGATAGAGCACGACGCCGGGATCGAGTTGGCCGGGTCGCGTTCCCATCGCTAGGCCATCTAGCGCCGTAAAGCCCATGGTGCTCTCGACGCTTCTGCCGGCTTTCATTGCGCACATCGAGGCGCCGCTGCCGAGATGGGCGACAATCACCCGCCCGCCCGCGATGTCAGGGGCGACCTGCGGCAGCCGCTTCGCAATATATTCGTAGGAAAGCCCGTGGAAACCGTAGCGCCTGACGCCTTCGGCATGAAGCTGATGCGGGATCGCGTAGTGATCTGCCAGCGCGTCGTGATCGCGGTGGAACGCAGTATCGAAGCACGCCACCTGCGGCAACTCCGGAAAGTTGTTCAGCAGTGTCCTGATTGGCGCGAGATTGTGCGGCTGGTGCAGCGGCGCCAGCGAGGTATAGCGCGCCAGCCGGGTCACCACAGCGTGATCGATCAGTACCGGCCGCTGATGATCCGGCCCGCCGTGGACGACGCGATGGCCGACCGCGATCGGGCTGATCCGTTTCTCATCCCGCAGCCATGCCCCCACAACCGCCATGGCGGCAGGCACATCAGCTACCGCCTCGATCGGATAGGCACGGTCAGCCAATGGCCCGCCATCCGGTCCACTGGCGCGCAAGCGCGGCCGGCTGCCGATGCCATCCATCTGGCCTTTAATCTGGCGCTGCAACCGCCCTTCGCCCTGCACGCCAAACACCTGGAACTTGACGCTTGATGAACCGGCATTAACGACCAGGATCGTGTTCATGGCGGTCACGCTGCGGCTATCGGCGCCTTGCGCCGGCGGGCATCGGCCAGGAGAGCCGCGACCGCGGCGGATGCCATTCGTGACCGGGCGGAATCTGCCCGCGATGTCAGCACGACCGGCACGCGCGCGCCGAGCACAATGCCGGCGCCATCGGCCTTGGCGAAATAGGCAAGATTCTTCGCCAGCATGTTGCCCGACTCCAGATCCGGCACGACCAGTATCTGCGCACGACCGGCAACCTCGGACTTGATGCCCTTGATCCGTGCCGCCTCCATGTCGATGGCGTTATCGAATGCAAGCGGGCCATCGAGCAACGCGCCGGTGATCTGCTTGCGATCAGCCATCTTGCAGAGCGCCGCCGCTTCGATCGTGGATGGGATCTTCGAAGTGACGGTCTCGACCGCCGACAGAATGGCGACCCTTGGCGTGGTGCCAAAGCCAGCGTCGTTAAAGAGATCGACGGCGTTCTGGATAATGTCGCGTTTGGCGTCGAGATCGGGAAAGATGTTGATCGCCGCATCGGTGACGAACACGGTGTCGGCATAGGCCGGAACATCCATGACGAAGACATGACTGACGCGCCGATTGGTCCGCAGGCCGCCGACCTTTGCCGTGACGGCCCTCATGATTTCGTCGGTATGCAGGCTGCCCTTCATGAGCACCTCGCCCTGGCCCGAATGGATCAACTCCACGCCCCTGGCCGCGGCGGCTGCCTCCGTGGGAGCCGTATCGACGATTTCGTATTTAGAGATATTCAGACCGTGCTTGGCAGCGACGTCCTTGATCCTGGATGCCGGGCCGACCAGGATCGCTTTGATGATCCCCGCTTCCGCTGAATCAATCGCTCCCCGCAACGAACTCTCATCGCAGGGGTGCACCACAATGGTCGACACCGTGGGGACGCCCTTGGCTGTGGCGACCAAGCGATCATATTTCGATCCCGTTCCACTCGCCGCGGCTGGCATGACACTCATTGACGCGCTCCGGTGCTTGAGCTGGGGACTCCGACGTCCCAGATATCCGGTTGGAAGTTCGCGGCATCTGAGACGTCCGATCGGCTGCGCTATTCATTGCGGTGTGCTTGGGTGGCCCGCTTGATCTAGGTCAACAGACGCCGCCTTGGGCGAAGCCGACCGCGACCTGGCCGCGCAGCTTCGACTCGTTGGCTCTCAACCAACCGGGGCTTGACATAGATCAAGATGAGCGAGGTACCCGTCTCCCTAACTCCGACAAACAGCCTGACGCGCCGCCAGCGCTCCAACGCACACGACGTCAGGTCAACCAGATCATGTGGCCAAGGAGATTCGCCATGAAGAGCAGTGCAGCGCTCAAGAAGGACACCACGGCCGATGGCTGGAGGGGATTTGAGCCGGGCGACTGGATGACTTCGATCAACGTGCGCGGCTTCATCGTCCGCAATGTCACCTCATATTCCGGCGACGAAAAATTCCTCGCGAGCGCCACTCAGCGTACCAAAGCGGTCTGGGCCAAGCTGCAGCCCTACTTTGCCGAGGAACGGAAGAAGGGTGTCCTCGCCGTCGACGCGCAAAATCCGTCGACGCTGCTGGCGCACAAGGCCGGCTATATCGACCGTGACAACGAGGTCATCGTCGGCCTTCAGACCGACCAGCCATTCAAGCGCGCAATCTTCCCGTATGGCGGCCTGCGCATGGTGGAAGCGGGCCTCAAGGCGGCCGGATTCGAGGCCGATGCCAAGGTACACGAAGCCTTCACCAAGTATCGCAAGTCGCACAATGACGGCGTGTTCGACGCCTATACCCCCGAGATCATGAATTGCCGCCGGTCCGGCATCATTACCGGCCTTCCCGACGCTTATGGCCGCGGCCGAATCATCGGCGATTATCGCCGTGTCGCCCTGTACGGGACCGACCGCCTGCTCGAGGTCAAGCATCAGGAGCGCGCCCAGATCGACGATATGTGGCCGACGGATGAAATCATCCGCACCCGCGAAGAACTCGCGGAGCAGATGCGCGCGCTGAAAGACCTTGCCGCGATGGCCAAGCTCTATGGTTGCGACATCACGCAGCCTGCGACGATTGCGCAGGAAGCGTTCCAATGGACCTATTTTGCCTATCTTGGCGCCATCAAGGAGGCCAATGGCGCGGCGATGTCCATCGGCCGCATCTCGAGCTTCCTCGATGTCTATATCGAGCGCGATCTGAAGGAAGGCGCGCTCGACGAGGTCGGCGCGCAGGAGCTCTGGGACCAGCTGGTGCAGAAGCTGCGTATCGTCCGCTTCCTTCGCACGCCCGATTACGATGCCTTGTTCAGCGGTGACCCCTATTGGGCGACCGAATGCGTCGGCGGCATGGACCTCGACGGGCGTGCGCTGGTGACCAGGAGCAGCTACCGCATGCTCCACTCCCTCTACAATCTCGGGCCCGCGCCGGAACCGAATATTACGGTGCTGTGGTCGACCCACATGCCGGCGCCCTTCAAACGCTACTGCGTCAAGGTCAGCAAGGACACCTCATCGCTGCAATACGAGAATGACGACCTGATGCGCCCATACTGGGGCGACGACTATGCCATCGCTTGCTGCGTTTCGGCGATGCGGCTCGGCAAGCAGATGCAGTTCTTCGGCGCCCGGGTGAATTTTGCAAAAGCCCTGCTCTACGCCATCAATGGCGGCCGCGACGAGGTTTCCGGCGATCAGGTCGCGCCGAAGAGCATGCCGGTCACGGGCGACTTCCTCGACTACGACGACGTCATGGCGAAGTTCGACACGACGATGGAGTGGCTCGCCAAGACCTACGTGCATGCGATGAACTGCATCCACTACATGCACGACAAGTATTTCTACGAGCGGCTGGAGATGGCGCTCCACGACCGCGATATTCTCCGGACCATGGCGTTCGGTATCGCCGGCCTGTCAGTCGTAGCCGACAGCCTCAGCGCCATGAAATACGGCAAGATCCGCGTGGTCCGCGATGCCACGGGGCTCGTGACCGACTACCAGAACGAAGGTAACGTCGCGACACCCCAGTTCGGCAACAATGACGATCGGGTCGACCAGATCGCGTCCGAGCTCGTCACCAGCTTCATGGAGAAGATCCGCAAGCATCCGACCTATCGGAACGCGACCCATACGCAGAGCGTGCTGACCATCACCTCGAACGTCGTCTATGGCAAGGCGACCGGCAACACGCCGGACGGCCGACGCAAGGGCGAGCCGTTCGGACCTGGTGCAAACCCGATGCATGGCCGCGACAGCCATGGCTGGCTCGCGTCATGCCTGTCAGTGGCGAAACTGCCCTACAAGGATTCGCTCGATGGCATCAGCTACACAGTATCGGTCGCCCCGCAGAAGGCCCATCTGTCCGAACCCCAATTGATCGAAGAAGCGACAAAGGCTTTCGATGTCTACTTCGGACGCGGCGGCTTTCATATGAACCTCAACGTCATCGACAAGGAGACGCTCGAAGATGCCATCAAGAATCCGGACCAATATCCGCAGCTCACGATCCGGGTATCAGGCTACG
>Ga0105248_10005805_pt1 | contig 13569 bp, 10 predicted proteins | sample KBSS34metaG_FD_81524 | JGI IMG/M metagenome (GOLD analysis project Ga0105248, IMG submission 81524) | Switchgrass rhizosphere microbial communities from Kellogg Biological Station, Michigan, USA - KBS S3-4 metaG | ecosystem: Host-associated > Plants > Roots > Rhizosphere > Soil | place... | reverse complement strand
CTTCGGCAACGTTACACCGGTCTGACCCTGATACTTACCGCCACGATCCTTGTACGACGTCTCGCACACTTCATCAGACTCGAAGAAGATCACTTGTGCAACACCTTCATTCGCATAGATCTTCGCCGGGAGTGGCGTAGTGTTCGAGAACTCGAGGGTGACGTAGCCCTCCCACTCAGGTTCAAACGGCGTGACATTCACAAGAATTCCGCAACGCGCATAAGTACTCTTTCCCAAACAAACCGTCAGGATATTTCGAGGAATCCGAAAGTACTCAACTGTGCGCGCAAGAGCGAAACTGTTTGGTGGAATCACTACCGACTCACCCTTGATGTCGACGAAGTTCTTCTCATCAAACTCTTTTGGATCGACGATGGTACTGTTGATGTTTGTGAAGAGTTTGAATTCGTCGGCGCAGCGAATGTCATACCCATAGCTCGACGTCCCATACGAGACAATGCGCCGGCCATCAACTTCCTTCACTTGACCCGGCTCAAACGGATCGATCATTCGAGACTCTTCCACCATACGGCGGATCCACTTATCTGACTTGATACTCATTATTTGTGCTTGGAGCTTTGTGCTTTGTTCTTGGAAAGGCGAGCGCCATTCTATGACGTGCTCAGTACAAAGTACAAAGCACCAAGTACACCTATTGACTCATTTTCTTAATGCCTATCAATCCATCGCCAACAGTAAACTTAAAGAATGCTCCGCCTGATCCGGCGCGAGCGCGGATTGTGCGTTCGGTTATGCCAGGCTTCTCCCTGGTCTCCAGTCCCTCGTAATCGTATGCAATCTTCCCCATACGCAAGACGTCTGCATCTATATCACCATTGAAGCCAGCTGGAATCTCAACATTCAGTACTCCAGCTGCAATACGTACTTCGACACCGCTGCCACGCCAGCTTCGAACGGGTATGAGAAGATTCACGTTACCTGCCGCAATTGTGACCGACACTTCGCCGCCCGTTAGTGTTAGTGACGTCTCACTCTCAGTGGCATTGACTCTCAAAGCTCCTTCAATACCGGATAGAGTTACTGGCCCATGGCCCGCGTCAATCTCAACGTCAGTGGACGTAGGCACACGCAGTCGGTAATCAGCTTTCCAGGGAAGATTCAGAAGGCGCTTCGGAAAGTTCTTAGCAACTCTCTTCATGAACTCGCGATCGTGCGTGCCTGTAGTGAGAACACGTATGTGATCTCCATCATCGTCAAAAGCGAAGTTATTCACGGGAGCAATTAGATCCAAGTCGGATTCGGATTCAGCCTGCCACTCAATGTCTGCACTGAACTCAACCTCGTTTCGCTGCCAACCCTCGACCTTTATCGAACCCTTTGGTGCGCCGATGATGGTCAGTGTTCCCCCAAACCCAAGACGACGAGTTTCGTGAAACGTAGCGGTTCGTTTGATTAGTGTTGTAGGGACTGGGACTTGAGGCTGTTTGTTTTTCTGGAATGCACTCGAAGGAGAATTGTTGAAGCAGAGTAGGCTGACGAGAAGGAGCGTTGTAGTAACAGGAGAGCGAAGGTGTTTTGTCATACAGCGAAGAAGATATCAGAAAACAAAAGTGTGCTACCGACTAAATCGATCATCGACAGATTGCACCACTACTCTCTTAGGTGAGTCGCTTCGCTGGTTCTGTTATGACTGCGCACCGTCATCGTTGGGACTTGCTTGGGTTCTGCCTCGTAGCGCAATCTCTGGGTAGCAACTTTAAAAGAAAACGGACGCGGAAAACCGCGTCCGTGATCTCACCTTGAATTACTCAAACTCTTATTTTCGCAGGAAGGTGATTTGTCCGCTGAAGTTTGTCACTGAAACTGACGAGCGCCCATCACCAACATCACCAACATATTTTCTTCCGTCCTGCGTCTTGAAACCATTGTTCCAGAAATCCCCGAGCGCGATCCGTTTCGCGGGAGATGCGGCAACAAGTCGAAAGGCGGAGTTCCCTGGAATGCGAATGGTTATGTCACCCTTTGTCGATTTGAATTCGTAAGTGCCGCCAGTTGAAAACTCGCCATCGAAGAAGATATTTCCAATGGTATTCTGCGCCACCACCTGTGATGCGGTGATGTTGGTAAGTTCGATATCGCCCTCGGTTGATACATGGGCACGCACCGAAGAGCCCCGAAGATTGAGCACGCTGATCTGACCGCGACGCGTTTCAAGATCGACCGAAGAATTGGCCGGCACCTGTAGTCTGAAATTGATGTCACCGACGTCGCCTCTTCCTCGGTTGTCGCTCATCACGTCGACAACCAGGCTCTCATCGATTTGTCTCGGAACCACGTGAGCATTTGACGACTCCATGGTCGCCGACAAACGAATCTCATCCTTGTTCCACGATTCAACGACGATCGTACCGGAAATGTTTTTCAACTCAATCCGAACGTTCTTACCCGCAGGGTAACGCTTGGACATTTTTTGTTGAGCTTGAACTAAGCTGGACAGACAGACCACTGAGAGGAGTACTGCAACAGACGCTAGGGCAGCCCGGTTCGACGGTAGCCAAGTTAAGGATCTGGTTTTCATCAGTGTGGGGCTTCTAAGAATACAATCACTCACTTGCGGCATCACAAGTCGGAAAACTCTTTCAGCAGCGCGAGCTTATCGTTTAGCGATTCATTGAGCATCTGCTCAGAGATCTCATCATGGGGATTACGGTCTAGTTCATTCAGCGATTGACTGACGGCTTGATCAATCACCTGCAAATTACGCTCAAATGTCGCTCGCATCTCTGGGCTCCAGCGCGCCTTGTTCAATTCAACTCGCTGATTCCAGTAGCTGATGAGCTGCTGTCTTTGAAAAACTCGATCGGTCACCGGGGTGCTATTAGCCGAAAAACTTCCCTGAGACATTGAGGGTGGTGGGGCTCCCCATCGTCTTACCCCGACGACAGTGACAAGCGATACACACAAGACAATCGCGGCGACTAGCGATGCCAGCTGCGGTAACGACAACTCCCAACTTCTACCCATCCAGTCAGCCAGGAAAGATTTTCGCGGAGCCCGAGCACCTGAGGGTACTGGAATCGTCTCGGACTCGATAACATTCCGAATCCGCAACCAAAGTGCCTGGGAGTTGGGCGGAGCTTCATATTCGCCACGATTAGCCCTACAAAAACCAACAATAGATGTCAGGTCTTGTCGGACGCTCTCACAATCCAGACACTCACGGAGGTGCGTATTTAAAGTCAGCTCATCGCTCCGGCTGATGGAGCCATCTAGCAGATCGTGAATGAGTTCCTGACATTTCTCGCAGTTCATTTCAAATTACCTTAGTTCTGCCGCACAAGGCGGGCGAATATTAATCTAAATCGCGGGAAGACAGAACATACTTGGTTTTCATCTACCAACGGGACACAGCCGAGGTCATCGGCTCTTGTTATTCGAGGCTATTCAGACGTCTTCTGTTGCCTCAGGAGTCCACGCAATTTCATTCTTGCCTTGTGTAATTGCGACTTGGAGGTTCCGACTGAACACCCTAACATTCTAGCGATTTCTTCGTGCTCATGACCCTCGATATCATGCAGTGTAAACACTGTTCTATATCCGGGCGGCAACTGAGCGATGGCCTTGTCCAAAGCGATTCGATCCACGACAGGCATCGAGTTGGGATTTTCGGTACCTTTTACTATTTGGATTGGCGTTTCACCGTCCTCAGTCGTGGTTTCCATTCGTACACCACGCTTGCGGAAGTGCATGAGGACCTGATTGACCGTAAGCCGGTGAAGCCAGGTGGTAAAAGCCGATTCACCCCTAAAACTGCCGATTTTTCTAAAGAGCTGTATGAAGACCTCCTGAGCGAGGTCTTCAGCCTCCGACACGCTCCCGGTCATCCTTAGGCACAAGGAGTAAACGCGACGATTGTGGCGTTGATAAAGATCCTCGAAAGCAACCATGTCTCCGTGGGCTGCTTTCTGCGCCAGCTCATAGTCTGTCGTTTGCGGTGTCTCGGTCTCGGCTGCCGTCACGTGGTTCGTTTGCTCGGGCAAGCTGAAAGAAATCTCACAACTTCCGTCCGCTTGTTCGGCACACCAATCACGCTTCCGCAGTGTCAAGGAGCGCACTGTCTCTCAAGATTCCCGCGTGGGGTTGCGGTCGGAGGTGCCAGTGCCCTCAACGGGGCTGTGATGCAGTGCTCGGAGCGCGTCGTTGCCTTACCCGATCCTAAAAAATGTGGAAAAGCACCAGCCGAATCAACCCAGACGCGGAAGTTCTCGCGCAAGCTAGCGGTAGCAAGTTTAATTTCTTGCAACCAGTCGACTTTTGATTACGGCTTAATTGCAGAATAGAGCAGACACCTAAACCTGACAAGCACGCACTGGACGCAGCGGAACAGCGAAGTTTGGTTATGTCCAATACGTCCGATCCAACGACCGGTACCCAACTGCCTCGGACACATGTGTCGCTCCGATGTGATCGCATCCCTGCAAATCCGCAATCGTCCTACTGACCTTCAAAATTCGATCATAAGCTCTCGCCGACAAGCCCTGCCGAATCATCGCCTGTTCCAACAACTGTTCGCTTGCGGTATCGATCTGGCAATGCTTTCGAATCATACGAGGCGTCATTCCTGCATTCGAGAAAATCTTCTCACCCCGGAAACGTTTGAGCTGTCGTTCGCGGGCGACAATTACACGGTTGCGAATGGTATCTGAACTGTCAGTCTCCGGCGCCTCTTCACCAGCCAATTCGCGGAACTTCACTGCCGGCACATCGATATGAATATCGATTCGATCTAACAGTGGACCGGAGATACGTCCGACGTAACGTTGAATCTGCAAAGGTGAACAGCGACATTCGCGTGTGGGGTCGTTCCAAAAACCACACGGACAGGGATTCATAGCGGCCGCCAGCATGAATGACGCCGGGAAGGTCAAAGACATCGAAGCGCGACTGATTGTCACCTTCTGATCTTCGAGAGGCTGGCGCAGAACTTCCAGTACGCTACGATCAAATTCCGGTAGCTCATCTAAGAACAACACACCCTGATGGGCGAGTGAAACTTCACCGGGTCGTGGCACAGCGCCACCACCAATCAGGCCAGCATCGCTGATCGTGTGATGAGGTGAGCGAAACGGCCGCTCAGTTACCAAACCTGCGCGGCCGGTAAGACCCGCCACGGAATGAATTTTCGTAAGTTCCAGCGCCGCCTCAAACTCCAACGGAGGCATGATCGTTGGTAGTCGCTTCGCAAGCATTGTCTTTCCCGAGCCGGGCGGACCGATCAGCAGGATGTTATGACCTCCGGCGCTGGCAATCTCCAAAGCGCGCTTCGCTGAGACCTGTCCACGTACTTCTTTGAAGTCAACTGAGTAGTGTTCAGTGCGACTGAGGATGACCGATGGATCAACCTTGAGAGGCAGTGGTGGATTGGCAGACCGAAGAGCAGCCACTAGTTCAACTGCATTGCGTAGATCTGCCACCGGGTAAACATTCACTCCAGATACTACCGCTGCTTCTTTCGCGTTCTCCTCAGGAAGAATCACATTTCGAATCATTCCCTCTCGGGCGAGGATTGCTATTGGCAACGCACCTTTTATGGCCCGTACTCGGCCGTCGAGTGACAGTTCACCGACACAGAGAATGTGAATCAAGTTTTCTTCTTCAGCCAGGTCGCCGTTCGCACCGAGAATTCCCAGAGCGATTGGCAGATCAAAGCTGGCGCCTTCTTTGCGAACATCGGCGGGTGCCAAATTGATGGTGGTTTTTTGAAATGGAAAAAAGAACGAGCAGTTCTGTATTGCTGCTCTAATTCTTTCACGAGATTCGCGTACGGCGGCGTCTGGCAGGCCAACAATGGTGACCGAAGTCGCCTGTTCGCTTTCGCCACGAGTTGGAGTTATGTCGACCTCAATATCTACAAGGTCTGCGTCGATACCATAAACGGCTGCTGAGAGTGTACGGAAGAGCATGTGAGGCGCTCCTGATCTGAGGTTGATAGATCTTTGAACTTGAATTTATCGCGGGGTGAGCAGCGACGGGAGGGAGTATATAGCCATAGATCAACCCTGACAACAGAGAGGCACTTGGAACTAACCATCTTGATTTATCGGGTAGCCCGAAGCAATAAAAAGAGCGCGCTATGATGAGCGCGCTCCCTTTGTTTCCAATTTGGTAGTGCGTTATCGTCGTCGCGACGATGAGGTTGCAGTACCTGGCAACTTCACTTCCTGACCTGCCTGCAACTCAGCATCAGCAGTGATCCCATTCAATCGAGCCAGATCGTTGGCATCCAGGTTTCGTGACTCTGCGATTTTCCTAATCGTCTCGCCCTTGCGAGCACGATACTTGGTCAAACTCGTAGCTGGAGTTTCAGGTTCAGTGCCGGGCTTTGCTCTAACCCAACGAGTGAGTTTGACGTTGCTATTCGGAACGACCAGCTTCGTGGCCGACTTAAGATCGACGCCACCATTCATCGCTTGAAGTTGAGCAACACTTAGTCCGGTCCGGTTCGCGACGTTTTGAAGATCTTCGCCCGGCGCAATTGAAATCACGCGAGCTGTTTCTCGTTTGTCCGGTGAAACTCGTTTGAGAAGACTTGCGAACTGGTTCGCACGTCCAGCCGGCACGCGCACGTTGTAAACATCACCGCGTGGAGTTATGTCGCGCTTCAGCTCCGGATTTAAATTTCGAATTGCTTCGAGACTGGTATCCGTTGCATCAGCAACAAGCTGTAGACTCGTTGCCGTCGGAACCTGCACAACGTCGTATGAGATTGGCCCATCCGGCTTGATCCCTTTGAATCCATACTTCTCTGGATTCTTCGCAATAAGAATCACGGCCAGAATATTGGGAACATAATTGCGTGTCTCTTGAGCGATGTACGGATAGATCATCCAGAAGTTTGAGGTTCCTGCTCGCGCAATCGCTCGATCGACATTGCCGGCACCCGTGTTGTAGGCAGCCATTGCAAGTTCCCAGTTACCGTTGTAACGCTGCGCAAGATCTTTCAGGTAACGAGCTGATGCACGTGTCGCCTGCTCAAAACTGTTTCGCTCATCGATGTAGGCAGTTTGCCTCAGGTCATAAGTTCGACCTGTACCGGGAACGAACTGCCACAGACCAGAAGCTGACGCCCACGACAATGCTTTTACCTTCCAAGCGCTCTCGACCTGACCCAACCAGGTTACGTCGACGGGCACACCTTCCTTCGCGAAGATCTGGCGCGCCAGTCTCATATATTGCCCCGAACGACGCAGACCATTTTCCATCGTCGCGCGTCCACGCGGGCCCTGGTAGTAATTGATGTATTGCTGAATCAGTGGATTGAGAGTGAAAGCAAAATTGACATTTTGCTTCGACTGTTCCAACGCGACGAGATCCTCACCTGAAACTTCCTTTTCAGACTCAGTCAAAACGAGCTTGCTGAGTTCATCAAGCGGTGAAGGTTCAAACTTCTGATCTCGAAATCCGATCTGTGCCGGTGGTGGTGGAGTCTTTTGATCTTGTGTGTTTTGCGCGACCAACGTCATAGCGGCGTTGTTCGGTGTAGCCGGCCCCTGAAGCGGGACTTCTTCACGATAGATACGCTCGACTAATTCGAGGTAGTAGGTCTGCAACTTTTGATTCGCTCGAACATCGAATCCCGATTCGAGAATTGAGTCGACTGCTTTGTCGAACTCGTCTCGGGCCTGCTCGCGCTTGCTGTCTTCGAGATTGAGTTTTCCTTTGCGGAAGTGATCTTCTGCTCTTGATATGATCTGCGTGATACGAACGTCGGATTGCTCTACTTCAGTTTGGATAGAACGTGCAGAAGAGGGGGCTCCGGGTATCTGAGCAAAGCTGCTGATCGGTGTAGCGACAAGAGTCGCTATTAAGGTCGCACGGGAGGCCCACTGCGGGAAGCGCGCTGACATCAAATTCGTCATACTCCTTACTTTGGTTGGTGCGAATCCTTGAGTAACACTCTTGAAAGGAACGTCACTGTCGGCCAGCATTCACAGGGTTAGCGTGGTTCTAATTGCTCCTCCCCGTGATTTCATAAAGTTATGACTCATCTACAACTTAGGAGCCAAAACCACATCGGAGGGTAACACACGATTTTTTAGGGTGTCAAACAATCCCCTAGTTTCAAACAGACTCAGAAAACGTTAACTTTTCCACTACTTTTTTTCACTCCAGAGGCTAGTCGAAGTAAATTTCTCGAAGTTAGAGATGCCATCCCTATTAGCTAAGTTGCGCTTCGTTTCGCGTTTTCTTGAGACGATCATAAAACGTTAACGCCCGCTCGGAAGGTCCGTTGCAAAAAAGTTAGAAAACTCAGACCGCATCAGCACCAACCGTTGGTATCTCAGAAACGACATGGGAAGAACAATGGTAATAGGCGACATCCACGGATGTTATGACGAACTCACAATGCTCCTGGAAAGAGCGAGGTTCTCTCAGGACGATAAGGTTGTTGCCGTTGGAGATCTGACTGTAAAAGGGCCGAAGAGTCGCCAGGTTTTGAGCCTCTTCTATAGTGATTCTCGCTTTTCGTCGGTAGTCGGAAATCATGATTTGGCTTTGGTTAGATTTTGGAAGGGAGTCACTTCCAAGTTAAAAGCCTCACAAGAATCTACCTTTGTTGAATTGCGCAAGGGGAGCGAACACCTGCTGGAGTACTTATCCAGTCTTCCTTCATACATTGACCTCGGTACACACGTCGTTGTTCATGCGGGTCTAAGACCAGATATTCCACTTAAACAACAGTCTCTTGATGATCTGGTTGAACTTAGAACACTTGGCGCAGATCGAACTGCACGTGAAGGAACTCCGTGGTACGAGGTCTACGATGATCCAAAAGTAGCTCTCTTTGGTCACTGGCCGGCTGCACAGCCTCGGCGTGGTATATCCGCGATCGGCGTCGATACAGGTTGCGTCTACGGTTACAAACTGACCGCTTACATCATTGAAACTGACGAATTCCTTAGCGTCGAGGCGAAGGCTACCTATGATGCGTCAGGGCCTAACCAGAGGCGATAAAGCATTGAATTCGTACAGGACAGATTTGAATTCGGTTCGAAACACAATGATCAACCGCCAAAAGCAACGATTCCGGGCGCTCTATCCTCGTAAAATTGAATGGAACGGGCCTTGCCAAAATCTTCCCAGGCATTCTCTCCGTGGTCAGCAATTGTAGCGTGGTCGACTGTCTAAAATCTGACCGAGAGCCAGGGACACTTATGTCAACAGCGATAAAAGAAGCAGATATTCGCGACTTTCCCCGACGAGTCGAAGATCCGGAACAGTTGAAGAAGACTCAACTCTTCTTCAATCGTGAACTTAGTTTGCTCCAATTTCATGCGCGAGTTTTAGAAGAGGCGTTGAACGAACGCAATCCTCTTCTCGAGCGTTTGAAGTTTCTTTCGATCTTTTCGTCCAACCTCGATGAGTTTTTCATGATTCGAGTGTCTGGTCTGAAAGAGGAACAAGAACTAGGAATTATGACCCTGTCTGCCGACGGGCTAACGCCTAAACAGCAACTAAGTGAGTTACGCGATCGCATCGTACCGCTGATCCAGAAACAGGCGGCCTGTCTTAACGAAGATGTTCTGCCTCAGTTGAAGTCAGCCGGACTCGAACTAACGTCCTTCAATTCGCTGACGAGATATGAGAAGCAGAGCCTCGAAGAGTATTTTCTGGAGAAGGTCTTTCCCGTCTTGACCCCATTGGCTGTCGATCCATCACATCCGTTTCCATATATTTCTCCGTCGAGTCTGAACCTTGGACTCATGGTCGAAGCGCCTGACGGTAAAGCCTTGGCCCTGGGCAATAAGCACTTCGAACCACGTTTTGTTCGAATCAAGGTGCCGTCGGTAGTGCCAAGGTTAGTACCTGTTGGACTATCAGGTTCTAAATTCATTCTCCTTGAAGAACTAATTGAGGGTCACATCCAATCGCTGTTTCCGGGTATGACTCCCCGCTCGTGTCATCGATTTCGTGTAACACGAGACGCAGATATCGAAATTCGGGAAGAGGAGGCGCAAGATCTTCTTAGCGTAATCCAGGAAGAATTGCGTCAACGCCGCTTTGGTGCGCCCGTGCGGCTGGAAGTGTCGAACGACATGCCGGACGAAATGATCGACTACTTGTCAGAATCACTCGGTGTCGAAGAGTCGGACGTCTATAAGGTTTGTGGGCCATTGGCTATCCAGGAACTAATGCCTCTATATGATTGGGATCGACCTGACTTGAAGGACGCACCCTTTGTGTCGCATCACCCCGAATGGTGCTCTAAACCGGAGAACATTTTCAGTGCTATTCGGGAAAGCGACCGTCTGGTTCACCACCCGTACGACTCATACGACTGCGTTACCGATTTCATCAACCAGGCTGTCGAAGATGAAGATGTAGTCGCAATAAAGATCTGTCTCTACCGCACTGGTCCGGACTCACCGATTCCGCCAGCTTTGATTCGAGCTAGCGAGCAGGGAAAACAAGTCACAGCGTTGATTGAGCTGAAGGCTCGCTTTGACGAAGAACACAATATCGAATGGGCGCAAAAGCTTGATCAGGCGGGAGTCCACGTCGTTTACGGCATAGTTGGGTTAAAGACTCACGGGAAACTAACACTGGTCGTTAGACGCGAGGGCGACATACTTCGACGATACGTTCACGTCGCTTCAGGCAACTACAACCCAACCACGTCTTGCACGTATACCGATCTTGGACTTTTTACGGCTGACGACGCCATCGGGCGCGATGCAACCGAACTGTTCAACTACCTCACAGGCTTCTCTCAACAGTCGACCTATCGCAAGTTGATGGTCGCGCCTGTCAGCCTGCGCGAAAATCTCAATGCACTTTTTGATCGCGAGATCGCACATCAGAATTCGGGTCGACCTGCGCGAATCACTGCGAAGTTCAACCGACTCGCCGACCAGCAGATCATTGAAAAGCTGTATGAAGTGTCGAGAGCAGGAGTTCAAATCGACTTGATTGTTCGGGGCATCTGCATGCTGCGGCCGGGCGTTCCAGGTCTTTCGGAGAACATCAGGGTGCGCAATATTGTTGGGCGCTTTTTAGAGCATAGCCGAGTTTTCCACTTCGCCAACGGTGGCGAGGAAGAGCTTTACATCGGAAGCGCCGATTGGATGTCCCGAAACTTAAAACATCGAATCGAAGTTGTAACTCCAGTGAACGATCCGAATGCGAAGCGTTACCTCAAGGAGGTGTTGCTTGACGCTTATCTTCGCGACAACGTAAAAGGCCGCGAACTTCAATCAGATGGAAGCTACGTTCCACTTTCTAAAGGTCAAGGTGAGTTTGATAGTCAAACGTACTTCATCGGTCGGTCCCCAGATAGAGCACTAGAGTAATTCCCTTCACTTGTTTTTCCTGATCCCTCGAGACCCCCGCGTGTTTATTACGACTGACGCTTACGCACTTCAGTCGATCACTACTCGGAGAGATCGGTCATGCCAAGCACAAATAAGTTAAGGGTGTTCCTTACTGTTGCAATCATCCTTGGTTGCTTCAGTGTTCAAGTTGAAAACGCAAAAACTAAGGAGAAGAAATCAAAACCGGAAGGTACTCCCGTCTTGTGGAAGCAACCAACTGATATCTCGTCACGGGATCTCTTTCTGGGACCGGGAGGCGAAGCGATGCGGCCAGACCTTCGACGTCTAACCGTTCTTAAAGAAGAGAAGGGTGGCTACTCAAAGAAGTATCGCGTCCGTGACGCCTCCGGTCGAGAGTGGGTAGCAAAGATCGGTAAGGAGGCTCAATCTGAAACTGCCGCTGTGCGATTGTTGTGGGGACTTGGTTATGTGACCGAAGTCAATTACCTCGCTCCGCAAGTGACGCTTCCTGGAAAAGGAACTTTTCAAAATGTGCGATTTGAGGCGCGTCCTGACGGATGGAAACGACTGGATCAATGGAAATGGAATCGTAATCCTTTTACCGGTACTCCAGAGTTACAGGGCTTGAAGATCATGATGGCGCTGATGAACAACTGGGATCTTAAAGATTCAAACAATCAGACCGTCTACATCAATGATCGAGGAGAACTTCAATACATCATCAGCGATCTTGGTGCGACGTTCGGACACGCCAGTACTACTCCACTCTTCTGGCGATTTACACGCAGCCGAAATGACCCGTCGAGTTTTGCAAAAACAAAGTTTTTGGAAAAAGTTAAAGGCGATCGTGTACGCCTTCATTATGGCGGAAAGAACCGAGGTCTTTTCAACAACATTTCGGTCCGAGACGCCGAATGGGTAGCGGCGTTTCTCGCACAGCTAAGTGATCATCAACTTCAGGATGCATTCAGAGCAGCGAATTACACTCCGGCGCAAGTTAACTTGTTGACGCAAACCGTTCGATATCGTTCGAATGAATTGCTTAATCTGCGCCCGAGCGAAAGATTAAGTAAGAATCGCTGAGTATTCGCTGCAGAAGAGTGATTCGTATTTGTCTCAGTGATTAGCTCTTTGGCCTTTGGCCTTGGGTCTTTGGTTCGAGGAAAACCAAAGACCCATTACCCATCTTAGCGCTGCTTAACACCGCTCTGCTGTGATGCAGCTACGTTATTATGCTGATAGTTGACGGCGTAGTCTTCCACAAACTTCTTCATGTTACCGTGTCCCCATCGAGTGTAGAAATCGTAGTTCTTCATCTCGGCATACACCTGGTCAAAGTTCCAGTTATAGTGGTTGAAACGATAAACCGCTCCCATCACTCCAGTTCGATGGCGTCCACCTGCGCAGTGCACGAAAAACTTCCCGGTTAAAGGATCGTCGACTAGTTTCAAGAACTGGGTGATTTGCGAAGCCTCTGGATACTTGGAGTCGCTCATCGGAATGTTCACATAACGCATTCCAAGAGCTTCAACGGCCGGACGTTCGTAAGACTTTGGATCGTCAGTCAAATCGATAACAGTTTTGATACCCAGTGACGCGAGCTGTCGATAGTCCCTTTCCTGTGGCTGGCCTCCGCGAAAGAAACGATCATCCATTTGGCCAAAGTTCTTGATGTTGATGTTGGTGATATCAAGTTTTGCTGTCGTCTGCGCGACGGCAGAAGCAGTCAAAAATACAACGAGGGCAAAGACTCCGATTAGAACTGAAGAGAGCTTGCGTGGTGATATTGCCATTCCTAAACTCCTTGATCCTGGCACGAGGCCACTCTGCAAAAGGGTAAACGATATCGGGCTTCTGTTTGAAGGTTCAATCCCAACCTGGGAAAAAGTCCGAACTGTGCGGCTTCGGACGAAAGCGACGAGTCGGGAAGGTCGCGAGGAAATATTTCAATTGAACCGAGGCTGAGATTCCAGAATCTCGGATTCAGTTGCACAAAAATCTGCGCAACTCCGATCAGATCCCTAGTTTCCCTTGATGATGCTCTGTATTGCTCGAACTCTTCTACGCTGTGACCTCATCACTGTACTTGTCTGGCGTTAGCAGCCTGCGGCACTCGCTGAGGTCTCGATGTAGATGTCGCAGGCGGTGTTACTTTCTCCTGCAGCGCTTCACGAAACACCTGCCTCATATTCTCCACAAAAACAAACCGGATGTCTTTAAATGGCTCTTTTGGTACCTCGTCAAGATCGCGCCGATTCTGTTGAGGAAGGATAAT
>Ga0105248_10005802_pt1 | contig 13571 bp, 15 predicted proteins | sample KBSS34metaG_FD_81524 | JGI IMG/M metagenome (GOLD analysis project Ga0105248, IMG submission 81524) | Switchgrass rhizosphere microbial communities from Kellogg Biological Station, Michigan, USA - KBS S3-4 metaG | ecosystem: Host-associated > Plants > Roots > Rhizosphere > Soil | place... | reverse complement strand
TTCGCCTACAGCAACTATAAAGACTGGAACAATCCGCTGAATCCGGCGGAGGCGTACTACGCGGGCAGGATGATCGAGAAACAGAACGGCGCCGTGGTCCGCGACATTACGACGACGCTGACGGAAACGGCGCAGATGTATGTTGTGATGCCGGTTCCGGCAAGCGTCAAGGCAGCGATCAAGCCAACGAACCAGCCTCCCAACTGGACTCTGGCTTCCAACGCACCTGCCGCACCCGCGACGCAGACTGCAGCCGTAGTAACCCCGCGGCTGGCCGACGTACATCCGGACATGACAGGAAACTGGGGTGGCCCCCCTCTTGCAATTACGGGTAGCGGGACCCGCCGATGTGGTCCAACGCAACTACCGGGTACGGGAATAAACCCCGACATCGGCTGCAAAACCGGACAAGACAACTTCTGGGTGGATTATGAGTGGATCTCGCCCTCGCGGTTCGGGCCGAGTCGTCCCAATTACAAACCCCAGTTTTGGGACAAGATTCAGGAACTCGATCAGTGGACGAACAAGTACGATCCAGTCATGACCTGTCAGCCGCTGGGACTTCCGCGGCAGGGCACCCCGCAACGCATTATCCAGACGCCGACCGACATCATCTTCTTCTACGGAAATAACAGCGATTACGGCGGCGGAAACTACGAATACCGCGACATCCCGACCGACGGCCGAGCGCGCCCCAACACGGTCGAAGCCTATTACTACGGGCTTTCGATCGGAAAATGGGAGGGCGACACGCTGGTGATCGATTCCACCAACTTCGTCGATACAACCTGGTTCGGACGCGGCGGCCTGATCCATTCCGCGGACATGCACATGATTGAGAAGCTGACGCGGAAGGGCGATGAGATTCTTTACCAGATGACCATTGAGGACCCGGAATATCTGATCGAGCCGTGGGTGATGCCGGACAAAATCCTTCGGGCACGCGCTGGCGCGCCACAAATAATCCATGAGCGCGCGTTTTGCGAAGTGTACGAGCAGGGCAACATATCCACCCAGCTTCGGCACTAAGCCAGAAGACAGGAGTCAGGAGACAGGAGTCAGAATAAGGATGGAGTCTGTCTCCGCGGCGGTTTCTCCCGGTCTCTCATGAACCTGGCGCACGTACATCTCTTACTGAATCACTTTCCGACCATCGGCATGATGGTCGGACTGGGCGTGTTCATCGCGGCCATCATAGCCAAGAGCGACGATCTGAAGCGCGCCAGCCTGATCGTCTTTTTCGGCATCGCCCTGCTGTCGATTCCGACGTTCGCCTCGGGCACCGCTGCGGAGTTGGCGTTGTCGAAGACCCCGGAGGTCTCCAAGACCATGATTGAGGCGCACGAAACTGCGGCGCTGGTGGCGCTGGGGTTCATGGAGCTGACGGGCGCCCTGGCATGGCTCGGGCTGTGGCAGTATCGGCGGCTCTCCCGCTTGCGGCAGGGGACTCTGCTCGCGATCCTGCTGGCGGGGCTACTGACTTTCGGCCTGATGGGCCGGGCCGCAAACATCGGCGGAGATATCCGGCACCCGGAGATTCGCACCGGTCCAGTGTCAGCGGACAGCGCACCGGCGGAGCCGCCGCTAGCGAGAGTGATCGGAGACGCGATGGTGAACCTCAAGTGGGGCTGGCCGGCCAGCGAGACGGCTCATTTCATCGGGTTGTGCCTCTTGTTTGGCGTGGTGCTGGTGGTAGATCTGCGGATGCTGGGTTTCATGAAAGGCATCCCGTTTTCGACGCTGCACCGCCTGCTGCCCTGGGGAGTGTTAGGATTCGGCGTGAACGTGGTGACGGGCATCCTGTTCTTCATCGGCGCTCCGCCGGATTTCTACGTCAACAACCCAGTCTTCATCTGGAAACTGGCCTTGATCCTGGTGGCCGGAGCCAACGCCTTGTACTTCACCGTGTTCGAGCAGGCCTGGACCTTGGGCGCCGGTGACACGCCGCCCGTGGCGGCGAAAGTGGCCGCAGCGTCTGGAATTTTGGTGTGGACGGGCGTGATCTTCTGCGGTCAGATGTTGCCGTTTTTTGGACACTCATTCTAATGGTAGGGGCGACGGATGTTCTCATCGTGAGCCTTATCGCCATCGGCTCCGTCGTGCTGGTGGGCGTCCTGGGATACCTGATCGAGAAGAAGGGAGCGGAGGATAAGTGACGGCTTTTCTGGAGACGCTCGAAAACCTCGGATTGAGCACATGGGTGCGCGAATCCCCCTCCAAGCTGGCGTATCCCACGATTCTGTGGCTGCACGTCATGGGTATGGGCGTGGTGGCGGGAATCAGCGCTGTGATCAGCCTGCGGCTCCTGGGAGTTTCGCCCAAAACCCCGGTGCAACCGCTGGAGCGGTTGTATCCCCTGATCTGGTGGGGATTCGGGGTGAATGCGGTGACTGGTACGGCTCTGCTGCTGGCGAGTGCGTCCAAAAGGCTGGTCGATCCGACGTTCTACGTCAAGATGGTTTTCATCTTCGCGGGTGTAGCTGTGCTCCAGCTCACACGAAACAAGGTGTTCCGGAGCCTAGGTCCAGATGGTGTGCTGCCGGAGAGCGCCACGGCTCTGGCGTGGGCGGGCCTGATCTGCTGGCTGGGAGCCGTGACGGCGGGACGATTGCTGGCATACATCTAGCATCAGAGGAACATGAATGCGTCAAAGCGACGCGAGGAAGTCCAACAGCATGTGCCTCTCGAACTCGGATAGCGCCTGATAGCGCTCGACCACTCTTTGGGCCTCCGCTGAATGCCTTGCGATAGCCGCAGCCGGAGTCGCCGCGCTTCCGTCGTGCAGCAACGGCCTTCGGAGACGCAGTCCCCACAGAGCGGGCGTTCGGATCTCCTCAGCCGTAGCTGCTGCCTGCACGATGCCGTCGCCGGTACCGACGTTGTGCAACAGCAAGTCGGAATAGAGCGGGACCGGCTTTCGGTCAAACAACGGGTTACGATCGGCGGCTGTGGTCAGGACGGGGACGTGGCAGGAGGCACAACCAACCGACCGGAACAACCCCTCACCGGCTTGAACGGAGTTGTCCACGGGACCGCGATCGACGGGCGCGAGAAATTTCATGAAGTTGGCGAAGTTGTCGATGCCGCGCAAACGCGTTCGCCGCTCGCGGACATCCTCTACGCCGCGCGTGGAGCTGCACAGCCTGAGCCGCTCGGGGTCGATACCCAGTGCCACCTCTTCAGGAAACAGATCGTTCGTGATTCCCATTTCGTTGCGATAGGCGTCGCCGGAGAACGCAAGCAGAGTCGCGTGCTGCGCTTTCCAGCCAAAACGGCCAATCCGCTCGCGGCCGCTAACAACATCGATGATCCGCGACGCGCGGCCGCGAATCCCGTCTCCGTCCCGGTCCTCGGCATCTTCCAGAGCCAGGATCGCTTCATCGGGAATAGCTTCCACCAGACCAGCGCCAAACAGCGGGATGGGAACGCGTCGGGCGATCACATTCGCCTGGGGAGGAAGCTGGACCTGACAGGTGTGCGGCGGCGTGGAGAAAAGATGATAAAGGGTGCCACCGTAAAGCTCGTTAAACTTGCCGTCTTCATCGCGGTAGCCGCCGCGCACTTCGGCGATGGTACTTATGCCGCCGATGGCCGGCACGCTGTGGCAGATGGCGCAACTGTTTCCATTAAAAGCAGGACCGAGTCCGTCTTCGGGCGTCTCCACTTCGGTGAAGTCGTCCAGTCCCAGCCGGAACAGCTCGTGCTCGGCGGGAGTGATTTCCGCTAGGGGACTACCCGGCAGATTTGACCTGGTCTGACTAAATGCCAACCATATGGGAACGATCGCAAATACCAGAGTCCGCTTCATCTGACGACCAGCGTGCCCCGCATCAAATGGTGCCCCGCGCCGCAAGCCCGCGAACATTCAAACCCGAACGTTCCTTTTTCCTTCGCCACGAAGCGCACCCGAGCTTCTCCTCTGCCTTGTTGGGGGATGGCGACGTCGATGCCCGCGGCCGGTATCTTGAAACCGTGATCGGTATCGTCGCTGGAAAGGACGAACTCAACCAGCTCGCCCTGCTTCACGGTGATTCGCGAAGGATTGTAAGTGAAGCGTTCGGCCAGGATGTTGATGACGCGATCCGGCTTGCGTTCCACGTCCTGTCCGAAGGCGATGCCAATCACCAGGAGCACTTTCAGGAATCTCATTAGAACCACCATCCGACGCCCAGATTGATACCGTTCGGCGTCCGCACTACCGAGCTGTTGTTGCGATTGAAATTGTAGTCGAACTTGATCGCCACGTCGGCGTTCGGCTTGAACGTGATGCCCGTAACCCAGGAGAAGCGGTCGAACTGCGGCAGCGGCACGTAACCCGCCGGCATACTTTGCTGCGTGTTGTATCTCTCGTAGCGCACGAAGGCGATGAGATCGTTGCGGGCCCGGCGCGGGAGCACATGGAAGGCGGGCTCCAGGTAGTAGCCTCGCATCTGGCTGGCGACGTTAGGATTGACGCCGGTCTGTTGCTGGATGCGGCGATTCAGCTGTCCGGCGCGGGTGACCCAGGTATTCGCAAAAAGCGCGCGGAGATCGAAGCGGCGAAAGCTGTAGCGCGAATCCGTTTCCGCGATGGTGACGCCGGGATTGACACCCGGCGTGTTGAATCCAGCGTGACCGGAATAGAAGCTGGTCCCGAGCGTCAAGCGGCGCACGCCGGCGAACTCCAGGCGTCCCACCTTGGCTGGATTGCGCAAGGATGCGTCGAAGCCGGACGTCTTTCCTTCCGAGATCCCGCCCTCCGCATTGAATCGGCTCGCATCGAGCGAAGAAGTGAGATAGGTGCGATAGCGAAAACCTTTGCCAAGATCGCCGGTGATTCCGAATCCGAGTTCCCTCCACGTGGTCGGGATGATCAGGGTTTCAACAAACGGACGCTCCACCCCGTTAAAGGACGGCGGCTCATGACGCTCGTTCACGATGCCCATCGGCGTAAGCAGCATCCCGGCCCGCAGGTTGAAGTAGGGCTTCACAAAGAAATCAAGATAGGCCTGCTCCACGGCGACTTCTCCGGTTTCCTCGCCACCTTCTACGAGCGCATGCTCGATCTCCACCTCGCTCCAGAACTTGATCCGGTCCGAGAAACTGTGACCGAACAGCAGGACGAACCGATGGAAGTCGGGCCGGAAGGGATCTCCACTTTCTTTGTTGGCGTGGAAATCCATGTAGCCGGCAACCGGCAATCTGGTTTCGCCCGTGGGGGACGCCTGATAGTCGCCCGTGACAGACACAGGTGTCAGCGCGGGTCCTTGTGCAGGAACGACAGGGCCGGCTACGACAGAGGCGGCCGCGACAGGCGCCGACTGCGGTGCCTTAGCTGCCAGAATCCCGTTCAACTTCGTTTCCAGCTGATCGAGCCGTGTGAGCAGATCCTTTCCGCTGGTCTCCTTGCCGAAGGCGGGATCAATCAGCCTCATCTTCTCTTCCAGCTCGGCAACCCGCCGCTCGATCTCCGAGGGGCTTTGAGCGAACACCACTGGCGCCAGGCAGAGAGCAATCGCCGCGAAGATGAGTCGACCTATATTTACCATGGCTGGATAGCGGACAGATACTATAGTGTCAGTGTCAAGCTTAATCTTAGTTAAGTCCGCTGTCAAATGATACTGGGCCGGGCCTTGTTCGTCGGGCGAGGCTTTCGGCTAGGGTTTGCTCGCTGGTGAAGCCAGCGGCTTGCGCCTGGCTTCGTCGAGGAGGGAACGGTCTATCAGCGAGGTCAGTTGAGAACGAGTGCGAGGTGTCCGATTTCGTTCTTTGGCCACCCACACTTCTTCTTCCATCATCACGTCCAAAAGATCGGGCACCAAGCCGCCCGCGAACCGCAGGTCGGGCCAACTCTTGGAGACCGTCTCAGGGGTGTAATTCAGCTTTGAGGCGATCAAGGGCCAATACTGGCGAGGCCGCTGCCGAATCTGCGCCGAAGACGCGATGAGGGACCGCAGCAGCTCCACGATGGCACGCCTTTTGGCCGGATCGGCTAGCACCTTAGCCGACGTGTTGAGGTTGAAAAGTTCCCGATAGACGCTACGGTCCTGGAGTACGATCGCGTCCGAGCCAACAGCGGCGATGGCTCGTTCTGCTTCCGGCTCCCACATCGCAACCGCATCCACGCGGCCGTCCTTTAGCGCCGTCGACATTTCCGTAACAGGATTGATGTTCACCAAGGTGACATCCGTTTCAGAAAGACGTCCTGTGGCCAGCATCTTCACGAGAAAGTAGTGAGCCGATGTGTTGCGCGGTGTCGTGATTCGCTTTCCTTTCAAATCCGCCATGCGGCGAATCCCTGCAGATTTCCGCGCCACGATGCGATAGAAGCTTTCTGAAACGGTGAAGATTACCCGCAGATCGGGGTCATCGACAGATTGGCGCAAAAGTTGTGTCTCGGCATTGGTCGCTACGTCGACCATCCCGCTCATGATCGCCGGAATTCCACCATTGATCACGCTGATTTCGCCACGATACATTTTGTCAGCGGCTACCACCAGCGGGGATAACTCGATCGTCGTCATGTTGCCGGCGGCACGCAACGGCGTCAACACTTGTCCGTGCGTTTCGAAACTAAAACATGCGGCGCACAGCAGGCCGGCAGCAGCAAGGGATCGAAGCATCACTCCACTTTAGTGCGGAGCAGTCTAATTTGCACAGACGACATGATTGGCCCTGAACGCCGGTTCCCTTATATACTGCTGGTCTAGTGACTTAGAAGGATCTGCACAATGAAGCCGCAATACGTAGCGCTCAGCGCATTCGGAATGCTTGTAGTGGGTTGGGTTGCGGGGGCGGCGAACTCTCTGCCCAAGTTCGAACCCGATCCCACTTGGCCAAAGCATCTGCCCAACCACTGGCTCTTGGGACAGGTCTCTGGCGTCGATGTCGATGCACACGATCACATCTGGGTGATCCACCGTCCGCGCACCACCGACGAGCACGACAACTACCTTCGGGACAAGACTGCGGACTGCTGCGCACCCGCGCCTCCGGTCTTGGAGTTCGACCAGGCGGGGAACCTGCTCCAATCCTGGGGCGGGCCGGGACAAGGTTACGACTGGCCCGATATCGAGCACGGCGTTTACGTCGACCACAAGGACAATGTGTGGCTGGCAGGCAACGGCGACAAAGACACGAACATTTTGAAATTCACCAAGTCTGGAAAGTTCCTGCTGCAGATCGGCACCCACGGGAAGACCGGCGGCAGCAACGATACGGCCAACGTCAATAAGGCGGCGGGGATTGCAGTCTATGCACCCACCAACGAAGTCTTCGTCGCCGACGGGTACGGGAACCGGAGAGTGATCGTGTTCGATGCCGATACCGGGGCCTACAAGCGCCATTGGGGTGCCTACGGCAATAAGCCGGATGACGCTGCGCCATTTACCCGCGTCTACGAAGGCCCAGGCCCGCCACAATTCAATACGGTGCACGGCCTGGCGATTTCAAACGACGGCATCGTGTATGTGGGCGATCGGGTAAACAACCGCATTCAGTCCTTTCGCCTGGATGGAACCTTTCTGAAGGAAGTGTTCAGTGAGCGCCAGACAACGGCACGCTTCGGCACAGGGTTCGGCGTGGCTTTCTCAGGCGATAAGCAGCAGCGCTTTTTCTACGTGCCCGACGGAACTAATAAGAAGGTTCAGATTGTGGATCGCGAGAAGATGGAAGTTGTAGGCTTCTTCGGTGGGTATGGCGGCCATGGATTTGGCGAGTTCTCTCACATCCACAGCATTGCAACCGACTCCAAAGGCAATGTGTACCTGGGCGAAGTAGACACGGGCCGACGCGCGTATCGGTGGAACTACCGCGGCATGGCGCCACACTGATTCGATGCGTTCGCTAGTGCGGCAGCGAGGTGTTTTTTGGCGGCCATTCGGGCCAATGATTTCCGGAAGTCGCCTCCATCGGGATTGGTCCTGTCAGCGACGAGCCGGGGATAACGCCGGGAGGCGCGGGCCGAGGGGGCGGCTGATGGTCCGCCGTGGTGGTCAATCGCAATTCATTCCACCCGATATGAGCGGTCACATGTTTATCGAAGGTAGGTAACTCCCCGTCGCCCCAATCTTCGTGTAGGATGTTGAACTTCAGAGTGTCGCCTCGGATCTCGAAATCATCCAGCGCGGCCATGGTGTAGGGGTTATCGCAAGTTCCGCAGACCATGCCGCGAAGCTTCCCGCCCACTTTCTTAAAAATGAAGAACTGCTTGGGAGCGCCTACGCCGTAGCCCAGCCATACCCCAATGACGTCCTTCTCGGTCAGAGGAGACTTCCATGGTCCCGGCTGGATATACGGTGCGCGTGGGGGCCCCGCCCCTTGTTTATTAGGGCCTTGCTTAGTCGCGCCGGGCGGATTGAAGGCTAAGGCGGGAGTCGAAAAAGCCTTCGGAATTGTTGACACCATGACCGGCAGGGGATCCGGACCGCGTGGATCCTTAATGAGAGTCCGCACGAACTTCCTGCCGCCCGGACCTCCACTGGTGCCCGTCACGATGAGACTGCCTTTATCGAACTTGGCGGTCGCTCTGTCCAGATAGGCGGTGCTGCCGTCGGACTTCACATGCGTCACTACGAAGTTGAGGCCATCCGGCCCGAACGTTCCATCGACAAAGGCCAAGGTTGTGGCATCGGCGCAGTAGGTGCAATAGATGCCCCTGACCTTATCGCCGCGAATCGAGAACTCATAGGTGTGGGCTTCCCCTTTGTCTGTCCTCCAACCGCCACGATAGTCATCGGCGCTCTGCGCCACAGCCACGTGCAGCGATCCGAGCACGCCCACCCATGCCAATACCTTCATCTTCTTCATGCCAATTCTTTATATCACTAGCCTGTGAGGCTTACACTAACGCTTCTTTTTGCGCTTCTTGAAAAACATGTCCGGTGATTTGAGCCGCGTCGCCATCAGCGTCAGAAACAGCACCAGCAGCGCGGCCAGCGTCGCCACCGAGCCGATCACTAAAAAATCGGTGTCCTTGAGCGGCGCAGGCATGAACTGCACCATCACCCCTGCCGACACCCCGAACACGCACAGGCCGGCTACTATCAGCAGAATCTGCCGCATCGCCTATCTCCACCCCATCAATCGTATTTCTCGTAGAAGATTTGCTTACGATCGAAACCCAGGCCCTTTAGAACCGCACGGACATCGTCCACCATTTCTTTCAGACCGCACAGGTAGAAGTCCAGGTCGCGCCGATCTCCGATCGCCTCCGCTAAGTGGTTTTGCACGTGACCCTGCCGACCGCGCCAGCTCGCATCCGGACGGCTCAGGGTCGGCCAAAATCGAAAATGCGGATACTCGAGCGCCATGGCTTCGAACTCAGTTCGATACAGCAGATGCGACTCATAGCGCACGCCGAACAGCAGCGTAAATGCGGGAGACGACGCGTGCAGGTGAGCCTGCAGCATCGACCGGAACGGCGCGATCCCGGTTCCCGTGCCGATGAAAATCGAATCGCGCGGCGGCTGCCGCAGTACGAACATCCCCAGCGGCTGGCGCATTTCTATGCGATCGCCTGGCTTCATGTCGAACAATCGCGGCGAAAGATGACCGGGGTCTACGCGATTCAGGCACAGCTCGAAGCGGTTGGTTCCGGATGGTGCAGAGGCCATGGAATAAGCGCGCGTGATTTCCTTGCCGTCGATCATGTCAATGAACGAGGTGAATTGGCCCGGCGCGAACTCGAGGCGGTCCACGCCTAGTGCTTCAAATTCAAAGTGCCGCACAGCCGGTGCGATCTCGCGGGATTCGACGAGTCTGGCTTCCATCAAGCTTCTCGCGCGCGGTCCAGCAGGGCATCGACCATCGCCGGATGCTGATCCAGCGGAGGCGTTACTTCGATCGTCAACCCAGGATGCGCGTTCTTCACCTGCTCGATTAACTTGGGCAGATCGCGCTGCAAGTGCAGACCGAGCGTCAGGAAATACGGAACGACTACTACGCGCGAAACATCTTTTGCGAGCGCCTCCAGCGCTCCGGCCAAATCCGGTTGGCCCCCTTCAAGGAATGCTGCCACGACGAGCTTGAATCCGCCGCGGCGAGCCATTTCGGCGGCTACAGTCCGGACTGCTTCGTTGGCCGATTCCACGCTCGATCCGTGCGCGAAAACTACATATCCCGTGCTCATCAGGCGACCACTGCTGCCGGCTGCGCCGGAGCCGGAAAATACATGCGCAGAAAATCGAAAAATGCACGGCTGCGGCGGCGTCCGTTGTTGTGCTGCAATTCCAGTCTTTGCAGGAACACGAGCGAGCCCAGCACGTCGGCATCGCGCAGCGTTTGCATGCCGCTGGCTTCGGTCACCCGTTTGCGGAGTTCCTCCACGGCTTGCTTAAGTGCTTCCTGGATATCAGCCGCGAATGGATTGGGCGGACGCGTTTCGTAAATGAGTCCCGCCTCCAGCGTCCTGTAGGTCTTGATGAGCGATTCCAGGCCCTCGCGCGCATCCGCGTCCACCGAGCGACGAGCTTCCATCACGCGCGCCAGCGCATTGGCCAGCCACACCACCACATGTTCCTGTTTCCGGACGAAGTCTTCGCTAATCTGAATGTCTTTGTTGGGAAGATGTTCCTCGTCGAGCGCCACCGGGCGGTCGTGCACGCGCGCCTCCTGCAGATACTCGCAGTCCAACGGGCAATCGATGGTGTTCTCCCGCTCGGTTCCGCAGCAGGCCGGGCAGATTTCGCCGTCTACGCCCGGACAATGCCGTTTGGCGCGCCTTTTTTCACACAATTTGCAGGGATTGTTCACGCCGGTTTACCTTCATCGTATCATCGGAAAATGCCGCGCACTGATCTTTACTTGAAAGTGGAACTCGATCTCGACGAGAAGGAATCGCCCGAGCGGGTAGCCGCCGAAATCTGCCGTTTGGTGCGCCGAGTGTATGGTGTCCGCAAGGCGGAAGTCTCCAGCATGGTGGAGCGCGATGGATCGTAACCACGTGCGGACCTGTGCGATGATTCTTAAATGACGGAGGGAAATTGATGAAGCTGAAGTTGATCGCAGCCATGTCGATGAGTGCGGCGCTGTTGTCTGCCGCGGACGCTCCCGAACGCCTCAAGGCAGCTGCCGATGCCCTGAAAGAAGTGATGGGCATTCCCGATAAATCCATTCCGCAGGATCTCCTCAGCCGGGCCCAATGTATCGTGATCGTACCCGGGTTGAAGAAGGGCGCATTCATCATCGGAGCCAAATACGGTAAGGGCTTCGTGAGCTGCCGCCGTGCCGGCGGAGTAGGCTGGTCCGCTCCTGGATCGATTCGCGTGGAGGGCGGCAGTTTCGGGTTCCAGATCGGCGGCACGGAGACCGATGCCTTCATGCTGGTGATGAACGCAAAAGGGATGGACCGCCTGCTCTCGACCAAATTCACGCTGGGCGGCGATGCTTCCGTTGCTGCCGGACCCGTGGGCCGTTCGACGCAGGCCGAGACCGACGCGGCTCTGACTGCCGAGATTCTTACCTGGTCACGCCAGCGCGGTCTGTTCGCCGGCGTCTCGTTGAGCGGCGCGACCCTGCGCGAAGACTCGGATTGGAACAAGGATCTGTACGGCAAGGAGATCACTAATCGCGACATCATCAAGGGGACTACCGCAGCGCCCAAAGCGGCTGCATCTCTGATGACCGAGTTGAACCGCTACTCCAGCCGTAAGTAACAAAATGTCGGACTCCGAAGTCTCCGGGCGCATGCGCGACGACTGGAACGCTCGCGCTCGCGAAGACGCCGGTTACTACGTCGCATTCGGCCGCCGCGAGCAAAGCGACGCAGATTTCTACGCCACCGCTACCGAAGTCATCAACAGCCTGGAATCCGAGCTGCGCCGTGTGCCCCCGGCGCAACGTAGTGGCTGGAAGGCTCTAGAGATCGGCTGCGGCCCCGGACGCTTGATGCGTCCCATGAGCCGCCATTTCACCGAAATCCATGGCGTGGATGTTTCCGATGAGATGATCGCCCTGGCGCGCGAGAGGCTCAAGGATATTCCCCACGCGCATCCGCATGCGACCGACGGAGCCAGCCTGAGTGAGTTTCCCGACGGCTGGTTCGACCTGGTCTATTCCTATGCCGTATTTCAGCATGTGCCCAGCAGGGAAGTGATCACATCCTACATGCGGGAAACCGCGCGTGTGATGAAGCCCGGCGGCTTGGCGCGGCTCCAGTTCAATGGAATGTCTGCTCGCGGCGGGGAGTCTCCCGACACCTGGGCAGGCGCGCGAGTCACATCTAGCGAAATTCTGGAATTCACGCAGATGCATGACATCCAGTTGCTGGCTCTCGAAGGCGCTGGAACGCAGTACATGTGGACCACATGGCGCAAGCAGCCCCATGGCTGGCAATCCGAACAAGCCGATCGCCAGTTTACCGATACCACGGCGCGCGTCCGGCGGATCACCAACTCGCATAGCTCGGAACCGGGAGCGCCCTCGCGCGGACGTTACGCATCCATTTCTCTGTGGGTCGAAAATCTACCGCCCGATGCCGGATTACATCAGTTACGCGTTCAAGTGGGCGATTCGCTGGGAACGGTCACATACATCGGGCCGCCGATGAATGACGGGCTGCAGCAGGTCAGCGTGGTGTTGCCGGAGCTCGAGGCGACGGGACTTCTTCCCGTGGAGCTACGCTGGCAGGAGCAGCCTCTGGCACCGCTGGCAACGCTGCGTGTTATTCCTCCAGGACCGTCTGTCCCTAGCATCCGGTCTGTCACCGATGGAACGAATCTGGTCGCGGATAAGCGCATCGAAACCCGGCACGTGAAGATGGTTCTAGAAGAAGTCGCCCGGCCGCATGAGATTGAGGCGTCGATCGGTGGCTATCCGGTGGGCGATCTGGAATTTCTCTGCACCGATCCGCGCCCGCAGAGATTCGAGGTGAATTTCCGCTTGCCTGATGACATCGCGCCTGGACGGCATGAGCTTCACGTAAACATCGGCCGTCGCAAGCTTGCGCCGGTGGTCTTGGAAGTTACTTCGTGACGGTTACGGACTGGGTCTTGCGGTAGTCGGTCCAGCCCTTCCAGCCAAGATTCGCGCCCAGAATCACCAGAGCCACGCACAACACGAAACGTAGTTTCTTCGAAGGCAGTTTCGTAGCCAGCATCCCGCCCACCAAGGCGCCTCCTGCCCCGCCGATCAAAAGCTTCAGCAGAACCGGAGTGTTTACATCGCCGAGCGCCGCGTGAATCCCGCCGCCGACCAGGGACAAGATCAAGCCGAAGCTCAAATCCGTTCCGACCACGGCCGCCGGGGAGAGCAAGGTCATGTTCATCAGACACAAGGCGCCTAGCGCGCCCGCGCCCGCGGAGGAGAAGCCGACTTCGATGCCAATCGGTAAGCCGACCGCGGCCAGCCACGGCGTTCGGTCATGCCGCGTCACGTTGGAGAAGCGTAGCAGGTTGATAACGGCGATGCTGACGATCGTGAATCCCACGAACGCCGTGAGCAGGTCGCTCTTGAAGCCTTGGAGCAAGAGTGTACCTATCAGGACGCCTGGCAGACCGGTCACCATCAGGAATCCGAATGCGCGCCAGTTTACTTGCTTGCGTGCGATGTACAACGGTGTGGTCAGGATCTTTACCGCGGCCCCGAAGATCAGT
>Ga0105248_10005801_pt1 | contig 13571 bp, 9 predicted proteins | sample KBSS34metaG_FD_81524 | JGI IMG/M metagenome (GOLD analysis project Ga0105248, IMG submission 81524) | Switchgrass rhizosphere microbial communities from Kellogg Biological Station, Michigan, USA - KBS S3-4 metaG | ecosystem: Host-associated > Plants > Roots > Rhizosphere > Soil | place... | reverse complement strand
GGCATCCCAGACGGGTTCGGAGACGAGTTTCGCTCCATCGGGCAGTGGTCCATGACCGCCGCCGGGCAGAAGGTAAAAGACTTCATGGCCCAGCTCCGCGAGTCCCTTCATGATCAGATCGTGAATCCAGAACCCGGAGCCGGATGGATACGCGCGCGGGTGCGGGCCGCTGCCCACTTCGCCGAAGGCTGGATAACGGTGTTCTGACGAAAGCAGGATGCGCATAGCTATCTGCAGGAGTCGTTGCCGTCAACGCAAGCGAGCCAGGTTCCGTCGGGCTGTTGCTGCGCGTCGACGTGATGCATGCCGGTCGCGTTCCACTTGCTGTCGCCGGGTTGTAGCACCGGGCTGGCAGCGTTTTCAACTTCCTCGTAAGTCGTCGTGGTGAGTTCGAGAATATCGAAAGCGCGGACGCGTGCGCCGTATTGCGGCACGCAGTCCTGCGCAAAGCGGACCAGTTTGTCGTTGACGGTCAGGATGCGGCCCGCCGGACGCGCGCGGCACTTGTCAGCGCGAATGAGCGGGCTTCGAGGATGCTCGCGCCAGGGACCGTTGAGCTGTTCGGCGAAGTAAAGCCGCAGCGTATCGTGCTGGTAAGGCGTGGAGCAGAAAAAGAGCCACCAGAGATCGGCGAAACGCACGATCGATGGATCGGCGCATGGGCCATCGATCAGTTTTGCTGCTAGCGACCAGCGCGCGGGAAACTCGTCGGCGCAATAGAGACACGCGGCGTTCGCGCCCAGTGTCTCGGGAATCATGTAGTGCGTGTTCTGCCATTCGAAAACGTAGGGATAGGAGAGATGAAAATTTTCACTCAGCACGATCCGCTCGTATCGCCATTCATATCCGTTGCCGCTGCTTGCCAACCCAATTTCACCCTTGTTTGATTCGCGGTTCAGGACTTCAAAAAACATGTAGCCGTCAAGCATAAAGGGGTCAGCTACAAACAACGCCGGTACGTCGGTTACCTGCGCGGCGGTTAGCGCTGGGTTACGGATCTGCGGGTTTGGTTTGAGAGCGTAGGGCGAGTCGCCGGTGTAGATGCCGATGGACCACATTAGCGATTGCGAAGGCTGTGGACGTAATGGCCACGATCGATGAGTGCGCCGAGTTGTTTTTGGCCGTGGTTGCCGCGCGACAGAAGACCGTCGACGCTCCGCAGCGACCGTGCGATGCGCGTATCGATCGCGTCGCTGATGATTTTTGCGTTGCCGGTCGCTTTGTATTCAAGGATGGCGCGGTTCAGGTCTTGGTAAAGCGGATGGCAGTAAAGCGCGTCGATCGGTTGATTCTCAAACGCCGCGCGCGCTCTGATTGAGCTCTCCATCTCCGCGCGGCTCGGATAATAATTTTCTGCCCCGCGCATTAGTTCGCGGTAAATTTTTTCGAACTCGGCTGCAAATTCCTCGACTCTCCGCTTTTTTGCGGCCACGTGAAAACGGTTTCCTTTATACACAGGACACGCGTGTTTTAATACAGACTGGGTGAGATCTTTTTTAGTGAAATAGTCGTGGGGGATGTTTGCGAGCACATTGAAGACATCAACCACGGATAAATCGACAACTTTTCGCGCAACACACGCTACTCCCGGGTTCTTCAGGGCCGCCATCGCCAGCAAGATGTCGGTAAAGCGCGCCGCGAGATCACTTTGTCGTTGAACCTCGTGCGCAACCTCGGTTCTCAAACCGGTCGCCGCAAGCAACTTCACCTGAAGACGCCGCTCATACGCACGATCCATTTCATTTGAAACGTTGATCCACTTCAAATTGAGCCGCACGCGGGTCGCCGCATCAGCCGTGCGCAACACCCGCCGGTACATTTCCGCGAGATAAAACCCGCGCTCCTTGTGCTCGGTGCCGAATGCCGAATGCACGTAATCGAGTTTGAAGATCGGCGCCGTTCGCGGCTGTGTCGATTGCGTCGGCAAGTCGAGCATCGCGCCGCTCACGTCCATGTTTGACGGGCTGAGCGCGCCATGAATCATGCGCCAGCGGAAAGAGTCGGCGGCGGTGCGCGCATGATCGTCGATGACGCGCAACATCGTCGCGCTGAGGTCGGGAGTGTCCGTTCCAAACTGCAGCACGAGCTGATTAGTCGCGCGCGTGATCTCGACAAAGATCTCGAGTGGCGAACGGCTGCCGCGCACGCGCTTCGCGAGCAGATGACCGGGACGAAGTTGCGAACCCGTCCGCACTGCGAGCGCGATGTGACGACAACGGCCGGAAGGTTCCGTAACAGAAAGATTCTGATCGATGATCGCCACGATCCGGCTTGCGCCGAGCTCGAACAGGTTGTGGTCCACCTCGCCGAAGATCGCCTCCGACATGCAGTCTTCCAGATGCACGCCGCCGTGCGAGTGAACGAAATCGTCCTTGTCGTTGTGTGCAAAAAGAGGAGTGAAGCCGATGCCTTTGACGTAGAGGTTCGCGTCGCGCAGAAACCCGGCGCGGCCTGCGCCCAGGGCGGGACTCACGCCGTCGCCGCCGTAACGATCGGCGTACATCGTCACGATCTCTGCAGCGGGAATATCGTCGGCAGTCGACACCGAACGCAGCGAGAGCTTGGCGAGGAGTTGTTCTTCGAGTGCCGGGGTAAGTTGATTGGACTGCGGCACGTCGAAACCAATCTCGCGCGCGAGCTCGAAGTTCACCCACAGCACTTTCCCTGGAGCACGAACAGCCGGGAACGGGGCAAACCACGCTTCGCCCAGCGCCGCGAATGCCTCGGTTGCGGCGAAGCGCGGGACCGCGATTTCAGGCAGCTTTAAGATCGAGCTCATTGAAACGTAGCCGGACCAGATCGTGAATGCGTTGGGCGCAGGTCAGGTAGGCTTCCATTCCTTTGCCGATGGGATCGTCGACGTCTGACAGCGCGTCGAGACAGTAAGTCTTGCTCGCGACCGCGGGCAGCAGCTTGATGACGGCCTCGCGGTGCGCCCCTGTCATACAGAATATCATTTCTGCCTGTTGGGCCAGTTCGGAAGTAAGGTTGCGAGCCGCGTGCGGCTCGACCGGGACGTGCAACGATCGCAGCGCCTCCTGTGCTTCAGCGGTCAACGGCTCGCCGACTCGTGCCGAAACGCCGGCGCTGAGCGCGCGCATGTTCACGGTTTGCAACGCAGCAACAGGAATGCTCAGCCGCTTCGCGATCTCGGCATTGGCGATGGCCGCGGCCATCGGCGAGCGACACGTGTTGCCGCTGCAAACGAAGAGAAACAGGCGCTCGCGTCGTGCGCCACGTAATCGGCGTACGATGCGATCGAGATGATGCAACGGTGAAAGGACGCCGAGCGCGACCGCGATGAAGCCGGCGCTGATTGTTTGGGCCGTCGTCGGCGAGCTCTGGCCGTACCAGTAAGCGAGGATCGCGGTGGCTGTGAAGCCGGAAAGCATGCTCGAGCCGCAGTGCATCGGCATGCAGAAAGTGTTTTCACGTCGATCGAGGAAGATCAGGGTCGTGCAGATGCACAGCGCCGCGTAGAAAAAGCCAACGAACAACGCGTAGATCGCGGCGGGACTCGCTAGCAAAGTGGTTAATCCCGAGCGGAAGCCAAGCATCACGTCGCCCGCGCCGATAACCGCGAGAACGATCAACGTGAGCACGAGCAACGGCGACGCGACCATCTGTTCTTCGACAAAGTAGCGCAAGGTCGCCGCGCGATCGTCTGTTTTTGCCAGGCGGCTCATGAACTGCAACTTGAAAAAGTAAGCCGCGAGATACGCGGCGATGTCGATGATGGCGGCGGTCGTCAGGATGTAGTTGGACGCATCGCTGAGCACTACCAGCACGGCGGCGAGACTGACGAACATCGCGGTCCACGAGAACCAGCGCACGCGCCGTCCGACGATGTGGTCCACGATGGGGGCGATGATCAACGTGCCGCCGCGTAACAACACGAGGACGAGCACGATCGAGAGGCCGCCGAACGTGAACGCGAGGGTGGTCGTGCCCATGATCGTCGCCATGCACACGCCGGAAAGAAACGTGAGCCGGCGTGGAAAGGGAATTGAAACGCCGAAGAGTTCGCGGCGGCCGGCGTATTTCCACCAGCCCCTCACGGTGATGAATCCGAGCATGCCGATGACCGTGCCGATCGCAGAGAGCGGCAGCAGCACGGCGCCCTTCACGAGACCGTTAGTGCCCGGGAGGAGTCCGCTCGAGAGGGCTTTGGTCAAGCCGCTGTACGGTGTGTAGAAGAGATAGAAGCCCAGACCGAGAGCCCAGATTTGCAGACTGTAGCGACGCTTTTCACTCAGCATGTGCATTGCGGTCTAGCGAACACGTTCGGTGTTCATAACAAAAGTCCTGCTGGCTTCCCAGTCGAAGCAACCCTGGGACAAATCCGCGGAGTAGCTTTTCAACGCCGCAGGCGTTGGCGAACGCCTTCAGCGTTAGCTTGCGTTTCTGCTTGTTGACCCAGGGTTGAAGCAACCCTGGGCTGGAGTTAGTTAACGCCTTCGGCGTTATTTGATTCGAGGGGTCGCTTCCACTTGATTCGGAGGTTGTTCCCACTTGATTCGAGGGTCGCTTCCACTTGATTCGAGAGGTCGCTTCCACTTGATTCGAGGGTCGTTCCCACTTGATTCGTGGTCGTTCCCACTTGATTCGAGGGTCGTTTCCATCACGGTAACGTCCCCGCCGTTACATCAAATTTTCCCCTTTGGCCTAACGTCTTCGGAGCGCCTGGTTTTCAGGGCGGTGACTCGTCATCGTCTACGGCTTGTAAAAAGACGGATCGTGAGTCAGGCCCAGCACCGACTTCCCGATGGTCGCGAGGATCTGATCATCATTATCGTGACGCACGTAAAAAGACAGATCTCGATAAACGCGTTCGAGCGCGCTCGGACGGATCAAACAACGCGCGCCGCACGCGCGAATGCACTGCTTCACCGTGTCTTCCGCCAAGTGCTCGACGACGTGACGCGCGCGGCTGCCCGCGATCTGCGCCTCGCGATAACGGCCTGTTTCCCACAAGTGAGCCACGTGCCGTAACCAGATGTGCGCCGTCTCCACGTTCACGGACATCTGCCCGATGTGATGTTGCACGTACGGATCTTCGATCTTGTTCTGCGACGTGATGTATTGCAGCGCATACTCGAACGCAGCCTCCGCAGCGCCGAGAAAGGTGGCGGCGTAGTGCGGAATGAAACACGTTTGCCAGCCTTCCTTTAGATACTGCCCGGGATACCCGATCACGTCAGACTCGGGAATGAACGTGCGCTGGAACTGGACCAGGTGACTGACAGTCGCGCGCATTCCGATCGGATCCCACCACGACGCGTCGATCTCGATGGTCGGATCAGACAGGTTACAGGCCATCATGAGTTGCGTATCGAGCATCGCTGCATCCGCGTGACGCACGCCGCCTGGTCCGGCAGTGTTAACCAAAAGGATGGCCCACTGCGCGCCGCCCGCGCTCGTCGCGAACGCTTTATTCCCACTGATTACATAACCCCCATCGACGCGTTCGACGCTCGTACCGAACTTCACCGCTTCACCGGGCTTGCGCGATTGCGGCTCTCCGCTCCACGCGACCCACTTCTCGCCGCGCTCGACAACGCCTTCAAACCAGCGCGCCTTCTGTTCTTCCGTACTCATGCCGTTGAACAGCACGAGCGAGTTGACGTGACCTTCCCAACAACGCGCGAGCGAGAGATCTGCGCGGGCGATCTCCTTCGTCATCATCCACAACGTGAAGACGTCGTTAGTGTATGGGCCAAGTCCGAGCCCGCCGTACTCCCGCGGAACAACCGGCGCGAGCAAGCCCGCCTGAAACAGATCGTCGAAGTCTTCAGCCGGAAACGTCGCGGTCTCGTCATACCCCGCGGCGCGCGCGGCGAAGTTCTCGCGCGCCAGCCCGGCGACGCGGCTAATGAGCTCCTGTTGCTCGACGCTGAGGTCGAGAAGATCGTAGGTCCGATTGACGGCGGCGGGGGTAGTGGTCATTCCTATTTCAGTTTTATCTGTGGCATCTCTTTCCCGGTCATTAAACGAAACTGATTGCGCACCTGGGTCAACAACACGTCACGACCGTCAATCGCAACCTGCCGTCGCGCGAGGGTGTTATGGACCAGCGGCGTCGGGCGCGAGCCGTACACGAGATCGATGACAACGGCATCGTGGTTCAAACGCTCGAGCTTGAACGGCACCTCATCCGTGTCGCGTCCGACGGGCGTTGCATTTACGACGATATCGTAACCTTCGGCGTCGAAGTCGGGTAGGGGAACGTAAGGCAGTCCGAGCAGTGACGCGGCCCGTTCGCCGCGTTCGGCGCCGCGGTTAATCAACGTGACGCCGGCGCCTGCGTCCGCAAGAGCAGCGGCGATCGCTCTGCCCGCGCCGCCACAACCGATCACGGCCGCGCGTTTTTCCCGGACGCGAACATTCTGTTTTTCCCTCGCAGCGTAAACGACGTCGGGATCGGTGGTGTCGGCGTTCCACCAGCCGTTGTTTCTGACGAGGATGTTTGCGGCCTGCGTCTGCTGGACCATCGCGCTCACGTTCTTCGCGGTGAGAAACGCTTCTTCCTTGTGCGGTGAAGCGACGGTCATGCCGTTGATCGGAAAGCCGAGCGCGTCGAGTCGTTTCGACTGGACGAACTCGCGCCAGAAGTCGGCGAACGAGTCGACCAGCAACGGCACGAACAATGCGGGGTAGTTCATCGCGCGATAGGAAGAGTTGTGGAGTCGCGGTGAGAGCGAATGAAAGATCGGGTTGCCGATGATCGCGAAGATCTCTTTGACGGGTCGCAACTCCGGCAAAGCATAGTCGTCGATCAGTTTTGCAATCGTTGGATCGCCTGGGTTCGGTCCCGGCGCGGCGAGTCCGAAGATCGCTGGCGCGCCGAGCTGAAGCGCGACGAGACGGCTCCAGAAACCGAGTGTGCCGTTTGCGTAAGCGATCGTGTCGTTGCGGTTCAACGACTTCAGAAACGTGAGCGGCAAAAACTCTTCGCTGATGCTCGTGGCGGTATTGACGAGTTTGTAAAAACGCGCCGGCACGGCGGTTAAGTCCGCGAACTTGCTTTGCAACTGCGCCACATCCGCGGCCTTTCCGTACCACGACACGATCCGGTTTTCTACCGGAATGTCGCGCAGCCTCGCGTCGTCGACATTGTTTGCGAGGTTCAGTTCAAACAGGAGTTGTCCGCGGAAGTGTGTGCGAAGCCACTCACGATCGATGCGATCGACGAGGTCAGCGCTTACTTCCAAAAACTCGACACACGGCGGCAGCGACGCCAACTCTTTGCCATCAGGCGAAGGGGCGCTCGATAAAGTAGCGATTAGTGAGGCAGGAGTCATTCCTCGTGAGAGGTCAGCCGTAGAAAGTAGAAAATTAGAGCGCGGTAACTATACTTTGCCCGACGAGAGAGTTCAATAAATTTTGCTGTGCCTCAGGGGGCGCGAAGCAAAAATACATCCCACGCCCAGCGACCGATTTGTGCCCCGTTGAAATCCAGGACTTTCGCCCGATAGCGGAAATTGTTTCCGTACTGATCTTGTCGTTTTGAAAATTTATATCGTAGCTCCAAAGTCTTTAGGCCGGCATCAGAAATGGTGTGAAGCTCAGACACCTCGGAAATTCCGTTGTGATTAGAATCGCTCCACAAACGCAGAGAAGTAAAAATAGTGTCTGCGGACGTGATTAGTCCATCCTCATTGCCACCGTTTGACGGTTTATCAAACTCTGCCAGTGCCAGGAATCCGTTCCTTTCTTGATCTGTCGGAGGATCAGGTTGTGCGGTGTAGTTTCCAAATAATTCTTGTCCCCCGTCGATCCACCCGTTTTGATTCCGGTCCAGGGCAAGCCATGCGTCATCCGTATCGGCGCTTGTCCATGAGAGTCTTTCAATTACTCCATCGCCGTCAATATCGAACATTACTCCGTTTTTCGCACTTGTGAGGTTAAAGCCATTTCCCGCCACGTCCAGGAGAATTGGTGATTGGCAGGCCAACTCGTAGTAATCATCCTCGCCGTTGCAGTTCCAGTCGCGGAACCCGATTGAGAAACCGGAAGTACAAGTTCCCAGGTAAGCACCCCAGTGAATATTAGGATTGCTTTCATCGCAGTCAGGCCCGTTACATCCGAATCCCTCGCCATATCCATCGCTATCAATGTCATAGCACTCGGGTGGTGTTGGCGTTGGCGTTGGCGTGACCAGCGGCTCCGGCGCCGCGCCACTCGCGGGAGTAGTTGTTTGGCAATTACTCCGTGTAGCTGAATTAAAGTTCTTATTGACCTGAGCGACATCACCGGGCTGAACAGTATCAACATCGCGACTACCGTTTGTATTGACGCCGAACATGATCGATCGGCAATTGGAAACCTCACCTACTCCCAATAAATGACCCAATTCATGTGCGACGCGCCCACACAGGTCGCTGGCATTGAAATTCAAGCCCGCTCCGGCTCCTAAATCGCCATTCTTTGGATCGAGTCTGACGACGTTCTGTCGGTGAGGATCTTCATTATCGATACCAACATTACAGGAGGCGAGTTCACCGCCCGCGGGTTCCTGCTTGAGGACCGTGATATCTGCCTCAGCAACATTGGTGAAATTTGCCTGGTCTAATACCAGGTAATAACCGATTTTGTTCGGTGGCGACCCGCCGTCTGTCGCGTTGTTCCACGCCGCCAGAGCGCACTGCACGGCATTCCAGATGTTTGCATTGGTAGGAGTTCCCCAACTTGAATCCATCCGAACGACGATTACCCGGCGATTATCACCCTCGCACCCGTCCGGACACAGCGTAGGAGGTAATTGAGAAGCGCTTAAATTATGGCCTGCATAAGGTGCTAAATCGCTGTAGCATTTTGGCGTCCCCGATGGGCAGGGATCTTGCGAGGTTTGTGCGCGTGATATCAAGACGACCACCGCTGGAGCCAGGAGGAGGGCGGTAACAATTTTCTTGATCATCTTCCACTCCGTGATAAGACTCAGAGGACGGAACAGATGTATAGATCGCTTATCTCATTTTTGTTTGAGGTGGTTTTTTAAAACTCGCAGTGAACTACGGTACTTTTCTTTGAAATCTTTGTGAATTCTATGATCACTCTCTCGAACTGGTACCAGTTCGTCCTTATTGACGACTCTAAATACCCCCACCGGGCCCCCAAGTGTCCACGCCAATCCCGACGGCTCCAGCACTAATAACAAGATGTATGTTTGGTTCAACTCATATTCGGGAAACGCTGCGTCCGTTTGCTCGATCTCGACGCCGTCGATATTGACGCGTCCTCCCCTTTTCATAATCAAAAACTCTTCCGACTGGAGCGGCAGAAAAGTGGATGGGGGATCGGATGGAGCACAGTTTGTACACGGCAATTCCCTGGCCTGTGACAGAACCTCATCAATAACAAATTTGTTCCAGGTAACAATGTAGTCATTGCGAGGATAACTTTGAGCCGCAACGACGTGTGCGAGCACTACGCCGGAGGATACAAAAGCTTGCTCTGAGGTGATTGTGCCCGCGCTTCCTAAATATTCGACAACATCAGCGGGTATGGTGACTTTCTTGCGACCTTCGCTCTTCGCTTCTTTTGCGTACCACTTCAGGCGGTCTTTATATGGAGGATGCTGCTTTTGTACTGTTGAGGCAGTACGAATTAGACCGACAGAGACTGCACCCGCTCCGAGAAGAAGGAGAGCAATCAACTTTATTTTCATACTGAACTCCTACGTTTTTGACTGCGAGTAAAGTCAAGCAACGTACCTGGAAGAACAGGAGAGCCGCGACCTCGCTAATCTACTCTCGCAGTTCTTACCTGTCAAAGAAACCAGCTCGTTCAAGCAGACACAAAAAGCACAGATTTATAATTTGAGAACGAGCGCACAGAGATTTCCGTGCCGTTTGTGCCTTTTCGTTGCTCGTCGTATAGTGGGACCAAAAAGGATCTTGGATTCAGGGGAGACGCTTCAATGGACACGACATTTTCGGTGTTGCCGCCGGCGCCCGACTACAACCCGGTCAAACAGGCCGTTGCCCGGGCGGAAGAGTTGGGCGAGAAATCGATCGCGACAACGCTTGGTTACTTTGCCACCATGCCTTCATCGACGGATATCATTGCTAATCCCGTCCTGTATCACACGCCAGTCGATTGCAACGGCACGAAGATCACGCTCGATATTAGATCGTTCATGATTCGCGGCGTCATTCCCGAACACGACATTTTGCGCGGCAAAGCAGGTCCGATCGACGTCATTTTCACCGGACTCTTCGCCGAACCGGAAGGAGCCGCTGCTGGTAAGGAAACGTTGGCGACGTTTATCGATCAGCAGTTTTTTGAAAACACGGGGGATGAGCGAGTCGATCAGATTGCGGCGTTTGTGAAGAAGTTTCCCGGGTTGGGTCCGGAAGTGGCGATGCAACACTTCGCCATCCTGCGCAAAGCGAGACTCGGGCGGCCGGAAATCAGCGGCATACATGATGAACGGGATCCAGGTGAGTTGTTGCACGACATGATCGCGTGTCACATGGATAACGTTGCGGTTGGTGGGATCTCGGCGTACATGAACTATTTGATTGCGTCGAAGCCGGAGTCGAGTGAGAGTGATCTGGCCGGGGCGGCGAAAGAGTTCATCAAGCAGGAAGTTTCGCAGGGGCGAAATGCGTTTCAGGTTTCTTACAGTTTGATTCTTGGGCATCACGCGAACGATCACGAGAGTTTGATTCTGGAGCGCATGGGGACGATTCAGATTCACCACGGATCGGCGGGCTCGAACATGGTCGCGCGTTACATGGCGACGTTGCATACGTTGTCCGTGTCTGACTTTTTCACCGCTTCGCAGATGGCGCTCGATGGCGCGCGTCATTTTGGCGCCATTCACGACATGTCGGATTTTGTTCAGGACCTCGAGGGTTTGACTGGTGAAGAGCGCGCGGCGCGGATTCGCGAAAAAGTTTTGAGTGGCGGTTTGCCGACGTTTGGGCATCCGGAGATCTCGGCTGCGGGTCGTGGTAACCAGGTGCAACAGGATCCGCGTCCGGCGATTTACATCGCGCCGGTGTTTGATGCGATCGATGCGGGTGAGTTGACGCTTACGCCGCCGCAACAGGATCGGCTCGCGATCGCGCGCCTAATTTATATGACGGCGTTTGTGCAAGGAGTGTTGAAGCCGGAAAGAGAGCACGAGCCGCCGTTGCGGTTGACTGCGAATACGGACTTTGGCGCGTGGTGCGTGCAGGAAGCGTTGGGAATTGAAGAAGCGGATCGAACGTTGTTGACGTATATCTTTCGCGGGTTTGGCTGGATGATGGACGCGCGGGAGCAATTGCAGCAGAAGATGATCCGCCCGGTGATCGCGCCGAATCCGAAGATCGTGCCGAAGGAGAGTGACGACAACACGATTCCCGATCTGGTGTCGCGCGTTCACGCGCGCCTGAGCTCTGACAACCCGTTCAGTTCACACAGCCAGCGGTAGCCAACGCTTTCAGCGTTCCACCACAATCGTTATTTGGTAACCCAGGGTTGTTCCAACCCTGGGCTGGAATTAGCTAACGCCTTCGGCGTTGTCCGCAGCCTGACGCCTTCGGCGTTGTCCGCAGTCTCACGCCTTCGGCGTTGTCCGCAGCTTAACGCCGAAGGCGTTATCCGCAGCCTAACGCCTTCGGCGTTGTCCGCAGTCTGACGCCTTCGGCGTTATCCGATAGCCTAACGCCTTCGGCGTTGTCCGCAGCCTGACGCCTTCGGCGTTATCCGTAGCCTAACGCCTTCGGCGTTCCCCGCAGTCTAACGCCTTCGGCTTTCCCGTAGCCTAACGCCTTCGGCGTTGTCCGCAGTCTAACGCCTTCGGCGTTGTCCGCAGCTTAACGCCGAAGGCGTTTACCAATTTCAGCCCAGGGTTGGAGCTTGCGACAACCCTGGGTACACAAGTTAAAGAAAGGTTGCAACGCTGAAAGCGTTGGCCGCTACATACCGATCGCTTTGAGGTGGTAGCGGTCTGTGTCGTAGTAACGCTCGACGTCCACGAGGTTGATCGTGCCAAGCACGGTGGAAATATCCACCAGCGACAAATCGCACGCGGGTGCGATGCCGCGTGCGGAAATCATCTTACCAAACTCACCCGCCGCAACGGCTTCCGCGGCGCGCGCGCCGAACATCATTCCCATGATCCGGTCGATCGGACTCGGCGGTCCGCCCCGTTGCGGATGGCCCAGGATCACCGCACGCGCCTCGTAATGCGTCTCCGCCGTAATTCTTCGCGCCAGCACTTCACCGATCCCACCCAGCCGCACGTGCCCAAACGCATCGTGACGGTCGTCAATCGTCACCATCTCGCCGTCTTCCGCACGCGCGCCTTCCGCCACCACGATCACCGAATAGCGCGGCCGTCGCGACGGCCCGCGACTCAGATCCGATTCACCCAAACGATCTCTCAGCAAATGAAACACGCGCTCGTAGCGAAACGGATGCTCCGGTATGAGGATCAAATGCGCTTGCCCCGCGACTCCGGACCACAACGCCAGATGCCCCGCGTGCCGGCCCATCACCTCCACGATCTGCACCCAACCGTGCGATCCCGCGGGTGTGCGCGAACGCTCGATCACCTCCGAAACGTTACGCAACGCAGTATCGAACCCGAGTGTGTAATCAGTCCCGGCGAGATCTTTGTCGATCGTCTTCGGCACGCCGACGATTCTAATCCCTCGTTGGGCCAGCTTCGCTCCGACGCCCATCGTGTCTTCACCGCCGCAAACAACGAGCGCCTCGAGCTTCAGCCGTGCGATATTCTCCACGACCTCCTCCGAGCGATCGTGCAGGTCCCCCGCTTCGTTCAACTGCTTGAACGGATTCGTGCGCGACGAACCGAGATTCGTACCGCCGTCGCGGTCCCAGCGCCGCACCGTCTCGCGATTGAGTGGCAACACTTCGGGCGCCGGGTTGATCAAACTACGCCAACCATCGAGAAGACCGATAACCTGAAGTCCGAGTTCTGAGCCGCGATAGACCAGACCCTTGATTGCGGGATTCAAACCGGGAGCGTCGCCGCCTCCCGTCAAGACGCCAATACGCATGCGCTCAACTTAACAGGGTGCTTGTCGTTCTTCAACAGGCGAGTTATTGTGTGCGCCATGAAACGACACCAAACCCCGCTCATCGTTGCTTTAGCGTTGCTCGTCACAGCCTCGTTCTCAGTGCCAGTATTGGCCCAGGATCGCGGCGCGATTCTCGCCGGCGCGGAACTGACGCGCGTCGTTCCCACGGCGTTTTACTTTCAGGGCCAGAGCGCGCCGACGCAAATGCGCAACTCAGCCGCCGCGCGTTTCGGCACGAAACGTTTCGTGATCGTCGGCATGGTCGATACGTCTGGTTACTCCGCCGAGATCAGGGCGCGTTACGAAGGCTTTTTTATCACTGACTCGGCGATCACGATCGGCGGCGAAACGCTTTCCACCGGCGCTTACGGGTTTGGTCTCAGCAAGGACGGCAAGCTGAACATTCTCGACCTGGCGGGTAAGGAAGTTCTTTCGGTTTCCACCAGCAAGGACAGCGCGTTGAAACGGGCGCGCCCGCTCATGATGAGCAAGGCCGGAAGCGGGATTCGGCTTTACAACGGTAAGGACTATGCG
>Ga0105248_10005800_pt1 | contig 13574 bp, 12 predicted proteins | sample KBSS34metaG_FD_81524 | JGI IMG/M metagenome (GOLD analysis project Ga0105248, IMG submission 81524) | Switchgrass rhizosphere microbial communities from Kellogg Biological Station, Michigan, USA - KBS S3-4 metaG | ecosystem: Host-associated > Plants > Roots > Rhizosphere > Soil | place... | reverse complement strand
CGCGCCTTGGCCGCGAGCGACCGCAGCATCTCGTCCCGCTCTTCGTCGGTCAGCCCCAGCTCCTCGGCGTGCTCGAGCGTGATCGCATTGCCGAGGATCGTGGCGAGCGGGGTGCGCAGGTCGTGCGACACGGCCGTGAGGAAGGTGTTCTTCATCTCGTCGGCGCGCCGGAGCTCGTCGAGCGCCCGCTCGAGCTCTTCCTGTGCGTGCCGGCTCTCCGTCACGTCCGAGAGCACGCCTTGGTAGAACAGCGGCGTGCCGTCGTCGTCGCGCACCAGCACCGCCTGATCCTGCACCCAGACGACGTGCCCGTCGCGGTGGCGCATCCGGTACTCGAACGACCAACCCTCCGTCGCCTCCTCGAGCGCCTCGATCTCGGCGAGCATCCGCTCCCGGTCGTCGGGGTGCAGGAGCCGCTCCCACAGGGTGGGGTCGGCGAGCCGCTCCTCGGGCGTGAATCCGAACATCGACAGGTACCGCGGGCTGACGTACGTCGGGCTGACGCTTGCTCCGATCGACTCGATATAGGTCACGGTCGGGACCTGTTCCACCAGCGTCTGGAACCGCCGGGCGCTCGCTCGGAGCTCCTCCTCGGTCCGCTTCTGGTCGTCGATGTCGACGAGCATCCCGATCCAGGTGTCCCCGTCGGGTTGCCGGTGAGCCTCGTCCCGCATCCATCGGTAGGTGCCGTCCGCCACGCGGAGGCGGTATTCGCAGCGGAAGGTGCCGTCGAGATCGGCCTGGAGGTCGGCGGCACGGAGCCGGCCGAGATCGTCCGGGTGCACGAGGGTGTCCCAGACATCGTCGAGACCCGTGAACGCCGAGGCCGGCTGGCCGACCAGCTCTTCGACGCGGGGGCTGATGTAGATGGTTGTGGCCATCCCGGATCCGTGTTGAACGTAGGCGGTCCCCGGCACGCGCGCGAGCCAGTCCCGGAACGGAAGCTCCAGGGCGTCCTCGCGCTCGTCCCTGCCGATGTGCATCCCTGGTGCATCGGCATCGCCGGTGCCGGCCGTGAGCCGATACGCTGCGGCGATGGGCGGCGGTGCGGGTTCGGTGTCGTTCGAGCGGGCCGCCGAGGTCTACGACCGAACGCGTCTGACCGACCCGGTCGCGCTGGCCGGCGCGCTCGACCTCCTCGACCGGGTGCTCCCGACCGGCCGCGTGCTCGAGATCGGCGTCGGGACCGGAGCGGTCGCGGTTCCGCTCGCCGAGCGAGGCCGCCGGGTCATCGGCCTCGACGTTTCGAAGGCCATGCTCGAGCGGTTGCGCGCGAAGGAGGGCGCGGGCGGGGTCGCCGTGGCGATCGCCGACGCCGCCCGACTGCCGGTCGCCGACGGCGCGTTCCGCGGCGCGTATTGTCGGTGGGTCCTGCACCTGATCGCGTCCTGGCGTGAGGCGGTCCGTGAGCTCTGCCGGGTGGTCGCCTCCGGCGGCGTGATCGTGGTCGAGCCCGGCGGGTACGCGGGCGGTTGGCGCGAGGTCTGGCTGCGGTTCGTCGAGGAGCTCGGCCCGGCGGCCGAGCCGGTCGGTCTCGACGCTCGCGGCGGCTACGTCGATCTCGACGAGGCGTTCGCGGCCGCCGGCGCGACGAAGAGCGAGGTGACCGAGACCCCGATGCAGATCGACAGCTCGCTCGAGCGGTTCTTCGACGAGGCGTCGGCGCGCGCGTACTCGTGGACGTGGCGCGCCGGCGACGCGGACCTGGCGCGGGCCGTCGCGACCGTACGGGCGTGGGCGGTCGGTCGGTTCGGTCCCGATCTCACGCAACCGTTCTCACCCGATGCGCCGCAGTCCTGGCGCGTCTACGACCTGCGCAGCTGAACGCTATCCTGTACCGGCGCCCGGGCCGCCCGGGCGGCGAGCCGGAAGGAGCCCGTCGTGCCGATCACCGAGGTCGACAAGATCTGGATGAACGGCGAGCTCGTGGACTGGCGCGACGCTCAGATCCACGTGCTCAGCCACGGCCTGCATTACGGCTCGGGCGTCTTCGAAGGCATCCGTGCGTACGCCACCGCGCGTGGTCCGGCCGTGTGGCACCTCGACGCGCACCTCGACCGGATGTTCGCCTCCGGAGCGATCTACCACATGGACCTCCCGTACTCGAAGGAAGAGCTGATCACCGCGACCAAGGAACTGATCAGGGTCAACGCCCTGGACAGCTGCTACATCCGGCCGATCGCGTTCCGTGGGTACGGCGAGATGGGCGTGAACCCGCTCGCGGCGCCCGTCGAAGTGGCGGTCGCGGTGTGGCCGTGGGGCGCCTACCTCGGGGAGGACGCGCTCGAGCAGGGGGCGCGGGTCAAGGTCTCGAGCTGGAAGCGCCACGACCAGAACTCGCTCCCGTCGGCCGCCAAGGCCACCGCCACCTACCTCGGCTCGATCCTCGCCAAGGTCGAGGCGGTCAAGGGTGGCTACGACGAGGCCATCCTCCTGAACCACGCGGGCATGATCGCAGAGGGTTCGGGGGAGAACATCTTCGTGGTCGATCGTGGCGTCCTGATCACCCCGCCTCCTGTCGTCGGCGCACTCGGGGGCATCACGCGGGGTTCGGTGATCACGATCGCCCGCGACCTTGGCTACGACGTCGTTGAGCGCGACCTGGTGCGGACCGACCTATACCTCGCCGACGAGGTGTTCTTCACGGGGACCGCCGCCGAGATCACGCCGATCCGTGAGGTCGACGACCGCACCGTCGGCATCGGGCACCGCGGTCCGGTGACGAAGGAGCTGCAGGAGGCCTTCTTCGCGGCGACCAAGGGTGAGGACCAGCGGTACATCGACTGGCTCACGTTCGTCGATGACTGAGGCTCGCCGATGATGTCCGGATCGCCGTACCGGCTCCCGCGGACCGTCACCCCGTCGCACTACGCGATCGAGCTGCGGCTGGATCCCGACGCGCCCACGTTCGACGGCACCGAGGACGTTGCGATCATGGTCCACGAGCCGGTCACCGAGATCGCGCTCAACGGCAAGGATCTCACGGTGCATGCCGGTGCGGTGATCGCCGACGACGGCACGAGCGTCGAGATCGCGAAGGCCGTGCCCGACCCGTCGGCCGGCAGGATCACGCTTGAGCTTCCGGGTGAGCTCGCCACCGGCGACTACACCCTGCGCCTGTCGTTCACGGGCAAGCTGAGCGACCTGATGGAAGGGATGTACCGCTCGCGGTTCACCGACGACGCCGGCGCTGAGCACCTGATCATCACCACGCACTTCGAGGCCACCGACGCGCGGCGGAACTTCCCTTGTTGGGACGAGCCGGACCTCAAGGCGTCGTTCCAGATGACGCTCGTCGTGCCCGACGGCATGACCGCGCTGACGAACACCCCCGAACTCGGTCGCGAGTCTGCCGACGACGGGTTCACGCGCATCCGGTTCGACCGGTCGATGGTGATGTCCACCTATCTGGTGTGTGTCGTGGTCGGTGGGCTGGGCCTCACCGAGCCGTCTTTCGCCGGGCCGACGCCGATCCGCGTCGCATGCCGGCCGGACCGCCTCCACCTGGCCACGTACGCCAACGAGGTCGCGGCGTACGCCCTCGATTGGTTCGGCGACTACTACGCGATCCCGTATCCCGAGCGCAAGCTCGATCAGGCCGCGATCCCCGACTTCGCGCAGGGCGCGATGGAGAACACCGGCCTCGTGACGTACCGGGAGACGCTGCTGCTGCTCGACCCGGCGCTCGCGTCCTACGTCGAGCAGCTCGACGTCGCCGAGACGATCGCACACGAGCTCGCACACATGTGGTTCGGCGACCTCGTGACGATGCGCTGGTGGAACGGCATCTGGCTGAACGAGGCCTTCGCGACGTTCATGTCCTACCTCTGCGTCGACGACATGGAGCCCTCGTGGGCGGTGTTCGACGCGTTCCAGACAAGCCGGATGACGGCGTTCGAGGTCGACGCCCTCGCGAGCACGCGGCCGATCGAGTTCCCGGTCGAGTCGCCCGACGACGCGAGCGGGATGTTCGACACGCTCACGTACACGAAGGGCGGCGCCGTCCTGCGGATGATCGAGCAGTGGCTCGGCCCCGAGGTGTTCCGCGACGGCATCCGCCGCTACCTGGCGGCGCACGCCTACGGCAACACCGAGACGCACGACCTGTGGGACGCGCTGGAGCAGGCGAGCGGCAAGCCGGTGCGCCGCATCATGGACGCCTGGATCTTCCAGCCGGGCTATCCCGCGATCGAGGTGGCGCGCGAAGGGAATGCGATCCGGCTCACCCAGCGACGGTTCGCGCCGTCGATGCCCGAGGACGAGACCGCCTGGCCGGTACCGCTGATCGTGCGGCAGGTCGGTGCGCAGGGCGAGCAGATGGAGCACGTGCTCGTCGAGGCCGACGGGCTGACCCTCCCGCTCGTCGATCCGGATGCGCTCGTGGTCGCGAACGCGGGCAGCACGGCGTTCGTCCGTACCTTCTACGACGACGAGCTTCGCGGGCGGCTGACCGCTCGGCTCGACGACCTGGTCCCCGGCGAGCGGCAGAGCCTCGTGGACGACGCGTGGGCGGCGGCTGTGTCCGGACGGGCGACGGTGTCGGCGTTCCTCGACGTGGCGGCGGGGTTCCGCGACGAGACGGCCCCGTCCGTCTGGCAGACGATCATGACCGGGTTGGCGTGGTGCGACCGGTTCGTGGAGGGCGAGCCGCGGGAGCGGTTCCGTGACTTCGTGCGGACGCTCGTCCGACCGGCGATGGATCGCCTCGGATGGGATCCGCGACCCGACGAGAGCGAGCTCGACCGCGAGCTCCGGGGCGATCTGATCCGCACGCTCGGGATCTTGGGCGACGACCCGGAGACCCAGGCGATGGCCCGCGAGGCGGAAGGGCTCGCACGGTCCGGCGGCGGCGTCGACGCATCGGTCGCGGCTGCGGCCGTCGAGGTCACGGCCTTCGCGGGCGGCGAGGATGCGTTCGAGACCTTCCGTGCGCGGATGCACGACGCGCCCACCCCGCAGGAGCAGGACCGGTACCGCGGCGCCCTCGCGCGGTTCCGTGATCCCGCCTTGATGGAACGGCTGCTCGCGCTCACCGTGTCCGACGAGGTCCGCCCGCAGGACGCGCCGTTCCTGCTGTCGCGTGCCGAGGCCAACCGCGATCTCGGCGCGATCGCGTGGCGCTACGTCCGCGACCATTGGGACGAGCTGCTGCCGCGGTTCGCCGCGTCGAACGTGCTCCACCTGGCGGTGGGCGCGCGCACGCTGACCGATCCCGAGCTCGTGGCCGAGGTCCAAGCGTTCTTCACGGAGCACGACATCCCACAGAACCACCGGTCGCTCGTGCAGGCGATGGAGCGACAGCGGGTGATGGCGGCGATGCGCGAGCGATCGAGTGGCGAGCTGGCCGCCCGGTTCAGCTCATAGCGGGCGACGCGCGCCCTTATCCCTCGCCGTCGGACAGATCCGCCGGATCGGCGTTCCCGCCGCAGAGCACGAGGGCCAGGCGTTCCTCCGGACCGGGGCGGTACGCGCCGGTCTGCAACGCGGCGAGCGTGGCCGCCGCTCCGGGCTCAGCCGCCACGCGGCAGACGTCCCACAACGCGCGACGCGCTCGGACGATGTCGTCGTCGCTGACCGTGACGACGGCGTCGACGAAGCGCTTCGCGATGTCCAGACCGATCGTGCCCACGCGACCGGCGCCGAGCGCGTCGGCGGCGATCCCCCCGACCTCGACGTCCACCGGCTCGCCCGCACGCAAGGCTTGCGACAGCGTCGGGCACCGTTCCGGCTCGACGCCGATCACCCGCGCGTCGCCGGCGTACCACGCCGCGATCCCCGCGATCAGGCCACCGCCACCGACCGCGACGACGACCGTTCGGATCGCCGGCGCCTGGTCGTCGAGCTCGGCCGCGATCGTGCCCTGCCCGGCGACCACCGCCGGCTGGTCGTAGGGGTGCATGAACACCGCGCCGGTGTCGAACGCGCGCTCCTCACACGCGGCGTAGGCGTCGGCATAGAAGCCGTCGACGACGTGCACCGTGGCGCCGTAGGACCGGATCCGTTCGATCTTCATCGCGGGCGACGTCGCGGGCACGAAGATCTCTGCAGGGTGGCCGAGGACCCGCGCGGCGTACGCGACGGCCAGGCCGAAGTTGCCGCCCGAGGCAGCCAGCACGCCGCTCGCGTCGACCTCGGCGGTCAGCATCCGGTTGAACGCGCCCCGAGGCTTGAACGATCCGGTGTGCTGCAGGAGCTCGAGCTTCAGCGTCAGCGCGCCGTCCAGCCCGAACGCGCCGGGCTCCAGCTCGAGCACCGGCGTCGTGCGCACGTACGGCCGGATCCGCTGTGCCGCCGTCTCGACGTCGAACCGCGTGACGTCCGGTGGCTGATCACCGGGGGACAGGAGGCTCACAGCGGTATCGAACCACGCCGCCGGGGCCTGGTCACGTCGGCGGAGCCCTCACCACGCCTCCTCGGGATCGCGCCGCGGCCGCGAGATCGGGAGGTCGAGGGAGACCTTCGGGGTGTCGGGGAACCGCAACACCATGAGGAAGCCGTCTTCCTCGGGGGTCGGGGTCCGGCTCCCATCTGCCTCGATCACGCTCGACGGGCCACGCCACGTCGTCCACCCGAGACGCTCGTAGAACGGCTGCGACCCGGTGGCGAGGAACCCGATCTTTGCCCCGGCTCCGATGAGCGGGAGGGTCGCGACGACCACGGCGGTTCCATAGCCACGGCCGCGGACGTCGGAGCGGGTGGCGACGTCTTCGAGATAGCCGGCCAGAAGCGTCGTCGGGCCGATCGTCACTGGCACCCACGCCACGCACGCGTGCGCGACCAACGAGCCGTCGTCGTCCTCGGCGACGACGTGTGGGCCGGGGCCGATGTCGTCCCAGTGCTCCGCGCGCCACGGACCGTCGTCGTACGCGACCTCGAGCCAGGCGCGCAGGGCGTCGAGCTCGTCGGGGCTGAACGAGGACCGGTCGCGGACGCGCACCCGCATCCCGGCAGCGTAGCCGCCCTGCGGTAGCCTGCCGCCCGATGCGACTCCTGCGCTTCCGGCACGGCGATCGGATCGCGACCGGCGTGATCATCGAAGGCGACACGATCCAGGTGCTCGCCGGCACCTTCTTCGAAGACCCATTGCCGACGGGGGAGGAGGTCGATCTCGCCGACGTGCTCCTGCTCGCGCCGGTGCTCCCGTCGAAGCTGGTCTGCGTCGGGAAGAACTACGAAGCGCACGCGGCCGAGTTCGGGGGCAAGGTGCCTGACGAACCGCTCCTGTTCCTGAAACCGTCGACCGCCGTGATCGGGCCGAACGATCCGATCCGGTTGCTGCCGATCAGCAAGCGGATCGACTACGAGGGTGAGCTGGCCGTCGTGATCGGCAGGCTCGCGCGCGGCGTCCGCGCGGAGGACGCCTCGCGCTACATCCTCGGGTTCACCTGTGCGAACGACGTGACGCTCCGGAGCCTGCAGCGAACCGACGACCAGTGGACCCGCGCGAAGGGCTTCGACGGGTCTGCGCCGCTTGGGCCCTGGGTCCAGACCGACGTGGACCCCGCCGGCATCGCCGTCGAGACGCGGCTGAACGGCGACGTCGTGCAGCGAGCCTCGACCGACGACATGGTGTTCGGCATCGCCGCGCTGCTCGAATACATCACCACCTTCATGACGTTGCTCCCCGGCGACGTCGTGCTGACCGGCACGCCCGAAGGTGTCGGCCCCCTCGCCGACGGTGACGTGGTCGAGGTCGAGGTCGAGGGGATCGGCACCCTCGCGAACCCGGTGGTGGGGCCATGACCGTCCGGTGCCGGTTCGCGCCTGCGCCGAGCGGATCGTTGCACGTCGGGAACGTCCGGTCGGCGCTGTTCTCGTGGCTGTGGGCGCGGCACAACGGCGGCGTGTTCATCCTGCGGGTCGAGGACACCGACGCGTCTCGGGTCACGGAGGAAGCGTTCCGCGGAGTGCTCGACGATCTGCGGTGGCTCGGGCTCGAGTGGGACGAGGGCCCGGAGGTTGGCGGACCGAACGGCCCGTATCGGCAGTCCGAGCGCGCCGCGATCTACCGCGAGAAGCTCGACGAGCTGCTCGCCGGTGGTCACGCGTACCGCTGCTACTGCACCGAGGCAGAGCTCGAGCAACGCAACGAAGCCGCGCGCGCTCGCGGCGAGCCACCCGGGTACGACGGCCACTGCCGGGACCTGACCGAGGCCCAGCGCGCCGCGTACGAGACCGAAGGCCGCACGCCCGTCGTGCGGTTCCGCATGCCCGACACCGACCAGGTCGTCGACGACCTGGTCAAGGGCGAGGTGCGGTGGGCACCCGGGGAGCTCCGTGACTTCGTGCTGGCCCGCGCCGACGGATCGCCGGTGTTCCTGCTCGCCGTCGCCGTCGACGATCTCTTGATGGAGGTCACCCACGTCGTCCGGGGCGACGATCTCCTCGCGAGCGCGCCGCGCAACGCCCGGGTGATCGAGGCGCTCGGCGGCACGCCGCCCGTCTACGCGCACGTGCCTCAGGTGCTCGGTCCGGATCGACGCCCGCTGTCGAAGCGGCATGGGTCCACGAGCGTCCGGTCGTTCCGAGAGCTCGGCTACCTGCCGGAGGCCCTCGTGAACTACCTCGCGCTGCTCGGATGGTCGCCGGGTGACGATCGCGAGGTGCTGTCGATGGCCGAGATGATCGGGGCGTTCGACCTGGCGCGCGTGTCGTCGAATCCGGCCGCGTTCGACACCGAGAAGCTCACCTGGCTCAACAACCGGTACATCCAGTCGCTCGGCGACGACGACCTCGCGGCGCGCTGCGTCCACTTCCTGGTGGAGGCGGGCGTCGGCGTCGAACCCGATGTGCTGCGGGCTGCGATGCCGCTGGTGAAGGAGCGGATGAAAACCCTGACCGAAGCCGTTGAGCTGCTGCGGTTCCTGTTCAGCGACGACATCGCACCGAACGACAAGGCCGCCGGGATCTTGGCCAAGGCGCCGCCGGGGTACCTCAAGGAGGCGGCCGAGGCGCTCGATGCCTCACCGGCATGGGACGCAGCAACCATCGCAGCGACGCTCGACGGATTGGCCTCGGGCGCGGGGTTGAACCGGACGAAGGGGTGGCAACCGATCCGCGCTGCGGTGACCGGGTCGAACGTGTCGCCGCCGCTACCGGAGTCGCTGTCGCTGCTGGGCAAGGACCGGACCATCGCACGCGTGCGGGCGGCCGCGGGATGAAGCGCGCCCTCGTTGCCGCGGTGGCCGCCGTGACGATCGTCGGAGCGGCCCCGGCGCCGTCGTTGCACGCGGCCCCGGCGCCGTCGGAGATCCGAGCGACCGGCACGATCCGGAAGCCGCCGGTCAAGTGGAAGGCGATCCCGTTCGGCGCCAAGCGCAAGCGCGAGATGGCCGCCTACTCCAAGCGTCACTACGGCAGGCGAACCTGGCACCTCCGCCACCCGAAGGTGATCGTGGAGCACTACACGGACGGGACGACGTTCAGCGGCGCGTGGAACACGTTCGCTTCCAACGCGAAACACGACGGTGAGCTCCCGGGGACATGCGCCCATTTCATCGTCGACCGCGACGGCACGATCTACCAGCTGGTTCCCCTCAAGGTGCGCTGCCGACACGCGATCGGCATGAACTGGACCGCGATCGGGATCGAGCACGTCGGGACGAGCGACAAGATGGTGCTGGGCGACCACGCGCAGATGCGGTCGTCACTGCGCCTGACCCTGTGGCTGATGCACACCTACGGCATCAACATCGGCAACGTGATCGGGCACGCGGAGACGCTCCAGAGCCCGTACCACCACGAGCTGTACAAGAGCTGGAGATGCATGACCCACGCGGACTTCCCGCACTGGGCGATGCACGTCTACCGCCACCGAGTGCGGCGGCTCGCGCACAAGCGTGGGATCGGCGTCGGTGCGCCGCCCGCCTGGGTCGACAGCGGCTGCTGACCTAGAAGGCCGGCATCTCAGGCGGACGCGGGGTGCACATCGATCTGAGCTTGTCCCGGAGCGTCGCGATACGTGATGCGAATCGGGGTTTCGAGATCCTGTTGCTGAGCTCGTATGGGTCTGCCCTCGGGCCGAGGCGGTAGTACTCGTCCTCGCCTGTGGAGTAGTGGATGAGCACGTCTTTGTGCGTGCGATCCGCACAATAGATCGGCTGGGGACTCCCTCCGGCGTGCTCGATCAACATGTGTTGTCTCCACGGCACCCGCTGTCGTTGCAGCAAGGGCAGCAGGCTCTTCCCGTCGACCGGCGTGAGAGCAGCGCCTGCCGCGCGCTCCAAGGTCGGCGTCAGGTCGATGTTCTCTACGAGCCGCTGGTCGTTGGCCGCAGGCGCGCCGACCCGGTCCCATCGGATCACGAGTGGGATCCGCACGCTTTCCTCGTATGGCACGAGCTTGCCCTCTCGTCTGTGCTCCCCCCACTCGAACCCGTTGTCGGAGGCGAACACAACGATCGTGTCTCCAAGACGGCCGGTGGCGTCTAGCGCCCGGAGGGTGGACTTGACTAGGTCATCAACCGCACCGAGCGACTCGAGCTGGTTCTGCCGATCGGCGTCGATCGTCGCCTGGTCCTCAGGCGACAGCAACGGCATGGCCTGCATGTACGCCGGTTTGTCCCGAACGTCCGCTTCGTTGTAGTTGGGGGGCCGCCATGGATCGATCCCATCGAGCGTCCCGACGTCTCGCGGCGCGGGTGTCGACGGACCGTGCGGGGCGAAGGGCGCGATCCACAGGAACAGCGGATCCTGCGGCGACGCCGATCGGATCTCGGTGTCGGCGATCGATGCGATCACGTCGGTCGAGTAGTCCTCCGGTGACTTGCCGTACGACTGGATCGACGTCCCGTCGACCGACAGGTCGTAGTCGTAGTACTTCGCTTCGGATGCGAACGCCCGCCAATGCGTCCAGCCGGGCGGAACGTACGTCCCGCCGGAGACCGCGTAGTGGTTCAGGTACTTGCCCAGGAGAGACGTCTCGTACCCGGCGCCCTGCAGCGCGGTGGCAACCGTGGTCTGATCGTCGAACATCGAGAATCCTCCGTACGGAGCGTCGTTCGCGTAGATGCCGGTGGAGTGCGAATCCAAGCCGGTCAAGAAGCTGGTCCTGCTCGGACAGCACAGGGGGTTCTCCACGAACGCGTTGGTGAACGTCAGTCCGTTCCCGACGAGCTCGGACTCGACCGTCGGCATCAGCGACAGGCTGTCCCATCGTTGATCGTCGGTGAGGATCACCACGATGTTCGGCTGCACCACGAAGGGGTCGCTCGTGGCGGATCCATCCGTGGTGTCTACCTGGACGGGCCCCGTCTCGGCCCCCGGCGGGACCGTCGCGGACACGTGCTCGTCATCCTCGATCGTGAATGCGGCGTCCGTGCCCGCGAACGAAACGGCGGTCGTTTGGGCGAGGCCCGTTCCGTTGATCGTCACGGTCGCGCCGACCGGCCCGTGCGTCGGATCCAGCGAGATGGATCCCGGTTGGGCCTGGGCGGGCGTGCCGATGGACGTGATGAAGGCGGCCACGAGCACGCAGGCCGTCGCGATCCTCCCCACTCGCAACCGCACGCGCGGATGTTAGGCGTGGGTCGCCTGGAAGGGCAACGTGCTCGTTGCATCCCCTCGAAGGCGGGTGGAGGATGAAGCCGAGGGGATCGCATGGCGAAGACGCTGACGCTGGCGGAGCGACAGGACGCGGAGGGCACCTGGCACCAGGTGATCCGCGACGTCTGCTACGGCTGCGGGTGCCGCTACCTCATCGCCGAGGACGACCACGACCTCGTGTGGGAACCCGGCCCGGACCGGTCGTCGCGCTGCACCGACGAGGAATGTGAGTGTCATCTCACGCCGGTGATCGGCGAACGCCGCTGGTAACGGCGGCGCGAAGGGCGAACAGCTGCACCACCGCCGCCTGATCGAGCGTCGGGCGGTCGTCGTACCGGCCCACGCCACCGCCGGTGAACCAGCCATCCTCGGTGCGGGCCGCCGTGTGGAGCCGTTCGAGGTACGGATCCCATCGCTCGATCGCGTCGCTCGGATCCGCGTCTCCGAGGAGCGCCCGATAGGCGATCGCGGCGAAGGCAGGCGGCTCCCGCCAGAGATCATCCGCGGACCAACGCGAAAGGATCGCGGCACGCAGCGCGTCGGTCGGCCGCATGAGGAGCCGCGACGCAGTCAGCGCCGCGCCCTGGTTGTACGTCCAGACCTCTTCGTGGACGACACCGCCGTCGATCCGATCCGCGTAGAGGTCATCCGGACGGCGGAGGGTGGCGTCGAGCCAATCGAGCCATCTGGCGGCGATGGACGAGGCGTCCGGCTCTCGTGCCTCGAGCAGGAGCCAGGCCGCGGACGCCGTGCTGCACGCGTTGCGGGTGGCCGATCCCTCGACCCACCGAACGCCGCCGTCGGGGTCCTCGCCGGTGGTCACGAACCGGGCGAGGCCACGAGCCCGGTCGAGCCACGATGGATCGGACGAGACCGCCCCCATCCGCAGGAACGCGAGGCCGAGCCAGGCGTTGTCGTCGAAGTAGCGCTTGTCGTGCGGCACCGCGACGTAGGCGTCTCCCGACCGCAGTCGTCCGAGTGCGTCGTCGAGCGTCGCGGTCGGCGGATCGCCGCCGAGCGCCCGAACCTCTGCGGCGGCCCACACGACCTGTGCCAAGGGCCACGCCGCCGCGGGCCTGCCGCCGGGGCCGTCGAGCACGCGGGCTCGCCGCCATCCGGTGCGAACCGTGTCGCGGACGAGCGTCGACCACGCATCGAGCGCGAGCTCGGCCCACACGGGTCAGGGGAGGTCGATCGTGAGCGGGCCCTCTTCGTTCCGCTCCCAATCGCGCAGCGCCTCGGCGAAGCGCACGATCAACGCGGCGCCGCCGAGGAACTCGAGCGCGCGGATCAACGGGTACCGGCGCAGGCCGGGGACCCGGAAGATCAGTGGGGCCGTGACGATGACCGCGCCCGCGAGGACGCCGCGCATGCGCCTGCCGGCGGGCGATGAGAGGAACCGCGTGATCTCGCGTGCCTCGATCTGGATCCGGTCGCCGACCCTGCGGGCGGCGCTCACCTGCTGCGGGGGACGGTAGCTCATGGCAACGAGCCTACCCATCCGCCGGGAAGTCATGTACCGCCTTGGCCAGGCGGCTACCGTTGGGGGATGCCGACGTCCCTCGACCGGCTGCGCTCCGTTCGCGAGAAGCTGATCGCCGACGGCACAGTGGTCACGCCGGACGGGCGGCTCGCCGAGATCTTCCCGGTCGCGATCGGCCCCGAGGAAGGCGCCGCGCTCCGTGATCACGTCGTCGAAGCGGGGGCGACGCGAACGCTCGAGGTCGGTCTCGGGTTCGCCATCTCGACGCTGTTCATCTGCGAGGGGCTCCTCATGAACGGCCCGGGCGGCGGACACGTGGCGGTCGACCCGTTCCAGCTCGAACCCGGTCCCGGCGCGCGGACCACGTACGCAGGCGTCGGGCTTGAGACGCTGGAGCGAGCCGGCGTGGGCGACCTCGTGCATCTGTGCCAAGAGGAATCACAGGTCGTATTGCCCCGTCTGCTCGACGAAAGGCAACGCTTCGACCTCGCCTTCATCGACGGGAACCACCGGTTCGAGGCGGTCTTCTTGGACCTGATCTACGCGGG
>Ga0105248_10005799_pt1 | contig 13575 bp, 16 predicted proteins | sample KBSS34metaG_FD_81524 | JGI IMG/M metagenome (GOLD analysis project Ga0105248, IMG submission 81524) | Switchgrass rhizosphere microbial communities from Kellogg Biological Station, Michigan, USA - KBS S3-4 metaG | ecosystem: Host-associated > Plants > Roots > Rhizosphere > Soil | place... | reverse complement strand
GAGCTCGACCCCGCAGACCGACCGGCCCTGTGAGGCCCGCAGCCGCCACTGTTCGTCCTCGGAGAGCCCGGGTACCGGCCGCGCCACCGTCGCCACCGGAGACGTCTCCGTCATCCCCCAGGCGTGCAGCACCTCGACCCCGTGCTCGGCGAGCGCCTTCATCATCGACATCGGCACCGCGGACCCACCGCTGGTGACCAGTCGCAGCGACGAGATGTCGTGCTGCGGAGACTTGTTCAGGTACGTCAGGATGTCGTTCCAGATCGTCGGGACCGCGCCTGCGACGGTGGGCCGTTGGCTCTCGATGAGCTCGACCAGCGATGCCGCGTCCATGAAGCGATCCGGGAGCACCAGGTCCGCGCCCGCCATCATCGCGGCATATGGCATGCCCCACGCGTTCGCGTGAAACATCGACACGATCGGCAGCACCGAGTCATTGAGGCAGAACCCGGACCCATTGGCCGCGCACGCCGCCATCGTGTGAAGGAACGTCGAACGGTGGCTATAGACAACGCCTTTCGGGTTCCCCGTGGTGCCGCTGGTGTAGCACATTGCGGCGGCGGACTTCTCGTCGACCTCGGGCCAGTCGAACATCGGCGACGCCGCGGCGAGCACGTCCTCGTAGCGCACCACCGTCTTGTCGGACTCGATCAGCGGAGCAAGGTCGCCGTCCCCGACGGCGATCACGGTGTGCACGGTGTCCAGTAGCGGCAGCACCGGCGCGAGCTGGGCGGTCAAGGCGACGTCGGCGACGATCACCTGGTCCTCGGCCTCGTTCGCGATGTACGCGATCTGCTCCGGGGACAGCCGGATGTTGAGCGTGTGCAGCACCGCGCCCATGGACGGCACGGCGACGTACGCGGTCAGGTGCTCGGCGTTGTTCCACATGAAGGTGCCCACGCGGTCGTCTCCCGCGATGCCGAAGCCGCGCAGCGCATTGGCCAGCCGCGCGGCCTGCTCGCCGAGCTCGCGGTAGGTGGTCGTGCGGTAGCAGCCACGGCCCATCGCGGTGGTCACGGTGCGGTCGCCGTTGACGTCTGCGGCGTAGCGCATGATCGTCGCGACGGTCAATGGGACGTCCTGCATCGTGCTGCGCATCGTCGGCTCCCTCTCCGGTTGGGCGCGATGCTATCGGCGCGCGCGAGGGCCTTCCGGCGATTCGAGGAATGCCAGTTCACACAGTGGAACGAATTCGCTCCTCGTAGCGATGTACCAGGTGAATTACATCCAATTGCCAGACAGGGGGCGCGCAGCATGCGTCCATCGTTAATTTCAGCCACATTGGCCACTCTGGCCGCAGCCGCGTGTGTGTTGGCCGCGCCGGCCGGGCTCGTCCACGCCGATCAGAACGCCCAACAGACCATCAACCAGTTGGAGGCGGACGGGTACACGGTGAACATCGACCGGGTCGGCAGCGGGCGCATTCAGGACTGCGTCGTTACGAGCGTGCGCAATCCGCAGACCGTCACCGAGTGGATTCGCGTGCGGGATGGCAGGAATAGGGACGGCAGCATCGACTGGGACGTGATCCCCGTGATCCGCAGCAGGTCCATCTCGGTCTCGCTGAACTGCACCTGACCCGCCACGAACGCATGGAGTTCCCGCCGCGACCTAACTGGTGGATGATGGTCAGGACACGACAGGAGGCGCGGCGATGCGTATGAAGTGGGCGGTTGCAGTTGCGACCATCGGAATCTGCGCAACGGCAGTCGCCCCAGCAGGTCCCGCTGGCGCGGACGAAACCGCTCAGGAAACGATCTCCCGACTGCAGTCCGAGGGCTACACCGTCACCATCGACAAGATCGGGACGGCCCCCATCGACCAGTGCGTGGTGACCAGCGTCCGCAACCCGCAGTCGGTCTCCCAGTTGGTGCCCTATGTCGGCCCCGGCAACAACGGCGATCGCGTGCTGGTGCAGCAGACCGTGTCGCAAACGGTGTCGGTGTCGCTCAACTGCTCGCGCTGAACCGAATTCACCGACTGGAGCAGTCCAGCGACACGGTGATCGTCCGGTTCACCACGAGCTCGATGAAGCGGTCGCGATCCCGATGTCCGTCCACCCGGACCAGCCGGGTCTGCTCCTGCGGGTTGCGCACGCTGGTCACCTGGCACTCCGAAAGTGGCGCACTCCCAATGCGATCGATGCGGACGTCATAACCCTGAGCTTCGAGCTGGCCGATGGCGACGATCGCCGAGTCGGATCCCGGCGACGCCAAACCGGCTGGGGCGAGGATCAATCCGCAGGCCACGGCGGCGAGCACGATCAAAGTCAACAATGCAGCACGCATCACGCACCTCCAGCTCGTTGGCGGGTGCGAGCTCGCGACACGCCTGCGTGGTGGCCAGTCCTGGCCGTCATAGGAGAAACGAGATGGGCTGCGGTTCCGTTCAATTGGCTCCGGTGCTTCCACCGAACCCGAAGCGGCCCGGCCAGTGCGCACTGGCCGGGCCGTTCGCATCACGCCCTATGCCGGCGCAGGGATCCGCCCCTGCGCGGGTTCTTCGGCGCGGTGGTCGTCGTCGACCATGGTCAACTCGTTGAACGGATCGTCTCCGCGCAGCACCTCGTCCACGCGGTCCTTGTCGATCGTGTGTGTCCACGAGCCGACCAGGATGGTGGCGACCGCGTTTCCCGAGAAGTTGGTCAGCGCGCGTGCCTCGGACATGAACCGGTCGATGCCGACGATCAGACCGATGCCGTCGAGCAGGTCCGGACGATGGGCCTGCAGACCGCCGGCCAACGTCGCAAGCCCCGCACCGGTGACTCCGGCCGCGCCCTTCGACGCGACGATCATGAACACCAGCAGCCCGATCTGCTCTGTCAGCGACAGCGGATCACCCAGCGCGCCCGCGATGAACAGCGACGCCATGGTCAGGTAGATCGCCGTGCCGTCGAGGTTGAACGAGTAGCCGGTCGGAACCACCACGCCGACGGTGGTGCGCTCGACGCCGAGGTGCTCCATCTTGGCGATCAACCGCGGCAGTGCGGACTCCGACGACGACGTCGACACGATCAGGAGGTACTCGCGGGCCAGGTAGCGCACGAGCTTGAAGATCGACACCCCGGACACCACCCGCAGGATGACGCCGAGTACGCCGAACACGAAGACGATGCAGGTGATGTAGAAGGCCAGCATCAAACCGAGTAGCTGCGTCACCGCGGACCAGCCGGTCTGGCCGACGACGTTCGCAATCGCGCCGAACGCACCGATCGGTGCCAGCCAGAGGATCATCACGAGGACCTTGAACACCAGCTTCTGCAGCGACGCGATGGCGCGCAGCGCCGGCTCGCCCGCCGAGCCCATGCCCTGCAGCGCGAATCCGACGAGCAGCGCGACGAACAACGCCTGCAGCACGCTGCCCTCCGTCAGCGCGGAGAACAGCGTGTCCGGAATGATGCCCTGCACGAAGTCCAGCAGACCGCCTGCCTCGTGAGCGGTCTCGGCCAGTTCGGCGCCCTTGCCCGCCGCGCTCTCGGTCAGATGCATTCCGCTGCCCGGGTGCAGCAGGTTGCCGACCACCAGGCCGATGGCCAGCGCGAACGTCGACATCACCAGGAAGTAGACGAAGGCCAGCCCGCCGACCTTGCCGACGGTGGCCGCCTTGCGTACCGAGCCGATGCCCAACACGATCGTGCAGAAGATGACCGGGGCGATCATCATCTTGATGAGGGCGACGAACATCGTGCCCAGCACTCCGACGCTCTTGCCCACGTCTGGGGCGAGCAGGCCGACGGCCACACCCGCGACAACGGCGATGATGACGGCGATGTAGAGCCAGTGGGTGCGGTCCCGCTTCTCCGGCTTGTCGGGCGGGGCCGACGTGTCGGTCGGTCTGGTCATGAGGATTCCTCCGAGTCGAGAGCCAATGTGGTCTGCAAGCATCGTGTTCCCCAAAGTGATCCAGGTCCCGCTTTAGTTCATTTAGTTCGGGTTGGTGATGAGCCGCAGCCCGTGCCCGCCGTATCCTCTGCCTTGCACCCATAGGGGGTAGGCGTGGGTCAACGAGCCAAAATGTTGGCGGTACTCCTCTCGTACTTCGTCGCGACGGCCGTCGGGTTCTACTTCGTCAGCAATCACAACGAGTTCGTCGCGATCTTCGGCACATTTGCGGTTGGCGCTGCGGCGGGCGTCGTGTTCGTCGCGATCTCTCTGGCCGCTGGACTGTTACGCGCCATCAAAGACCGTCGGTCCTGAGCGACGGGCCAGGCGGAAGGCTCACTACCCCCGCCAAAGGCGTGCGGCACCAATCGAGAACTTCAGGCTGAAGGCGCCGGGGCGCGGTACGTTCACCACCGTGGTGGACGGCGCGAAGGACCATGCCGGACGGCTGCGTCCTCGGCGCTGCGCGTCCGACGCGCTCGTCATCGAGAAGCGACCCTGCGCATCCGCTATCGCCACGAAGGCCGCGAACCCGTGACACCGCGCAACTGGTGGCCGCGCTCGTTGGCTGGCCAAGCGATCGCCCTGCAGATCGCGGTGATCGCGGTGGTCGTCGTGGTGGGCAGTGCGCTGGCGCTACTCGACGCGCGGCAAGATGCGGACGCCGCCGCTCGCCAGCAGGTGGTCAGCATCGCCACCGCGCTGGCCGACGCACCGTCGACCGCCGCGGCGATCGACTCCGGCCGTGCCACCGAGATCCTGCAACCGGTGACTGAGGCCGTGCGCACGAACACCGACATCGCCTTCATCACGATCATGGCGCCCGACGGCACACGGTTCACTCACACCGATCCGACCCAGATCGGTGGCCACTACCTCGGCACCACCGAACCGGCGCTGCGCGGGGAGATCTTCACCGAGGTCTACACCGGCACGCTCGGCCCGTCGGTGCGCGCGATCGCACCGGTGCGCAACGCGTCGGGACGGGTGGTCGGCCTGGTGTCGGCAGGCATCACGCAACAGACGCTGGCCCAGCGGTGGCGCGACCAGTGGCCGTCCATCGCAGCGGTCGGACTTGGGGCGCTTGCGCTTTCGCTCGTCGGCGTCTGGGCCATCCGGCGTCGGCTGCTGCGTCAGACACACGGACTGCGGCCCGACGAACTACGGGTCATGTACGAGCACCACGACGCCATCCTGCATTCGGTGTCCGAGGGGCTCGTGGTGCTCGACGGCGACCGGGTGGTGCTCGTCAACGACGAAGCCCGGCGCCTATTGGCACTTCCGGCCGCCAAGGTCGCCGCTTCGGACCTGCCCGAGTTCCTGCGCAGCTACGAACCCGGCGTGCGCGACGAGCTGCACGTGACCGAGGAGCGCGTGCTGGTGGTGAACCGGTCGAAGGTCGAGGGCTCGGCGCGCTCGGAGGTGGTGACCATTCGCGACCGCACCGAATTGCAGGGCGCGCTGGGCGAATTGAGCTCGCTGCAGGTGCTGGCCGACTCATTGCGCGCGCAAGCGCACGAGGCTGCGAACAAGCTTCACACCGTGATCACCATGGTGGAGCTCGGCAGGCCCGACGACGCGGTCGAGTTCGCCACCGAGGAATTGGCCATGTCCCAGCGCCTGGTGGACCGGCTGTCGGAGGACGTCGGCGAGCCCGCTCTGGTGGCGCTGCTCATCGGCAAGACGGCACAGGCCGACGAACGCGGTATCGCGCTGACGATCACCGAGGACACCCACTTGCCCTCTACCGCAGAGCAAGTGCCGCTTTCGGCGCAGGAGCTCGTCACCGTGCTCGGCAATCTGATCGACAACGCCATGGACGCGTGCGACCGGAACGACCCGTGGATCGAGGTCACCGTCAGTCAGGACGACGCCGCGCTGCTGATCCGGGTGGCCGACAGCGGCGCGGGCATGGACGCGGCCACGTTCACCCGCGCCATGCAGCGCGGCTACTCGACGAAGTCGGGCGCAGACTCCGAGCAACACGGGCTTGGGCTCGCCCTGGTCGCCCAGGTGGTGCGTCGCCACGACGGCGAGTTGACGGCCGACGTGACGTACGGCTCCGTCGTCACGGTGACGGTACCGAGGGTGGCCACGTGATCTCGGTACTCGTCGTCGAAGACGATCCGTTGATCGCGGAGGCTCATCGCACGTATCTGGCTCGGCTGGAGGGCTTTTCGAACGCCGCGGTGGCGCACACCGCGCGCGAGGCCATGCAGATCGCGACGGACGCGTCGGCGTCCGACACACCGATCGACCTCGTGTTGCTCGACCTCGGCCTGCCCGACGCCAGTGGCATCGCCCTGGCGTCGGCGCTCGCCGGGCTTCGCCCCGCCCCCGACATCATCGCCATCACGTCGGAGCGTGATCTGGAGATGGTGCGGGCCGCCGTCGCGCATGGCGCGCTGGCATATCTGTTGAAGCCCTTCACCTTTGCGGCCTTCCGCGACCGACTGGAGCGCTACCGGCGCTACCGCTTGGCGTTGCCCGCGGGGGTCGAGGCCGCCAGCCAGTCCGAGGTGGACAGGGCACTCGCCGAGTTGAGGGTGGCCGCCGACAAGTCGGCCTCGCCCAAGGGCGCCGCTCCGCAGACGAACGACGACATCGCCAGGACGGTGCGTGATCGGGCCGACGGAGCGACGGCCGACGAAGTCGCCAAACAGGTCGGGGTGTCGCGTGTCACCGCGTGGCGCTACCTGGAGCGGTTGGCCGACGAAGGCGTCGTCACGCGACACACCGACTACGGCAAGGCGGGGCGTCCCAAGACGCGTTACCAATGGCGCTGAGGCGTCAGACGCCGGCTGGCTGCAGCTCGCGAACCTGCGGCGCGACAAACGAATTCGCTGCGACGAACTGCGAGTACAGCATGGGTGCAGCTGCGGCGACGGCGTACGACGTGACGCAACCCGCGTAGTCGGCGACATACAGTCGCTCGGGGCTCACGGCGATGCACGACGGGCGAGCACCGACCGAGACGCTGCCGATGACGGCGCGGGTTTCGGTGCAGACGACGTGGACCCGGTCGTAATCGACGACGAACGCACGCGTGCCGTCGGGGCTCAATGCGAGCTGCATCGGGGCGGCGCCGACGCTGATGGTGGCGTACACCCGGTTGGCAACGAGGTCGAGAACGTGCAGCACGCCGCGGTCGTTGATGTCGGACGTCAGCGCGAAGGCGGTGCTGTCGAAACCCAGCTCCAGCCCACGGATCGGTGCACCGAGCGCGATGCTGCGACGCGCGCGGCCCGACTCGATGTCCACGACGACGATCCGGCTGCTGACCGAGTCGGTGATCGCGATGAAGAGCCGACGGCCCGCGGCGTCGACGCGCAGGGCGTCGATGGTGGCGTCGGCAGTCTGTGCGACGTCGATGGTGGCGACGCTCTGCGTGACGACGTCGATGACGGCGACGTCGACACCATCACGCCCGGCCCGGGCGGCGTAGACCCGCTTGCCGTCGGCGCTGATGACCACCGCAGTGACGTTGCCCGCCATGGGGTAGGCGGCGACGATCTTGCCGTTGTCGGTGTCGATGACGGTGATGGCGTCGTCACTTGCGGACGACACGGCCACGTAGGCGCGTGCGTCCGACAGTGCGACCGCGAACGGCTGACCGGTGGCGACGCCACCCCGCACGGCCAGCGACTCGGTGTCGAGTACCGCCAGCGTGTTGTCACCGAAGTTGGTGACCACCAGGGAGCCGGCATCGACTGCGAGGTCGGAGATCGGGCCCCGTCCGATGGTCGCGGAATGCAGCAGGGACACGTCTGCGGTGTCCACAGTCACGCCAGGTGAGCGCGCGTGCGTATTAGCCATAATCTTCGGCACCTCCGCCGGGTGATATGCACCGGCACTAGTCTCGATATGAATCGGCGCCCCGTCGGGGCGCGGTCCTGATTGAGTGTAGCGACGGAAGTGGACACTCAGAAGGGGCTCGGCAGCCCTTTCCCGCTCACATCTGTCAACCTCTCAGACACCGCTTAGGAAACTTTTCGTTATGCGGCCGTTACCTTTTGGTGGCAACGCTCATCACAGAGTTTGCCTGCAATTACGATGGGACTGGCAACTGGCTACCACCACGGGCCAGATAAACGTCGAAACACGGATTCTTAGCTTTCGTGGCAAAAGTGAGCGCGAGATCACAAGGCGACACGACAGCAAATTCATGCCATTCTGTGTCGAGAATAACGGGTGTGGTAATTGAGACAGTCGGGCCCCGTGTGACCGCCGCCGTCGGGCCGTCGCGGCTTTGCCGTTTGGCCCCGGTTCACTTTTGCTTCAGTTTTCCGCGGACGGTGTCGGGTCACCCGGACCCCCTTCGGTCAGCCCTGTCCGACGTTGTTGTCAAGGCCCGAGTTGTTCACCTGCGGAGCGCCGGAGTGGTAGGTCACCGTGTTGTTGAGTCCGGAAATCGCGATGGCATCCGCAGAGTCGACGACGACCTTGTTCTGGCTTCCAGAGACGGTGAGCTGCGCACAGTTGCCGCTGACCTCGTACGTGTTGGAGAAGCCGCTGATGCTCACCGCACCTCCGTCGCAGACCACCTTGCCGTTGACGCCTACTCCGGACAGGCTGAGGTTGTCGCCGGCCGCGGCCGTCGGAACCGCCTCCGTCGTCGAACCCGACTGCCCCGGGATGCTGGGCGGCGAGAACGACGGGATGCTCGGCGGCGAGAACGACGGGATGTCCTTCACCGCATTGGTCACCGACAACACGGCGTAAATGCCACCGGCCAAGGGGATCAGGAAGACCAGGGCGATGATGGCCAGCAGCCATCCGGTCGGGAACCCGGACTTCTTCACGGTCGGATTGAACGGGCCGCTGAGTGACGCCGGTGGGTAACTCCCGTACCCGCCGGGCGGTGGCGGGGTGAAGCTCGAGTCGTACGAACCGGGCGGCGGGGGTGGCGGGGGGTAGCCCTGACCGTACGAGGCGGGCGGAGGTGGCGGATACGACGTGCCACCCGGCGGTGGAACGTAGCCGTACTGCCCAGAGCCGGCTTCCACCGAACTCATCCCTAGTTCGGACGCGCTCGCCTGATCGTTGAGGGAGCGCTCCAGGTCCCGGATGCGCGCTTCCGGGTCGTTCGGATCCATGCGCAGATGTTCCCACAACTGACGGTGATTGCTCGGCGGAGCGGCAGAAATCTCGGGCGATTGCTCCGGCAGCGGGTTGATCTGGGCGACGTCCCCGTCGCGCCTACCGCCGTGGGGTAACTCGTGCACCTCCCGTGACTTTGCTGTCGTCGTCGCCTATCGGCTTCCACAGCGCCCGACGCCAAGCACGACGTCGACGGCCTCGGCGAACCTGGATCGCGCGGAACATCTTGTCCCGCACGGGTTTGGCGCGACCCTCCCGCAAGCTGCGGGGTCATCCTGGTATGACGGCGTTGTCACCCGATCCATGCGCCGACGGTCCCGCAACCGGCGGTGGTCGCGCGGCGGGGCGACGGAAATCGTCGACTACAGCGTCGGCAGCGGCGTGACCTGAGCGACGGCAACGTCGCGCGTCATGCAGCGCGGGCACTTGTGGATGTCGGTCAGTTCCTTCACCTGGTCGGTGGCCTTCTGACAGAACGCGAGGATGCATTCACACGACAGCGTGACCAGCCACTCGGCCAGGTGCGGGCCACCCCTGCGGGCGACCTCGCAGGCGCCCATGTCCTCGCACTCGACGACCATTCCGCGATCAATGAAGTATTCGGGTCGATGCCTCATGACCGCGATGAGCGCTTGCGCGAAGAGCAGAGCTGCACAGATGAGCGCTTGCGCGAAGAGCAGAGCTGCACAGATGGGCGCTTGCGCGAAGAGCGGAGCGGCACAACGGAGCAGGCGGACGCGGCCAAGGGGATGCCTCCAGAGAAGAACCACGGGATCGGGTCCATCTTGCCAATCGACGCCGAATGTGGCTAGCCGTTTCCGCCGACTCGGCGTCCCCGACCCGTCGCGGCGTGGTTCCCCTGCTACAGCACCTTCGACAGAAACTCCTGTAGGCGTGGATGTTTCGGGTTGTCGAAGAGCTCGGCGGGCGGCGCGTCCTCCACGATCTTGCCGCCGTCCATGAAGAGCACCCGGGACGCCACCTCGCGGGCGAAGCCCATCTCGTGCGTGACCACCACCATCGTCATGCCGCCCAGGGCCAGCGCGCGCAGCACCTCGAGCACGTCGCCGACCATCTCGGGTCCAGCGCGCTGGTGGCCTCGTCGAACAGCATGATCGACGGGTTCATCGCGAGCGCCCGTGCGATGGCCACGCGCTGCTTCTGACCGCCCGACAGGGTGGCCGGCTTGACGTTGGCCTTCTCCGCGAGCCCGACCTGGGCCAGCAGATCGACGGCCTTCTCCTCCGCGGCGGACTTGTCCAACTTCATGGTCAGCAGCGGCGCGAGGTGACGTTGTCGATCACCGTCATGTGGGGGAACAGGTTGAAGTGTTGGAACACCATGCCGATGTGTTGGCGGTGATTCGCGAAGGCTCACGCTAGCGTCACGATGGGCGCCGCGAAGGAGATTTCGCACCCGGAGCGGATGCTCAGCCTCGGTGGCGAACCGTGGCACGGTGCGCCACCGATCGTCACCCGCATGCACAAACGTTGGGCTGCAATGAGTTCGGCCCACGATGTGTCATGGGTGCCGGTGCGCGGCATGTGGATTCGTGCGGGGCGGGAATCACCGGGCCGCCATGGACGTCGTACTTCGCGACGGCGGTCAGCTGACAGGAAGGCGCAGACATGCGAGTAGGCGTGGTATTTCCCCAGACGGAGCTCGGCGGAGCTCCCGGCGCGGTCCGCGCCTACGGCCAGCGAGTGGAGGAACTGGGCTTTCGCCACATCTTGGCCTACGACCACGTCGTCGGCGCGGATCCGACGGTCCACACCGGCTGGAACGGTCCCTACGACGTGTACACCACCTTTCACGAGCCGCTGGTGATGTTCGGCTTCCTGGCCGCGGTCACTCACACGGTCGAACTGGTCACCGGGGTGATCATCCTGCCCCAGCGGCAGACCACACTGGTGGCCAAGCAGGCCGCCGAGGTCGACCTGCTCAGCGGCGGACGGCTGCGGCTGGGGATCGGAATCGGTTGGAACACCGTCGAATACGAGGCGCTCGGCGAGGACTTCGGCACCCGGGGCAAGCGATCGGCCGAACAGGTGGCACTGCTGCGTCGACTCTGGACCGAACAGACCGTCACGTTCGACGGTGAATTCGACCGGGTGACGGGTGCCGGCCTGGCCCCGATGCCGGTGCAACGGCCGATCCCGTTGTGGATCGGTTCGCGGTCGGCGGCGGGCTACCGGCGGGCCGGACGGCTGGCCGACGGATGGTTTCCCATGATGTCGCCGGGCCAGGAACTGCATGACGCCCGCCAGGTCGTCGCCGCCGCGGCCACCGAGGCAGGCCGGAATCCGGCCGCGATCGGCATGGAGGGACGAGTGTCCTGGACCGGCGACGCCGGGGCGGTCACCGCGGAACTCGAGGCCTGGGCCGACGCCGGTGCATCACACGTGTCCGTCAACACCATGGGAGCCGGTCTGACGACCGTCGACGAGCATCTCGAGGTGCTGGCCACGGTGGCGGAATCGCTTCCGTCGACCTAGGAAAGGTGGCAGACGGGTTACCCGGAGTCATCATAGACGCAGGAAATCCACGGCGAGGAGCCCGAGCGTGAACACCACATCCGACGCACCGACACCCGACTACCCGCAGATGGCCGCGGTTCGCGGGCGGGTGGAGCCCGCGCCGCGACGGGTTCGCGGCTACCTCGGCAACGAATTGGTCTTCGACACGACGTCGGCGCGCTACGTATGGGAAGTGCCCTACTACCCGCAGTACTACGTCCCTCTCGCCGACGTCCGCGCCGAGCACCTACGCGACGAGAATCATCCGCAGAAAGTGCAATTCGGGCCGTCACGGACGTACTCACTGGTCGGCGACGGGCAGACCCGCGAGTCGGCCGTTCGGGTGTTCGACGCGGAGGGCGACGGCCCGGTGGCCGGGTTGGTGCGGTTCGAGTGGGCAGCGCTGACCTGGTTCGAGGAGGACGAGCCGATCTACGGACATCCCCGCAACCCGTATTCGCGGGTGGATGCGTTGCGCTCGCACCGAAGGGTCACCGTCGAACTCGACGGCGTGGTGCTCGCCGATACCAACTGCCCGGTGCTGTTGTTCGAAACCGGTTTGCCGACAAGGTATTACATCGATGCCACCGACGTCGCGTTCGAACACCTCGAGCCGAGTGACACTCAGACGCTGTGCCCGTACAAGGGCGTGACGTCGGGCTATTGGTCGGTGCGGGCCGGCGACACGGTGCACCCCGATTTGGCGTGGACCTATCACTATCCGCTGCCCGCCGTCGCGCAGATCGCGGGCATGGTGGCGTTCTACAACGAGAAGCTCGACATCGAGGTCGACGGCGTCAGGCTGGCTCGGGCCAAGAGCCACTTCAGTTGAGGGCGGCGGGCCCCTTCCTCGGGCCGCGAGTCTGGACGAAGATGGAGGGCGGCCGATGGCTGACTTACCGGACCGGGAAACGGGGACCAACGAAGTCATCGGGGTGCGGTTCGATGGAGGCAACACGGTGCGCCGTGTGCTGGGTGAAGGGGGACGACATTGACGAACTACCCATCAGGCACAGTGTTGACGTGTAGCCACGACGACTGCCCGTGTCGAATTCGAGTCGAGGTCGAATGCCACTGTGCAGGTGGTGACGAGGCCTACATGTGCACGTGCGGCGCCCCGATGACCCCGGTCGACGCGTGAGCGCCGCGGGCGCATTCATTCACTGAGCACCAATACTCCGCGGTGACGGCCTCGAGCTGGCCGGCATCGACCTTCCGCGCGCGCTACTGCGGCTGATCGGGCCCCGCGGACCCCGCGCCCGGCGTGCTACCTGCAATCTCCCGGAGATCTCCACGAAGTCTCCAAGCTCGGACCACCCCGCTGCGACAGCATCGAATCATCGAAGAAACGAGCCGCCAGGCTCTCGCAAAGGGGTCCCGCATGATGAAGTCCATCCGTTCCACCGTCGTCATTGGAGCCGCTGCGGTCGGTGTGTTGCTCGCGCCTGCCGTTCCGGCCTTCGCCGCCGCCGACCTCGACATCGCTCAACTCGAGGCGCAGGGCTTCGACGTCAAGGTCAACCGCATCGGCAGCGCGCCGCTCGACGAATGCGAGGTGAGCGACGTTCGCAACCCGCGGGAACAGAAGCGGTTCGAGCGCTTCGGCGACCACTTCGTCGAGGTGGTCTTCAAGCGCACTATCACGGTTACCGTGGACTGCTCGCGTCGCTGAGCGCCCGGGCCGGGGACAGATGGTCATTCGCCCCAATCGGCGCAGGCGCAGTGCCAAGCTGAGCCCGTGACGAGACATCGCGGCATCGACGATCGCGTCGTGCGGCTGCGGGACGGGCGGTCGTTGGGTTTCGCCGAGTACGGAAAGCCCGACGGGGTCGTCGTCGTCAACGCCCACGGAGGCCTGGTCGGGCGACTCGACGCAGCCGCCGCCGCGCCCTTCGCCGAACGGGCAGGGGTTCGGCTGATCTCACCGGACCGGCCTGGCATCGGGCTGTCGGATCGCCTACCCGGGCGCACGATGCTGGACTGGGCCGACGACGTCGCCGAACTGCTCGATCAGCTCGGCGTCGACCGCTTCGCGGCGATGGGATGGTCGATGGGCGGCCAGTACGCCGCCGCGCTCG
>Ga0105248_10005795_pt1 | contig 13580 bp, 15 predicted proteins | sample KBSS34metaG_FD_81524 | JGI IMG/M metagenome (GOLD analysis project Ga0105248, IMG submission 81524) | Switchgrass rhizosphere microbial communities from Kellogg Biological Station, Michigan, USA - KBS S3-4 metaG | ecosystem: Host-associated > Plants > Roots > Rhizosphere > Soil | place... | reverse complement strand
GGACCTGCCCCGGCTCGACGGTCAGTCCCGAGACGACGAGCGTCGGCGGCCCGGCCACGGCCGGCGTTGCGATTCCCGCGACTCCCACGACGACGAGGGCCACGAGCGCAGCCGCAGCCACCGCTAAAGATCCACGCAACTGTCCGTATGTTGTGGCCCGGAAGCGCTCCCAACCCCACAACTTTCGGGCAGTTGTGTCGATCATGAAGCCGGAACCGAGGAGGGCGGAGCCGAGGCCGTCGGAGGCACCGAGGCAGGCGGCGGGGCGGGCGGGGCCGACGGCGCGGGCACCGGCACGAACGCGTCCGGCGGCAGGTCGATCCCCGACTCGGCCAGCTTCTCCAGCAGCTGCGGGCGGAGTCCGGTCGGCTGCAGCGCGCCCTTGTACCGCCCGAACCCGTCCATGCCGGCCCGCAGGTCGAACCGGAACAGGTCCTGCAGCAGGATCGTGTCGCCCTCCATCCCGACCACCTCGGTGATGTGGGTGACCCGCCGGCTGCCGTCCTTGAGCCGGGTCTGGTGGATGATCAGGTCGATCGCGGCGGCGATCTGTTCCCGGATCGCCCGCACCGGCAGCTCCATGCCGGCCATCAGGACCATCGTCTCGACGCGGGCGAGCGAGTCGCGGGGCGAGTTGGCGTGGACGGTCGTCATCGAGCCGTCGTGGCCGGTGTTCATCGCCTGCAGCATGTCCAGCGCGGCGCCGTCGCGGACCTCACCGATGACGATGCGGTCGGGGCGCATCCGCAGCGAGTTACGCACCAGGTCCCGTACCGTCACCTGCCCGCGCCCCTCGATGTTGGCGGGCCGGGACTCCAGCCGCAGCACATGGTCCTGATGTAGCTGCAGCTCGGCCGCGTCCTCGATGGTGACGATGCGCTCGTCGGTCGGCAGGTACTGCGAGAGCACGTTGAGGGTGGTCGTCTTGCCGGTGCCGGTACCGCCGGTGATGAGCATGTCGAGCCGGCCACGCACGCAGGCGGAGAGGAAGTCGGCCACCGGGCGGGTGAGCGTGCCGAACCCGATGAGGTCCTCCATGTTGTACGGGTCGGTGGCGAACTTGCGGATCGTCAGCGCCGCACCGTCGATGGAGATGGGGGGCAGCACGGCGTTGATGCGGCTGCCATCGGGGAGGCGCGCGTCGACCATCGGGCTGCTCTCGTCGATGCGCCGGCCCACCCGGGCCACCATCTTGTCGATGATTCGGCGCAGGTGCTCCTCGTCGACGAACGCCGCGTCCACCGGGGCGATCCGGCCGAACCGCTCGACATAGATGCGGTCGGGCCGGTTGACCATGATCTCGCTGATGTCCGGGTCGCGCAGCAGCGGCTCGAGCGGCCCGTGGCCGAGGATCTCGTCGCAGATCTCGCCGGTGATCCGGGTCCGGTCGGCCGCGGTGAGCGGTGTCTCCTCCCTGGCCAGCACGTCGTGCAGGGTCTCCCGGACGCGTTGTTCGAGGACCTCCGCCGAGCGTTCGCTGTACAGCTTCGGGCCGAGGATCTCCTGCAGCTCCCGGTGCACCCGGCGACGGATCTCGGCCAGGGGACCGGTGGTCCGAGCGACCGCCGCGGACGTCCCCCGGTTGCGGTCCGGGGTCGGAGTGGACGACCGCTGGGCGAGGCGCTCGGCGAGACTCACGGCCGGCTCACCGGTTTCGGCTCAGCAGTCCGCGCAGGCCGCGGGCGGCCGGCTCGCCGATGATCGGGCTGATGAGGCGTCCGAGCGAGAAGTCGCGGATCGCCTTGCTGACCGGGTGCTGGGGGTTGTCCACCATGATCGGAACCCCGCGGTTGATCGACACCGGGACGTCCCGGCTGGACGGCACATGGGCCTGGATCGGCACCCGGATCACCCGCTCGATGTCGGACGCGGTGAGGCCGACCTTGGCGTCGGACCGGTTCAGGACCACCAGCCGGCTGTGCTTGGGCAGCTCCAGCAGGTCGAACGTGTCCAGGGTGATGCGCAGGTTCTTCAGCGCTGGGATGTCGGGCGTGGTCAGCAGGACGTGCACGGCCGAGGCGTCCAGCGCGGTGAGCACGTGATCGGTGAACTGGGGCGGGGTGTCCACCACGAGGAAGTCGAACATGCCCCTGGCCAACCGGAGGATGTCGGCCACCAGCCCCTGCGAGACCCGCTCCGCCTCGGCCGGCCCGGCGGGGGCGAGCAGGGTGTCAAGGCCCGGCCCGTACGGCGTGAGCAGCGCCCGCACCGAGGTCTCGTCGAGCTGGTCGCCGAGCCCGACCGCGTCGGCGATGCTCCGCTCCGGTACGAGCTGCAGCATGATCGCCACGTCGCCGAAGGCGAGGTCGAGGTCGAGCAGACCGACCCGGCGGGCCCCGCCGGCCGCGAGCGCGACCGCGATGTTGGTGGCGAGCGTCGTCTTGCCGCAGCCGCCCTTGGCCGCGAAGACCGTGATGATCCTGGCGTCGTACTCACCGGAGCTGGCCTGGCCGCTCCGGTTGCGCATCGGCCCCATCTGACGCGAGACGTCCAGCGACCGCGCGCAGGCGGCGAGCAGCCCGGCCGGATCGCCGGCCGCGACCACCTCGCGGACCCCGGCCCGGATCGCCTCGCCGAGCAGACCGACGTCGAGCCGCTCCCGCATGAGGATCACGCCCATGGACGGCCGGCTCACCCGGTACTCGGCCGCGATGGCGAGCGAGTCGGCCAGCTCGACCCCGGGGCCGAGCACCACGAGCAGCTCGCCCGGGTTCGCCACGAGCATCGAGGCGAGGTCGTTGGCGGTGGTCGCGGTGAACACATCGCTGCCGAGCAGACCGGCGAACTGCTGGGCCTCACGCCGGTTCGGTTCGTACAGGATCGTCATCAGGTCTCCGAAGTCATTTGAACAAGGGTGAGGCGACCGTCCCACCGTCGGTATTGTCGACGCCCGGCCCGCTCTGCACATTGACTGAGTCGGTGAGCAGACCCAGGTAAAGGGTCCCATGACTAAGACCCTCGATGAGTCGCTCCGCCTCCGCCTGGTCCACCGCTACGGTGAGCATCAGGGAACCGCTGCGGGACTGGGTGTCGCCGTTGGCTTGGTAGGTGCCGACCGCCAGCACCTCGACCCGGGGAAGGAGCACGCGGGTCCGCTCGACGTTGGTCTTGGCACCGTTCTTGTCCACCACACCGTAGGTCAAGAAGATCGCCACTTGCGAGCCGACCCGGACGTACCCCGCCACCTGTTCGGGCGCGCCGGTCTGTACCGTGATGGCCATTTTGCCCTCTGGCAGCGCCAGGCCGCTAGTCACTGAGGTCTGGTCGCCAAAGTTCGCCGCCAGGAGTAACTGTCCAACCGGGATGTTGGACGTGACGACCTGCCTGGTCCGCTCCCCGTCGATCGTGGCGAGGGTGTCCCTGGGTACCGAGGCCTTGGGCATCCGCTCGAACCGCACCATGCCGTCGGCGAGCACCCGCGCGCCGCTGGTGCCGGCCGGGATCCGCTTGGCCGCGACCGCGACGGTGACCGCGTCCTCGATGCGGTCCTGCGCCCGTTGGTCGGCACTGAGCACGAGGTAGAGCCCGCCGGCGGTACCGACGGCGGCGAGCCCGATCGCGATGATGATGGCGACGATCCGACGAGTCATGGTTTCCCGGCTTTCAGGGTTCGACAGGGGTCAGCGGTTCGGCGGGGATCAGCCGATGAGCTTGACGAGGGCGTCACCGGCGATGGTGGATACGGGTACGAGCGGATCGGTGAACACGCCGGACACGCAGCGCTCGATCGTGTCGACCGGGCACGGCGGGTCGGGCGGGTTGAGCGTGGAGGCGAGCACCGGGCCGGCGCCGGCGCCCAACACGAAGCCGGTGGGCTGGAACGGGGCGAATGCGAGGATGCGGTAGCTCTGGCCACTGCCGAAGCCACCGCGTCGCGCGTCGTAGACCGGCAGGTAGAGCTTCTCATTGTGCGCGGCGGCGCTACGCAGGCGGTTCACGCAGGCCGCCGTGACCGGGCCGGGGTCTCCTGAGAGCACCTTGCTCAACGGCAGATGGACCTCGCAGGACGCGCCGGCGTCGAGCCACGTCGCCGGGCCGGGCCGGCGCCAGCCGCCGTCCGGGTTGACGCCGGAACAGGTCGGGTGACCGGGCTCGACGGAGATGACCCGTTCGTCCGCCGGGTGATTCGCGCTGCCGGCTGAGCCGTGGGTCAGGTCGTTCCACTCGCAGAGCGAGATCGCGAGGCCGAGGACCGGGGTCTGGGCGGGTGTCTGCCAGGTCGCTCGGGCACAGGCGCCGACCGACGCGCCGTCGAATCCGGCGTTGCCGGCCATGGTCTGGGCGAAGACCGGGGGCAGCACGAGGCTTCCGTCGGGCAGCTCGGTGGAGACCCGGACCTCCACGTACGGGCCGTCCAGCGGTTCGCCGCCGAGGCAGTCGGTGAGGTTGCCGACCGGTGGGTCGCACGGGGGCAGGGCGCCCGACGATCGTCCACACACACCGGACACTTTGGACACTCCGTCACTGGAGTTCGCATCGGCGTACGTCTGGGCCAGGTCGAGCAGCCCGTCATGGGTCAGGCAGGCCGCAGCCGCGGTGGCACATGCCTTGGCCACCGCGAGGGCGGCGGCGTCGGCGCCGGTCTGTAGCTCCTCCCGCTCGACGTAGATACGCCCGACGTCGACGACGAGCGACAGGAACCCCAGCAGCACACCGCCCGCGAGCAGGATGGCGACCACCGTGGCCACCGCTCCCCGGTCATCGGAGCGACGCAGTAGACGGCTCACCCGAGGCATGGCATGACGCCCTTGGCGGAGAGCTCGACGGTGCCGTCACCACCTGCTCCGAGCAGGAAACTGATGGGGGTGATGAACTGGAACTCGTACCGGACGGTGACGGTCGCGTCGTCGTCCGGGTCGGGCGAGGATGGGCACTGGACAACCTCGGGGTCGGAGATGGCGTAGCCGTCGGCGGCCAGTCGGGCCCGGGCCGACCCGGCGTCCCCACCGAGGAGCGCGGTCGCCCGGGCGCCCTCGCGGGCCGCCTCAGTCAACGTGATCTTGGTGTTGAGCATGCGGCCGAAGTCGATGATTCCAAAGATGAGAATGAGCAGCAGTGGCAGCACGAGTGCGAACTCGACCGCCGCCGCTCCCCGGTCATCGGCTCTCGACGTCGCCGCCTTCATTGACTCCTCACGGACAAGCCACTGTCGACTGTGGAGCCTGTCCGGCCTTCGCCGGTCGTCAGCTCTTCTTCGTGTCGCAGGTCGGTTTCTGGTCGGTGCTGGTCGATGACGACCCGGCGTTCGCCACCGCCCCGCAGGCGTTGTCGAACTTATTCTTCAGCGTGGTGCCCAGCGTCACCACGGTTGCCGCGATGACGACCGCGATGAGAGCCACCAGCAGGCCGTACTCGACCGCGGAGGCACCTTCGTCGCGGCGCCGACGAATGGCACTCAGAGCTTTTCTCACGGATTTCTCCCTGTGACAACGCTCAACCGACATCCACAGACGTTAGGTTCCCAAGTCGGGTTGATCCGCGCGACGCTGCCGCACAAACGCAGCCGGCGCTGTCGCTATTCAGACACACGCCAATATATGGCTACGCTTTTCCTGTTCCGGCGGTCAGTCCGGCCAGCAGCACGGTGAGCCACGCCCCCACCAGCATCGCCGGTCCGAACGGCAGCGACGCCCGGCGGCCGATCCGCCGGGTCGCGAGCAGGGCGAGCACGACGGGCGCGTTCACCAGCCACGGCACCATCGCGCCGAGGACCACCGACGGCCAGCCGAGCCAGCCGAGGTACCCGCCGAGCAGCGCGGCCAGCGTGACGTCGCCCCGCCCGACCAACCGGGTCGAGAGCAGGTGCAGGACGGCGAAACCGGCGCCCAGCGCGGCCGCCCCGGCGAGCACCCGGCCGAGGTCCGCCCACGAACCGGTCACCGCGGCCGCGACCGCGAACCCGACCAGGCTGACCCCGATCGCCGGCAGCACCAGGATGTGCGGCAGCCGCGCACAGGCGATGTCGATCGCGCCCAGCAGCACGCCGAGCACGGTGAGCGCCACGAACAGCGGGAGCACCGGCGACGGGCCGAGCGCCGCCGCCACCGTGCCGGCGGCGACGGCGCCGATCGCACCGGTCAGTACCACGGGCGGCCCCAACCGGCGACCGCAGGACGCACAGGCCGACGGCAGCCTGACCCAGCCGCGCAGCTCGAGTCCACAGTGGATACAGGCGGTGCGGTCCGGCTCTTCGAACGGCACCGCCAACCGGTAGGCGGTCATCGGCACCAGCGCGCCGCCGGCCAGCCCGGTCGCGGTCGCAACGACGACCGCGGTTACTCCCATTCGATGGTGCCGGGCGGCTTGCTCGTCACGTCGAGCACCACCCGGTTGACCTCCGGGAGTTCGTTGGTGATCCGGGTCGAGATCCGGGCCACCAGGTCGTACGGGAGGCGGGACCAGTCCGCGGTCATCGCGTCCTCGCTGGAGACCGGGCGGAGCACCACCGGATGCCCGTACGTGCGGCCGTCGCCCTGGACCCCGACACTGCGCACGTCGGCGAGCAGCACCACCGGGAACTGCCACACCCCGCGATCCAGGCCGGCCGCGGTCAGCTCGTCGCGGGCGATCCGGTCCGCCGAACGCAGCAGCTCCAGCCGGTCGCGGGTCACCTCGCCGATGATCCGGATCGCGAGCCCAGGCCCCGGGAACGGGTGCCGGTACACCATCTCGTCGGGCAGGCCCAGCCGGGTGCCGAGCGCGCGGACCTCGTCCTTGAACAGGGTGCGCAGCGGCTCCACCAACTGGAAGCGCATGTCGTCGGGCAGTCCGCCGACGTTGTGGTGTGACTTGATGTTCGCGGTGCCGGTGCCGCCGCCGGACTCGACCACGTCCGGGTAGAGCGTGCCCTGCACCAGGAACTCGATGTGCCGCTCGGCGTCGATCTCACGGGCGGCCGCCTCGAAGCAGCGGATGAACTCCCGACCGACGATCTTGCGCTTCCGCTCGGGGTCGGTGACGCCGGCCAGCGCGGCGAGGAACTGCTCGGTCGCGTCGACCACCTTGAGCCGGATCCCGGTCGCGCTGACGTAATCCTTCTCCACCTGCTCGGCCTCGCCCGCCCGCAGCAGGCCGTGGTCGACGAAGACGCAGGTGAGCTGGTCGCCGACGGCGCGGTGGACCAGGGCGGCGGCGACCGCCGAGTCGACCCCGCCGGACAGGGCGCACATGACCTGGCCGTCGCCGACCTGCGCCCGGATCCGGGCCACCTGCTCCTCGATGATGCCTTCCGACGTCCAGGTCGGTTCGATGCCGGCGATCCGGTGCAGGAACCGCTCCAGCATCCGCTGCCCGTACTCGGTGTGGGCGACCTCGGGGTGGAACTGGACCCCGGCCCGGCGGCGCGCGACGTCCTCGAACGCGGCGACGGGGGCGTGACCGCTGCTCGCGGTGACCGTGAAACCGTCCGGGGCCACGGTGACACTGTCGCCGTGGCTCATCCACACGGTCTGCGACGAAGGCAACCCGTCGAGCAGCGCCCCGCCGCCACCCTGTACCTCCAGCGGGGTGCCGCCGAACTCGCGCCGCCCGGTATGCGCGACCGTGCCGCCGAGCGCCTGGGCCATCGCCTGGAAGCCGTAGCAGATGCCGAACACCGGCACGTCCGCGTCGAACAGGCTCGGATCCACCTGCGGCGCACCCGGCTCGTACACGCTGGACGGCCCACCCGAGAGCACGATCGCGGCCGGGTCCCGGGCGAGCATCGCGTCAACCGTTGTGGAGTGCGGCACGATCTCCGAGTACACGCCGGCCTCACGTACCCGGCGGGCGATCAACTGTGCGTACTGGGCACCGAAGTCGACGACCAGCACGGGCCGCGGCGTAGTCATGCCGGCAAGCCTACTGGCCGGCCCCCTGGTCGACCGGTAGGCCGTGCTGGGCGTTGTAGTCGAGCGCCCAGTTGCGATCCAGGCCCTCGGCGAACCAGCCGCCGGGGTTCTCGACCACCCAGACGTGCATCATCTCGGCCGAGGTCACCGTGATCGACAGCGGCGGGCAGGTGCCGTACGCGGAGACGATCGTGAAACCGGGCGGCAGGACCGACACGCAGATGTTGTGGGCGTGCCAGCGGGTGATCGACCCAGCCGGCTCAGGCCCCGGCACGCCGGCCCGCTCCATCATGAACACCACGCCGAGCAGGGTCGCCTTGCCGCCGTCGATGGCGTAGACGAGCTTCTCCGGGCGCTCCGGGTCGAGGACCCGGCCGTCGCTCGCGTTGGCCTTGTTGTCCATGTGTACGTCGGGTCCGTGTGCGACGGCCGGGAGGACGAAGCCGGCCTTGATCGCGTCGTCGAGACGCGCGTACCTGGCCATCGCCACCCGGGTCGCCCGGGCCAACTCGTCGGCGGCCTTGACCTGCTCGACGGTGGGCTGTTGTTCGGAGCCGGGGCGCATGATGACGCCGGCCTGGGCCCGCGCCGCGTGGTCGTGCCCGTGGTCGTGGCCTGACCCGGCGACGCTGCCCGCCGCGCTCTCCGGGCTGCGGGCGTCGGTGTTGGCGGCCGCGTGGGACAGAAACGACCCGATCCAGATCCAGGCGCCGGCGATGAAGACGATGAGGATGGTGGCGGTGGAGCTGGCGAAGCGCTTGAAACGCTTGGGCCGCTCTGGTGTACGGCCGGGGACCAGGCACAGGCCGAGCGCGAACAGCTCGACCATCGCGGTCACGATGCCGACCTGGTCGGGGTCCTCCTTGCCGGTGCCGGCCACGAGCAGATAGGCCAGGATCGTCGCGCCGCAGAGCAGGCCGCCGAGCAGCCGGTAGCTGCGGCCCTCCCAGGCCCGTACGGCGAGCCAGGCGAAGGCCGCGCCGTCGGCCAAGAACCCGACCGTCAGCAACCAGTTGTCGGAGTGGCCCAGCGGCAGGGCCAGGTGGATCACGGCGGAGATGCCGAGCAGCCAGGCGACCCAGACTTGGATCGCGGTCCGGTCCTTCTTGCGCTCGTCCTGCCCGCTGTGTGGCGGCCGCAGGCGGCGGGCGACGAGGATGCCGATCGGCAGCAGGATCGCGGCGATCAGTCCGGGGACGTGGTCCGGGGCGATGCCCACGATGAAGGTGCGCAGCGGATTCATCGGGCGGCCTCGCGGGCGAGCGTCAGCTCGAAGGTCGGCTCGACGTTCGGGGGCGCTTGAAGGGCTCGGCGTCGCTCCCCGATCAGCAGGGCGGACATCGCGATGACGGCCATCGGTACGAAGATGCCGGTCACCAGCTCGACCAGGCTCGGCGAGAAGTCGACCACCGGGGCGAGGCCGATCACGAACTGGACCGGGATCGCGGCCAGGGTCAGGGCCTGCAGCACGATGAGCGTGATCAGCGCCCACCTGCGGAGGCGGACGACCTTCGCGGCGAGCCACACCAATGTCGCGGCCTTGACCAGCGGAACGATCAGGTAGGCGCCGTTGCCGCCCATCATGAGGACCTCACCGACGCCGGCGAGAGCGAGGAACGACGCTTGCATCAGGCAGATCACGTAGACCACGTCGGCGAGACCGCCGCGCTGCGAACCGGGCATGCCTGTCAGGCTGCCCGTTGATCGTGAACCGGGAATGAGCCGATTCTAAGAAATCAATGAGACAGCTGGGCCAATGATTCCAGTTCGACACAGTCTTCGGCGAAGGCTTGGCGTCGCCCCGCTGGAGTCACGGCCCGGTGAGGCTGGCGACGTCGGCCTGGCTCAGCGCGAGGTCGACCGCCGCCACGTTCTCCTCGAGATGCGACACCGAACCGGTGCCGGGAATCGGCAGCATCTGGGGCGAACGCGCCAGCAGCCAGGCGAGCACGACCTGGCGCACCGGGGCGCCCAAGCGTTCGGCGATCGCGCTCACCGCATTGTTGGCTCCGGCCTCGCGGATCGGCGCCCAGGGCAGGAACGCCATCTGTTCCTGCTCGCACAGATCCACAATGGACTCTGAATCGCGATCGTCCACATTGTACCGATTCTGGATGGACACGATCGGGGTGAGCTGCTGAGCCACCCGGATGCGCGCTTCGGTCACGTTGGACAGGCCGATGTGACGGATCTTGCCCTGCTTCTTCAGCTCCACGATGGCGCCGAGCGACTCCTCGTACGGCACCTTCGGGTCGGGCGCATGGAACTGGTACAGCGGGATCTGGTCCAGGCGCAGCCGGCGCAGGCTGCCGTCGCACGCGGCCACCAGGTGCTCCGGTCGACCGTTGGGCGACCACCGGTTGGGGCCGCTGCGGGTGAGCCCGCCCTTGGTCGCGATCACCAGGTCGTCCGGGTACGGGTGCAGGGCCTCCGCGATGAGCTCCTCGCTGACCTCCGGCCCGTATGAGTCGGCCGTGTCGATGAAGTTGACGCCCAGGTCCGGCAGGCGGCGCAGGACCGCCTTGGCCTCGTCGCGGTTCGCCGGCGGGCCCCAGATGCCGGTTCCGGTCACGCGCATCGCGCCGAAGCCGAGCCGGTTGACCGTGAGGTCGCCGCCGAGATCGATGGTGCCTGCCGTGGCCGCGTTCGACATGTGCCTCTCCGTCCCTTGTGTCCGACCCGATCAACCTAGCCTCTCACGCGAGCGCGCCAGCAGCCGCCGTACCGCCGAAGGAGGCTGACCGACGTGGGCGCGCAAGGTCCGGCACAGGTGGGCCTGGTCGGTGAAGCCGAGGTCGGCCGCGAGAGCGGCCAGGTTCTCCTCGCCGCCGGCGATGCGGTCGAGCGCCCGGCCGACCCGCACCCGGTTGCGGAAGTGGGTGAGCGACACTCCCATGTGGACACTGAACGACCGGCTCAACCGGTACGGCGAGACGCCCAGCAGATCGGCCAGGTCCGACAGTCGGCCGGCCCGTGGATGATCGTCCACAATGGCCTCACGTGCCGCACTCACCAGATCGGGGTCGACCGTGACCTGCCCGGCCGGACCGGCCAGGGCGCCGAGCAGGTCGAGCAGCGCCTCGTGCGCCTCCTCGGCCGCGGCCCCGGCCAGCAGCCGCCGGTGGGCCAGCTCGGCGGCGGCGTTGACGTAGACCACCGCCCGGCCGGCACCGACCTCGTGCCACACGTCGGCGTCGAGGCTGATCGCGGTGCACCGGTCGCCGCCGGCCGGATGGGCGAACTGGGCCTCCTCCCCCGGCTCGCTGAGGTAGGCCATGGTGGGGTCGAAGTCGGTGGCCACCCCGTCGGCGCGGCGCTGGAAACGACCGCTGCGGACCAGCACCAGCAGGTGGGCCTCCTGGCGCTCCACCGGCGACCAGTGCGGTTGGCCGCCCGGACAGTCGACGTCACGGGCGGCGAAGCCGGGGCCGGAGGCGAGCTCGGCGGCGTTGAGCACACAGTGACGCTATCCCCCGGGTACGACATCTCCGCGGCCGCGATCGGCCGCAAGAATGTCCAAGCCGGCGCCCGTACACAGGGGGATGCTGCTCTGATGGCCTCAGTACGCAAGAGCGTTCGGATCGCGGCCCGCCCCGATGACGTCTGGGACGCGGTGCGCGACTGGTATGCCCTACACACTCGACTGGTGCCGGGTTTCGTCGTCGATGCGAAGGCCGACGGTCCGGACCGGATCGTGACGTTCTTCAACGGCATCACGGTACGGGAGGTCATGGTCGACCTCGATGACGAGCAGCGCCGGCTGGCGTGGTCTGTGGTCGACGGCCCGTACCGGCACCACAACGCGTCCGCTCAGGTGTTCGCCGACGGCGACGCAACGCTGTTCGTCTGGATCGCCGACTTCCTGCCCGACGACCTCACGGAGCGCATCGACGCCATGATGCAGCGCGGCATCGAGTCCGTCCGGCCGAGCTAGAGCCGATGGCCTAGTCCACAGTGGAGGTTGGGTGCCCGGCGCGGTGAGCCGCGGCCGCGGCCCTGTGGCGACGCAGCCACCGGGCACCGGGGCCGATCGCGGGTAGCAGGGCCAGTCCGAACAGGACGGCGGTGCCGAACCCGAACCCGATCAGCTCGCCCCAGCGGGTCAGACCGTACGTGTCGTAGCCGTAGAAGATAGCCCCCAGACCGATCATGCCCAGCCCGTGGGCGAAGACGTACAGGGTGTTCGCCCCGCCCTGCCTGGTGAGCCGGCGGCCGCTCAGCACGAACCCGACCGCGACGATGAGGACCACCACGATGGCGATGACGCTGGCCAGGTTGGCGAGCCCGTCGTCGGCCGCCACGATCGCGCCGAACGCCGCCGCCACCGCGGCGAGCAGGTAGCAGGCCCACGCGGCGATCCGGATGACCGCCGGTGGTGGGCCGATCCGCGCGGCGATCGCCGCGATCGCCGCGGCGGACAGGGCCTGCGCCCGCCTCGCCACCCGCAGCTGCAACAGGTGGCGCACGGCCGCGACGACGATCGACAGCCCGGTCGCGCCGACGAAGGCCGCGACGAAGGCCACCGCGTACTGGCCGCGGAGCGCGACGAAGACGGCCAGGGGCAGGCCGGCGGAGGCGACGAGCGCCAGGGCGACCGCATCCGGCTCCTTGTGCAGCTCGCTCACCTTCACCGCGGCTCCGTCCCCGAACGGTTACGTCTCGGCGTCCCATCTGTCAGCGCCTATGCGTCAGCGCCTCGTATGTTGGCGTCGATTGTGCACCGTCGGCGGCGCGCCGGCTGCCCCGTTCAGGTCAGGGTTTCGCCGCTGCCCCGGTCGTCGAGGACGAGGTCGGCCCGGCCGTTGACCGCGTACCGGATGTGGGTGACCTCCGGCGTGTGCACCACCCTGATCGGAGTGAGCTCGAAGGCCTCCTTCTCGGCGAGGTCGAGGCTCGCGTCGAGCAGGCGCATGCCGTCGCCCAGCACAACGGGGCCGATGTGCAGCTCCAGCTCGTCCAGCAGTCCCTCGTTGAGGACCTGCCGCAGCAGCGTGCCGCCGCCGGCGACCGCGACGTTGCGCCCGCCGGCCGCCGAGCGGGCCTGCGCCACGGCGCTCGCGACCCCATCGGTGACGTAGGTGAAGCTCGTGCCGCCCTGGCGGGTCAGCGTCTCCCGGGGCCGGCTCGTCACCACGAAGACCGGTGCCCGGAACGGCGGATCGTCGCCCCACGGCACCTCACCGCCGTCGGCCATGCGCCGGCCCATCACGTAGGCGCCGGCCGCCTCGAACGTCTCGGCGATGATCTCCGAGTTGGTGCTCTGCTCGCCGCCGGCGAAGCCCAGCCGTTCGCGCCAGGCGATGGCGTCGATCACCCACCGGGTGATCCGGAAGAAGCCGGCCGCCTCGCCGGAGGCCAGCCAGTCCCCGTCGGGCCCGCCGTGGAAGCGCGGGCCGGCGTAACAGCCGTCGAGGGAGACGGACATCTGGGCGGTTACCTTGGTCATCGCTGACTCCCCGTTCCCTGGCGGCGCGTGGTCGCGGCCGCTCATCAGGTAGTCGGAGCCGGGCGCCTGCCCCCTACACGGGCGAGGACCCCGGTGCGTCGCACCAGGGTCCTCGCTCCTTCTTCAGCTGCTGTAGGTGACGTAGCTGACTGTGATGTCGCGTATCGACGAGTCGTTCCCTGGGGTGAAGTTGTGCGAGATAACGCGCACCTTGGCGAAGTGACCATCGGAGGTCAGGACCGCGAAGACCGTGCCTTCCTGGAGATCGCTGGTCGCGAATGGGTCGTTGCCAGAGATCGGGGTCG
>Ga0105248_10005794_pt1 | contig 13581 bp, 9 predicted proteins | sample KBSS34metaG_FD_81524 | JGI IMG/M metagenome (GOLD analysis project Ga0105248, IMG submission 81524) | Switchgrass rhizosphere microbial communities from Kellogg Biological Station, Michigan, USA - KBS S3-4 metaG | ecosystem: Host-associated > Plants > Roots > Rhizosphere > Soil | place... | reverse complement strand
GTGAATTCTGTCCAGCCTGGACACTGCCATCAAAGGTCGAAAGGTTGGCTGCTGTATCCTCCTTGTTTGTCCAGGCCGGACGGCCTGCCGCCTCCCGATCGATGGAGTAGAGCGAGGATGGTCGCCGCCCATAGATTGCTCTCGGTGTTGCGTTCGCGAGGCACCGATGTTGAAAAAGGCTTTGTACCAATTTTGTACCAGGTGCCGGCTTTTGATGCTTTTGACGACTTCAGTGACTTCGCAAAATCAATAACTTCCGCAGATTGCAAGACCTGTCAATAATGTGGTTCGAATCCATGCCGGGGAGCCATTCTTAGCGGGAGCTTGATTCGGATCTCCTGAGCGATTTTCCCGGTCACAATAGTCGAGGACATCTCGCACTTTCACGTCATAGGTCTCGGCCCAGAGCTGGTGTCGGGTTTGCACGTCCAGATGCTCGCGGGGCCGTACTGCACCCCATTCCGCGGTGCACCCGAGTACGCGCTGGCTTTCAGAACTTCGACTTTTCCAAGGCTCGCGAGCAGAACTTCGGTCAGACCGGTGGAAAAAAGCTCGACGCCGGGTCCGTTAGAAAACTGTGGAATGGAAAGACCGCTAGGGACGGTCGCGCTGGCGAGAGGATGTCAGCTACTCACTATGCGTGGAGTAACTTGCTTCGCCCAGAAGCTTTGAGGTCAAGTGGAGACGCTCTGGCGCGAGTAGAGGCCGGCGGTGGTGATGAACTCGGCAAGAGTGTATTCGTAAGCTTTTCCGTCCGGCGCGTGAAGAAGTTCCTCGACCACATGCAATCCCAGACGTCTGTAGCTCTCAAATTGCGATTCGTCGAAGAACTGGTCAGACGTCGGCTGATGCGGAAACCGCGGGTCTGCCGCCGCGTAATGTTGCACGTCCGCGGGTTCATTTCCGTTGAGCGAAGGCTTGATGTAGATCAAGATGCCGTCAGGCGCGCCGGGTCCGTCCACCGCCGAATACCGGATACGAGCGATTGCGCAATGTTTGCCGCTGTGACGTGCGGTGGGCAGTTTGTCCGGAGACATCGGCATGGTTGGATTGTCGAAATCGATCGGGATGCCGAAATCTATGCGGATCTTCCGAACCGCGCTCGCCAGATCTGCATACGTGTAGTTTGGATCGGAGCCCGCATCGGATACTACGACGCAATGGCAGCGCCGCAGGACCATCTCATAGATCGCGAGATTCTCGAAATGACCGCCGTCTGAAAGATAGACCCAGGAATTGGTGTCCGTTGTCAGCCCGAAGGCCTCGTCGAAAAACGGCCGGATTCCCCAACGGGGGCTCGGCGACGTCCAGGTCCGTTGATTGCCACGTGGATTCCCAAGCCACCACCCCAGCCTCGCGTTGAACAGGGTCATTACCAGCATCAACAACGGCGAGGAATGATACCCCATGTTGGGACTCGCCGCTGCGCCGGAGATCGTGATGGCGGTGCCCAAGGAGATGGGCGTTTTGTCCTTCGCGTAACGGCCGCCATAGAGTGTCGATGGGCGATAATCCACGCACAGACCGCCTGTGTGCAGCCGTGTCGATGTGAAGGATGCGGCTTTCCGCTCCTGCCACCGTAAATTTTCGCCGTGAACGAGATTCAGTGCCATGTTGACCACGTGCATCGGCTTATTGGCCGTTAGGGCGCACATCGAAATATTGTCGTTTTCATCAAACCCGGTAAACGGATGCGGGTGGCGGAAGGGATTGGACGCTCCCAAATATGCTCGGATCAATCTCTGCCGGTACATGGCATGAAGGGAAAACTTGTTCACGTTTATGAACCAGGAAGCCAGCAGACACAGCACCCCGTAGCCGAGCGCTAGCCAGACAACCGGCCCCACGAATCCCCACACGGTAGCTCCGGAGGGAGGGCCGAACCAAATGAGAAGCCTCTCATTGAGACCCGCCAGGAGCATGACCAGCAACAGCATGAAGCAGGCCATGAGCACTTGTGGACCATACTGCTTCAACAGCTTCGAGGTGGTGCCGTTAAGTTCCACGACGCCCTCGTCCTCCGGACCGCTTGATGTCTTCGAACTACTTCCAGCTCTTGCTGCGGCGAAGCCCATGAAACCGGTAAGGGCAGTCACCCCCGCGCTAATGCTGGTATCCAGCCAGCTGAGCGCTCGCGGCGAATATAGAACCACACACGCGAACGCCAGCCAACCCAGCGCGAGCGCCACAAACCATCCGCCCGACGTCGCCCACCATTCACGGTCTTCGTCCTTGGTTACATAACTGGTAAAACCCACCAGTAGCGTTCCCGAGAAAAGAAAGACCCCCATCAACATCGGGAAGGCCAGACAGGAGTAGAGTCTCGGGTCATACAGAAAATCGGCATAGTCCGGCTGAACCGCTGCCAGTCGAGCGAATGTCCATGCCGCAACTCCGCCAACAAAGCCGGCGACAAAGGCCGCGCTGGTGGCCACAATTCCCGTCCAGGTAGGAGGCCTGTGGAAGCGGAATTTGACTTGCCCCAGCCCCACCAGCATTCCTCCGCCATGCATCACAGCTCCGAACACAGCGAAGTGCCACCATGCGACTCCTTCTTTCCCTAGGCTCACTACATCCCACCAGCGGGGTGTAGGAATTCCAGGCGGCAACCAAGCCCAGAAAACGGTGAGGGCCGCCGCTGCTAGAGACAGCGGAAGCAGGCAGCAGACCAGGAAGTGCTTCGGAGAGCGCTGAGCGTTCCCAGCGCTGGGAAGATCAAATCCGACGTACGCTGTCGCTTGGCCGCCCAGCAGCAGCGCAGCGACCAGAGTGAACCAGAGTGTGGCCGGGTCGACCTCCGAAGGACGAACCCACATGACTCGCCAACAGAAAACCGGGATCAGCAGGAATGCTGCAAAGGCCGGTATCAGCACCAGCCAATTCAGGAACATGTTCCGCAGCATCGTTCCAGCCAGTGCCCATGTATCCATTGAGAAGAACCCGAGTCTCGGGGAAAGATAGTTGCTATAGGCTCGGAGGTGTTTGACTGGCTCAGGCTCCGGTTCGAACGCCACATCTGGCACCGAAGCCAAGTCGCGGATCACTGCGGCGCTGCCGTCGCGCAAATCGGGAATGTCGCAATCGCGCAATTTCTCGCCCGAAACCCCCGCATCCTCGTCGATTTTCGAACGTCGGGTTGACCACGCTGAAAACCACGAGCCTAAATAGCCGCCTCCGGATACGGTAGAGAGGTAATCGAACTCGCCCAGGAGATCGGGACGTTCGCCGCTCCGTTTGCGAGAAAATGCCGCCAACCCCTGCAGCACTCCCAGACCGAAGGTGGCGCTGCGAATGCCGCCTCCCGAAAAGCACAGTGCGCTCCGGGCACTCGCGTGGAGCCGCCGGATAACGCTCGCTCGATATTTTCGCGTGGTCTCTCCATTTCCTGACGGATTCTCCTGAAAGGCCCTCCGGTACTCTTCGCGCAACAGAACATCGTCTGAGGAAGGCGTCGTGCCCGTGAGCGCCTGATTCTCTTCGTCGAGAATTTCCAGATAGGAAAGTGGCGGGTCCTTGTGTGGTTGTGCACGCCCTATCATTTGAAACGTTCCGCGCTATGGTGCCACCAAGTCTTAGTAGTCTAGTACCGTCGTTCAAAGCCCGTCAATATGCTAGGTAACAAATGTTGCTCCTAGCAATTGCGGCGTTGCTCTCGGACCGGGCGCGTACTAAGTAATTTTGAGCAAGATTTTTTTCGAAACGATCGTAACGCTTCCCCATACAATCGAATCCTGCATATTTAACCAGGAGCATAATGCCGGCGGGTCTCGATAATCTTAAGCATATTGTTGTCTTAATGATGGAAAACCGGTCCTTCGACCACATGCTGGGCGCTTTGAAGAAACAGGACCCCCGTATTAACGGCCTCACCGGCACCGAATCGAATTTGGATACCAGCAACGAGCCTGCCAAAGTTCAACCGCTTGCGAAGTTTCAGGGCCAGTTGGATCCGGACCCGGATCATCATTTCCCTGCCGTGCATAAACAGATCTATGGCGGAACGGCGGGGCCACCGGCAGCGCCCTCCATGGGCGGTTTTGTCCAGAGCTATCACGATCAGCGCCAGGACGTAAACCATTCGCGGCAAATCATGTTCTATTTCCCTCCGGAAAAACTGCCGGTTTTAACCACGCTCGCGCGAAGCTACGCGGTCTTCAACGGGTGGTTCTCGTCCATTCCCGGCCCGACTATCTGCAATCGCGCGTTCGCCCACTATGGGACGTCGTTCGGGCATGTGGACATGAATCTTTTCTACCAGAGGACGCCCTTTCTAAGCATTTATGATCGCCTGCTCAAGGCTGGCAAGACAGCGAAGCTGTACTACTACGATCGCGCAAGCTCCACCATGGAGATCGTGAATTTACTAAAGAATCAGCCCAAGATCTTTGCCACCTATCCGCAGTTTCTGGACGATTGCAAACGCGGCGAGCTGCCCGACTATTGCTTCGTTGAGCCAAACTATAGCGACCACTTGGGAGAAGGCGGCGGCGAAGAACTGGCTTCCGACCAACATCCGGATCATGACGTCCAGGCGGGAGAAATCTACATCGCGGCGATCTACAACGCCATCCGGCAGAATCCTGACCTGTGGAAGAGCACCGCGCTCCTGATCGCTTATGACGAGCATGGAGGAATCTACGACCACGTTCCGCCGCCTGCTTGCCTTCCGGACGGATTCACGGCAACCGAACAAGCCACGGGAGTACCGGGACAGCCGTTCTCCTTCGACCGCCTGGGCGTTCGCGTGCCGGCCATCCTGGTCTCACCGTGGATTCCCAAGGCGACCGTGGTGCCGGGGCCGGAAGATCCGGTAAACGGACGAGTTTTCGAGCACGCCTCGATTCCGGCGACCGTAACTAAGCAGTTTCTTGGAACCTACGATGAACGTTCGCCTCGCGAAAAGGCCGCGCTGACCTTCTTGGATCTGCTTTCCGATACGATGCGGCCGGATGCCGATTGCCCAGTTTTCCATTTTTCGTGAGAGATAAACCATGGCCAAGCGTTCCAATGTGATTCGAGTCCCAAAACCATCGCCGCGTTCATTCGATATGCAGCGGCCCCTTGCTAAGAACTCGCTTTTGATGAACCAAGTGAGGCATCTTCTGAAACTCGAAAAGACTTTTCCACCTGAACGGCGGACCGGTACCGATCCCGAGTCCATCACGACCGAAGGACATGCGGCTGAATACATTCGAAAAATGACGGATATCCTGCAGCCACAGACTGCCAAGAGCGGCGGAAGGTAGACACGAATCGTGAGGATCAAGCTTGGTATCGCCTGCCTGCTGTTCGCGGCATGGGCTCATGCGCAAGAGACCGGACTAGGCGCCGATTTTCGCCACGAGAAGGAACATCTCGCGGACTGTACCAGTTTTAGGAACATCATCGGCTGCGGGCAGACTCTGTTCACGGGTCATCCGCTGCACATCGCCGTGGGCAGTTTGGCTCCCGGCAACGGAGTGGGAGCAGGTCTGGCGCTGGTGACTCACTGGACCCCCAATGAAACCTGGCGTCTAAATTGGGATGCGGATGGGGTGGCGACCCCGAATGGTTCCTGGAGAGCAGGCGCTTATATGACCGCGGTGTATGTGCGACGGCGGCAGATTGTAGCTAGTCCAGGTGGATCCGGCACACCTTCCAATCTGGCTGTGCAGGAATACCCGCTTTTCCATCTTTATGCCCAAGGTACTTCGCTCGAAAAAGTCAGCTACTTCGGCATCGGCCCCAACACCACAGAGTCTTCGCGATCGTACTTCGGAATACAGCAGACCGTGCTTGGAACCAATGCTGCCTGGCCGGTTTTCCGGAAACTGAATATGTCGCTCATTGGCGAAGCCAACGGCCGGTTCGTAAACATCCGGCCCAGCCTGAATCAGGCCAGCCCATCGATCGGCCAGCTCTACACGGAAGCTACGGCACCCGGCCTGACGCAGCAGAGCGCGTTTGCGCAATTCGGCGAAGGCGTACGCATCCGTCCTAAGTTCGCCGGAGGCTTTGTGCGCCTCAACTACCTGGCCCAGTTTCAGGAATTTGTTTCGCCCGGCGCGTCCCAATACTCCTTCAACCGGTTCACGGTAGACCTTTCGCATCAATTCCCGCTGTATCGGACGACGCGATCCCTGATTCCACTCGATTCGAATGGACCCAACGACTGCTCTGCCGGGCTTACTATGCATGATTGTCCGCCAGTCACCGGCGGGACGTCCCGGAATTTGGAGGGCAGCTTCAACCTCCGGTTCGTGATGAACGAATCCTTCGTGCCTTCCGGTCACGTCGTGCCGTTCTATTTTCAGCCGACGCTGGGAGGGTCCGACATCAATGGCGCCGCGTCGCTCGGCAGCTATCGGGACTATCGTTTCCGCGCGCCGAACTCGATTCTAGTGCGGGCCAGCTTTGAACACTCTCTATTCGATCTACCCTTGGGTGTCGTCGCCATGATTGACGAAGGGAAGGTGGCAAACACGCGTGGTGATCTCGACTTCACACACCTTCGCCACAGTTACTCCGCGGGACTAACGTTACGCGCAGGCGGATTCCCGCAAGTCTATATTCTTTTTTCTTGGGGCGGCGATGAAGGCCGTCATACAACAGTCAATATGGGTCCGTCCCTGCTGGGTGGCGGAACACGACCATCTCTGTACTAAAGCGCGTGCTACGTCACCCTCAACTTGGCAATTGATCTTTGGAATAATGGAAAAAGATGAACGACCGATCCGAGGCTCTCGCTACCCGTCTTGAGGCCGGCGCAGGTGCACTGGCTAAGTTCGCGGCCACACTTTCCGAGGCAGAGTGGCAAACTCCGGTTCCCCATGATGGACGTAAGATCGGTGTAGTGGTGCATCACGTTGCCAGCGTGTATCCGATCGAGATCCACCTGGCGAAAGAGCTTGCCGCTGGCCGGCCGATCACCGCTGTGACTTGGGAAGCCGTTCACACAATGAACCGCGATCACGCCAAAGAGAATGACGGCGTCACAAAGGAAACCGCTCTCGCTTTGCTAACAGGCAACAGCGCTGCGGCAGCAGCGGCCATCCGTGCTCTAAGCGATGCAGAGCTGGATCGTGCCGCGCCTGTATCGCTTAATAGCGATGCTCCCCTCACTTGCCAGTTCATGCTGGAAGACCATGCGGTGCGCCACAGTTACCACCACCTCGCTAGGATCCGAGCAGCGCTCGCCCGTTAGCCCAGGTGCCAACTTGGTCTGAAAGTGCGATCTAACCCCGTTCATCGAATTTGATGGTCTGCGACAGACCGCAGCATCGGAAGCACATCGGCATCGGCCTTGTGCGCTCATACAAAGCTCGATAGTCAGCCATTGGCCTTCCGCGCCAAATCTCGGCAATCGAATCACGTCCTACCTGGCCGACTCGCTTCCCGCTAACGCAGACTGCCATGTGACCGTCGGTGTGAAAATCCATCCGTGTATAGGGCAGGTCGCACATTGAAGATCGGGCCGCCTGGCGTGTGGAATAGTATGCCTCGATATCAATATTCCACGAGTATGCGATCCGCAGCCGCAGCCGGCGGTTCAACTCTTGGACGCGCTGCAGGGAAGACTTAAGATCTTGAACCTGCGGCGGCGTCAGGTAAACATCCTCCGCAATTGCATGCGCAGCAACCGATCCACTGAGTCCATTGACGAGCGCAAATGATTGATGTCTCTGGTGGGCGTTTCGGTTTATGTAGAAATAGTTAGAGACCCCCCAAGAGCTAACGCCCAACGCAGCGACTACACTTTGAATGCGATCAAGGTGAGTATGATTGGCGCGAGTGATCGCAGTAAGAACTCGAATCATCGGAAAAGGCCGCTTGCCCCTGGCCTGCTGTACAGCCCGAACTCCCTCACAAAGCCGTTCAAACGATCCTTTGACAAGCCCGCGTTCTGTCTGCGAAGGTTCATCCCAACCGTCGAGCGAGACTTGCAGAACGGGCAGGTTGGCTTCCACGAGTTCGGCGGCCTTTTCCTTGAGCTTGAGCCCATTGGTAGTCACTACGCCTAGCACGTTCCGCCGGCATGCAAGTTTCACGGCGTCGCCGAGATGCCGGTACAGGAGCGGCTCTCCTCCGAGGAGATCGGCTACCGGCTGGTGAGGCCCGCATTCGGCCAGTATTTTTTCAAGAAGCTCAAACGGCAGATCCCCACCGCGCGCTAACCCTTCGTCGCGTACATCCTGGACCGCACACATTGCGCAAGCGAAATTGCATCGGTTCGTGAGAAATAACCCGATACGACGAGGAAAGGGGGTCACTCCTGAGCCCGCCACACAATCGCGCAACAGGTGGATCGCAGCGCGGGGAAATCGCGCCGCCAACCGAGCGTTTTCCAGCGGCGAAAGCAGCCTCAACTGGCGGGAACGGCTCATCATACGACACGGCCAACTGCTTTACCAATCGTCGCACAGCGTGCCCGCCGAACCGACCCCGACATCACGCATTAACGGTAGTCATTCCACGCGTTAGATTCCGAAACCGCGAACGTGCAAAATGCCTATCCCTACTCTATCTACTCCATTCAGCTAGTTGGCGAGCGGATCTGGTCGCATCTGAAACTTCACGAGCTTACTCGTGGTCCCTTTGCCACCTTCCATGTGGAATGGCGCTCGCGTCGAGATCGGTGTGTAGATACCCTTGCCTTTCCAGCCGGCGTTTGGATTGTCGATGCGGCCGTCCAGACCCTTCGCGTAGAAACCCATGGGATACGGCACGCGCAGCGTCATGAACTTGCCGTCCACCAGCACCAGCAATCCCTCAGACAGATTGCCGGTCGCCAGCGGCACGTCCTTGCCTACCCCAAGCATGTCGAAGCGATCAACGAAGTTGTAGTACGCCGAGTCGGCGCTGCCGTTCTCCACGGCTCCCTTGTAGTTGGGACCCGGGAACGGATAGAGCGTCCACCCTTCCGGGCATTGCTGTCCCGAGGCGGCGGCCGGTCCGTTGAGCGGCGCCTTGCACTTGCGGCGGTCGAAGCTGGCGTAATGTCCACTCGAAAGCGGAGCCCAGACGACGCCTTTGCTGTCGACGTCCATGCCGCGAGGCGCGAAGCCCTGCACCGGAGCCTTGGGATTGTTCCACGGCACCTCGTAATACTCGGCCAGCGCGGTCTCGGGCGGGTGGGATCCGGGGACGAAGCGAACCAGCGCACCCGGCATTCCCAGGACAGATCCCCAAACCGAGCCGTCCGGTGCGGGCCCGACGCCATAGAAAGACACGTTAATCCGCTTGTCTTTGGTTGGATCCGCCGGTTGATCAGGTTCGGTGTAAGCGTCGCGCTTTCCGTTCCCGTTGTAATCGAGGACGAACGCGCTCCACCCCTGCGATTGCTTCTCGTCGTGCGTCTTGTCCCATATCTTCGTATCGAACCAGCCTTCGATGCCGGCAGGCCCGAATGACGACCACAGCACCCCCTTGTCGTCGAAATTCACGTGGCCCCACGTAAAGCACGTGTCGATTGTGGTGGTCTCTTTGGTTTTTGGATCGTATAATTCCAGCCCCCGTTGGCCCTGATTGATCGGGAACAACTTCGCGGAGGGATGATCCGATCCCGCCTGGCACCATGCCGGCGTCGCGGGTTTACGGACTCGCGCCGCGGCCCACACGCGAGACTGCTTATCCATCGAGAAGCTGTGGACCGTCGTCTGGCTGTTCCAGATCGCTTCGTCGCCCCAGTACGGCGAGGGCGCCGCCGGCTTGGTGGCGAAGGAACTCGGCGTCTGCGGATCCCGAACCCTCATCTTTACCTGGCTTGTCGAGTTGGTCTTTGGATCGAGGACAGTCAGGTAATCGCCGCTTTCTTCGAGTGCTCCGTAAATGGGACCGTTGGGGTTCACGGTCGGATTATTCTTGTCGCTCGCGATGGCGTCATGCAGATAGACTTTCGGATCGGCCCAGTCCCAGAGGGTGACGACCACGTTCCGCTCCCGGCCTGCGGACGCGAAGGAGCGGCGGACGGCAGCTCTCCATGGGCAACGCGGTCGGACCAGTCCGCATACATCGCCAGCGCGCGCTGACGGCCAACCTGGTCAAAGCGGGCACTCATACCGCCGCCCGCCTGGCCGGCCTTAATCCGAAGGTCCCACGCGGCTTTCGAGTTTGCGGTCTTACTGAGGATACTCTGTGGAATCTCGCGCGTGGCCTTGTCGCCCATCTGATGACAGCCGGTGCAGCCGTCCGTGTTGACGATGTCGCGAATCCATTGGCCCTGGCTCTTGACGCCGGGAGCAATCCCGTTCCCCGTCGGCCCCGTGCCCGGGAAATCACTTTTGGGTGGCACCTGTAATAAAGAGAACCAGTACAGCGCGGGATAGTATTCGACTGCCGCCTTCTTGTCCGGCGCCACGACCGCCTTCAGGTCAAGGGTCTTGCCCGGCGTGGCTTTGACCTTCGGCGAATCCACCAGCCCGTAGCCGCGCACCCACACGCTGTAGTTCGCCTTAGGAAGTTCCGGCAGCAGATAGCGTCCCCGGTCATCCGTGACGACGATTTTGACGAACTTCGTCGGCAGGTCCGTGGTTTCGGCGATCACCCAGACCCCCGCCTCGGGTCCATTGGAGCTGGTCACCACGCCGCCCAGGTCGGTATTGCCGACACGGACAGTTTCGCTCTTGGTTTGGCCCGCCAGCAATCCGGCCAGCGAAACGGCCAGAACCGCGGCCACTACGATTGCTATTCCTGCATTCACGGCTCTTTTACTCATAGCGTCAGACCTCCTTACACAGCCGAATCACGAACTTATCCGTCGTCATCATACTTCAATTTCTGCTGCGTCGGATGCTGAAACCCCGGGGTCACGATTAAACCGGACAATGCGTCCTAAGGTCCGGCGTAAATTGTGCCTGTTATTGTGACGGGCGATCGGTCCGGCGATGCGAGAACCTGGAGCGCAATGGACGTAGGTTGAGCTGAGGCCATATTGCCCGGGGGAACGCGCATTACGACCACGTCAACGCCGCTCACCAGAGTAGGAACTGCCCCGGCGAACAAGATCGTCGCATCTCGGGGTGGGCTTGCGCTGGTGCAATAGTCAGGAGCGATCGAGGGAGCAAGGGCAACACTGATGCCGCCGGGTTTCGGAACGTAACAAAAAATGAAGCGAGCCGAGGCTGTGGCCATCACGGATTGAGTGGGGAGTCCCGAAACTCCGCCGTCAATTTCCGGCGCTTGAATGTGCCCCATACCAGTCATGTACAGCGAAATATAGGACCCATAATGCGCGGGATGATCCAGCGAGTTGATGGTTCCGTCCTGGTTAATCGCCGCGATCTGCGAGTTCACCGAGAAGAACCCGGGCGCGATGGAATCCGTTACGGCGTATAAGCACGTTTTGTCGCCCTTCACTGTTATGCAAATCGGCACGCGTGTCCCATCGGTTCGAAGGGACCACGGCATTATGAAGTTGATTTGGTTCGGCTGGGTATAGAGTACCGGAGCGGGCATGCCGTCCACTGAAACACTGGTCCCCGCAACGTCGAATGAAACGAGTCCGTTCTGCACCGTGAAAGACTGGCCCGGTGCGGGACCAAGTCCTTCTCCGAATATCGCCATGATGGTTCCGGGCGCCGCCGACGAAAGGTTCAGTGTTCCGGAATGCACCAGGCATCCGGCAAAGGCGTGCGGGGACGGCAACTCGTCTGGATTGAAGTGAACAAGCCCAATCCACCCTGGAGTTGTGAGGTTGACTGGCGCGTACGCGAAGGCGTATGGATCATCGTTGGCGGGGGAGAGTGCCATCGTGACGGCTTCCAGCATATACGTGGCATACTGGACATCGCCCTGCGGACCGATCACCAACAAGACTCGACCGCCGGGAATCACAGAGGAAGGTGGGGTTGCCAGATTCGCCTGGCAAGGCCGCGTTCCGTTGCGAGTTGGGAAACTAGGCGGAACGCCTGACAAAAACAAGAACAGCATGCCCGAGCGTGTTACGTTGAATCCTCCGAAGGAACCCGGAGATGGAATGTCGAAGGTAAACAGAAGATGCGTCCCATCAGGGGCATATTTCTTAACGGCAAATGGTTCTCCCACGTAGATGTTGTCCGCATCGTCGAGCTGAATAGTCGGCAGATTGCTAGTCGGAGTGGAGAAGCGCAGTGTAGAAAGCGAGGCATCCAGGGCCCCGAACATTCCTCCGGCAGAAAAGAGAACGTCGCCGTTCCGGCGCAACTTGAGATTGAACGCTGCAATGGCCGGAACATAGGTAGCAGCTTCCACGTGCGTACCTAAAGGGTCCAGTCTGGCGATGAACCCTGCCCCGAGGCCTGCGGAGTCCAGCGGCGTAGGATCGAACTCAGAAGGCGACGTAGACAGCTCTCCGGGTCTAATCCCTCCGCTGATATAGATAGCTCCCGTCGCATCGATCTCCGCGCCTCCGAGGTGAAGATCTGCCCAGCCCAGTACCACGCTGAATACCAGCTTGCCGTTTGGATCCAGCTTGAAAAACACGCTACCTCTGTGACTTGCTCCCAAAAATGAGGCCGCCGGAAAGTCATCCGATATGGTCGAGCCCGAGGCATACGCGTTGCCGTCGGCATCTACCTGTATACGGCCCGCATCGTTTCCATTCGATCCGCCAATCGCCGTACCGTAAAGGATGTGCTGTCCCGTCGGATCCAGCTTCACGATCACAATGTTGTATCTGTAGGTGTTGTTCGCAGGAGTGAGGGGTCCGATGCGATTCGTGATGGCGTCCGGCAGGGAGCTCTGAATCGATGCGGAGACATAGATATTTCCATGCACGTCGATCGCGAGGTTGCCGCCCGGCAGCCATGGATACAGCGTGTCGATTCTTTGGATCAGGTCTACGGACTGCGCCAAGTCCTGTGCGGCGGCCGTGCACAGAAAAACAGCGATCGCCACAAATGGGCGGAGAAATCGCATCTGGAACGTTTAGAGCAAGCAAAGGTCCAGGAGTTTCCGGTCCTATGCGGACCGATTTAGATAGACTTAGCGAAGATCAGAGCCGCTAGACGAATTCCCAGCAGGTCGAATTGCCGCAATCCGCGCGTCGATCGGACTCAGGGTAGCTCTATTTCTTCACCTGGTGCCCCGCGGCATCCCAATCCTCGATGGGACCGAAGTTGGGCAGCACGTCGCGGATCTTAGTTGCGTCGCCTACGGCAACGGCCCAGCCCGAACTCGGCGTAATCCGTTAAAACAGAAGCTTCAAGGCAAACTGTATCTGGCGGGCTGCGGTTGTGGTCGCCGTGACCTTTCCGAACGTCGGGTTGGGGGCGCCACCACCGTTTGCGGTCTGCACGAACACGTTGGCATTGGGCAGCGCAAAGTTGGCGTGGTTAAACAGATTGAAGAACTCCGCGCGGAACTGAACGCGGACCTGCTCTTTAATGGGCGTCTCTTTGATCACCGAGAAGTTCGTGTTTACCGTTCCGGGACCAGCCAGGAAGTCCCGTTGCAGATTGCCAAGGGTTCCGGGCGCTGGCAGCGAGAGCCCGGCAGGGTTGGCCCACTGGTTAATGTTGCCGGTCATGATAGTGTCCGCCGGCAACACAAGATTGGGCCGTTGGTTTGCAATCGCACTTCCACTCTGGTCAAATCCAATGAGTACGTTCCACGGCGAGCCGCTCT
>Ga0105248_10005791_pt1 | contig 13587 bp, 16 predicted proteins | sample KBSS34metaG_FD_81524 | JGI IMG/M metagenome (GOLD analysis project Ga0105248, IMG submission 81524) | Switchgrass rhizosphere microbial communities from Kellogg Biological Station, Michigan, USA - KBS S3-4 metaG | ecosystem: Host-associated > Plants > Roots > Rhizosphere > Soil | place... | reverse complement strand
TCTGACTGCGTAGACCAGCCGCGACATCTGGCTGCATTGAGCGGTAGAACGCGCGGGCGCGGTCTAACACGTCATGCCCGGTTGGTTCTAAGAAAGTGTAGACGCGGGAGTCGCAGCGGAGGAACGCCGAGTAGCCGAAGTTCTCGCTCTTTATTGGCAATCCGAACCCGAGTTCGGCGATGAAATTGTCAGCGCGGCTCTTGTCTTCGGCACTGATCGCCGAGGCGTCCCCTTTCATCAGGTAGGGCTCCCAGGCGGAAGGGGCGATCTGTGTATTGCTGGCCATTGTCGAGTTTCTCCTGTGTGGATGTCGCTTATTTGGCCTTCACGCCGTTGCTGTGACGAAAGGGCTTCCCGGCGCTCCGCAGTGCAAGTGCCAGCGGAAAGTCGCCATTGCGCTCCGCGGCAACCGCAGCGGGAGGCAAGACGAAGCATTCATGGTTGAGGGGTTCGCCATCCTCCACGCGATGCGCAAAGTTGCAGTAGGTGGTCACGTAGGAACCGGTCAGCTCAGTTTCTTTGACACCGCCGAAGTACGCCGTGAGTGCCTTGTAGGTGTGCTTGATACCGAGTTGCTTACAGGTTCGTTTGATCGCTTCGCCGTCCTTTTCGGCGCGACCGCCGATCAAGCTGTGTGTCATCTTCGTCGCCAGTGCCTCGAAGGTCGCTTCAGGCGTCTCGCGTTTGAGGTCCGCGGGCATCCGCGGCAGAAACGCTGCATCGCTGCCATGGATGGCCTTGAGGTTGGCGGTGTAGAGCGTGATGAATACCGTGACGGGTGTGTCCATGTGTGGGTCTCTCGTGTGTGTGTTTGAATCGGCAAAACGGGGTTAGGTTGATTGGTAAACGCGCTGCCTGTAGGTGCACATGTAGTGCCCAACCTCTTGCGGCGGCGTCGGTGACAGTCTGCGACTGCAGTTATTTACGAAGGAGCATGAACCACCGTCTGGCCGTCCTTCTCGGCCAGCATCACAGACACCATGTGGCGCTTGCTCTTGGGTGGTTTGAAGTGAGCCTCCGCAGCCTGACCCGCAGTGTAGTGCGATTCGGCGTACAGCTCGTGGCGCTTCCCGTTGTAGAGGCAGACGTAGCCGAACACCTGTCGGGTCTCGGCGCCGAACACGAGCGCTGACGCGCCCCTGCCGTTCCGTCGAATGTGCTGCTCGGGTTGGTTGTGAAGCCGCACGGTCAAGCCCAGGTAACCGTCCACCACCTTATAGTCCAACACAGTTGCGAGCCCGAGGCCGGTCGCCAGGATGACGGCGCCGATCCGGGGCACCGGGTAGTTGCCGCTCCAGGCGCCGCCCGTGGCCTCGTGGACCGGCAGGATGATCAGCTTCTTCGGATCATCGATCCCGGGGAAGAGATCGCGAATCGCGGCATCGTGGGTCTGAAAGCTCCTGACCGGCGCACCAACGCCTGCGCCCGGGGCCATTGCGCGAAACAACACTGGGCCGGTTGGCCCGGCCTGTTCCTCGCGAACCTCGACCATCCCGCGGAAACGCAGTTCGGGTTGAGGGTGTTCGGCGCGGACGAAATACTTGTGGATGTTCATGTGGGTCTCGTGTGTGTGTGTTGAATCAATGCCGCGGTTTGACAGGTTTGGCGGGCGCCCGGGTGGGCACCCCCAATCGCGGCGGCTCGTGGGTCAACGTGTAAGTGCGCTTCAACTTCGGGCGGACGTTGCGGTCGTTGTCATGATGTAGGGCTCCCGTGTGTTGGAATAGTCACCCTGAAGCGGCACCTCCCGGAGCCGCTCTTGGTTGATCACTCCGGCCCAGGCGCAATCCCATCCCGTCGGGGGGATCATGCTTTGGCTTTCGCGTTACGGTTCAGGTTGTCTACAAGGCGCTGCGCTGATTGGTTGGCAGCAGAGTCCGTCTCCGCTTCTGCCCACGTCAACGGAATCCCCAGCTCCCGACAGACTTCCACTCGTGACAGTTTGCTTTCATCCGCCGTGCGCGCTACTGATTCACGCACGCCATGCGTGAGTCTGTGCGCTATATACCGCTCTCGTGTATTCATGACGTTCCTCCGTGTTGGTGGGTTTACTCCTCGCCCGGAAGCGTGATTCGATGTGCGAGCCGCGCTTTCAAGTCCTGGGGAACCCAACGGACAATCAACCGCGGCGTATTGACAAAATTTGCGCACTGCATGGCGGCGCGCTGCCAGTCGTGATCCCACTTGCGGCCCTCGCCGTACTTGGGGATATGCCGGTTGATTCGGTCGTGCATGCCGTCCCGAAGCGCTGTCAGGATCTCACTGGCCGGCTGCGCGAAGTGCCCGAACCCCCGCACGCTCTCTCGGGCCGGCATTTTCCGCAATGTTTTCCATGCCGCTACGTACGTTCGAAGCCTGCACTGCCTGCCATTTGGCAGGCGTATGACCCGAACGACGGGTTCGGGGGTCGCCTTCGCCTTTGCATGCGGTCGCGTTCCGGCTGCGTGACGGCAGTGGATTTTCTTGGCACTCATGTTGTGTCTCTCTCTGTGTGTTACGTCTCTCCAAACTTGCGAGCGGTGCCGCCAACAACCTTGGCTGCGGCGCTCAGTTGGGGGCACATGCTGCGAAATTCCTCCAGCTCCGCTGCGTTGTAAGGCGCTATGCGGTTGTGCAGGGAACTCGGCTTGGCGAGTTACAGGTGATTCTGCCTTTACCTTAGCTAAGCTCTCGTGCTCGTTCGCGCTTCATATGGCCTCCCCTCAAGCGTCTGTTCGACGCGATGGAAATTGATTGAAAGGGTAGTTGTATTTACTCCGATTGATGATCATCTTGGTGTGCCAGACCTGCTTGCTGCGGTCACGGCAGGTAACGGTGATCGTGGAGTTAATCCACGGATTGCCGTGCATCTCTGCTGCGGTGACCGGTTGCCCAATCTTCTGGATCATTTTGTAGATCCACTCCATGTAGGAGTCGTGCGCGGCGTCCTTCGCGCGAGCGACATACTCGGCTTTCTTCTTTAGCGACTCCTTGCGGAGCGGCCACTTATCGGGCACCGGATCAGTGATGGAGAGAAGGAATGCTCGGCGCCGGGCCTTGTACCTAGATGCCTTATCGGTCTCGGTGAGTGCTGGCTCGGGGGCAACGCGATTGATGTCCCATTCAACTGCGGCCATTTCCTCCATCCAGCTGGCAAAAGACCTGGCGGCCATCTTGCCGGCCTTGGTCACGTAGGCATCGAGATGCTCCTGTAACACGACGACAAGTGTCTTGTGCTCGATGAACACTGCTTTGCGCATTTGCTCGGCAGCGTCCTTTTTCTGTTCGCGGCGCTTCGTGGCCGTTACGATTTTGTCCTTCAGCTTGAGCACCTTCGCGGCGACATCCTTATAACGTCCGTGATAGGCGGCGCAATCCTTGTAGAAGGCGTGTCCCTTCAACTCCTCTGCCTTCACCTTGGAGAGTTTGTTTCCCAAGGAGAGCACATCACGGGCGTAGTGCAGAGGGATCGCGCCAAGCAAAGCGCACCAGTGTGTATCATCGCGCGCTATTTCGTAGAGCGCGCCGCCCTTGCCCCAAAGGTGCACCTCGGCAATGACATTTGAGGTACGTTCGATGGCACGGTCGGCTTGATACTTGATGCGCTCGTAGGCCGGCTTGTCGATTTCCCCCGCCTTTAGATGACGGGCGATATCACGCTCCAGGGCCTCCAACTCCCCGGCGTAGCCGGCGGCGGTTTTAGTTTTAGGTGTGGCCATGTGGGTCTCTGTGTGTTGTGTTGCGGCGTATAGGAATGCGGCTACCAGCTCGGGAGCAATTTGGCCTGCGCGAGATTGATTGGCTTGTAGGACTGCAGTTGCTTGCCGGACTTCAACCGGTCAATCTCCCAGGGTCGCAGCTTGCGGCAGCGTTCCCACCCTTGGCGGCTGCCAACATGTTGTTGGCAATAGACGTAGCCTTTCTCTCCAATGTGCGTGACAACGTTAGTGCAATCCTTCTTCATGTCACATTTAAGTGTTGTGGTTAGGCTCATGTGGGTATCCCAGTAATGTGTTGGCGTTCACTTCTAACCCACCTCCGTGTGGGCCAGTGGTCAACGTCACTCTCGGGCAAAATCCCAGAACGCGCGGCCTCTTCGCCCTCGTAGTAGCCCTGTATGTACTCGTCGCGCACATCGCGCTCGGCGATCTCCAGGCTGACGTTGTATTGCTTCGCGTACGTCAGCGCCTCGGCTTGAATGGCCGCGTCGTTTGCGTCGAGGTGGGCCTGAATGGCCTCGGTATGTTGCTGGCGGGTTTTGATATTACCTCCTCCCGTGTGCGTGTGAGAAAGTCTAGGTCTCACTCCGTGTGTGTTAGATCGTCAACCCGCGCCGCAGGCAAGCATTGATCGCGAGCTTGGAAACGAACTTGATGTTGGCCTCCGCGAGCTGCTTCAGCGCCTCAGCGCTGCACTCGGCGAACATCTTGCGGAAGCGGGGCAGATGCCGAGGGTTCACTGTCTGGATCGCAGCGAACTGAGTGCGGAGGCTGTTCAGTTCGGCAACCGTGAAGGTCGCCCGGACGTTGCTATTTGTGCTCATGTGTGGTCTCTCGTTTCAAGCCGTAGCGGCGGCTTTTTGATTTTAAGTGAGCGTCAAGCTCCGGTGCTCCCTTGCCACTGTGCTTCTGACTGCTACCAGTGCTTACTGAACTATCCCACAGGTTGCTGTGCAGGATGCCCACGCTGTGTTCGCCGTGTTTGTACGTGTGATGAATGTACACAGTGCCAGCAAGAGCGCGAACGGGAGTCGAGTGGCTGTATTCGTAGCCGTATTTGACTACGGTTGCGTGCAATGGATGTTTGACGTGCTCAGGGTCATTACCTTGGCCGCATGAGTTCGGGTATTGAATTGCCATGTGGTCTCCGTGTGTGCTGTTGAGTGGAATCACTCGCGACCGTTATGACGGTCTCCAAGTGCCATAGAATGGATGAGAGCGAACGAAGTGGGGCCACCGCCAGAAAATGATGTTGTTTCAGGCAGACCATTCGGTAACGAGCATCCAACCATGCAGTGCACGGTTATATCGATGCCTGGGCTTTAGGGCGTTCAAGATGTTGATCTCTGCAGGAACGTGTACGTCTGGCAGTCCGCCCCGTAAGGGGCAAACAGCCGGGCGTCGTGGTAATGGATGAAACCGGCATCCTTGCAGTCAACGGGCGATCCCATGCCAACATGCTCAATCCAGGCATCGGCCTCGGGCTTGCTCGGCATTCTCGATGCCTGATGCATCACCGTTTATCAGGTAGGAAGCCCAGGCGGAGGGCGCGGTCAGTGTGTGGGTTTGCATCTTGGCTCCAGTGTTATGTTTAATCGTTACCCTGAAGCGGCCACCTCGGGGCCGCTTGTCGGGGAGCTGCGGGCAGCTGCGTACGCGGTCAGCAGCGAGACTACTACGCAAATCGCGACAGTCATGACTGCTCCTCGGTGTTTGATTCGACATCCGAGTATTCAGTCACTGGCATGTCGTGAATCAGTTTGATCAACGCGAAGCCGATGATTGCGAAGGCGAACATGGTGGGTTATCTCGTGTGTGTGTTGGGTCAAAGGGGAGCGCGTTCTGTTAGGCGATGACTCCCAGCTTGTACAGGACGAGCACCGCAAGGCAGGCGGCGCAGAAGAAGATGTGAAAGAGTCTCATGAGAGTCTCCAGAGTGGAACCGATAGGAATGTGCGCGAGTAGCTAACTCGTGCACATTCGCTTTCAATTCCGTTTGTACTGTTGTGTTTGGTGGCTATGTAGCCTGTAGTTACTTTGGGGTACGTCGCGTTCATGGCGCGGCGATCCGGTTTCACGTTTGGGTTGCGTTGTCGGACGCTATGCAACGGTGCTTTGCCGTTTGCCCTGTACTCTTCCGGCTTCATGGGCCGGTTGTACGCCACCGCTTTTTTCTATTCCCTCGGTGCGGGAACCGAACCGGTTGTCAATCGGCTCGGATGATCGGCAAGGGTGTGATTTGTCGCTTCTCTGCGTTTGCAGCCGGTATCCCGACTGGTAGTACCCCGTAGTGGCCTGCTACTGCGCCCGTGCTTCCTGCGGCCCCCCGGCCTTTTCGCTTTGGGTTACCCCTCGCGGCCCGGTCTCCTTTTCAGCACGCCTCGCGGGGTGCCGGAGAGTATTAGGCCATACCTGCCTATAGGCAGTCAATGCCTAGAAGGGACATATTACGCACGCAGAATCAGTTAGTTACGCGCCCAAATGTGCAATCGCACACGGCAAATGACCCACCGGGGCCGTTTTTCGAGGGTTCCAGCGCATATAGAAAAGAGGACTTTTGCAGAAATGAGTGGCAGGAAACCAAAACCAACATGGCTAAAGATCGTCAACGGCAATCCGGGTAAACGACCCTTGAACACAAACGAACCCCAACCTGTGGGTGATCTAACATCAGCGCCCGACTGGATGAGCCCGAGTCAGAAGGAAGGCTGGGACTATGCGATAGCGCATTCCCCCCGGGGACTGTTGAAGTTGATTGATCGATCGGTGCTGGCCGTCTGGGTCGTCGCCGAGGACACACACCGACAGGCCAGTGAGAAGGTCACCGAGCAAGGGCTCTTGATGACCACAAAGACCGGCGAGTTGGTCCAGAGTACCTACCTGCCAATCCAGAACCGACAAGCCTTGATCATGATGAAGGCGGGCTCGGAGTTGGGATTCTCCCCAACCGCCCGCGCGCGTATCAGTGTCCCCCCCGAAAAGCCGGCGAGCCGCTTCTCCGAATTCTCGCAGCCGTAACCCGCACGTCCGCAAGGCGCTGCAGTATTGCGAGGGCGTGACAGGCGGAACCATCCCTGCCTGCAAATGGGTGCGGCTGGCGTGTCAGCGGCAGTTAGATGATCTGAGGCGTTGGAAGACCGACGGCCCTTACCAGTTCGATCAGAACGCAGCCGGGCGCGTCTGTCGATTTCTCGAATCGCTCCCGCACGTCAAAGGGCCGAAGACCGGCCAGGACATCGAGCTGGAGCCGTGGCAGTGTTTCAAGCTGACCTCGGTGTTTGGGTGGCTTGTGCGCAAGACGGGCAAGCGACGCTTCCGGCGCGTGTATCTGGAAGAACCACGTGGACAGGCGAAGGCTCTCGCGCTCGATACGCCCGTAGCAACCCCGCTCGGGTTCCGTGCGATTCGCGACATTCATGCGGGGGATCTGGTCTTCGGTCCGGAGGGCCAACCAGTCCGGGTGCTCGGCGAGTCCCCAACATTCATCGGGCGCAAGTGCTTTGAAGTTGAGTTCAACACGCGCGAGCATGTGATCTGCGATTCTGATCACCAATGGATCACAGATGCGCACGTTGATCTTCCGGGCCGGAAGCACAAAAGATTCAAACACGGCAGCCGCATTACGCTGCGGGCACGCACGACGGAGGAAATCGCGCGAACGCTGACATACGGGAAGCGCGGTGATCTCAATCATCGCGTCCGCGTGGCACGCCCTGTTCGGTATCCCCTTCCCGTATTCGAATTTTCGATCGCCCCCTACGTGTTCGGTGCATGGCTCGGTGATGGTCATTCAGCGGGAGGGAGATTCACTTCGGCTGATCAGGAAGTGCTTGACGCAATCGCTGTCGAGGAAGGCGAGGTACGCAAGCAGGCCGGAAAGTACGGTTATGCAATCGGCCCAAGCTATCGGGAGGGAACCCCAAAACAGGCGACCTTCCAAGGACGGCTGCGGGCTTTGGGCGTCCTCGATAACAAACATATTCCAACCGACTACCTCTATGCCGACGTTGCGCAGCGTCGCGAATTGCTCTGCGGCCTCATGGACACGGACGGCACGATCTCGGAAGCGGGTCAGTGCTGTTACTGTTCGACGAATCCAAGACTCGCACGCGATGTTCATGAATTGGTTGCCTCGTTGGGCGCTAAGCCAACCATCAGCGAAGGACAGGCCAAACTTTACGGTCGCGTCGTTGGGAGCGTGTGGAAGATCAGTTTCTATCCGGAATTCGACGTATTCAAGCTGACGCGCAAACGAATCCGGCAACTGGGATTGAGACGCGGCCACCTCCAAGGCAATCGGGTCATCAAAGCGGTCCGCGAAGCGAAGTCGGTGCCGACCAAGTGCCTCGCCGTTGAAGGCGGGGAGTTTCTGATTACCCGTTCCTACATCCCAACGCATAACAGTACGATTTCGTCCGGGGTTGGCATCTACATGACCGCCGCCACGGGCGAAGGCGGAGCCGAAACCTACAGTGCGGCTACATCCAAGGATCAGGCGCGCATTGTGTTTGCTGATGCACAACAGATGGTGCGTAAGCGCCCGGAGTTGAGTGCCGAGTTGGGGATCGCCGTCAACGCGCACACGATCGTGCAAGAGAGCACTGCATCGCGCTTCACGGCCCTCGCGTCCGATTCAAACTCGCTCGACGGCCTCAATGTCTACCTGGGCATCATTGATGAGCTGCACGCGCATCGCACACGCGAGGTCTACGACGTCATCGAGACCGGTTGCGGCAAACGCGACGAATCGTTGCTATGGACGATCACAACGGCGGGCAGTGATCGGTCTGGCATCTGCTACGAGCTGCGGACTTATCTGACCAAGGTGTTAGAAGGCGTCGCACCGGACGAGAGTCTATTTGGGTGCATTTGGACGATTGATGAGGGTGACGATTGGACTTCGGAGGCGACTTGGTGCCTCTCAAGTGAGACGGAAGTCTACGCAAAGATCCCGCGTGGCCACACAGTTGCGACGATTCAGGCACTGTTGGAAGACTACGATCCCGCTACCGCCCAACTGTGGGACGGCAGGCAATGGGTTCGAATCCTGGGTTGGTCCAAGACTGTTGCCCACAATCCATTTGAGATCACCCTACGATCGGGCCAGTCAATACACTGCACCGGTCACCATGAATGGCCGACCGAAAGGGGCAAGGTACGCGCTGACCAGTTGTTGGTGGGAGACATACTTGAGCAAACCTCCCTGCCAGATTCAGGGAGCACGGATGATGGCGAGTGGATACCCCCGGATGTTGGGTATCTAGTCGGTTTGTATCTCGCGGAAGGCAATATAGCCACCGACGGCAACGGCATCAATTTTGCTGGGCATGCGAACGAAGGTGACGCGCGGGCTGCGCTCTTACTGCCGACTGTTCGGCGGTATTGCGGCAGCCTACATGTGCACCGATATGACAATCGAAGTGCAGTGATTGTCGAATCAACAGTCATTGTTGCGATCGCTCGTCTATATGTGGGTGGCACGACGGCAAAGACGAAGTATCTGAAGCCGGCTCTATGGCGCCGAAACAACGCTTTCCTAAAGCAGTTCGCCCAGGGATACCTCGATGGTGACGGGCATTTCGACGCGCCCAATGATCGTTACCGACTGGGATTCTGTGCGAATCCAAAGTTGGTAGAGGACTTCCGCACTTTGGCGGCAAGGCTTGGCGTCAGATTGAAGCTGACCCGCGGATATGCGACCGATGGAACGGGGAAGCGTCACGGCATCTATCGAGGTGAATGGCGATGGACAGCTAGCCGCAAAAGGATCTGTCGATACTCCGAGATAGTCTCAATCAGTCCTTCCAATAGAGCCTCGTTCTACCATCTCGGCGTGGACAATCAGGACGGTCGATTTGCGATCGCATCCGGAATCGTCACTTATAACTCTAAGGCCAATCCTAACTGGGGAATTTCAGTTCAGCCGGCCTCGGTTGCGCAGTTGGCGGCCAAGGCAATGCAGATGCCGGCGGCACAATCGAACTTCAAAACAAAGCATCTGAACATTTGGGTCAATGCCGATATCGCCTGGATGGACATGGGGGCGTGGCAACGCGCGTCAGATCCGTCTCTGCACTTGGATCAGTTCGCCGGAGAATCCTGTTGGGTTGGCCTGGATCTCGCCAGTAAGGTTGATATCGCGGCGAGGGTGCAACTGTTTCGGCGGGATATCGCGGGCACCGAGCACTACTACGTGTTTGGCCGCTACTACCTGCCGGAGTCTGCCGTGCACGATGCCCGCAACAGCCAGTACTCCGGGTGGGCGGCCTCGCAGCTCCTCACGGTCACTGACGGGGATGTGATCGACTTCAGTCAGATCATGGATGACCTGTTGAGTGCATCGAGCCAATTCGATGTGACGCAAATCGCGTACGACCCATGGCAGGCAACTCAGCTGGCACAGCAACTCATGGCGAACGGAGCACAGTGCATTGAATACCGCAACACGGTCGCGACCTTCAGCGCGCCAATGAAGGAAATCGACGCCCTCGTGCGCCAGGGCCGCCTCCATCACAACGGTGATCCGATCCTGACGTGGATGATCTCCAACGTCGTGTGCCATACAGACGCGAAGGAGAACATCTATCCGCGCAAGGAGCGACCGGAAAATAAGATCGATGGCGTGGTTGCGCTCATTGAGGCGATGGGCTTGGCGCTGCAAGACAGTGTCGGTGGGTATGTCAGCGGTCGGTTGCAGACGCTGTGAAACTGTGGGGCTCCGGTCTGCTGCGCGCGATGATGCAAGCGCTGCCGGAGCGCAAGCAAAACCAGTTCGAGGAAGTGATACAGCGGCTGCGTGTCGCGCAGGAAGGCGGCCTCGGATTCGTCACGCCGGAAAACTGCATGAAGTCACCGACCGTGCACGCGATCGTGACGGCGGTCTCACGGCGCATTTCGGTGTCACCCGTGCACCTCTACCAGCGCGGCATGAAGAATGGCCGAGAGACCAAGGACAAGCTGCCGAACCACCCGGTAGCGAAGCTGCTGCAGTACCCGAACAAGTTCCAAACCCGGATCAACTATTGGCAGGACGCCACGAGTTGGCTGCTGAGGTATGGGTGCTATTACGCCTATAAGTCGCGAGGCTCCACCGGGCCGATCCGCGAGTTGATCCCCATGATCCCCCGCAATGTCGAGCCGACGCAGGACCCGGAGACGTGGGCCGTCACGTACCGCTGGACGCCCGATAAAAGCGCGCAGGTTGAATACCCGGCCAGCAAGGTTCATCACGTGCGCGGTCCCGCGCGCAATGGGTTCCGCGGTGACTCGCCCATCGAGGATGTCAAGCAATCGATTGCGCTGGAGATCGCAGCCGAGCAGTTCGGCGCCTCATTTTTCAAAAATGGGGCCTTGCCGTTGTTGGTATTCAAGTACATCGCCGGTAGTAGGGGCTTTCGCACGGCTGCGGATGAAAAGCAGTTCATCGATGACTATCAGGCCGCTTTCGGTAGCGCCAACCTGTCGGACAAGCGCCACCGCGCACTGCTGCTGCCCGCGGGAATCGACTCGGCCAATCCGATCTCGATCGAGAATGACAAGGCCCAGATGATCCAGTCGCGCGCCTATCAACGGACGGTGATTTGTGGAGCGTTTGGAATTCCACCGCACCTCGTGGGTGATTTAGAGCGCTGCATGCCGGCGGATACGTTGGTCTATACACGCAGCGGCCCGCGCAAGATCATCGATGTCAAACCGGGCGATGAAGTCTGGAGCACAGATGGAAGTCGTCTGTGCCTATCAAGAGTCCTGAACCACTGGGACAATGGTGTACGGGAACTCCTCGAAATACGCACCACGAATCGCACCGTTCGTTGCACCGCCAGCCACAAACTGTTAGTTCGCCGCCGCCATGAGCGACCCCTGAATCCGGGCGAGATCGGCGGCAAGAACGTGGACGGGCGCAAGGTCCGCATCCACTGGCGCAATGAGTATGTGCCGGCTGGGGATCTGCGTGTGGGCGATACCCTGGTAGCACTCAAGAAGTTGCCTTCTGCCGGAACCAATAAGGCCCCGAATGGCCGCGCACTCACGGTTGGTTTTATGGAGTTCTGCGGGTTGCTTTTGGCAGACGGTAATATCAACTACCAAAATGGTAGGCCTTCTGGCGCGAGCATCGCGCGCGGCGCGCGCGCGCTCTATATGGACCACTATCGCCAGACAATTCAGGCGGAGTTCGTACGTTACAAACAAGGGACAGGACACGGACCTCGGCTCGAATGTGTCGCAGTGACATTAGTAGAAGACGCTCGACAAACGAAATTCTGCTCTGTGTCGGCTGGCTCTGAATTATGCGACTTGGGTTTCTCCGGAATCGCGCGCACCAAGTGCGTTCCGGGCTGGGTGTTTGAGACAGCGGAAGAATACCGCCTCGCATTTGTGCGCGGCTTCCTCGATGGCGATGGCACGGTCGATAAATTGGGGCGCATTTGCTTCGCTGTCGTCAATAGGCCGATGTTGGAGCAGTTCCGCCATTTGTGCATGAGTGTGGGCGTGCCCGTGACCAATATCCTCACTACAGATGCGCGGGTGACATTACCGAACGGGAAACCTTTTGATTCTCATCGCCACAGCTTCGTATGTTCAGATCCAAGCGCAAACGCTCGAATTGGCTCACACGATCCCAGATACATCGAGCGCTTTGCTCGCGCTAAGCCTTTCAGCGCGAAGGAACGTAGCTATCCCCGGTTTGGCGGTCGTGAGTTCTCGGGTGCTGGTCTCTCTCTGGCTCGAATAAAGCATGTAGCACGGCAGGCCGCGGAACCTGTGTTTGATATTGAAGTCGAGTCGACACACAATTTTATTGCTGACGGGATTGTTAGTTCAAACAGCACGTTCAATAACGTAGAACAACAGGACCAAGATTTCACATCCAACGTCGTGATGCCAATTGCGCAGGCATTCGAGGCGGCGATGGAGTTCGACTTGTTGACGGATGATGACGTGAACAGCGGAGTCATCATTCGATTCAACCTCGATTCGATACTGCGAGCTGACTTCAAGTCACGCCAGGAAGGATTACAGATTCAGCGGCAGAACGCGGTGATCAACGCCAACGAGTGGCGCGAGCTGGAAGGCAAGAATCCAAACACGAAGGAAGAAGGTGGCGAGGAATACATTCGCCCCGGCAACATGGTTCCGGGCAACACGCCCGCCGCGGCTCCCGCGGCTCCTTCGGGCTTTGGCCCGGGGCAGGGTGGGCCGCCCGTCCCGGCAGAGCCGAAAGCGCACCATGTCGATGTAACGCCGATTTGGAACCAGCACACGCACATACACATGGCCGAGCCTGCTGCCGGGCCGAGCTTTCACGCCCATATCAAGATGGCGCCAACGTTTGTCGATGTGGCGCCCCAGCCGGTCAACATCGCGCCTCAAAACATACAGGTGCGCTGCGGCGACACGGTGGTCGAGAAGCAATCGACCTATCTGTCGAGTCCGCCGATCACGGTCCATACGCCCGACGTCAAGGTGTACAACACCGTGGAGGGTGCGGAGTCGGCAATTGTCAACGTGGCGTCACCGGTCGTTAATGTGGATACCGCGCCCGTGACGGTCCACAACACGATGGAGGCGGCGGAGCCGGCAATCATCAATATTGCGCCGGCTGCCGTGAGTGTGCAGACACCCGATGTCAAGGTAGAGAACTACAACACGGTGGAGGCCGCTGAGCCGGCAATCATCAACATTTCACCGGCTGCCGTGAATGTGCAAACACCTGATGTCAAAGTGGAGAACTATCACACCGTGGAGGCGGCTGACGCGCCGATCATCAACATTGCGCCGGCCCCGGTCCACGTTCATACGCCAGACATGAAGGTGGCCCATTTCAATACAGTTGAGGCACCCGTAGTAAACGTTGCGTCGCCAGCCGTGAATGTGCAGACGCCTGACG